>CABEDN010000171.1_pt1 | contig 20098 bp, 18 predicted proteins | sample 3423051 | NCBI WGS metagenome assembly CABEDN01 (sample SAMEA5534330, study PRJEB31848) | metagenome | biome: tundra; feature: field; material: soil | place: USA | collected 2013-05 | depth 0.15 m
GTGCGGCGCCTCGATGCTGCCGTCGGGGGTCGGCAGGGGCCCGGGCTTGAGCGTGATGATGCGGTAGGAGCCGTCCGGCGCGGTCGGGCACCGGCCGAAGCCGCGGAAGCCGTAATAGCCGCCCGGGGTGGCACCGCGCGGATCGTCGGGGTGAGCGAAACCCCCGTCGGGCCCGGCCTGCCACGTTTCGATCAGCCCGTCGGGGATGATGTTCCCCGCCCCGTCGTAGAGACGGCCGACAATCGTGATCGCGCCGGGAGTTCCCTCGGCCACCACGAACGGGCCGTCCGGCCACGGCAGCCTCATCGCGAAATAGGGCCCTACGGTCTGCGAAGGAGTCAGCCCTGACACGTGTCTTTCCGCCCTCTCCGTCTTTCCTGGGTTACCCGAAGCCCGTGTTACTCGAACACCGTCGCGCTGCGGCCACGCAGCACGATGTCCCAGCGGTAGCCGAGCGCCCACTCGGGCTGGGTCAGCTCGATATCGAAGTCGGCGATCATCCGCTGCCTGGCCTTCTCCTCGGGCACCGAGTTGAAGATCGGGTCCAGCGGCAGCAGCGGGTCGCCGGGAAAGTACATCTGGGTGACCAGCCGCTGAGTGAACGCGCGGCCGAACAGCGAGAAGTGAATGTGCGCCGGCCGCCAGGCGTTGTAGTGGTTTCCCCACGGGTAAGCGCCGGGCTGGATCGTGATGAACCGGTACCGGCCCGCTGAGTCGGTGATGCAGCGGCCGAGCCCGTCGAAGTTCGGGTCGAGCGGGGCCGGATGGTGCTCGCGCCAGTGCCGGTAACGTCCGGCCGCGTTGGTCTGCCAGATCTCGATGAGCGTGTCCGGGACCGGCCGCCCGTCGGAGTCGAGCACCTGCCCGGTCAAGATGATCCGCTGACCTTGCGGCTCGCCGTCGTGCTGCGTAGTCAGGTCCGAGTCGGTGGCGACGATCAGCTCGTCGCCGAGCAGCGGCCCGGTCACCTCGGTCAGCCGGTGCGGGAGGAGCACGAGCGGCTGCTTGGGATGACGCAGCGCGGTCGAGCGGTACCCGTCGAAATCCAGCGGCGGGTGCAGGCCTGAGGGCCGCTCGTACGACGGCAAGACCAGTTTGCCGGAGTCCGTGGTGATCAGGGACGCCCTCACGTCGGCCGTCATTGGTGACTCCTTGCTCCAGTGCCTTGGAACCGCCGGAGGGCGGCAAGCTCCGCCGCAGTGGGCGCGGCGATGATCTCTGGCTCGGCGGCGATGGCCAGGTCCCAGCCGGTTCGCTCTTTCGCGGCCGAGGCGGACACGCCCGGGTACAACCCGGTCAGCGTGAACTCGAGCGTCTGGCGATCGGGCTCGAGCACGCCCAGGTCGGTGATGATCTTCTTCGGCCCGGTGCCGGTGAGCCCGAGCCGCTCGCGGTCCCCCGGGCCTGCCCCGTAGCCGACAGAGGTGACGAAGTCCACCCGCTCGACGAACGCCCGGGTGCTCTGCCTGACCACGACGATCACCTCACGACACGAGGCGGCGATCTCAGGGGCGCCGCCCGCCCCGGGCAGGCGCACCTTCGGGTTACGGTAGTCGCCGCCGACGAGGGTCGTATTGATGTTGCCGAACTTGTCGATCTGAGCGGCACCGAGGAAGCCGACGTCGATGCGGCCGGGCTGCAGCCAGTAGTTGAAGATCTCGGGGACGCTCACCACGGCGTCCGCCGTCTCGGCCAGGATGCCGTCACCGATCGACAGCGGCAGCCGGGCTGGCTTGGCCCCGATGGTGCCCGACTCGTAGATGAGCACCAGCCCCGGTGCGTGCGTGGCGCGCGCCAGGTTGGCGGCGGCACTGGGCAGCCCGATCCCGACGAAACACGTCATGCCGTCCCGCAGCGCCCGGGCCGCCGACACGGTCATCATCTCGTCGGCGGAATAGCTGACTTCCGGGGTCTCCACGCTCACCTGGGCCGCTCCGGGGTTCATCGCTGCCCCGCAGGAACCGCATAAATATGCTGGTCCAGCCACCGGGTGAAGGCCTCGCGATCCCGCGCGATGGCATCCCAGGCCACGTAGTAGTCATTGTCGCGGACCGAGTATCCGAGCGCGTAGGACGGGTGCGCGCCGCCTGCCACCTGCGCCACGTAACTCACCGTCCAGCCGGGCAGCACGACGGCGCCGGGGCGAGGGTCAAGCTCGTCGACGATCTCTTCGACCGTGACGACCGAGCGCCGCGACCCGAGCACGGCTTCCTTCTGCACGCCGGTGATCCCCCAGAGTTGCACGTTCCCCGACCGGTCCGCCCGCTGGGCGTGGATGACCGCCACGTCGGGCCGGAGGGCCGAGACCGCGGTCAGCGTCTCGCCGGTGAACGGGCAGGTGATCGGCTTGATGGTCGGCGCCGAGGCAAGGCCCGTGCTGAGCGTCTCAAGCCCGGTTCCGTTATAGCCGCGCAGCACGGCGAACGGCAGGCCCGACGCTCCGGCGACGTAGCGGTTCGCCATCCCCGCATGGCTGTGTTCTTCCAGCTCCAGAGGGCCGGGCCAGGAATGTTCCACCGCGTCGCGGAACCGGTGCAGCGAGCCGACACCGGGATTGCCGCCCCAGGAGAAGACGAGCTTGCGCGCGCAGCCGGCGCCGATGAGCTGATCGTAAATCAGGTCCGGCGTCATCCTGATCAGCGTCAGGTCGCGGCGCCGCTGCCTGATCATCTCGTGCCCGGCGGCGAACGGGATCAGGTGCGTGAACCCCTCCATGGCCACGGCGTCGCCGTCATGGATCGCCCGCTCCACGGCCTCGGCAAGTGAGACGATCTCGGCCATTGCTCTCCAAGTCTGTTTGCCTACGCCCACGATAACTCCTGAGCGGCCGCCATGAGTACAGACGTTCGCATGTCGGACGAAGGCGATTTCCCCCCGGGTAACTCCCCAGCTAGCGGCGCCATGGTGCGGAACACAGGCACCTGGCGGACAAGAACCCGTCTAGCCTAAACAACCACTTTGCGTTATCTGTCCCCGGGGTCCTGGGGTTCCTCGGCCAGCGCCCGCTGCGCGATCGCGAAGGCCCGGTTGGCGACCGGAACGCCCGCGTACACCGCGACCTGCAGCAAGATCTCCTGAATCTGCCCCGCCGTGAGGCCGTTGCGTCGCGCGGCCTTGACGTGCATGGCCAGTTCGTCCTCGTGCTGCAGGGCCGCGAGGACCGCCAGCGTGACGATGCTGCGCTCCGGACGGGACAGCCCCGGCCGGGACCAGATCTCGCCCCAGGCATAACGCGTGATGAGATCCTGGAATGGCTCGGTGAACGGGGTGGTCCCGGCCACCGCCCGGTCAACGTGCGCGTCCCCCAGCACCTCACGGCGCACTTTCATGCCGCGCTCGGCGCGCTCGCCGTCATCCATGCTGCGACTCCTGCAATGTCAGGGCTTCGTGGGCATCAAGGGCCGCGCTGATCAAGGCCTTCGTCGAGCCCAGGTAGCCGGCCGGCTCAAGGGCGGAGTCGATCTGCTCGGCGGTGATGCCGGCCGAGGCCAGCCGGTCCTCGAGCTTGGGCACCGAGAGCAGCACGTCGCGCAGCGGCAGCCCCGCGCTGACGGCCCGCTCGCCCGCCTCGGCCACCAGTTCGTGCGCCTGAGCCGCGCCGAGGATCCCGGCCAGCAGCGAGGTGACGTGCTCCGCCAGCGGCAGGCCCTTGGTGGCGGCCAGGTTGGCGGCCATCCGCGAGGAGTCCACGGTGAGCCCGGACAGCAACTCGGCCGCCCAGCTCGAGGCCGAGCCGGTCAGCCGAAGCAGCGCGGTCAGCGGTTCCCATTCCGCATGCCAGGCGCCGGCCGCGCGCTGATGCTCCTGCTCGGCGGCGGCGACGAGGGTCGCGAGCAGGCCGGGGACCTGCTTGGTACAGCCGAGGATGGCGATCGCGGCCACCGGATTGTGCTTATTCGGCATCGCGGAGGAACCGCCACGGCGCGGAGGCTGGGCCTGACCCGGAGACTGGGCCTGACCCGGAGACTGGGCCTGACCCGGAGGCTGGGCGCCTGGCCTGCCTGCCGAGCTGTGGGTACCTCGCGAGACGTTAGCGATCGAGCCCTCGCTGACCTCGCCGACCTCGGACTGAGCCAGCAGGGTGACATCTCTGGCGATCTTGCCGAGCGCGGCCGTGGTCCGGGCCAGCGCGGAGCCCAGATCGATGATCCGCAGCCGGTCAGTGTGCCAGGGCAGCACCGGCAGCGCCAGGCCGAGTTCCTCGGCGAGCAGCGCCGCGACCTGGCCGCCACGGTCGCCGAGCGAGGCGAGCGTGCCTGCCGCGCCGCCGAACTGCACGGCCAGCCGCCGGGAGCTGACCGCCGCCAGCCCTTCGCGAGCTTCGTCCACGCTGGTCAGCCAGCCCGCGGCGACCAGGCCGAAGGTCACGGGGACGGCCTGCTGCAGCAGCGTCCGGCCGATCATGATCGTGGACCGGTGCTCCCCCGCCAGCCCGGCCAAGGCGTCCGCGGCCTGGGCCAGGTCGCCCTGGATCACCTCGATCGCCCGCCTGGCGAGCAGCATCGCGGCGGTATCCACGATGTCCTGGCTGGTAGCGCCGCGATGCACGGCGCTGACCGCCGTCTGGGGTACCCGCCGGGCCAGCTCGCGGGCCAGCCCGGGAACCGGGTTGCCGGTCAGCGCGGCGAGATCGCCGAGTTCATCCACCACGAAGTTGGCGGCCTGAGCCGCGGCCGTGACCGCCTCCCCCGAGCCCGCAGGCGCCATCCCGGCCCGCTCGAGCGCGCGGGCGAGCCCGGCCTCGGCGTCCAGCATCGCTTGCAGCCACGCGGTGTCGCCGGCCTCGACGCCACCCCGAGCGAAAACCCCTCCGAACAGCCCCCGCGAGTTCGGCTGTTTCTGGTCAGGCATATCCGAGATCAGTCCTCTCCCGTATCCTGCGTCACCACGATAGACGCCGGGAGTCCTCGTTCGGCGACCAATGCTTTAGCCGTTAGCTTTGATGATTTATGGTCTGATCATGACCGAGCATGCACCGGGCGATGCCCGCCTTCTCCAGCGCCGACACCTTGTCACCGAGATTCCCGGGCCTGTCTCACTAGAGCTACAGGCCAGGCGGGAACGCGTGGTGGCCCGCGGGGTCAGCTCCGCCTTGCCGGTGTACGTCACCGATGCAGGCGGCGGCGTGATCGTGGACGCCGACGGCAACTCGCTGATCGACTTCGGAGCCGGGATCGCGGTGGTCTCGGTCGGAAACGCCGCGCCCCGGGTGGCCGCGCGGGTGGCGGAGCAGGCGGGCCGGTTCACCCACACCTGTTTCATGGTGACGCCGTACGAGGGCTACGTCGAGGTCTGCGAAGAGCTGACCCGGCGGACGCCGGGCAGCTACGAGAAGCGCTCCGGGCTGTTCAACTCCGGCGCGGAGGCGGTCGAGAACGCGGTGAAGATCGCCCGGCACGCCACCGGGCGGCAGGCCATCGTCGCCTTCGACCATGCCTACCACGGGCGGACCAACCTCACCATGGCGCTCACCGCCAAGAACATGCCCTACAAGGACAAGTTCGGTCCGTTCGCGGGCGAGATCTACCGGATGCCGATGGCCTACCCGCTGCGCTGGCCAGGCGGCCCGGAGGCGTGCAAGGCGAATGCGCTCGAGGTGGTCAAGAGCCTGATTCACACCCAGGTCGGTGAGGAGAACGCGGCGGCCGTGATCATCGAGCCGATCCAGGGCGAGGGCGGGTTCGTCGTGCCGCCCGCCGGGTTCCTGCCCGGGCTGGCCGAATTCTGCCGCGAGCACGGGATCGTGTTCATCGCGGATGAGATCCAGACCGGGTTCTGCCGTACCGGCGACTGGTTCGCCTGCGAGCACGAGGACGTGGTGCCTGACCTGATCACCACGGCCAAGGGCATCGCGGGCGGGCTCCCGCTGGGCGCGGTGACCGGCCGTGCCGAGATCATGGACTCGGTGCACGTGGGCGGTCTGGGCGGCACCTTCGGAGGTAGCCCGGTGGCCTGCGCGGCGGCACTCGGCGCGATGGAGACCATGGACGCGGAAGACCTGGCTGGCCGGGCGCGCCGGATCGGCGAGATCATGCTGCCCCGGCTGCACAAGCTGGCCGAAGCCTACCCGGTGATCGCCGAGGTCCGGGGCCGCGGCGCGATGCTCGCGATCGAGCTGACCAGGCCGGGCACGCTTGACCCCGACCCTGCCACCACCGCGGCGGTCTCCCGCGCCTGCCACCAGGCCGGGCTCGTGACGCTGACCTGCGGGACGTTCGGCAACGTGATCCGCTTCCTGCCGCCGCTGGTGATCGGCGAGGACCTGCTCGACGAGGGGCTGTCCATCCTCGAAGACGCCTTCGCGGCGGTCTGACGGCGATGACCGATCCAGTAGCGGCGGCCCAGCGAAAACTGGCACCAAGAAAGACGACCAGCCGGCAGGAGGAGCTTGGCCGGCTGGTCACGGCAGCCAAGGCGAAGCCGTTCTGGCTCGACCGGCCCGACGCCCCCCTGCCCGCGAGCCGGTACAGGGCGACCGAGCGTGCGACCTGGCGGTGATCGGCGGCGGGTTCACCGGACTGTGGACCGCCCTGCTGGCCAAGGAAGCCAATCCGGGGCGATCCGTGCTGGTGCTCGAGGGCAACCGCGTCGGCTGGGCCGCTAGCGGCCGCAACGGCGGCTTCTGCGACGCGAGCCTGACTCACGGCGCCGCCAACGGGCGGGACAGGTTCCCGGCCGAATTCACCACGCTGCAGCGTCTGGGCATGGAGAACCTGAACGCGATCGAGACCACGCTCGGCCGGCACGGCATCGACTGCGGTTTCGAGCGGACCGGCTCCATCGAAGTAGCCACCGAGGATCACCAGGTGGACGAACTCCGCGAGACCGCGGAAGCCGACGGCGGCGCCTTCCTCGACGGCGGCGCGATGCGAGCCGAGGTAAACTCCCCCACCTACCTGGCGGGCCGGTGGGATAAGGACGGAGCCGCGATGGTCCAGCCGGCCAGGCTCGCCTGGGGGCTGGCCGCCGCCTGCGAGCGGATCGGCGTCCGCATCGCCGAGCGCACACCCGCCACCAGCCTGTCCGGCGACGCGGACGGCGTGACGGTGCAGACCAGGGATGGCGTGGTATGCGCCAAAAAGGTCGCGCTCGGCACCAACGCGTTCCCCTCCCTGGTGCGCCGGCTGCGCCCCTACATCGTGCCGGTCTACGACTACGTGCTGGTAACCGAGCCCCTCACGGCGGCGCAGCTCGCCGAGATCGGATGGCGGAACCGGCAGGGCATCGGCGACGTGGGAAACCAGTTCCACTACTACCGCCTCACCGAGGACAACAGGATCCTGTGGGGCGGTTACGACGCCATCTACCATTTCGGTCACCATGTCCGGATGGCCTACGATCAGCGGGCCGCCACCTTCGTCAAGCTCGCCGACCACTTCTTCACCACGTTCCCGCAGCTGGAAGGCATCGGGTTCAGCCACCGCTGGGGCGGTGCGGTCGACACGTGCAGCCGATTCTGCGCGTTCTTCGGAACCGCGCACCACGGCCGCGTCGCGTACGCGCTCGGGTACACCGGGCTCGGCGTGGGCGCGAGCAGGTTCGGCGCCCGGGTCATGCTCGACCTGCTGAGCGGCGAACGGACGGAGCTGACCGAGCTGGAACTCGTCCGCAGCAAGCCGATTCCTTTCCCGCCTGAGCCCTTCGCCTTCCTCGGCGTTCAGGCCACCCGCTGGTCCCTCGCCCAAGCCGACCGCCAGTCCGGCCGCAGGAACCTGTGGCTGCCGGCCCTGGACGCGGCCGGCATGGGTTACGACTCCTAGTTGATGGCCCGGACATTCCCTTCTGTCACCGCCACGCCGGCCGAACGACGAACGGTCCGGGCGGGCGATGACATCATCGCCCGGCCTGACGTCGTGATGGACCGTGCCTTCACGGTGGCCGCCGGGCCTGCCGCGGTATGGCCGTGGATCATCCAGCTCGGCAAGAAACGGGCCGGTTGGTACCTGCCCGGCGTCCTCGAGCGTTTCCTGCCGCGAAAGGGCCGGGCGGTACGCGACATCCAGCCGGCCTGGCAGCATCTGCAAGCCGGTGACGTCATTCCCGACTACGGCGGCCCGAATGCGACCTTCGAGGTCGCGACCGTGAAACCGCCGTCCGCGCTGGTCTACCGCTCCGTCCGCGGGCGGATCAGCCTGACCTGGTCCCTCACGCTGATCCCGCTACCGGTCCCGGGTTCGGCGGCCGGGGAACACACGCGCGTCCACCTGCGGCTGCGCCTGGGGCCGGTGCGGCGCAAATGGCTCGCCGCGACGGCGGGTGGTCTTGTCGACTACTTGACCGTCGCCGGGATGGCGGCCGGCCTCAGGGAGCGGATCGAGGCAGCGCGTGCCGCTCGATATCGCCGCGGCGGACCCTACTCGCCGCCGTCGAATACTCCGAACGGACTCGGCGCGGTGAACTCGATGCGGAAGACGGGCTGACCACCTTCGGTCACGATCTCGGTCCTGGCCGGACGGTAGCGGGTGCTTACCGTGGCTAGGAAGGCGGTCATCGACTTCAGGTAGGCGGAGTTGGACATGTGAGCCGCCTGATCGTTCTCGGCTAGATCGGCGAAGCGCAGCGGCATCTCCGCGTCACCACCCGGTGCGATGTTCTCAAACTGCAGGATGTGGATCGGCTGATGCCCAGCTAGAGTCGTGATCGCCAGGATCAGCCGCGAGTCGACTTGGCCGGTGACCAGCTGGTTGGGCGTGATACCGGAGAAGATAATCCGGTTCGTATTATTCGCCAGCCCACTGCCGGAATTCTTTCGGTCGGACTGGTCCGCGCTGAGTGCGGCCTGGTACGCACCGGCCCCGTGCGGCGCGATCACGCGAACGGAGATCTCAGCAATCCCGGAGCCGAAGGACGCAAGGGTGGCCGGTGCGTAGGCATTTGCGAGGCTGCTGCCCAGCAGGGAGCGGACGGTTGCCGTATCGACGACCACGGCCGAGTTCACCGGATAAGACGACGAGTTCGAGCTGAGGACGATCAGATGGCGCGAAGGAAACCCATCTGCCTCAAGCGCAGCGCACATCACCCGATCACACGACACGACGTCATCCTGGTTGACCTGCCGGGCGACCCAGCTTGCCGCTTGCTCGCGCGCCTCCAGCTCCTGACGATGAAGGGCAGCGTTGGTTGCACCGTTATCGCTTGATGAGTTCGCGATATACCGGGATACCACGACGCCCAGCGCCCCGATGGTGATGAAGACGACAGCCAAGGCGACCAGGCGAACCTTGCCGAAGTGCTGACCGCGTGGGTCCTTTGGTGCCGTCGCCTCCGGTTGGACCGCCCGGTCCGTCTGAGCCTGCTCCGGTGTCCGGACCTGCACCTGAGCGGTTGGTTTGTGGTCGGCTGACACGTCCCTCGCGGGCAGGGGCTTAACAACGGGCTCGGTCTCCACAACGGGCTGGGACTCTGCATTACGTTCGTACTCCGCCGGGCGTTCGGGCCTAGCAGAGCGCTTGGACTTGGCTGCGTGGTTGGGTTTGGCTGGATGCTCAGGCTTGGCAGCGCGTTTCCGCTGCCCGTGGTACCCGTTCGCTGCCGGGCCCTTTACGGGGCTGTCCGCAGGCCCTGACACGGTCGGGCGCTGCGACTGCTCGGCCGCTTTGGTCGCGTCTTGCTGGTCCTTTGCTGTTCCCTCGCGCTCAGCCTTCACTGCAGCCTGGATACGCTGCCGCAATTCCTCCGACAGCACCGGTGACACGGTCGGAGCCGGCCGGTCCGACCCGCCTCGGGCACGCTGGGGCAGCTCTCGGCTGCGGTCCTCATTTCCCATGAGGTCAAAACCCCCAACGCGGTTCGCACACGGGCGATGCGAACCGCACGGTATAGCGGAGCACAGGATTGACGGTTATACAAGCAAGATTACAAATTGTGATATTTGTTACGAATTTCCGCCTGGCACGAGCGGCTGGTCCCGCACGGCTACGCGCGGCCGCAGAGGACTTTCTCCCTCGAAATCACGGAAAAACCCTTCTTAGCCCGGCGCCTAACGTTACCGTCTGGTTTGCGGTGTTCATACGCGTACGGAATTGCTGCGTAACGTGACACTGTCACTACTTAAGTGAGCTACAGGGGGACCGACGCACCCCCGATATGCCTCTGATTATCAGGCAGGTGCGACCTAATGGATCATGATCCGGCGACTCAGGAGTCAGCGAAGCCGTCCACGTCGGACACTGCGCTCCCAGGAGAGACGACTGCTGCTTCGCACCGACTAAAGCGAGCTGCGACGCTGCGGGTCCCAGGCCGCTGGCCGCTAGTGGTCGTACTAGTTGTTCAGGCGGTCCTTTCGCTCCGGCTCGTTCGGGCCGACACGGCGTTCCAGGATGAGGCCCTGTACTTGTGGGCCGGGCATCTGGAATGGGCACACTTGCTGCATGGTGTCCCGCTACCCCCGTTCCCGTCGTACTTCTCCGGAGCACCGGTCATATATCCGCCACTCGGCGCGCTGGCAGACAGTCTTGGGGGCCTAGTAGCGGCCCGGATCCTGTCCCTCGCCTTCATGCTGGGGGCAACCGTCGCACTGTGGGCCATTGCTGACCGGATGTTCGGGCGCCGGGCCGCGTTCTTCGCCGCCGCGCTCTTCGCCGTCCTTGGTCCGACGTTGCACCTGGGTTCATTCGCTACCTACGACGCCATGTCACTTTTCCTGCTCTCGCTGGCGTCCTGGCTCGTGGTCCGGGCCGGCGACAAGCAGGACGCGACTGGCTTGATGGTGGCGGCTGGAGCCGTGCTGGCGCTGGCCAACGCGACCGCGTACGCATCCGCGCTGTTCGATCCCATCGTGATACTGATGGCCCTAATCGTGGCATTCCCGAAGCCGGGCGGCCGGGTAGCGGCCGGACGCGCCCTGACCCCGCTCGCCATCGTGGCGGTATTCGTCATCGTGGGCCTGCTGCTCGGCGGGACCAGCTACCGCCATGGAGTCGACCTGACGACGGTAACGCGGGTAGCCGGAACGGATTCCCCGGTCCTGGTGCTAGCCCATTCCTGGGCGTGGACCGGCGTCGTCGTCGCGGTCGCGGTCTGCGGCGTCATCATCGGCTGGGTGACTCAGCCGAGAAGCCCGCAGACGTGGCTGCTGACCCTTCTGGCGTGCGCTGCGCTGCTTGTGCCGCTCGAGCAGGCGAGCCTGTACACCACTGCCTCGCTGAACAAACACGGAGATCTGGGAGCCTGGTTCGCAGCCATTGCCGCAGGTTACGCGATCGATTGGCTCATCGAGGCGGCGGCCGCCGGAAATATGCGCGCCGTCACCGGCGGAGCGTGCGTGATCGCGCTTTCTTTCCCCGTCGCCCTCGGAGCCAGTCAATCGAAGGTGTTCGCGACAAGCTGGCCGAACGCGTCCGCCTTCATTACAATATTCCGGCCGCTAGCAGATGACGGCACTGGGCGCCTGCTAGTTGAGGATCCCTCGATCGCGGAGTACTACCTTCCTGCCGGGAGTCAGTGGGAGCGGTGGTCCAGCACACGGAACATCGTCTCGCGGTCGGGGACCCCTACCGCCGGCCCGAGCAGTAAAGCCGGGATTATCGGCGCCGGTAACGCCGGCACCTTCGCCCTCTACATAAAGGAAAGCTACTTCTCCCTCATCGCGCTGAACTTCGCCGACACGACCTCTTTGGACCGTAGCATCGCCGCCGACATCAAGCGCAACCATCACTACCATTCCATCCAGGTGGTGCCCTATGGGCCTGGCCCGGCCGGGCCCCAGCTGGGTGAATACGTGATCTGGCAATACGAGCCGCAGTCGTGAGTGAGCAGCGGGCAGCTGCTACCGGAACCATCCCGAGACCGGTTATCAGGGCAGAAAAGCTGCAACGACACTATCTGGTGCCCCCGTACCCACCCGACGACGAAGAGAAGTACTCCTACCTCCAGCGGAACCTGCCTTACCTGGCAACCGTCATCCTCATAGGTTCCACCTGCATCATCGTCAGCCAGCTCAGACTCGAGACGCACGATCTGGTGCTGTCGCCGTTCATGATCTTTACTGTCATTTACATCGCCTACCAGGCGATCAGCCTGCCAGTAAACTTTGCAGGCTCCGGGTTCGACCTAGCCGCTCACCAGGCACGCGTCCAGGCGTGGCACCCGCGTTCGTATCCCCGCGTAGATATTTACCTGCCGATTTGCGGGGAGCCGATTGAATTGCTGCGTAATACCTGGACCGCCGTTCTGGGCCTCATCAAAGACTACGAGGGCGAAGCGAGGGTCTACGTCCTCGACGACGGCCCGTCCGAGGAGGCCTGCACGATGGCCGCGTCCTTCGGCTTTAAGTACATCCACCGGCCCGACTGGCCCGCCGGCAAGAAAGCGGGCAACCTGCGCTACGCCTTCGCCCGCACCAGCGCCCCTTACCTGGTCATCTTGGATGCGGATTTCGCGCCGCGCCGGGACTTCCTCGCCGAGACGCTCCCCTACCTGGAGGATCCGGCAATCGGGATCGTGCAGACGCCCCAGTACTTCAGGAGCAGCCCCGGGCAGACATGGATCGAGAGGGCGGCGGGGCCGATCCAGGAGGTGTTCTACCGGACGGTCCAGGTAGCCCGGAATCGGCTAAATGCGGCCGTATGCTGCGGGACCTCCGCGGTCTACCGGCGAGCCGCGCTGAAGCCGCAGGGCGGTCCGACGCTCATCCCCTACGCCGAGGATGTACATACCGGGCTGGATGTGCGCCGGAACGGCTGGTCCGTGATCTACCTGCCGATCCTGCTCTCGACCGGGATATGCCCCGATAACCTCGACGCATTCGTCCGGCAGCAATACCGCTGGTGCTCTGGGAACGTCGGCATCGTGTTCTCGCGACGGCTTTGGTCAATACCGATGCGGATCCCGGCCCGGCTAAGCTACATCTCCGGGTTCCTGTACTACGCCTACACCGCGTTGCTCACGTTCTTCGGGCCCATCATCCCGATCGTCATGCTGGCCTTCCTCCCCGGACAGATCAGGCTGCGGAACTTTATCGTCCTGCTGCCGGCCATGTTCACCGGGTTCGTGCTCTATCCCCTGTGGCATCGTTCCAGCTACGGGCCGTGGATCTGGCCGCTGGGCATTGCCCGCGGCTGGGCCCATGTGTTCGCGATCTGGGATGGAGCCCGGGGCAAGTCGATGAGCTGGCAGCCGACCCGGACACCGGGCAGCTCGCTGCGCCGCTTTCGGATCGGGGTCAGGTGGTGGAGTGGCAGCGTGGCCGTGTTGTGGCTGGCGCTGGCTCTATGGCGGATGATGGCCTCGGTCTCCGGGCAATTTACGGTCCTGTTGTTGTTCGGCGTGCTTAATCTTGCCGGCGTGAGCCGCGTCATCTTTCCGGGAGGCAGGACAGCATGAGATCTGGCCTGGCGGTGATCTTGGCCGTCGCGCTCGCCGCGGCCGCCCTCGGTGGCGTAGCCTTCCGCCTCGGTGGATCGTCCTCCCCCCGCCCGCCGACGGCCCACGCCAGCCTGGCTCCGAACCAGGCCTCCTATCTGGGCGTCTTCTCGCCCGGAGTGCCCGCTAGCTACGGTGGGATCGCGAGCTTCGCGCAGGCGGCGGGTAGGCAGCCCAACCTCGCCGAGTACTACAGCGGATGGGCGGAGCCGTTCGACACCTCATTCGCCGAAATGCTCCGCAAGCACCACATCATCCCGTTCGTGCAGATTGATCCGACGGACGCCACGATCTCCGCCATCGCCAAAGGTACCTACGACGACTACTTGCGCTCCTATGCCGACAGCGTCCAGGATTTCGGCACAAACGTGGTCATCGGCTTCGGACACGAAATGAACGCCCCCTGGTACTCATGGGGGTACGGGCACGTCCCGGCCTCGACGTTCGTGGCTGCATGGCGGCACATCGTGACCCTGTTCCGCGATGAGGGCGCCGAGAACGTTACGTGGCTGTGGACGCTCCAGGCCGATGCGCCCGGCACTGGTTCTGTCGCTTCCTGGTGGCCTGGCACGCAGTACGTCACCTGGGTTGGCATCGACGGCTTCTATTACCGCCCGACTGACACCTTCAAGAGCGTCTTCGGGAGGACCATCGACCAGGTACGGACGTTCACCAGCGAGCCGATCCTGTTGTCGGAGACCGCCGTCGGACCTGACACCGGCAACGTGTACGCCAAGATCCAGGACTTGTTCCAGGGGTTGGTCGAGGACGGGCTGCTCGGGCTGGTGTGGTTCGACAAGGACCAGCACGCCGGGATGTACCACCAGGACTGGCGGATTGAAGACAACGGGCAGGCCCAGGCGTCGTTCTCGCTCGGTGCCAGTGACGAGCTAGCGGCAACGCTGCCCACTGGCCAGTAGGACTCTGTCATTATGCGCGACACCAGCAAAGTCGAACAGGCTCCGCTTATTAGTACATGCGCGACAATGTACTCGGTATACTTTCCCAACCTCGGCCGCCTGACCTGCCGGTCCCATGGCCACCTGTCCCAGCTTACCGGGAACTTCGGTAAACAGGCCTCTCGCGCGGGTAATGAACTGTACCTTTTCGTAGGCGATGTCCCTGTATCCGGGAGAGTTTCGCCACAGCATGTGACGCCGTATGTACAGTGTGCGGGTTGCCGGGGGGAGAGCCAAGGTGACTCCCCTGGTGCCCCCTAATCGCAGGCAGGTGCGACCTATGGGTGATCGGCAGAGCCACAGGCCGGCGGGTATTCCTTCGCCGACCCGGCCTACCGAAAGCATCCGCTCAGGATCGCGGTCAGAAGCCATGGCGGCTGGTGCTTGAAGCTGATCGCCAGCAGAGGGTCGCCGAGGGATGCCAGGGAGTTCGCAGCATCCGGGCATCCGGTTGAGGCTGCGCCGCCGGGAGGCCCTAAGGCCGCCGTCCACGACCATGGCGATCACGTGCCAGCCACGCGCAGCACGACTAAGCGCGGCGTGGCGATCCCACCGTGGCCTCTGATCGCTGTCCTCGCCGTCCAAGTCCTCCTGTCGCTTCGGCTTATCTGGTCCAATACGGCATTTCAGGACGAGGCTCTCTACTTGCGGGCCGGACATCTGGAATGGGCCCGCTGGCTGCACCACACACCGATTCCGAACTTTCCCTCATACTTCTCTGGGGCACCGGTCCTCTACCCGCCGCTCGGCGCCCTCGCGGACAGCATTGGCGGTCTCGCCGCCGCGCGCATCCTGTCGCTGTGCTTCATGCTCGGGGTCACAAGCCTGCTGTGGGCGACCACCTCCAGGCTGTACGGGCAGCGGGCCGCGCTGCTGGCAGCGGGACTGTTCGCCACCCTCGCGGGCACTCAGTTCCTGGGCGCCTTCGCCACCTTTGACGCCATGGCGCTGTTTCTGCTCGCGCTGGCCGTCTGGCTGGGAGTCCGATCTGCGGATGGCCAATTCTGGACGCGAACCGCTCTTCTCGTGGCCAGCGGCGTCGCCCTAGCAGCGGCCGACGTGGCTAAGTACGCGACTGCCCTGTTTACTCCGGTCGTGCTCGCAGTGGTGGCCTTGGCGGTCTGGCGGTTGCACGCGGGCGGCCCGTGGCTGGCGACTCTCCTGACCATGCTCGGCACATGGCTCATGCTGATCGTCGCCGCCATCGTCGCCGGCGGCGGCGGGTACTGGCGGGGTGTCACGACCAGCACCCTAGGCCGCCCGCAATCGGATATCCCCGTGAGGACCGTTCTTCAGAGCTCCTACATCTGGACAAGCCTGATTCTGGTCCTCGCTTTTCTTGGCGCGGTACTCGCCGCCCGCGGCGAAACGCGCGGGAAATTCCTGCCGGTCGTGCTGGCCGCCGCCGCCCTGCTGGCCCCAGCCGGGCAAGCCCTCCTTCACACCACCGTCAGCCTGCAGAAGCATGTGGTATTCGGCGCCTGGTTCGCCGCGATCGCCGCGGGCTACGCGATGGCACGCATGAGCAGAGTCGACCCAGGCCGGGGATGGGCGCCGGTGATGGCGCTACCCATCGCCGCCGCTACGATATTCGGCTCGATGGGGCAGGCCGCTTCTCTCTTCAAGGTCTGGCCGAACGCGGCCGGCGTGGTCAGCGCTCTCCGCTCGGCGATCCGCTCTCACCCCGGTAACTACCTGGCCGAAGACTACGATGTCGAGGCGTATTACCTTCGTGCCGAAGCTCCCTGGCCGCGCTGGTCAAGTACTTATTTCTTCCGTTATCAGAACGCACTTCCGGGGGCATCCTCCTACGCGGCCGCGATCGACCGGCACTACTTCTCGTTCGTGATCTTGGACTTCGGCGACACCGCAGCTGTCGACACCAAGATCACCGCAGACATGCGTGACGCGGGCGGCTACTACGTGCTAGAGCGCGCTGGCCGGTTCACCATCTGGGCCTCACGAGCAGCGACGCCAGCCCGGCAAGCCAGGGGGAACCATGTTGGTGACTAAGCCTTCGGCAGCCGAGCAGCGGCGAGAAATGTACCTACCGCAACCACCCGACGACCAGGAAAAGTACAAGTACTTCGGCGGCCCCCGCCGCTGGGTGTTCGCCTGGCTGCTTATCGCATCCGCCGGGGTCCTCTACGGGTACGTGCATGTGGCGGAGCGCGCCTGGCTTGTTGCCCCGCTCATGTGGCTATTGCTCATGGTGATAGTGCCGCCCATCTTGATCAATTTCTGGCTCCGCATGGGGAAACCGAGGCTCAACCGGCCAGAGCACGAGGCCACCGTAGCCAGCTACCGCGAGCATGGCGAGACGGTGGACGTGTTCCTGCCCAGTTGCGGTGAGCCGCTGGCCTTGCTGAGCAACACCCTCCACCACGTGAGCAAGATGAACTGGACCGGATCCATGATCGTCTACGTGCTCGATGATTCGGCCCGGGAACCAGTACGCAGCCTGGCGGACCGGTACAACTTCCGGTACGTCGTGCGTCCCCATCCGGGTGAGATGAAGAAGGCCGGTAACCTCACCCACGCCCTAGGCATCAGCACTGGAGATTTCATCGCGGTCATCGACGCAGATTTCGCGGTTCGCCCGGAGTTTCTCTACGAGACCATGCCCTATTTCTGCGACCCTGAGGTGGGCATCGTTCAGACGGCCCAGTATTACGAGGTCAGCAACCGGTCACTGTCCTACATTCAACGTTATGCGGGGACCCTGCAAGAGATCTTCTTCCGGTTCATCCAGCCGGCCCGGGACCGCTACAAGGCGGCGATCTGCGCGGGCACGAATCTGGTGTACCGCCGCACGGCCGTCGTGGCCGCGGGCGGCTTCGCGCAAGTGCCGATCGGTGAAGACGTCCACTCCGGAGTGAAGCTGGCGTGGGCCGGCTACGAAACGCGCTACCTCCCCCTGTGCCTGGCCAAGGGCGTAGCACCAGCCGACTTCGCGTCCTTGGCCAACCAGCAGGCCCGCTGGTGCCGGTCCTCGATGTTGCTCATGATCGACAAACGCTTCCGGGAAGCACCGTATACGTGGAAGCAACGGGCTGCCTTCTGGGCCGCGTTCCTCTATTACATGTCATCGGCTGCCCTGCTGCTCACCGGGCCGTTCCCGACGCTGACGATGATCTGGTTTTACCCCGGGCGCATCTACCCGCACAATTACCTGCCGATCTTGCCGGCCATCGCAGCGACTTTCTTCGTGTTCCCGATGCTGAGCCGCGGCTGGCGACCGACGATCTACCGGGTATGCATGATCAACTCGTGCTGTCACCTGTATTCGGTCTGGTACGCGCTCCAGGGACGTGTCGCTGAGTGGGTACCCACCGGCGCTTCGCCGGAGCGAGGCCGTGTGCCTATTTCCGTGAACCGGATCCTGTGCAGCTGGATCGCAGTAGTTCAGCTACTGCTCTGGCTCGGCCTAGCGCTCCGGGTGCACCAGTACGGCTGGCGTCCGTACTGGGCGACAGAGGTGCTGGCTGGAGTGCAGCTTTACATGCTGGCACCGCTGATGACTCCTAGTAAGGGAATCTGGAATCGCCGCGATAGCAAGCCTGCGGAGGTAGCACTATGAGACGCCCGCCCGATCGCCAAGAGGAGACCGTTGGCCTGGCGCCGCAACCACAGCCGGATCCCACGGCGGAGAATTCCATCAGCCGCCGCCGCGGCCGCGAGCCGCGGAGACGTCGGCGTTTCGTCACCACCGGAGCCCTCCTCGCAGTGGCCGCGATCGTGCTTGGCATCGGTCTTTACAACAATTTCGCGGGTTCCACCGGGCCGCTGCCGGCCAACCTGCCGCCCGCATCTGATTCGTACCTGGGGGTATTCGCGAAGGCGGCACCTGCCTCCTATACCTCGGTGACGGCGTTCGCGACGGCGACCGGCGCGCAGCCCGATCTGGTCATGTACTACAGCGGCTGGTTCGTTCCCTTCCCGACAAGTTTCGCCGATACCGCAGCCGACCACGGTGCGGTGCCGCTCGTGCAAATGAACCCAGACCAGCCCAAGAGCGCGATCAGCCTCGCCCAGATCGCATCCGGACGGTACGACGCGTACCTGAGCTCCTACGCCGAAGCCGTCCGCGCCTACAAGCACCCGGTCATTTTGAGCTTCGGGCACGAGATGAACGGCGACTGGTCCTCCTGGGGCTACAAACACACATCCCCGGCAGTTTTCGTCGCCGCCTGGCGCCACATCGTCAACCTGTTCCGTGCCCTAGGAGCCCGGAACGTCACCTGGCTGTGGACCGTCAACATCATCAACGACGGGCAGGCCGGCAATATAACCCGCCCGGATGCGTGGTGGCCCGGCAGCTCGTATGTGACCTGGGTCGGAATTGACGGCTACTATCTCAAGCCCTCGTGGCAATTCGCCCCCCTGTTCGGACCGACGATCCGCGACGTGCGCGCGCTGACCATCGATCCAATCCTGATCGCCGAGACGGGCGCGCTGCAGTCGGCCAACCAGCCCGCGAAGATCAACGACCTGTTCGCAGGCATCCGCTCCTACGGACTGCTCGGGTTCGTCTGGTTCAACTCCGTGAACCCCAAGGGCCAGCAATTCGCGATCAGCACTCCCGCGGCCATCGCCGCATTCCGCAAGGGCGCCAGCACGTACCACAGGCCTGGGTCATGAACGAGTAGCTCATCTGAGCGTACTTGGGCTAATTCGTCACGGGCAGTAGGAGGCCATAAGGTTTTGACTGACACTCAACGCTTGGGACGGCATCGTCAAGCTCCACCAGAGGAATCTCGCCTCGCGAAAGGGCATCACCGGACGAGACTGGCGGCAATAATTATCACTGCGGGTGTGGCGGTGATAATTATTGTCTCTTCCGTGCTATACATCGCGGGAGGCCCGACACGGGTACATTCCGCAGCCCAAGGCAGCCGTCTTCCCGCCGCTGCCGACTCGGTAATCGGGGTCTACAGTCATGACTCCCCGGCATCGTATGCCGGGGTGACGACCTTCACGACCATCACCCGGGTCAAGCCCAACATGGTCGTGTATTACAGCGGATGGCTGGAACCCTTTCAGGCTGGCTTCGCCGCGACCGCCGCCCGTGAAGGTGCGGGGCTGCTCGTACAGATGAATCCGACGCATGCCAGCGTCGCCGCGATCGTTTCTGGTCAGTATGACACATACCTGAAAACTTATGCCGAGGCCGTCCGTGCCTACGGGCACCCAGTCATCCTGAGCTTCGGGCATGAGATGAACGGCAACTGGTACACCTGGGGCTACAAACACACATCGCCAGCAGTTTTCGTGGCCGCGTGGCAGCACATCGTAAACGTCTTCCGGGCACAAAAAGTCCGGAATGTTACCTGGCTGTGGACGATCAACGCTATCCATAAGCAAAATGGGGTTCCGGCCCCTGGTCCTTGGTGGCCCGGCAGCTCGTACGTGAACTGGATAGGGATTGACGGCTACTACACCAGCCCATCCTCGGTGTTCGCCTCCGTGTTCGGGCCGACCATTGTTTACGTGCGGGCACTTACCCACGATCCGATACTGATCACCGAGACATCCGCGACACCAGCCGCCGACCAGCCGGCCAAGATTGCCAACCTGTTCGCCGGAATACGTCTCTACGGCCTGCTTGGCTTCGTGTGGTTTGACTCTGTCGACAAAGTGGACTGGCGCCTCAGCACCCCGGCGGCGATCGCCGCGTTCCGCCATTACGCCGAGACGTACAGGAGTGATGCATCGTGACCAATCGGCTGCTTGAGGCCGTTTCCTCGCCGGCGCATGATAGGAGCGTGGCATGACAT
>CABEDN010000207.1_pt1 | contig 20050 bp, 20 predicted proteins | sample 3423051 | NCBI WGS metagenome assembly CABEDN01 (sample SAMEA5534330, study PRJEB31848) | metagenome | biome: tundra; feature: field; material: soil | place: USA | collected 2013-05 | depth 0.15 m
GCGCCACGGCGCGCCGGCCATGACCGCATGGCCCGATGAGCCCAAGATGACCACGGCATGGCTGGCGTCGCCCGGTGAGGTGCCGCTCGTCGTCGACCCGCCGAGGGTACCGCTCGAGGCGCTCGCCCTGGCCGCCGCGAGCACGGCCGATGCCCGCACCCCGGCCGCCGCGGCCGCCGCCGGGCCGGCCCCGAGCACGGCCAGCAGGACGCCGGCGGCGCGCCTGAGGCCGGACCTGGTGGCGATCACGGCGGCCAGGCAGGCCAGCGCGGCGAGCGCCAGGGCGCTCGCGAGCGGGACGAGCGACTGGCCGGTGACGGAGAGATCCTGCGCAGGCAGCGGGTGCGGCGCGACGAAGATCGCCTGCGCCCAGGTCTGGCGGGCCGCCAGCAGCACCAGCCCGGACCCCGTCGCGCCGAGCAGCAGCACCAGCGCGAACTCCCTGCGCATCGCGGACATCTGCTAGCTCACGGCCTGCTGAGGGGCCGGGGCGGCTGCACCGGTCACGGCGTCGAGCCCGTCAGCATCGAAGCACGTCCGGTCGCCGGTGTGGCAGGCCGCGCCGACCTGGTCGACCTTGACCAGCAGGGCATCGCCGTCGCAGTCAAGCGCCACCGATTTCACCCACTGCTGATGCCCGGAGGTGTCGCCTTTCACCCAGTATTCCTGCCGGCTGCGGGACCAGTACGTGCAGCGGCCAGTGGTCAGGGTGCGATGCAGCGCCTCGTCGTCCATCCAGCCGAGCATCAGCACTTCGCCCGTGTCGTACTGCTGGGCAATCGCCGCGATCAGGCCGGACGCATCCCGCTTCAGTCGCGCGGCGATGGCAGGATCGAGCATCGTTCCTCATTTCCGCGGGGGTCCGGGGGTCGCCCCCCGGGCTAGCACTGCCTCGTCAATTCAGCCAGAGTAGCAATCACGCCTACCATCAGCGGGTGAGCTACTCCCGAGAAGAGCGTCTCGCGCTTTGCGCGCTGCTGGATGAGACTGGCCCGGACGCGCCGACGCTATGCCAGGGCTGGAACACCGGCGATCTCGCCGCGCACCTGGTGCTGCGCGAGCGCCGGCCCGACGCGGCCGGCGGAGTCGTCGGCGGGCCGCTGGCCGGATACACGGCCCGGGTGCAGCGCCGGATCAAGGAGCGGACGCCCTTTCCCGACCTGGTACAGACCATCAGGTCGGGACCGCCGCGGATATCGGTGATGGCCATCCCCGGCGTCGAGGAGCGCGCCAACGCGGTGGAGTTCTTCGTGCACCACGAGGACGTCCGGCGCGCCGCGGCCGACTGGGAGCCGAGGACGGTCAGCAGCGGGGAATCCGACATGCTCTGGCAGCGGCTGCGGATCGCCCGGCTCATGCTCCGTAAGGCACCGGTCGGCGTCGAGCTGGCCAGGGACGACATGGACACCGGTGAGGTGAGCCAGGACGGCCCGGCGTATCGCATCACGGCCAAGAACGCGACCCCCGCGGTCACCGTGATCGGCAGCCCGGCCGAGCTCACCCTGTGGGTGATGGGCCGGACAGCCGCGGCCAGGGTGCGTTTCGACGGCATCGAAGCGGCCGTGACCAAGCTGACCGCAGCGAACTGGCGCTAGGGCGAGAACTGGCGCTAGGGCTAGGGAGTCAGGCGCCCATCTCGCGCTTGAGCCGGGCCAGCTCATCGTCGACGTCCTGCGAGTTGTTCCGGGGCGATGGCGGCGGGTACGACGTGGCGACGGGCTCGACGTCAGCCCGGGGCAGCGGCGTGCTGTACTCGGGCTCACGGCGGACTTCACGGTCGGGGCGCTTGCCCGAAACCTGCTTGCCTGCGCGGGCCACCTTGATGGCGACGGCGACCGCGCCCACTACCAGCGCGGCGATCACAATGAACTCCACCGCATGCAGGACGAAGCCGACCACCGCCCAGCCGACGATGAGTGCGATCAGAATGCCGACTCCGACGGCGGCCACCTTGAACCAGCGCATCTGCCGCTTCCTCTCTAGACAAGGAGCCGTGTCAGGCCCCTAGTCTCCCCGGGCACCAGCACCTGAGGATCTGTCCCCTCTCGCGATATTACCCGACTTCCACCCGCGTGCCGAGCATGTGCCGGGCGGGTGCCGAGGACGTGGCGGCGGCGGGCGGGCGTCATGTGAGGCAGGCCACTACGCTAGGGGCCATGCACGCACTCGGCATTGACATTGGCGGAACCGGAATCAAGGGAGCACCCGTCGACGTGGCGACGGGCAAGCTTCTCGCCGACCGGCAGAAGATCGCCACGCCGCACCCGGCCGTGCCCGACGCGGTCGCGGACGTGGTGAAGCAGCTCAGCACCTCGTTCAAGTGGTCAGGACCGATCGGCATCACCTTCCCCGGGGTTGTCATCGACGGCACGATCAGGACGGCGGCCAACCTCGATCCGGCCTGGATCGGTGTCGACGCGAGCGCGCTGTTCGGCAAGGCCACCGACAACCCGGTCCGGGTGCTCAACGACGCCGACGCGGCCGGCGTAGCCGAGATGACGTTCGGCGCGGGAGTCGGGGAGAAGGGCACCGTGCTGATGCTGACCTTCGGCACCGGGATCGGCAGCGCCTTGTTCACCGGCGGCGTGCTCGTCCCGAACACCGAGTTCGGCCACATCGAGATCCACGGTCACGACGCCGAGTCGCGTGCCTCCGAGCACGCCAAGGAACTGCACGACCTGAGCTGGGGCAAGTGGGCCGGCCGCGTCGATGAGTACCTGCAGCACGTGGAGGGGCTGCTCTCCCCGCACCTGTTCATCGTCGGCGGCGGGATCAGCAAGCAGTCGGACAAGTGGGTGCCCCGGCTGACCGGCATCAGCGCCCGCATCGTGCCCGCCGCCCTGCTCAACGACGCCGGCATCGTGGGCGCCGCGATGGCGACCGCCAGCGCCGGAGTCCCCGACACCTCGGGCGCCACCGGAGTGTGATTTCCGTGATCATGAACGCCGCGGGTCAGCGGACGGGGTGACCGGCGCCGCGCAGGGCGGTCTTGACCTGGCCGATGCGCAGGGTGCCGAAGTGAAACACACTCGCGGCCAGCACCGCGTCGGCTCCGGCGTCGACGGCGGGAGCGAAGTGCGCCAGCGTGCCAGCGCCGCCGCTCGCGATCACCGGGACGGTGACCACGTCGCGCACGGCCCGGATCAGTTCAAGGTCGAAGCCGACGGTGGTGCCGTCCGCGTCCATCGAGTTCAGCAGGATCTCGCCCGCGCCCAGCTCGGTCGCCCGCCGGGCCCAGCCGATCGCGTCGATGCCGGTGCCGACCCGGCCGCCGTGGGTGGTCACCTCGAAACCGCTCGGCGGGGCCGGCGCCCGGCGCGCGTCCACCGACAGCACCACGCACTGCGACCCGAACCGCTCCGCCGCCTCGGCCAGCAGTTCCGGCCGGGCGATCGCGGCGGTGTTGAGCGAGACCTTGTCCGCGCCGGCCCGCAGCAGTCGGTCCACGTCCGCCACGCTGCGCACGCCGCCGCCCACGGTCAGCGGGATGAACACCTGCTCGGCGGTGCGCCGCACCACCTCGTACATGGTGTCCCGGCCGCCGCTGGAGGCGGTGATATCGAGGAAGGTCAGCTCGTCGGCGCCTTCGGCGTCATAGAAGGCGGCCAGTTCCACCGGGTCTCCCGCGTCCCGCAGGCCGCGGAAGTTCACCCCCTTGACCACCCGGCCGCCGTCCACGTCCAGGCACGGGATGACCCGGACCGCTACGGTCATGTTTGCCCGACCTCGGCCAGGGCTTCTTCGAGGGTGAAGGCGCCCTCGTACAGGGCGGTGCCGACGATCGCGCCCTCCACGCCCAGCGGGACGAGGGACGCGATCGCGCGCAGGTCGGCCAGGCTGGACACTCCCCCGCTGGCCACCACCGGCGCGGCCGTGCGGGCGCACACATCGCGGAGCAGGCCCAGGTTGGGACCGCGCAGCATGCCGTCCTTGAGCACGTCGGTCACCACGTACCTGGCGCAGCCTTCGGCGTTCAGCCGGTCGAGGGTCTCGAAGAGCTCGCCGCCTTCGGCGGTCCAGCCGCGGGCGGCCAGCCTGGTCCTCCGGACGTCAAGGCCCACCGCGACCTGCTCCCCGTGGCGGGCGATCACCGAACGTACCCAGTCCGGGTGCTCCAGCGCCGCGGTGCCGATGTTGACCCTGGTGCACCCGGTGCCGAGTGCGCGGGCCAGCGACTCGTCGTCCCTGATGCCGCCGGACAGCTCGACGTTGACGTCCACCCCGCGCACCATCTCCGCGAGCAGGTCCGCGTTCGACCCGCGGCCGAACGCCGCGTCCAGGTCCACCAGATGGATCCAGGAAGCGCCGGCCCGCTGCCAGGCCAGCGCCGCCTCCATCGGGTCGCCGTAACTGCTCCCGCTGCCCGCCACGCCCTGGACCAGCTGGACCGCGTGCCCTTCGGTGACGTCGACCGCGGGCAGCAAGGTCAGCGAATGAAGATCGGTCACGGGGCCTCCAGCCAGGTCACAGGGCCTCCAGCCAGGTCATAGGGCCTCCAGCCAGTTGGAAAGCAGTGCGGCGCCGGCGTCGCCGGACTTCTCCGGGTGGAACTGGGTCGCGGTCAGCACGCCCCGCTCGGCCGCGGCGGCGAACTTCTCGCCGTGCTCGGTCCAGGAGATGAGGGCGCCCGTCGCGGCGAGCTGGCCGGCCCCCTGCGACCGCAGCGCGTAGGAATGCACGAAGTAGAACCGGGTCCCCGGCGAGATCCCGGCGAACAGCACCGAACCGGCCGCCGCCGACACCGTGTTCCAGCCCATGTGCGGCAGCACGTCGGCGTCGAGCCGCTCCACCGTCCCCGGCCACGCCCCGCAGCCTTCGGTCCAGACCCCGTGCTCCACCCCGGCGGCGAACAGGACCTGCATGCCCACGCAGATGCCGAGCACCGGGCGGTCGAGCTCGATCCGCCGGGCGATCAGCTTGTCGCCGCCGACGGCCCGCAGCCCGGACATGCACGCCGCGAACGCGCCCACGCCGGGAACGGCGAGCCCGTCGCATTCCAGCGCAGCGTCCGGGTCGGCGGTCACCTCGACGTCGGCGCCGACCCGTTCGAGCGCGCGCTGCGCGGAGCGCAGGTTCCCCGACCCGTAGTCGAGCACCACGACCCGGGACGTCACGAGAGAACGCCCTTGGTGCTCGGGATGCCGCCGGCCCGCGGGTCCGCGGCCGCCGCCGTGCGCAGCGCTCGCGCGACCGCCTTGAACTGGGCCTCAACGATGTGATGCGGGTTCCGGCCCTCAATCACCCGGACGTGCAGGCAGATCCCGGCGGAGAACGCCATCGACTCGAAGATGTGCCTGGTCAGCGAGGTGTCGTAGGTGCCGATCAGCGGGGCCATGCCGTCCGGCTCGTGGTGCACCACATAGGGCCGGCCCGACAGGTCCACGGCCGCCTGGACCAGCGTCTCATCCAGCGGGATCAGGGCATCACCGAACCGGGCGATACCGCTCTTGTCGCCCAGCGCCTCCCGCAGCGCCTGGCCGAGAGTGATCGAGGTGTCCTCCACGGTGTGATGCGCGTCGATCTCGGTGTCGCCCTTGGCCCGGACGGTCAGGTCGAGGCCGCCGTGCTTGCCCAGCTGGGCGAGCATGTGGTCGAAGAACGGGACGCCGGTGCTGACCTCGACCACCCCGATGCCGTCCAGGTCGAGTTCCACCATGATCTGCGTCTCGTGGGTGAGCCGCTCCACCCGCGCCACTCGGTTCATACCGTGAGCACCTCGTCCAGGGCCGAACGGAACGCCGCCATTTCCTCAGGCGTTCCCACCGTGACCCGCAGCCAGCGCGGCGGGCCGACTTCACGAACCAGCACGCCGCGGTCAAGCAGACCCTGCCAGACGTCCCGGCGCGAGTCGAACTGGCCGAAGAGCACGAAGTTGGCGTCGGAATCGGCCACCTCCAGCCCCCGCTGCCTGAGCCAGCCGACCAGCGCATCTCGTTCGGAGCGCAGCACGGCCACCGTGGCCAGCGGCTCACTGGCCAGGGCGAGCGCGGCGCGCGCGACCGCCTGGGTCACGGCGGACAGGTGGTAGGGCAGCCGCACGATCAGGAGTTTTTCCACCAGCTCGGGCGCGGCGGCCAGGTACCCGATCCTGGCGCCCGCCATGGCGAACGCCTTGGACATCGTGCGGGTGACCACCAGCTGCGGGTAGCGCGGCAGCAGGCTCAGCGCGCTGCGGGTGCCCTCGCGGGCGAACTCCGCGTACGCCTCGTCGATCACCACGATGCCGGGCGCCGCGTCGCACACGGCCTCGATCACGTCCAGCGGGGCGACTGTGCCCGTCGGGTTGTTCGGCGAGGTCAGGAAGACCAGGCTGGGCTGCGCGTCGGCGACAGCGCGGGCCGCGCGGGCCGGATCCAGGGCGAACCCCTCGTCCCGCGGCACGCTTACCCAGCCGGTGCAGGTCACCCGGGCGATGAGGGAGTGCATGGAGTAGCCGGGATCAAAGCCGAGCGCCTGGCGCCCCGGCCCGCCGAACGCCTGCAGCAGCTGCTGGATGACCTCGTTCGACCCGTTGGCCGCCCACAGGTGGCGGCCGGTCAGGTCGTGCCCGAGGTAGTCGGCCAGGTCCTTGCGCAGCTCCACCGCGTCCCGGTCCGGGTACCTGTTCAGGGTCAGGGCCGCCTGCGCGACCGCATCGGCGACGGCTTGGACCAGGCGGGGACTCGGCGGATAGGGATTCTCGTTGGTGTTCAGCCGGACGGGTACGTCGATCTGCGGCGCGCCATACGGATGCAGGTCTGTCAGGTCATCCCGAACGGACAGTGGTGCGGTATCCATCAGGCCTCTCCGCTCGGGACCCGGATGCGGACGGCCGCCACGTGCGCGGCCAGGTCTTCCGCGCCGCCCAGCGCGTCGATCAGCGGGGCGGTCGCGGCCAGCGCCTCGCGGCCGCACTCCACCACGTTGATCAGCCGCAGGAAGGGAAACACCGAGAGCCCGCTGGTGTGCCGGGCGGTCCCCCCGGTCGGCAGCACGTGGTTCGAGCCGGCCAGGTAGTCCCCGAGCGATACCGGCGAGTAAGGCCCGGCGAAGACCGCGCCCGCGTTGGTGACCCGGGCCGCCAGCTTGCCCGCGTCACGGGCCTGGATTTCCAGATGCTCCGGAGCCCACGCGTCGCTCACGGCGAGCGCGGCGTCCATGTCGTCGACGATGACGCACGCGGACTGACCCGCGAGGGCCTTTTCCACGCGTTCGGTGTGCCTGGTCGCCGGGACCTGCCGGGCGAGCTCGGCGTCGACGCGCCCGGCCAGGCCGGCGTCTGAGGTGATGAGCAGGCAGGCCGCGAGCTCGTCGTGCTCGGCCTGCGCGACCAGGTCCGCGGCGACATGGGCCGGTTTCGCGGTGTCGTCGGCGATGATGGCCACCTCAGTCGGGCCGGCCTCGCCGTCAGTGCCCACGACGCCGCGCAGCACGCGCTTGGCCGCGGCCACGTAGACGTTGCCGGGCCCGGTGACGACATCGACGGGCGGGCAGTCCGCCGTGCCGTAGGCGAACATCGCCAGCGCCTGCGCACCGCCTGCCGCGTGGACCTCGGTCACCCCGAGCAGCGCGCACGCGGCCAGCACCGAGGGGTGCGGCAGGCCGCCGTAGCGGGCCTGCGGCGGCGATGCGACCGCGATCGAGCTGACGCCTGCGACCTGGGCCGGGACGATGTTCATCACGACCGAGGACGGGTAGGCGACGAGCCCGCCCGGGACGTACACCCCGGCCCGCTCGACCGGAACGAAGCGGCCGGTGACGGTCAGCCCGTCGGTGACCCTGGTGACGATCTCGGCCGGGATCTGCGCGCTATGCACCTGCCTGGTGCGGCGGACGGCTTCGACCAGCGCAGCCCTGACATCCGGGTCGAGCCCGGCCAGGGCCGCCTCCAGGGCCGCTATCGGCACCGGGGTCGCGGCCAGGTCGACGCCGTCGAAGCGCGCGGTGTATTCACGGACAGCCTCGGCGCCGCGGCGCCTGACGTCCTCGCAGACGGGGCGGATCTGAGCGACAGTGGCCTCGACATCGGTGGCGGCGCGCGGCAGGACAGTGGCCAAGGTGGTCCGGCTGAGGCTGGCCGGTCCGCGTCCACGCAGGTCGATACGGGAAATCACCCGCATAGTCTACGGAGAGTGCCCTCCTGCTGGTCCGCTTGTCCACATGCCGGACACATCGGGCTGGTCAGGTCCGGCGTCGGACCGCCGGGCGCCGCTCTCGGCCAGCAGGATCACGGCGGAGGTGAGCATCGGCCAGAATGCGAGCGCGCTCTTGGCCCCGAGCCCGAGCGAAGCGTGGAAGAGGGCCCCGGTCTGGCTCGTGGCCAGCAGGTGGTTATAGGTCCCCAGCCCGATGTTCTCCCCGATCCAGAGCGCAAGCACGGCGGCCGCCACCGCGCCGAGAACGAGCCCGGCTGTCGCGATCCAGCCCGCCCGGCGGACCAGGAAGCGGTAGCCGAGGATGCCGGTGATCAGTCCCCCCGCCACGGCGATCGCGCAGAACCAGACGTCGGCGACGATATATGCGCTGCTCTCCGCGTTCACCAGCCCGGCTTCGCCGCGCGCCACCTCCTGCAGCCCTGCCCGCGGCGCCGCGGCCGCCCAGATGAGCCCGGCCGCCAGGCCGAGCAGCGCGCTGCCCGCGAGTGCCGCCACGAACGCGGCAAGTCGCTGCTTCGTCGGTCCTCCCTCATCGCCGGATCGCTCCCGCACGATGGTACCGGTCAAGGCCGGGCGGGCCCCGTGCCGGCTAACACAGCGGCGTGTACCTGCGGCAGGATCGACGCGATGGCCTCGAAGGTAGCGTCATCCCAGGACCGGCGCGGGGAGACCAACGCGTGGTCGAAGCCGAGCGCGGCCAGCTCACGCAGGTGGCTGAGCAGGTCGGCCAGCCCCGTCTGCCGGTCTTCGCCCAGTTCGAAGGCGGTGGTGACCGTCTTGGAGATCTCGGCGACGTCGCGGCCCACCGCGGCGCAATGGTCGCGGAGCACCCGCAGCTTGTGCCCGAGATTGTCCTGAAAGCTGTCGTTGCCCGTGTCGAACAGGTTGCAGGCGTCCCCGTACCTGGCCACCATGCGCAGCGTCTTGCGCTCGCCGCTGCCGCCGATCAGGATCGGCGGGTGCGGGCGCTGCAGGGAATTGGGCGAGTTAAGCGGCCGGACCAGCTGATAGTGCTTCCCCGGGTAAGGGCTCTGGTCACCGCGCCACATCTGATGCGCGATCTGGAGCAGTTCCTCCAGGCGTTCGAAGCGCTCGGCCAGCGAGGGGTAGGGAATGCCGAGACCTTCGGCCTCGAAGGCGGTACCTGGGCCCGCGGGCGCGACATTCCACGGCGCACCGGCCCCTACGCCGAAGATCACCCGGCCGCCGGTGAGCACGTCAAGCGAGGTCACCGCCTTGACCAGGACCCCTGGGTGACGGTACGCCACGGACGTCACGAGCGTGCCGAGGCGGATCCGCCGGGTCAGCCCGCCCAGGAACGCCAGCGTGGCGTAGGCCTCGGGCATCGGCGACTCGGGCGGCAGCCCGCTCATCCGGATCTGGAAGAAATGGTCCATGACCCACAGGCTGTCGACGCCGGCGTCGTCGGCCGCCGTCGCCAGCCGCGATACGGCCGGGCCGATTTCGTCTGCCGGCCAGGGAAACGTGGTGATCCCGATGCCTAGCTTCACAGGGGTCCTCCTCCTCGAGAAAATCGTTAGCCGGACAACGAATTTATCATGAGCCGGCTAACGCCTTCCAGGGTCGTACGCTGAGCGTGCGATGTCAGAAAAATTCAGCGCTGACCAGCAGGCAGGCAGCCCAGCGGCGGCCGCTGGCGCTGCCGCGGGGCCCGGTGAGGCTGGCGCGGAGCAGGGCGATGACTTCCAGCGGGCTTTCTGGGCGGCTAAGCACGCCCTGTCGGCGGTGACCGCGGCGGCTTTCTCCCGGCATAGCGTGCACGAGGGGCAGCAGTTCATCCTGCGCTGCCTGTGGACCGAAGACGGGCTGCCGCCGGGCGAGATCGCCAGGCGGCTCGGGTTGGCCACCCCCACGGTGACCAGGGCCGCGACCAGGATGGAGGCGGCCGGCCTGCTTCGCCGCGAGCCGCATCCAGGCGATCGCCGGCTGGTCAGGCTCCGGCTCACCGAACGTGGCCGCTCGCTGGAGCACGTCATCGCGGCCGAGACGGACAAGCTCACCGAGCGGGCCCTGGCGACGTTTACCGCCGGCGAGCGCGAGACGGTGATCCGGGCGCTGCGCACGATCCGGCACAACCTCACCGGGTGACCCCGCCGGAATCCTCGGCGCGATAAGGGCTCTCGTCGTTTAGCCCCGCCTAACGGGGGGAGTCAGAGGTGCGGTTCCGACACCTCACGGAGGTCACAATGTCGACCGGAGTAATTATTGGGATCATCATCGCCGTCATCGTCGTGGTGGCGGCAATAGTGGTCGCCTCGGGAGAACTAAGGCGGGCACGGATGCGCCGCCAGTTCGGTCCCGAATATGAGCGCCTAGCTCAGGAGCTAGGCAGCAAGAAGAAGGCTGACGCCGAGCTGACCGCCCGGCAGCGGCGGGTCGAGGCGCTCCACATTCACGAGCTCTCTGCCGAGCAGCAGGCGAGCTATAGCGGTGACTGGACCGCGGTGCAAGAGCGGTTCGTCGACACCCCGGCCGAGGCGGTATCCGCCGCGGGCACGCTGATCTGGAACGTCATGCGAGACCGCGGGTACCCCGCCGACGACAAGAACGCCAGCCTGGAGGCACTGTCCGTCTACCACGCCGGCTCGCTTGACGGCTACCGGCGGACCCAGGACATCCGGATTGATACCGCGACCACTGAGGAACTCAGGGAAGCCATGATCCGCTACCGGGCCATGTTCGAGGACCTGACCGGCCTGCCGAACGACCAAAACGCACCGGGGCACGACCGCGTCGCGGAGATCCGCGAACGTTCCATGGAGAACGGCGAAGTGACCACCGGGAACCGCGACCTCATCGAAGAGGACCGCGGCCTGTCCGAGCAGAACAGCGACCGGACCGCGGAAACGCCGCGATAGCACCGAGCAGGAAATAGCACCGAGCAGGAAGGTGATTCCTATGACGCAGGATCAGTACGGCCAGGCGCGGGGAGCCGGCTATGGCGACGTGGTCGAGGAGGACGAATACCCGGCGGACCAGTCCAAGCCGATGACCCGCTTCCAGAAGGTGGCCTCGGCCCTTCGCGGCGACAGGCCCGACCGGGACGAGGCAGACGAGGACCAGCTGGCCGCCGATGATCAGGCGGGCCAGGAGGTCACGGACCCCGGCGTGACCGCAAGCTCAGGTACGGCCGTGGATCCTGGCACCGCGGCAGGGTCGGACATGGCGACGGACCCGGAGATGGCCGCGGGCACCGACACGGCCGCGCGCTCGGATGTGGCGCCGGAATCGGACGTCAGGCCGGCCAGCCAGGGGAGCTCGCCGTGGGCGACCGGGGCGCAGCAGGACGACTACTGGGAGGTACCGGATGGACGCGAGGACCAAGTGGCTGCGGTGACTAGCCCGGACGGCGGGAACGCCCTCCCAGAGGACACCGTCACTGGGGACACCGTTGCCGGGGACACCGTTGCCGGGGACACCGTCACTGGGGACACCGTTGCCGGGGACACCGTCACTGGGGACACCGTTGCCGGGGACCAGGCGGGCGCGGCGACGGTCTGGGATGTGCCGGTCATGCCGCAGGATGCCGCCGTCACGGAGGCACCCGGTGGCGCGGGGCGGCACGCCGCCGCGCCGGAGGAACTGCATCCGGGCGAGGCGGCGGGAACGCTGGACGACCTCGGCGACCTGGCCTACGGGAAGCTGATTCCCGACGCGGCTGATTTCACCGCGCAATGGCAGCAGATCCAGTTCAGGTTCGTCGACGACCCGCAGGCGTCGGTGACCGAGGCCGCCGAGGTCGTCGCGCAGGTGACCGCCAAGCTGGAAGCCGCCATCCAGGAGCGGCAGCGGGCCATCGAGGCCCGGCAGCAGGCCATCCAGGAGCGTCAGCGCTCGCTGCGCGGCCGCTGGGGCGAGGGCACCCAGGCGGACACGGAGACCTTGCGCGAGACGCTGCGCATGTACCGTGCCTTCCTCGACCAGCTCATCGGCCCGAAGGGCTAGCCCCGGGCTAAGTCACGCAGGCAGGTCCGAGTAGCTGCTTCAAGTCGCCGATCAGGGCGGGTGAGGTGGCTACTCGGAGCTTGTCGTCCAGGCGCACCACCGTGGTGCGCTCATGGCCACGCAGCTTCAGGTGCACCTCGGTCGTCCCGGGGTGGGTGACCAGCACCTCTCTGAGCCGTTCCACGACCGGGGGGACGCACTTGGCTACCGGCATGGACACCACGAAGGGACCCGATTCGTCCAGGGACAGGTCGGGGATGGTCAGGTCCATGGCGATCAGCTTGGGCACGTCGTCCCGGCGGTCCACCTTCCCCTTGACCACCACGACGGCGTCCTCCGCGATGGAGGTGGCGTACAGCTGGTAGGTCTGCGGGAAGAACAGCACCTCGATCGCGCCGGCCAGGTCCTCCAGGACGGCCGCCGCCCACTGGTTGCCTTGTTTGGTCACCTTGCGCTGCACGCCGGACAAGATGCCGCCCACCTTGACGATCTGCGCGTCGGACCGGTCACCGCTCCGCGGCCGCTCGTCGTCCTCACTCATCAGCTCGGCTAGCGAGCAGTCGCCCTCCCGGGCCAGGATGTGCTCGATCCCGAACAGCGGATGGTCCGAGACGTACAGCCCGAGCATCTCGCGCTCGAAGTTCAGCAACGCGGACTTCTCCCACTCACCGGGCGGGACAGGCACGTCGAAGACAGCCTCGGCCTCGGCGTCGCCGCCGAACAGCGAGTCCTGCCCGATGGCCTCGTTGCGCTTGATGTCGATCACGGCGTCGACGGCCTGCTCGTGCACGAGCACCAGGCCCTTGCGCGGCTCCCGGAACGAGTCGAACGCGCCCGCCTTAACCAGCGACTCGATCACCCGCTTGTTGCAGACCACCAGGGGCACCTTGCGGAGGAAATCGGCGAAGCTGGTGAACGCGCCCTTGGCCTTGCGCGCCGCGATGATCGCCTCGACCACGTTGGTGCCTACGTTGCGGATCGCGGCCAGGCCGAACCTGATGTCCTGGCCGACCGCCGCGAAGGTGGCGATCGACTCGTTCACGTCGGGCGGCAGCACCTTGATGCCCATCCGGCGGCACTCACTGAGATACAGCGCGGACTTGTCCTTGTCGTCGCCCACGGACGTGAGCAGGGCGGCCATGTACTCGGCGGGGTAGTTCGCCTTGAGGTAGGCGGTCCAGTACGCGATCAGGCCGTAGGCAGCGGTGTGCGCCTTGTTGAAGGCGTACCCGGCGAACGGGACCAGGACATCCCAGACGGCCTGGATCGCCTTGTCCGAGTACCCGCGTTCCCGGCACCCCCGCTGGAACGGAACGAACTCCTTGTCCAGGATCTCTTTCTTCTTCTTGCCCATGGCGCGGCGGAGCAGGTCCGCCTGGCCGAGGGTGTACCCGGCCAGGATCTGGGCGGCCTTCTGCACCTGCTCCTGGTAGACGATCAGGCCGTAAGTAGGCTCGAGTACCTCGCGCAGCGGCTCTTCGAGCTCGGGGTGGATCGGCTTGATGTCCTGCTGCCCGGTCTTGCGCAGCGCGTAGTTGGTGTGCGAGTTGACGCCCATCGGACCGGGCCGGTACAGGGCGATGACGGCGGAGATGTCCTCGAAGTTGTCCGCCTTCATCAGCCGCAGCAGGGCCCGCATCGGGCCGCCGTCCAGCTGGAACACGCCGAGCGTGTCGCCCCGCGCCAGCAGCTCATAGCTGGGCTTATCGTCCAGGGGCAGGGTCAGCAGGTCGATGGAGACGTCCCGGTTACGCTCGATCGCCGCCACCGCGTCGGCCATGATCGTCAGGTTGCGCAGGCCCAGGAAGTCCATCTTCAGCAGCCCGAGGCCCTCACAGGTCGGGTAGTCGAACTGCGTGATCACCGCGCCGTCGGAGTGCCGGGTCCAGACCGGGATGTGATCGGTCAGCGGCTCCGCGGACATGATCACGCCGGCCGCGTGCACGCCGGGCTGGCGGATCAGCCCTTCGATCCCGCGCGCGGTATCGATGATCTCCTTGATCTCCGCTTCGCCCTCGTAGAGCGAGCGGATCTCGCCGGCTTCCCGGTACCTGGGGTGCTGCTCGTCGAAGATCCCGGACAGCGGCATGTCCTTGCCCATGACGGCCGGAGGGAACGCCTTGGTAATCCGGTCCCCCAGCGCGTAGGGGTGGCCGAGCACCCGGCAGGAGTCCTTGATCGCGGCCTTGGCCTTGATCGTGCCGTAGGTGATGATCTGCGCGACCCGGTCCGAGCCCCATTTCTGGGTCACGTACCTGATCACGTCGGCCCGGCCACGTTCGTCGAAGTCGATGTCAATATCGGGCATGGACACGCGCTCGGGATTGAGGAAGCGCTCGAAGATCAGGCCGTGATCCAGCGGGTCCAGGTCGGTGATGCCCATCGCGTAGGCGACGATCGCGCCGGCCGCCGAGCCACGGCCCGGGCCCACCGCGACGCCGTTGTTCTTCGCCCACATGATGAAGTCGGCGACCACCAGGAAGTACGCAGGAAAACCCATCTGGCAGATCATCTGGATCTCGTACTCGGCCTGCTGACGCCGCTGCTCGTCGTACCCGCCCGGATAGCGCCGGTCCATGCCCTTCCACACCTCGGCGCGGAACAGCTCATCCTCGGACACGAATCCATCGGGGATGGGGAAGCGCGGCATCAGGTTGACGAACTCGAACATGCCGCTGGCGTCGACCCGGTCGGCGATCAGCAGCTGGCTATTGCGGCACCCCTCCTGCCAGTAATCGCTGCCGTCGATGCCGTACATCGCCGCCGCGGGCTTGATGAAGTAGCCGCCGCCCTCGAGCCGGAACCGGTCGGCGTCGGCCAGGGTCTTGCCGGTCTGGATGCACAGCAGGGTGTCATGGCTGGTGGCGTCCTGCTCGCGGGTGTAATGCGAGTCGTTGGTCACGACCGGCGGGATGCCGAGCTTGCTGCCGATCTCGAGCAGGCCGTCGCGGACCCGGCGCTCGATGTCCAGGCCGTGCTCCATCAGCTCGAGGAAGTAATTCTCCTTGCCGAAGATGTCCTGCCACTCGGCCGCCCCCTTGAGCGCCTCGTCGAACTGGCCGAGCCGCAGCCTGGTCTGCAGCTCGCCCGACGGGCAGCCGGTGGAAGCCATCAACCCGGAGGAGTGCGCCGCGATGATCTCCTTGTCCATCCGCGGCCACTTGACCATCCATCCTTCGGCGTACGAGCGGGAGGAGAGCTTGAACAGGTTGTGCAAGCCCTCGGAGTTCTGCGCCCAGATGGTCTTGTGCAGGTAGGCCCCGGAGGCGGAGACGTCGTCTTTCTTCTGGTGCGGCTGGCCCCACAAGATGCGGCTGGTGTTGCTCCTGGACTCGGGCGCGACGTAGGCCTCGATCCCGATCACCGGTGTGATGCCGGCTTCCTTCGCCTGCCGGTGGAACTCCGCGGCGGCGAACATGTTGCCGTGGTCGGTCAACGCCACGTGCGTCATGCCCAGGCGGTTGACCTCAGCGAACAAGTCCTTCAGCCGGGCCGCCCCGTCCAGCATGGAGTACTCGGTATGCACGTGCAGGTGAGCGAATGGGGCCTGCGACGCCGGGACCGTCATGGACGATACCGCCTCCTCCGGGCACGCGACCGCTACCCCTTGTCCTTGCGTACCGTGCTTGGCACGGGCCACTATGCACGCAGGGTGCGTGACCTTCAATCGAAGCCGGGGATTCCCGGTAGTCACTACCCTAACGCCTGCGCGCCCCTCAGGTGTGATGGCTCGCCGACAGCGTCGCAGGGCGGCATGTCAGTTAGCTCCAGCGGACGCGGACGCTTGATTTCCAGGCGGCCAGGACGCTCTCGTCGCCGCCGACCGTTACGTCGGCCGGCCCCGCCTGAGAGCGGTTCCACATGAACTCGTACACGCCGGCCGCAGGTCCGCTCACCGTGCCGCCGGGCGGGCCCTCGGGCGCTCCAGGTTCGCGCTCCGCTCGCAGGCGGCCGTCGGCCATGCCGATGATCTGCCAGGTATGACCGGTATCAGTGGTCAGCACCCGCAGAACGCCGTCGGGTCCGGCCGGGGCCCGGTACTTGCGCCGCGCCCCGAACCCCATGATCAGCTCGTCGATGCCGTCGGCCGCGAAATCCGCCGGGAACACCGGCCTCCCCCCGGACGCGCCTTCCGCGTCGGCCCGGTGGATGGCGGTCTCGTGGGCCTGCCGGCGGGCCCAGAACGCGAGCGAGGACGGCGCTGGCATGAAGGTCCCGCACTCCAGGCCGGGATCGGCGGCGGTCAGGACCTCGACCAGCGCGGCGTGGCCCGCCAGGAACCAGGCGATCAGGTCAGGGTCGGCCGCGCCGCCGGCCAGGATCTCCGCTTCCGGCAGCCCGTCCAGGACGTCGGCGGGACGCTCGGTGATGTGCTTGGCCGCCCACCGGTGGACGTACCCGGTGTGCCGCAGCAGGTCCTTGACGAGCCACGGCGGGCAGGTCGGGACGGCCGCGTCCAGGCCGGCCCGCCCGGCCGCTTCCGCCATCCAGGCGCCCTGGTCACGCAGCGCGCCGATGTACTCAGCGACCTCCACCGGTCAGCTCTCGGCGCGCAGGATGTCCAGCGCGTGGGCCAGGTCCTCGGGATAGGTGCTGGTGAACGAGACCTCACGGCCGTCGGCGGGGTGCTCGAAGGACAGGCTGACCGCGTGCAGCCACTGGCGGGTCAGGCCCAGCCGGGCGGACAGCACCGGGTCGGCGCCGTAGAGCAGGTCGCCGACGCAGACGTGCCTGATGGCGGCCATATGCACCCTGATCTGATGGGTCCGGCCCGTCTCCAGGTGCACCGATACCAGGCTGGCGCCCCGGAACGCCTCCAGCGTGTCGTAGTGCGTGACGCTCGGCCGGCCGTCGCTGACGACCGCGAACCGGCCGTCCCCCGACGACGGGTGCCTGCCGATCGGGGCGTCGACGGTACCGCGCAGCGGATCGGGATGACCCTGCACGAGAGCGTGATACCGCTTGTCCACGGTGCGTTCGCGGAAGGCCTGCTTCAGCGCGCTGTAGGCCCGCTCGCTCTTGGCCACGACCATCACGCCGGTGGTGTTCGCGTCCAGCCGGTGGACGACGCCCTGGCGTTCGGCGGCTCCGCTGGTCGCCACCGTATGCCCGGCCGCGAGCAGGCCGCCGATGACGGTCGGACCGGACCATCCGGGCGTCGGGTGCGCGGCCACCCCGCGCGGCTTGTCCACGATGATGATGTCCTCGTCTTCGTACCGGACGACGAGGCCGTCGACCCGCCGAGGCGGTTCGGCGGGGCGCGGCACGGGGAGCGTGACCTGCAGCGGATCGCCCGCGAGCACGCGGTCCGATTTGGCGGCGGTCCGGCCGTCGAGCAGCACCAGGCCGTCACCGATCAGTTCCGCGGCGCGGGACCTGGACAGGCCGAACATCCTGGCCAGGGCGGCATCAAGCCGCTCGCCGTCCAGACCTTCAGGAACGGCCAGCTGCCGCATCTCCGGAGTCGTCATCGGCTGTCTTCCCGCGCCGGGGCCCCGGCGCCCTTGGTCCCGTCCAGCCGGATCCCGTTCAGGGCGAGCAGCACGACGAGCACCCCCGCGCAGCAGATGGAGGAGTCGGCCAGGTTGAAGACCGGCCAGTGCGGCAGCTCGATCCAGTCGACCACGTGTCCGGCGAACGGCGCCGGCGCGCGGAAGATCCGGTCAATCAGGTTGCCGGTGGCGCCGCCGAGCAGCAGCCCGAGCGCGACGGCCCAGCCGATGCTGCGCAGCTTCCGCGCGGCGCGCAGCACGTAAATGATCACGCCGAGGGCGATAACGGTGAACACGATCGTCATCGACGTGCCGATGCTGAACGCCGCCCCGCCGTTGCGGGTCAGCGTGATCGTGAGCAGTCCGCCGAGCAGCCGGATCGGCGCGTGATCGACCATCGTCGCCACCACGATGGACTTGGAGATGACGTCGGCCGCGATAACGAATGCGGCCACCCCGAGCAACAGAGAAATCCGCCGGGGCCGGCCCGGCACGCCAGCGGCCGCGTTCAGCGGCGTTCCTGGCGCTGCTTGCACTCCACGCACAGGGTCGCCCGGGGGAACGCCAGCAGGCGCCCCTTCCCTATCGGCTTGCCGCAGGATTCGCATACTCCATATGTTCCCGCATTAATCCGGTGCAGGGCACGCTCACCCTGGTCGAGCAGATCCTGGGCGTTCCGGGTCACGGATAGCTCATGCTCGCGCTCGAACGCCTTAGCCCCGACATCCGCCTCGTCGTCGCCGGCGTTCTTGGCCGAGTCGGTGAGCAGGTCGGCCATGCCGGCGGCGGCCTTGGCGAGATCCGCGTGCAGCCGGGCGGCCTCCGACTCAAGCTCAGCCTGGACGTCCGCGAGCTCCGCGGCGGTCCAGGGCTCCTCCCCCGGCCGCACCGGAAGACCAGCGGCGTCAGAAAGCGAAGCTGCGGGCATGCGGCCTCCGGTCCATCAAGAGAAAGCGGTCACCGGAGAATAGGTCGCGCTGCCACGTGTGGCAAACCAGGGCCCGGGCGACCTGGGGCCTGGGCTCGGGCCTGGGCTGGGCGAGGCTTCAGCTACTCTGTGCCGGTGCCGGGATTCCAGCCGCTCCCCGCGCCGGTCGACCTGCCCGCGCTCGAGCGTGAGATACTCGCCCGCTGGCAGGACGCGGGAATCTTCGAGCGGTCGCTGAAACAGACCGCAGGCGGACCCGCCTGGATTTTCTACGAAGGACCGCCCACCGCCAACGGGATGCCCGGCGCGCACCATGTGGAGGCGCGCACCTTCAAGGACCTGTTCCCCAGGTTCAAGACCATGCAGGGGTTCCACGTCCCGCGCAAAGGCGGCTGGGACTGCCACGGGCTGCCGGTCGAGGTCGCGGTGGAAAAGGAACTCGGGTTCACCGGCAAGCGCGACATCGAGGCGTACGGGGTCGCCGAGTTCAACGCGCGATGCCGGGAGTCGGTGCTCAGGCACGTCGACGCGTGGCTCGAGATGTCCCGGCGGATGGGCTACTGGGCCGACACCGAGCACGCGTACCGGACCATGGACCCCAGCTACGTCGAGTCGGTCTGGTGGTCACTCAAGGTCGTCTTCGATCAGGGCCTGCTGGTCCGCGACTTCCGGATCAGCCCGTACTGCCCGCGCTGCGGCACGCCGCTGTCCGACGCCGAGCTGGGCCAGCCCGACGTCTACAGAAGGGTTTCCGACCCCGCCATCACGGTCAGGTTCCCGCTGCGCGCGGTACCCGAGGGAGTACCGGCCGAGCTCCAGGGCGCCGACCTGCTCGTGTGGACCACGACGCCGTGGACGCTGGTCGCCAACACCGCGGTGGCGGTCCACCCGGAGGCGACCTACGTGGTCGCGCGCAGGAACGGCGACTCCGTCGTGGTCGCCGACGACCTGTTCGCCCGGGTGCTCGGAGACGGCTGGCACGTCGCAGCCAGGTTCAGCGGGAAAGCTCTGATCGGGGCGAGTTACCACCGTCCGTTCGGCCTCATTGAGATCCCTGACGCTCATGTCGTGGTTCCAGGGTCATTCGTGACCACCGAGGATGGCACCGGGCTGGTTCACCTGGCGCCGGCGTTCGGCGCCGACGATATGGAAACATCGCGCGCGCATGGCCTGCCGGTAGTCAACCCGGTCCGGCCGGACGGGCGGTTCGAGGACGACGTGCCGCTGGTCGGCGGGATGTTCTTCAAGGACGCCGACCAGCGGCTGATCGAGGACCTGGACGACCGCGGGCTGCTGTTCGCCCGGCACTCCTACGAGCACAGCTATCCGCACTGCTGGCGCTGCGGCACCTTGCTGCTGTACTACGCGCTGCCCTCCTGGTTCATCAAGACCACCGCGATCAAGGACCGGCTGCTCGAGGAGAACGAGCGGACGAACTGGTACCCGGCGACGGTCAAGCACGGGCGCTACGGCGAGTGGCTGCGCAATAACGTGGACTGGGCGCTGTCCCGGACCCGGTACTGGGGCAC
>CABEDN010000246.1_pt1 | contig 19949 bp, 21 predicted proteins | sample 3423051 | NCBI WGS metagenome assembly CABEDN01 (sample SAMEA5534330, study PRJEB31848) | metagenome | biome: tundra; feature: field; material: soil | place: USA | collected 2013-05 | depth 0.15 m
GCGGAGGCTCCCACCGAAGCCAAGCCCGAGACCCAGGCCGAGCAAGCCCCCGCCGCCACTCAGGAAACCGCTGCAGAATCTCCCGAGCCTGCCGCCGAAACTCCCGAGACCGCTGCCGCGGAGACCGCATCACCCCAGGCTGCTACCGCGGCAACGCCCGCCGAGTCGCCCGAGACCGCGGAAATCCCGGTCGAAGCAACCACCGCTGAGATGCCGGCCACCACTGCCGAGTCGCCCAACGGCGCGGAAACACAGGAAACACCAGCAGTAACTGCCCCTGATGCCGCTTCGGCTGATGCGCCAGAGGATGCTTCCGCCACGAGTCATCGGCGTCGACGGGGTGCCCGCCACCGTCGTTAAGGCGCCCGCCTACCCCTCACGCCGCAGCACCAGCAGGAGATTCCAGGTCAGGAACTCCCTCAGTACCGGAGCCCGGAGCAGGGGCCTGGTCCAGCCGGGCAGGTAGCGTGGCACGGCATCCACGAGGACCGCGCCCTGCGCCGAACGTGCCCACTCGAGCACCTCGGCGATGGACACCGGGTGCAGGCTGTGCCCGAAGCGGTTTTTCGGCATCTTGCCGTGCTTGTGCTGATACCGGGCCGCCGCCCGCTCGCCGCCCAGGTAATGCCAGGGCGATGTCTCATGGCCGCCGTACGGCGACAGCCAGTTGGTGAACGCGACGAAGACGATGCCGCCGGGCTTGGTCACCCGCACCATTTCGGCCGCCATCGCGCGCCAGTCCCTGACGTGCTCGAGCACGTTGCTGGAAAGGCACACGTCCACCGCCCCGGACGCGAGCGGCAGACGCGTAGCGCTGCCGGCGATACTGCCTCTCTCAGGCGGTCCGAGGGCGGCCATTTCGCCGCAGTCAGCGTCCACGCAGAACGATCGCGCACCCGCGCGGCTTAGTTCCCTGACGAAGAACCCGGGCCCGCCGCCGACATCGGCCACGACCCGCCCGTCCAGCTCCGCGTACATCCCGAGCTGAAGGATGGTGTCCCGCGCTAGCGCGGTGTAGTACCCCACCGGCGATTCCTGCTCGGTACGAAACGCCCGGAACAGCCGGACCGACCGTCCCAGATCCGCACAGAACACCTTGCTCTCGCTCATAATGATGTCATCTAACACGTTCCGCCCAGGCCGACGGGCGATAACGCCGCGCCCCAGATCATCGCGCGGAGCCGACGCCGCGTTTCCTTGCATCACTCACAAGTCGTCTGGGACTTCATCGTTAGCGAACTCCGCAGCAAGGCGATGGGCGAGATGGTCTAGGACTGTTTCCAGATCGAGGTCCGGGTCATGACGGCGAGCGAGCGTCTCGAGATCCGCGTAGGAGAAAGAACGGACTGAAAGAACTGCTGGACATGCTCGGCGATCTCCGGCAACGGGGTGTCGTCTCTGGTGGCGAAGTCCAGATCCTGAGAGGGCGATGCAGGATCTCATCGCAAATGAGCGGGAGGCAGTCCGTCCAGACTCACGGAGCAGGCGCGGTCATCAGCTGCCGCTCCCACTCTCTGCGGGCATGCGTCCGTGAGCAGCGCCCGGACGGAGTGCTGCGTTTCGGCGACGAGCTAGTCGTCGTGATCGAGAGCAAGATCGTCGGCGGGGCGCCCAGTGACCAGGCTAGGCTGCTGCAGCTCCATGGCGTTGAGACCGAGCGCTCGAGGTGATCGGGCTTGGCTGGTACGAGCTCCTGGAGGACTGGTGGGCGCTTCTGGAGCGCGGGTTGCTCGCCCCTGCGGAGCGCGTGCTGATGGAGGATCTTATCGCCTTCGCGGAACAGCACTTCGCCCACTTGCTGCCCTTCACCACCCTCGGGCGCGCCGTGAGCCTGACCGAAATCCCGCCACGATGTTCACGATGACGCGGTCCTGTTCATCGTGACGGGTCCGGTCGCCTGGACCGCTCCGCGTGACGCTCGGAGCGGTAGCTCCCGAGGCGTCTACTTGTGACGGAACGTGACCGGGTTCCGATACCGCCGACGCACGGGATCCGCCTGATATGGCGTCGAGGCGACTGTGCGCGGGTCTGTGCGTGGTCAGCGCAGTATCTACAGTTCTGTGCCATCGCACGGCATTCCTATGCCAGTAGTGCCCCGCACGACTCGGCGATTGCGCGCCATGCATGCCAGTTTCGTCCGACGAAGTCGCGGCCTGTCGAGTTGTCGCAGGCGAGAGGGATACCGGCGTCTGGGGCCGTCGCGTTCCGTCTGATGCTGCCTGGATCCGTTGTCACTTGATTTGTCACTGGATCTAGATCACAGTTTGTTTGCCAAATGGCGATCATCAACCGCCTTATTAGCCGGCCTGTACAGTGGCTGCCGTAGTGCGCAGGCGTTCCAGCGGACGAACAGCTGGTACTCAGCTGTCGTAGCGCACCGTGTTACGATGTACTACATGAGTCATCCGTTGAGCGTCCGGCTGAACGATTCCACGATCGCGCGTCTTGGCAGGCACGCGCAGCGTATGCACCTAGCCCCCCGCACCCTGGCACAGCGTTACGTGGAAGAAGGGCTAAGGATGGATGAGCATCCGCTCATCCGGTTTGCCGACGGACCAGCAGGCCGGCGAGCCAGGTTGGTGGGAACCGGCAAGGACGTGTGGGAGATCATCGCGGCCGTACGAGACAACGACGGTGACGCCGCCGAGACGGCACGCTATCTTGAGCTGCCACTCGGCCTCGTACAGGCCGCAATCAGCTACTACGGCACCTACCGGGACGAGGTCGATCAGTGGATCGAGGCCAATGAGCAGCAAGTAGCCGAGGCAAACACAGCCTGGTCCGCTGGCCAGGATGCCGTCAGGCAGTGAGGCTGCTGCTGGATGAGATGCTGTCCCCGGCCATCGCGCGCGAGCTCCGCGAACGCGGGCACGACGTCTTGGCGGTAGCAGAACACCCAGGCTGGGCGGCGCTCTCAGATCCCGAGGTCCTGGCCGTGGCGCGGGCTGAGCGCAGAGCGGTCGTCACCAACAACCTGCGCGACTACCGGCCGCTGCATTCCGACGCGATTACGCCGGGCGGCCCGGGACACTTCGGCATGGTCTTCATGCCAGGCAGCTACCGGCGTACCAAAGCAGACACCGGGCGAATCATCTCCGCCCTTGAAGCAAAGCTCACTGAATATCCCGGCGATGAGGATCTAGCGAACGGCGAGTGCTGGCTGTAACAGCCGACATGTCGTGGAATCCGGCGGGGAACCGCGTTACCCGGATGGTTCGAGTCCGGGTGGCATCCAGGCGTGGCCCGTTGAAGAGGTCGGGAGGGCGTGGAGTTTGCTGATGCCCTATTTGGCGGCGGTGAACAGGTAGGACTGGATGATCGCGAAGCCGGCGAGGCGCTCGGTGGTCCGCCGGGCGCCTGGTGAGCTGACCTGCTTTCACCGGCCGGATGGCGCGCTCGGCCTCGTTATTGGTGAAGATGTCCCGCTGTCGGAGGCGAGGTCTGCGGACTGGCGAAGGGGCGGGCGGTGTCGCCGGTGTGACCTGGGTTACGAATTCACGCCATCACGATGTGGGTACCCAATAGCGGAGCTTGCCGCTGCTCTTGTCCTCCAGCACGCCGCCGTTGGCCTCGATCACCTTGCGGGAGGCGATGTTGTCCTCATCGCAGGTGAGCAGAGCCCGGGTGATGCCGAGCGACCGGGCGACGGGGAGCGCGGCGGCAAACATAGCGGTGGCGTGCCCGCGCTGCCGGGCCGAGGGCCGGATGTCGTAGCCGATGTGGCCGCCGATCTCCCGCAGGTGGTCAGTGAGCCGGTGGCGGATCGATACCCGGCCCCAGGTATTCATCGCCGCTAACCCACCACAGCGTGGTCTGCGGAACGCGCCCTTCGCGGCGTGGTGAGTCCCCCATTTTGGAACCCCGCAGGCCGGGCTGAACGTCCTGAGCGACCTGATCGCCTACCTCGACGCCTGCGGCCGCAACAACGGCAAGCCCTTCACAGGCCCGGACCTGGACCGGTTCCTGCCCTGGAACGCAGACCCCCGCTGACCTGCGCACCTGGGCACAACCGCACCCGCCCGGCTGACGCCGGCACCGTTACCCACGCCACGGCGACCCCTGTTACCGGTTACGCCACATGCTGGCATGCCCGATCACGGGATTTCCGAATACTTACACAGCCGGTGTGCCCAGGGATCATCGAGGTGGTCGTCCAGCAACCATGACCTGATCGGAAGCTCGGCGTTGACCCGCGCATCAGTACGATACTAGCCTGTTCGGAAACTTTATCTGATAGTAACAGGATCGTCTCAGGCTGCCAGGATGTCTTTGCTACTATACCATTAGAGGGGGGAATTTATGGAAAAATATGAGATTTCGCCGATGCTTGACAAGGATTCCCTAAGGAAACGCATTCGCAACATAATCGTGCATCAAGCTCCCATCACTAGAGAAATATTCGGCTTTCGGCATTATGAATATATGTACTCACCGTCACAGCTCGAGTTTCTCTGCCGACAGATCACGAATACGGCAGAGGTTCCCGGCTCTATCCTTGAAGTAGGATGCGCCTGGGGCGCAACGACAGTCTTCCTTAATCGCCATATCGACGAACTTGGCCTCGACGTCGACTACTACACGGTCGACACTTTTGAAGGCTTTACTGACGACGATATCCGAACCGAACATGAGCGCGGTCGTCGTTATTATTACGATGCTGCTTTCCAGGCGAACAGTAAGGCGTGGTTCGACCGGACCATGCGCCGCAATCACGTCGCACGAGTCACATCCTTTCGCGCGGACGCCGCTACATTCGATTATAAGAAAATCGCACCCTTCCGGTTCGTTCTTATCGATGTGGACCTGCATCGACCGGTCCTAGCCGCGCTGGAAGCAATTTACGACCTCGTTTCCCCAGGCGGCACCATCATCATTGATGACTGCAAACAAGGCGGCGAGTGGGGTGGCGCTTACGAAGCGTTTATCGAATTCACAAAAGCAAATGGCCTTGATGCCACCATCACACATGGTAAGCTAGGGCTGATTACTAGCGATCTTCGGTCGTGAGTTTGTGGACGTTTGCGTCAAGTTTCATGCGGGACAGGGAAGGTTGTGCGCGCACGGCCGACGCCCGGTGGGTGGTACCAGAGGTCCAGCGCGGTACCCCAGTTGCCCATGCACCACTGGCTCGATCCCGTCGCGGCACCGGCTATCGTTAGCACGATTCAAGCAGCTGGACAGCCATTCTTGATTTCCTCGGGCGGCTGATCGCATTGTAGTGGGCGATCACCTAATGCTGCCATCTCGAGGGCTGGACGCTGGTAAATCGGCAGCCGCTCTGGCGGCCAGGGCACCGCTCGCCGATCATATGAAACAAGCACCACTGTTCGTTCGGGATAATTTGGAGTTCTCTTTTCCGAACGGGCAGTGGTATCACGGCAGCCCGGCACGACGACGCAGCCGCTGGAATCACCCTGACAGCCCCCGCCGCAGCGCGGTCTTGGATGAGTACGCCGTGCATTTCCGGCGCCCGCACGGGTACACGCGAGGGCACAAATCGACCAGATGTGAAGTCTCCTGCCGATACAACATCGGACCTCAGCCCGGCAGCAGGCGAGGTCAGGGAAGCTCGCGGCGGACGAGCCAGAGGGAGGGGCTTGCCGCCGCGCCGGCCGGCGGTCTGGCGGACGCGCCTGAATCCGTGTGCCTCGAAGAGCTGCACGGTACCCACATAACCGCTGGCCTGGTGGGTTCGCTCACTGCCAGAGTCGACCGCCCGATCCTGGACGAAGCGGGCTTCGGAAGGCCTGGCGGCAGTCGGAACACACGATAGACAATGTGCAGCTGCCCGAGGAGGTCTACCAGGACTTGGTCGAGGTGGTGGAGGCCATGCGCGAGGGCAAGGCCATCACCCTCGTCCCGCGCACCCAGCGGCTGACCACCCAGGAGGCGGCCGATTTCCTCGGCATCAGCCGCCCGACCCTGGTCAAATTCCTGGAAGACGGCAAGATCCCCTACGACCAGCCGGGCAGGCACCGCAGGGTCCTGTTCACCGACCTGCTCGCTTACCAGGAACGGCAGCGCGAGGATCGGCGCGCGGCCTTGGACCGGATGACCGAGGACGCCAGCGAGGCAGGCATCTACGGCGGCACCCCCGAGGACTACGCCGCCGCCCTGAAGACCGCCCGCAAGCGAGCCGCCCGCCGGGAGGACGCCTCCTGAGATGCCGCGTTATACAGCTGTCCTCGACGCGTGCGTCCTCGTGCCCATCGCGATCGCCGACACGCTGCTGCGCGTCGCCGAGAAAGGCCTGTACCGGCCGCTGTGGACAGATCGCATTCTTTCTGAGGCGCTCAGGCTGCAGTCGAGGAGATTCATCCAGGCATCCACGTCAGCAAGCGTTTCGCTGGCATGCGTGAGGCCTTCGACGACTCGCTGATCACCGGATGGGAAAGACCTCGAAGGCGGTCTCTCCCTGCCTGACAAGGACGACCGGCACGTGGTCGCTGCGGCCATCAAGGGCGGCGCACAGACCATCATCACAGCGAACCTGGCCGACTTCCCCGCTGCCACGCTCGGCCCGCTCGGGCTGGAGGCAGTCCACCCCGACGACTTCTTGCTCGACCAACTCGACCTGAGCCCGCCCACTATCCTGCAAGTCATCCAGGAGCAAGCCGCCCATACCAGACGACCGCCGCTCACCCCGCAGGACCTGGCCACGCTGCTCGGCAGAGCCGGAGTAAACAGCTTTGCCGACGAGACCCTCCGCCTTATGTCCGCCCCTCTGGACGGCACCTGACCTGCCGGGTCCAACGCCAAACACCCGCGCGAGGTCCTCACAGATACACGTGAGCTACACGGCGAGTACACCGGAGGACCCTTATCCACCCTTCACGCCGCAGCCGCCGAGCCCGGTCTTGAACGGGCCGGACGGCTGTTAGAACTGGCGCCGACCGGCGGCCTGTCGGCGCGTAGTTGGACCAGCGTGACATCGCCGCCTGTTATTAATCTCCACGGGTACCAGCCCGGACGGCCTGCCTGTCTCGATACTGCGGCCGGTCCGCTTGGCGCACGCTCTCAGAGGACGGCCACTAGCTGCCTTGCCTGCCATCATGCGCGCGAACTTCATAAGCCCACTGCCTGTGCAGCGAGGGAACCGAAGCCATTCTCCCGGCAACGGAGACGGGCAGCGGCCGACTCCGGGGCATACCCAGCTACTCCAAGGCATCGAGGCGGATAATCAAAGGTCAGAAGGAAACAAGCACCTAAGCACGTCACGATACTTCCGCTGCCAGCGGGACCGGAACCGCTTGGTTAGTCACTTGATCTTGGAGTTCGATATCGAATTAAAGTTCTAAAAATCTTGATTACCTTGAGCCCCGTTACGGAATCGAACCGTAGACCTTCTCCTTACCATGCAAGCTTAACCTGATTGACTTTCATATGCATCAGTGATACATGCTTGGCTCATGACCGACCGCCTGGAGAACCTGCTGGGGGCGCTTGTCCTGGCTGTGTCGGACTCACTGAGCTCCGCTGTTGAGACGGCTGCCGGGCATCCCGGCGCGATGGCCGCAGGGCTGGCGGTCCTTGCGCAAGAGCCAGGCCTTGGGATCGAGCAGCTGAGGCGGCAACTGGCCCGGACGCAGTCGGCCACGGTACGCGTGGTCGATCAGCTCGTCGCTGAGGGCCGGGCGGAGCGGCGGGCTGGCCGTGATCACCGCTCGATCTCCGTGGTCCTCACTGATCAGGGGACCGCCGCGGCGGCGCGCGTGCTAGACGCCCGGACCACTGTCCTGCGCGAGGCACTGGCGGTGCTCGATGCGGGGGAGCGGACGGCTCTCTCGGCCATGCTGGAGAAGGTGCTCGCCGCGGTCCCCACCGATCGTGCCCATGCTGAGCAGATCTGCCGACTGTGCGACCTGGGGGCGTGCCCCCTTCCCGCGTGCCCCGTCGAACATGCTGCCGCCGTTGAGCCACGCCCGGGCACCGGGCCGGACCCGCGGCCGGTACCGGGGAGGTACAGAAGCAGTGAGCTCAAGGCGGCCACCGGAGTCCGCGATCATTGACCGGGATCGGCCGGGGCCTTGCCGCCTGGCACTGCGGCTGATGGCTGCAGGCGGCCTGATGCTGTCTGCGCGCGTAGACCAGGCATTCCGGTGACAGACCGGGCCGCCGGCCGAGGCGTGTACCGGCAGCTGCTGGCGAGTGCTGCCTGGCGGCGGTTCACGCTGACGGCCGGATTTCAGCGGTTGTCGGTCGCGATGGCGCCGCTGGCTCTTGTGCTCGCTGGTCATGGCTCGGTGGGATCCTTCCGGGTCGGCGCGCTAATGGCCAGCGCGTATACCTTCGCCGATGGCATCGCCTCACCCTGGTCGGGGAGGCTGATGGACCGGGTGGAGCTTCGGCGTGGCGTGAGCGTGCAGTTGGGAGCCGCCGCAGTGGTTCTTGCGGCGCTGGCGGGACTGACAGCCGAACGCGCCCCAGCGTTGGTGCTGATCGTATTGAGCGGGCTGGCCGGCGCCGCGCCGGCCGGAGTGATGGGGGGCCTGCAGGCCTACCTGCAGCACATCGTTCCCGATGATCTGCGAGAGCGCGCCTTCTCGCTGGACGCGACGCTGCTGGAACTGGAATGGATGTTCGCGCCTGCCCTGGTGGCGATCACCGGGTTCCTTGGCGCGCCCGTGCTGGCCATCGTCTTGATGGCGCTGGCGGCGTTCGGGGCACTTGGCGGGGCACGCCTGCTCGGCCCGAAGCAGCCATCTGGGCATATTGCAGGCGCGAGCGGGGCCTGGAGAAGCCCGAGAGCGCTGCCCATCTACTTCCTCAGTGCCGTGATGGGATACGCCGAGGGAACGATCAATATCGCGCTCGCGCCGCTCATGCCTGCCGTGGGCGCACGCCCCGCAACGGCGGGTCTCCTGATCGCACTCCTATCGCTCGCCAGCGCGGCTGGCGGCTTCGCCTACGCGGCATTTTCGGGTCACCTGCCCGGTGATACCGACCAGCGCGCGAACGTCACGCTCCTGGCCCTCGGACTGTGCGCGATCCTGATCGCGGTTGCGCCGTCACTTATCTTCCTGGCCCTCGCCGTTGCCGCCTGCGGCATCTGGTTCGCGCCGCTCAACGCCATGCGAACGCTGATTCTCGGCAAGCTGCTGCCGGCCAGCCAGCTCTCCGAGGGATTCTCCACACTGTCCGCCGCGATGCAGATGGGCTACGGGACGAGCGGCATCGCAACAGGCGCAGTCCTCGGAATCTGGGGGGCACGCGCCTGCTTCATCATCGCGGCCGCGATCACGATCGCCAGCGCTCTCGGCGGCTGGCTGATGCACCACCACAGCAAAGGCTCACAGGTCGCCCAGCCTGCAGAATCACCGGAGTCTCACCACTAGCTCCGTACGCGAACCATGACCCGCCGCTGATCGTCGAGGATGAGGGCACCGATTCGACCGAATACACCTACAAGCTCAGCCGGGCCCTGGTCGCCTGCCAGCGCCTGAGCATCGACACCACGCCGGACAGGTCGAGAGATTCGGCGCCATCGGCCATCGCATGCCGGTACTCACGATCGAAATGGACGATCTCCTCGCCGGTCAGGGCGGCGCGGATCTCTCGCGGGGTAGACGCCGAGACGGTCTGTTCGCCATCGAAGGCGGAGGACGAAGGCATCATGCCAACACCATAACCGTCCGGTACCCAGGCCGCCGCCAACCCGGCGAGCCTCGCCCACCTCCCCTCACACCTCCGGTCTCACACCAGAGCCGATCTCAAGATCCTTCGTCAGGTTTGGCCGTCATAGCAGCAGGTAGCAAGTCTACAAACGCCCGAGCTGCCAGTCGGCTTACCATCGAAGCCACCATCCAGCTCTGACACCCGGCCATGGCTTAGGCCCCTCAGTCTCAGGGCGGCGGCAAGAAACGCCGATGACGCGCCCGACCGGCCATCGCCAGTCGCGCGCGCCGCCAGCCACGGAACCAGCAAGCCCGAGGGAGGCGGGCCGCCCGCCAGGGACCCGGCAAAGTCGTGAATTGAGGCTGTGACCTGTGATGTCGTGGCGGCAGGCGATGTGCCCGGCGTGTCTGCGGGTGTCGGGCAGGGCCCGGGCGGGACGATGAAAGTTCGCACGCTCACCATCGCCTGCCACGAGGGATACCCGCCCGCCGATGCCATCTTCGCCTATTCCGGCTGCCCGTATTCAGTACCTGCTCGATCTCCTTGCCCAGGTCCCGGATCCGCGGCCCGGTCAGGGCCAGCCCCAGCACCTGGATGACCAGTGGCTGTGCGTACTGTCTGGCGGCGAATGCGGCCCCCGCCGCCTCGCGGTGCCAGCAGAAGATGCCAGGTCACAGGTTGAGTGTCTTGAGTGACACGGCCCAGAGTTCGCGTGCGGCGTCTGGGTCGAGCGCCCATTCCTTGACGCCGTGGCTATGGGCGGACAGGTCCGCGTCGTTGGGCACGGTGTTGGCCTCGCGGCAGTCGTCGAGGTAGTGCCCGCCGGTTTGCTCGAACTCCGGGGCTACGGCCGCCACGAGGGTGGTCGCCGCGCCTTGCCCGATGGTCTTGTAGGTGAAGACGCCGGCGGCTTCCGCGCCGTCGAGCGAGTCGCGCTGCCGCTGGGTGAAGTTCCGCTGCAGCCCGGTCTTGATCCCGCCGGGGTTCACGGCGTTCGCCGTGATGCCCTCGTCGCCCCATTGTCTGGTCGCCTCGACAGTGAACAGCGAGTTCGCCGTCTTGGACTGGGCGTAGGCGATCTGCGGGTCGTAGGCCCGGCGTTCGAAGTGGATGTCGCCGAAGTCGACCGGGGCGCGCATGTGGGCGGTGGAGCTCAGCGACACGATCCGGGCGGCGCCCCGGTCCCTGGCGCCCTGGGCCAGGGCGTCGTGGAGCGCCCATGCCAGCGCGAAGTGGCCCAGGTGGTTGGTCGCGAACTGGAGCTCCCAGCCCTCCTTGGTCCGCTCCAGGCCGCCGGTGACCAGGCCGGCGTTGTTGACCAGCAGGTGCAGCGGGCCGTACCAGTCCCGCGCGAAACGGGCCACGCTCCCGGGGTCGGCCAGGTCGATGGCGGCCACGACAGGCCGGGACTCCCCGGCCGATGCGGAGATGCCGTAGGCCACGCGCCTACCGGCCGTGGTGTCGCGGACGGCGAGGGTGACATCGGCGCCTGCCGTCGCAAGCACCCGGGCCGTCTCCGCCCCGAGCCCCGAGGATGCGCCGGTGACCACCGCCCGCAGGCCACGCAGGTCAATGCCGGCGGTCACCTCCTCAGCGGTGCTCGAGCCATCGAAGCGCGTGGTAATGAGCGGACGTTGGGTCATCGTCTTCCTCCTGGACGGCTATCGGGCGGGACGGCCGGACGCCGACTCTGACGAACTATACAGTTTATGCTTACTTTGTAAAGTTAGCTTACCGGCGTGTACAGTGCTGACATGAACGCCGTCAGCCCGGCCACGTCCGACGCGCGCATAGCCGATGGTGGCCGTCGTGAGCTGGTGCTCGCCGCGGCCCTCGACACGTTCGTGCACTACGGCTACCGGAAGACCTCGATGGAGGACGTCGCCCGCGCGGCCGCCATCTCGCGCCCCGGCCTCTACCTGTTGTTCGGTTCCAAGCAGGAACTGTTCAGCGCCGCGGTCACGCAGGCCCTGGACAGGAGCCTTGCCGCGGTTAGCGAGGTACTCGCCGGCACGACCCGGCCCCTTCGCGATCGCCTCCTCGACGCGTTCGACCATTGGAGCGGGCGCTACATCGGCGCTATGAGCCGCGAGGTGAACTCGATGGCCGGAGAGTACGCAGACATGCTCGGGCCCGCCGTCGCCGAGTACCCCTTGCGATTCGCCGCGCTCCTCAGTGCTGCGCTGGCCGAATCGCCGGATACCGCCGAGGCAGCCCGGTCAGCAGCGGTCGCTCAGACCTTGGTCAGCACGTCCATCGGGATCAAGCACGAGGTCACCACGCGTGAGGCTTTCCTGGAACGCCTGGCCACCGCTATCGACCTGATCGTCCGCTGATGGCACTGCCGGGCCTTCTCCGAGAACGTGCTGCCCGCTAACCCGCGTTAACGTGGCACCTGATCCGCCCAGAAAGACCTGGGCCGATGGGCGGGCACACTGCGAGGTGGATGCTCGACTCAGCAGCCGCCGACCCCCTTCCCGACGACGTCCGCCAAGTCCTCGAAGCCATCACCCGCGGCAACCGAGGTACGCGCTAGTCTGAGCCAACTCGGGTCACGCTCACCATCGCCTGCCACGAGGGATACCCGCCCGCCGATGCCATCTTCGCCTATTCCGGCTGCCCGCAGTAAGTACCTGCTCGATCTCCTTGCCCAGGTCCCGGACCCGCGGAAGAAACGCGGCCGCCGGCACCCGCTGGCGGGGCTGCTCGCAGTCGGGATCGCGGCAGTCATCGCCGGCTCGAAGTCGTTCGCCGCGATCGGGCAGTGGGCCGCCGATGCCGGCCCGGAGGTGCTCGCCGTGCTGGGCGCGGCCCGCGGCGCGGCGGAAGAATCGACGTTCCGGCGGGCCTTCGCCCTGGTCAGCCCCGATATGCTCGACCGGGTCCTCGGCGCCTGGCTGTGGACCAGGGCGGTACGGGCCGGCAGCAGACTGGTGATCGCCATCGACGGGAAGACCGTCCGCGGCGCGAAGAACAAGGACGGGAAGGCCCCGCACCTAGTCGCGGCCCTGGCGCACGGCATCGGCGCGGTCCTCGGCCAGGTCGCCGTGGAGGCGAAGTCGAACGAGATCCCCGCGGTGCGAGACCTGCTGAAGGCGTTCGCCAGCCTCGCCTCCGCAGTCATCACGATCGACGCAATGCACACGCAGCATGACACCGCGCAGGTCATCCTGGGCCAGGGTGCCGACTACGTGATGACCGTCAAGGCCAATATGCCGACCCTTTACAAGAAGCTCAAGAAGCTGCCCTGGGCCGCCGTTCCCGCCGTCTCGGCCGTAAGCACGGACCACGGCCGCCGGGCCCGCCGCACCATCAAGGCCGTGCTGGCCCCGGCCTGGATCGAGTTCGACGGCGCCGCCCAGGTCGCGCAGCTGCGCCGCACGGTCACGAAGAAGGGCAAGAAGACCGTCGAGGTCGTCTACCTCATCACCAGCGACCGCAACGCGGACCCCGCCACCCTGGCCGCCTGGATCCGCAGCCACTGGGAGATAGAAAACCGTCTTCACTGGGTGAGGGACGTGACCTATCAGGAAGACAAATCGCTGGTCAGGACAGGAAACGCGCCCCGCGTGATGGCATCATTGCGCAGCCTGGCCATCAGCCTGCTGCGCCTGGACGGCCATGCCAACATCGCCGCGGCCAACCGCCACCATGCCCGTAACCCGCAGCGGACGCTAAAACTGCTTCAGGCTGTATGAACGACTTTGCCGGATCCCTGGGCCGCCCGCAGTGCTAGGCGCTCGCTGCGTTATGCGCCATCCTTGAGTAGTGATCTTCCCCGGAGAGACCTGGCACTCCTATAAGGAAGGACGAGATCAGACCGAAGGCCCGACAAACAGTTCACTCTCCTGGACGGTTAACCGCAAATGATTGATGTGCGGGCGTATGGCCTTGATAAATTGCGGGCCACAACTGCTTAGGGGGATTCTCAAGCAAGTCATAAGCGTCCCCGGTTGGCCAGCGATGCAATATGACATGGCTTATAAAATCAGTCTTCAGAATCTTAGGGTTCTGAAGATAAAAATCGCTAAGTATCTGCTCCATCGGGTGCATTACGCCATCGCGGTCCGGACCGCCTGAGGTGATCAGAAGAATATCGACCCCTTCTTTATCATGATCATACACAAGTTTTTCCAGCGCTACAGAAACGGAAGATGCCGTGTGCATAGTCGAATACGCCAGCACCACATCATAACCCGAAATTGACGTGAAGGGCCCGACCGGGATAGAACTAAGCATGGGCACCGCGTAGAAAGTCGCATCCTGTGGCGCACTACCCGTGACAAGCGGCGGCATTTGGGGCGGCATCCCAGAAGAGAACTGTATACGCAAGCTGTCAATATCGGGACGATATTTCGAGAGAGCTTCAATCAGCTCCTCTGCGGCGGCATCGTCATTTTTTCTCGGCGGACGTGTGTTCGGGTTTTGGTCCTTGCCGAACCACACAAGTACTGAGCACCCGGTCAGATGCCCGGTACGATTTCTTTGCTGGAACGCCAGTTTGTTCTTTATATTCCGGAAGAGCGCTTGGGCTCCTCGGCGTTCCTCAATCGAGAATGATACACACTCAAGTCCGCCGCGACTTCCGTCGGGTTGCGTAATATAAAAGTCTGGCGGATCGCTCTGGATTCCTGCAATTGCGGCGTATGGTTCAACGCCGGTAGCACCGCGACAATCAGCCGCGAAACGTTGGGCGTACATCAATTCCATGATTTCCTTATCAAGGCGCGTGCCTGGGCGGATCCACGGTATTTCTTGCTCTAGCGCAAGCCACAACGTTGGCTCTGGAGGGCTCCCGGACGTCCCATAAATCCCGGTCATTAGCGGGACACCCCAAGGCGATGGAATTGTTATAATTTCTGTCACTTCACTGCCGATATCTCCAATCGATACTGGGAAAGCCAAAAAATACCCATTCGCATCGTTTCCGTCTTGCTCACTACCTGTATCGCTCACGCGATCTCCTAGTTGATCTCGTTTGATGACACGAGCCCAGAATCAGCGGGTCAGGATCCTATATTGGCCCAAGGCGACGGATGCCGCCACACAGTTTGGTCTGGCCTCCTGGACGACTCCGTTGATTCCTCATCTCCTGGAGATGCGAGCTATCGATTGACAGCCGTCTGCCGGGTACAGTGTCGGTTGCTGGGTTGAACTCGACCCTCGCGCTGATCGGCATGACAATGTTCCTCATCTACTTTCAGGCACTCAACGTCTCCTACACCCGGTCTGGTAGCCAGCGAGACAAGAAGGGCCAGGTGAGCCGCATGAAGAATATGAAGGTGAAGGTCAGCGGCCGGAAGTTGGCAGCACCCCTCACATCGGCACACCCTGCCTTGGCGGGGCTCGCCGGATTCTGCGGGGGGTCGGGTTGAATCCAGCAATCTTGCTGACACGGTGCTGACAACAGGCGTGGATGCGTCCTGACAGTCCCGGATGCCAAGGCGTTCCAACACGTCGTATGACCCTTCTCAGGCGGCCTGTGGTGGACTCGCCTGGATCCGCCAATCCTCCTGCAGGCGAATGGCTACCGGCTTGGCTCGCGCCCGCGCGGCACGGGGCGAACTGCCGCTATATCACCCTAGAACCGGAATGCAGCACATTTCCTCCATCCGATGTGAGCGGCCTCGCGCGAATACCTCTACCGCGCCTTCCGTCCATTGAAGCCAGCCAGCGAGCTAAAACGGAGACTATGTCCTAGCGGACAGCGACATGCCGCGGCATCCGGCCATCTCCCGCTGGCTGGCGGCCTGCGGGCCGCCGTCGTGGCCAGGGATAAGCCGGGTGCGGAGGACGAGCCGGGTGCGTTCACCGCGCGGCTGCACGTCGTTGACCCGGAGACGGGACAGGTTCAGGATCTCGGTCCGATCGAGCTGGACGCGCGCTCGCCTGCCTGGTGGAGCGGGGCGGCCGCTGGCATCTGGCCTATCTGGCGCTCGCGATGACGGAACGTCCAGTAGCGGCTGCCCGCGAAGGTGACCGGGATGGAAGCGAGGATCGCGATCGCAGTGGATGTGATCTTTCCCATTCCAACCTGGTAGTGCAGCAGGTTGGCGCCGCCGTCGGTTACGACGAGACCGGCGAGCCCCACGACGCCGAACCTGGCGGCCTCGTGGATGAGGTAACGGAACTTGGCATGCACCGCGCGGATGGAATGCACCGTCCTGAGGATAGCCGTGCCTGGCTCGTCTGCCGGGAATTGTGCATCGTCGCCTTTACCGTGAGCCGCCGGGCAGCGCGGGCGTTTGCAGACTTGCTACCTGCCGCTATCACGGCCAAAACTGACGGAAGATCAGGGGGCGGTCGAGCAGGACGCCCTGCTCGGGAAACTACCGTTCAAGTTGCGTCGTAGCCGGGCTATGCGTCCCGGCGTCTTCCCCCTCCGCCCGGCGCACTGCCGGTTGAGGCGGCAATCGGTAGATCGCCATCGGCGTCGACGTCGGCTCGGAAGCTACCGGCCGTTCCGCCAGCAGCTGGAAGCCGTTCTTCTCCAAGACTCTTCTCGAAGCGACATTCGACGCCTCTGGATCTGCCACGACCCCGGCGTCCGGATGTCGTTGCCTGATGTAGGCCACCAGCGCTGTGATCAAGGCGGTGCCCACCCCGCGGCCCCGGCTGGCCGGATCGCCGATCGCGTAGTCGATCCCGGCGTCGCCCGGGCTTGCCCCGACCCCGGCGGCGTGGTCCGGGTAGTCGTCGCAGAGGTACCACTGGCACCAGCCGATCGATCCGCCCGGGCCGGTCACGATCAGCGCCTCCGTCTGCTCATCGCCGGCCACGCACTGGCGCAGTTCGTCAAGTTCGTCTTCGATGCTCGACCCGGCCACATACCACCGGGCCACCTCAGGGTCGCGCAGCCATGCTTCGACCAGGCCCAGGTCAGCTGTGTCCATCCTTCGCAGTGTCAGCACACCCCGATTTTGCCCCATGAGGCCGTCTCAGGCTGGTCCCCGTCGTAACGCTCGTCAGCGAGCGGCGGCCACGTACTTGCCCTGGCCGCGCCCTTCCGCGAGCAGCTGGTGGACGCCCGGTACCTCGTCGAGTGACGGGACCTCGGTGACGGCCATGTCCAGCTGCTTACCGGCGAGCAGGTCAAGGGCGGACTGTAGCGCTGCGGCCGCGCGGCCAGGCGAGGTGGCGGTCAGCCGGCTCATGCTGAACCCGGCGAGCGCGACGTTCCCGCCGATCAACCGGGCCAGCGGCGGCAGCGGGCCCGGTTGCCCGCCGCCTGGATTGCCGAACAGCACGATGCGTCCGCCTGGCGCGGCCAGGTCGAGGTCATCCTCGAGCAGGACGGTACCCAGCGGATCGAGGATCACGTCGATGCCGCCGTCAGCCGCCGCGCGGACCGTCTCGGTGAGCCGCGCATCGCGCGTAACGGCCAGCTGCCAGCCAGCCTGGCGTGCCGTATCGGCTTTCTCCGGGCGGCTGACCGTCCCGACCGACAGGCCCGCGCCGAGCACCGGCGCCAGCTGGGCGACCGCGGTGCCGAGGCCGCCGCTGGCCGAGTGCATCAGCACGCTTTCGCCCGGCCGGATCCGCGCGACGTCGCGGAGCAGGAGCATCGCCGTCGAGAGCATCAGCGGTGCCGCCGCCGCCATCCGGAGCGCGACGCCTGGCGGCACCGGGACAACGAGGGCCACGTCGGCCACGGCCACCTCGGCGAGCCCGCCGCCGCGGGTGAACGCTGCCACCTGCTGGCCGGCCGCCAGGCTCGTCACGCCGGCTCCCAGTTCCCTGATCGTGCCGGCCACCTCAAGGCCCGGCACATAAGGCCAGGCCGGGACGTAGCCCGGATCGCCGCGACGGGCCATAACGTCGATGAAGTTGATGCCCGCATAGGCGACCTCGATACTGACGTGACCGGGCCCTGGGTGGGGCACCTCCACCTCACGGACCTTCGTGCGGTCTGGCCCGGAGGCCGGTTCGCTCATCACCACAGCGCGCATCTCCAGGCCTCCATATTCGATGTTCATCGTACATCGAATAACTTAGCATCAAGGTACGATGTTTGTCGAAAGAGAGGGTGCGGCAATGCCCCGGTCTCAACGCAGGCGAGCCGAGCTCGCTCACCCGCAGACAGCGGAACTAGACCTGCTTGACGTGCTGCATGCCCTCTCAGACCCGACCCGGATGACGATCGTCCAGACGCTGCGGACCGACCCCGAACGTGCCTGCGGGACTTTCCCTGTCGACGTCGCACCGTCGACGCTGACCCATCATTTCCGCGTGCTGCGCGAGGCCGGCGTGATCCATCAGCGCGAGGACGGCAACCGGCGCTGGACCACCCTGCGCGCGGCCGACCTCGAGCGGCGCTTCCCCGGCTTGGTTGACACCGTCATGAGCGCCTATGCAAGCCAGAACGGACAGGCCAGCCCTCCGGCCGGCCTGCACAGATGATGCGCAGGCCGGCCGGAGTAACGGTCAGGAACGGTCGTTCTGATCAGTGATCTTGTTACCTACCCGGCTCAGGGGTAGCTGGTGACGTCGACCGGGGTGGTGTTCGACGGGGTCGCTCCTCCTACTTCGTTGATGACGTGCTCGATCACGCCGACCCCGCCCAGGGACACGGTGAGCAGGTCGTGGAACTGGACGCCGGGCGTATCAGGGGCCTCGAAGGCGTGGTCCGCCACCACCGCCGGGTTGACGTTGAAGTAGCAGTAGCTGCCCAGCCCGTACGCCTGGTGCGTGGTGACGTTAGGCGCTACCTCATAGGCGGGGTACCCGTTGACCGACCCGTCCATCCAGGCGGCCTGGTTCGGCGGATCGTAGGGCATCTCGTCCTGGAAGAAGATGGTCTCGCCGCCGTTGCCGTTCCACACCACCTGCTGTTGCTGGTAGTGCTCGACGAACAGGCCGGTCGCCAGCACGTTGCTGCCGTTGACCACCAGCCCGTGAGCGGCCGTGTTGACCGTCCAGCCGACCGTGCCCGAGTTGCCGTGGTCGGCGCGCCAGGCCCAGACGTCATCGACGAGCGTGTTGTTGGCGTTCACGATCAGGCTGTTCGTGGCCTGGCCCGCGATATCGCCGCCGATCCTGAAGAACGTGTCCTGGACCGAGATCGGGTTGCTCGCGTGGCTCACCGTCGAGCCCTGGGTGCCGACGGTCAGCAGGGCGTTGGAGTTGGTCGTGCCGGCGTCGAAGAGCAGCCCGTCGATCCGGACCCCGTCCACGTCAGCGACCTGCATGGTATTCACGCCGCCGGTCGGGATCAGCGTCGGGAAGCCGATGCCGAGGACCACGGTGTTCGGGTTGGTGACGTTGAGCGTCTGGTTGATGTTGTAAACGCCCGGGGTGAAGAACAGGTTGCAGCCCTGCGCCAGCGCCGCGTTGATCTGCGCCGCGGTGTTCGACGGCGTAGCCACGAAGAACTGGCTCATCGGCACCGAGGTACCCGGCGTCGACCCGTTAGCCCAGCTGGCACCGGACGCGTTCGTCCGCAGGCTGGGCACGAAGACGTGGTAGTTGCCGGAGGAGTCGACGTACAGGTACGGCACGTCCCGGGCTACCGGGGTGGTGGCCAGCGTGGTCATCGGCGGAGTGGGGAAGCTCTGGGCGGGCGCGCCGGTTACCCCGGAAAACACCATGTTCCAGACCGAGCCGCTCCAGCTGCCGAAGTTGCTGTCGGCTGAGTAATACTGCTGCTGCGACACCGAGGAGACCTGGCCCGAGACCTTGTCGTCGGCAAGGTAGCCGCCGCTGGCGTAGCCGTAGCTGGCCGGGTACAGCTCCAGGCCTCCGTGTACATCCACTCGACGGAACGGACCTGCCTGCGCCACCGCCCAACGATCGCTCCCGTTCGACGGGTTGATCGCCAGGTTCTCCGCCGACCGCCAGAAGTTGTCGGTGGCGTTGCCCGTGCCGTCGAACGAGTCGACGGTGACGTCGCCGTTGATGGTGACGTCATCGGGGTTCTGGCCCAGGCCCTGGATGGAGGTGTAGTAGCCGATGTTGGCTTCCTCACTGTACGTGCCCGGCTTGAACAGCAGGGCGTACCGCTGGGTGCCGAACTGGTTGAGTTTCTGCGTGTTGAACACGTTCGTCAGCGTGGTCTGGATGCTCGAGGCGGACATGCTGGGGTCGAAGACGTAGACGTTCGGGCCGAAGTTCGGCGTGTTCGACTGGCCCGTGCAGCCGGTGCCGCCGCCGCCCCCGGATCCGTAGACCTGGAACTCCCACAGGCTGTAGCCGTACTGGGTGGCGCGGGCGGTGCCGTACATGCGGATGTACCGGCCGGACCCGGTCACGTTCAGGGTCTGGGTGCCGCCGGTGCCGGTGGTGGTGGAGTAGATCGAGGTCCAGGTCGACCCGTCCGGTGAGGTCTGGATCTGGAA
>CABEDN010000276.1_pt1 | contig 19945 bp, 18 predicted proteins | sample 3423051 | NCBI WGS metagenome assembly CABEDN01 (sample SAMEA5534330, study PRJEB31848) | metagenome | biome: tundra; feature: field; material: soil | place: USA | collected 2013-05 | depth 0.15 m
CCCGGCCGGGCGATTGGCGAGGGGGTGCCTGCTAGCAACTGCGTGAGCCTCAGTGGCATGGGGTCCAGTCATGCACGCCGTTGTCGGCATACCAGCCCCGCCAGACGCCATCTACGGCTATAGACGCCATGACCCGCCATTGCATCTCGGGGCCCCCGCAGGACGCCCAGTCCCACCAAAGGAATGGAGTCCCGTAGGAGCTCGTGTAATTGTAGGTGGGAGTCTGGCCCCAGACGCCCCAGGGGCCGCCAGCCAGGGGGGCGTCCTGCAGTTGCGTGACCACCGAGATCATGTGCGGGCTATTGCAGGCGACCTCGGTTGCCGTTCCGGGGAAGTCGTTCGAGTTCATGTCGGTGCCTACTTCGATGTAGCAGTTGGTTCCTGCCACGAGTTGCGTCCTGGCAAAGTTAAAACTGTGGGTAACGGTGGTGGCGCTGGCTGGGAGGGCGGTCGTCACCAGGGTCGCCCCCGCGGCTAGGCCGAGCAGGACAGCGAGCCGGGCTGACCGGGACATGCGCCTCACGCGGACGCGCAGGCCCGGGCGGCTGGCTTCGGTACCGGTGATCGTGGCGGCTGATGTCAGCATGTCTTCTCCTGTAGATCCCGGACGGGATGCCTTCCCGTCGTCTCCAGCGCCAGACTGTCTGCCGGGGTGCGCACGGCGGCAGAGGCAGGATTGCCCCTTTTCGGCGGAGCCCTGTGGGCCGAAATGCCCAACGCCGGGATAAGGCCCAGGTCAGCCGCGCGACTGCGTTCCGCAAGCAGTCCAAGAAAGTCAGCGACCAGGCCTCGATGCTCGAGATCCAGTTCCTGCAGCTCGCCGAGCAGCAGAAGGTCAACGCAGAAGCAGATCCGGGTCCTCGCGCTCCAGGCCACCGTGCTCGGCGAGTCCCTTGCGGAGCGCAAGCGCGAGGCGGTAGAGCGCAGGAACGCCCAGGCGTCGCAGGTCGTGTTCGCAATGCCCTGTGCTGACCACCGATGCGCTAGGCCGAGGCTGCACGACTCACACGGGACGCCGCACTGTGCCGACCTGGCGGGAAAGCTGGCATCCCTGTCGAGCGGCTCACCGTGTAGCCATCCGTGCCCGGCGACAGCGCGATCGCGCGGGCGGAAGCGGACAAGGCCGAGGGCATCACCGCGGCCGAGCAGCGCGCGAGCCGCGCGATCGCGCAGGCGCAGGAGGCGATCGAGCAGGCCCGGGCGGAAGCCGAGGCCCTCGTCCGCGGCGCCAATGACGCTCGCGACCAGGCCCTCGCGCAGGCCGCGCAGGCCGATCAGCGCACCGCGGCCGCCGACGCGCGGGCCGAGGACGCACGCGCAGAGACCACGCGGGCCCGGGAAGACGCCGCGCGGGAACTCGACCAGGTACGCGCCGACAACGAGCGTTATCTCCAGCCTCAACTGAGGTGTCCTCCGGGGTTGAGGAACAACGGAACAGCCATTAGCGGTGAGAACGATCTTGCGGGCTCTGAGTGGTCGCGTTGCCCGGGGGTCTACGGTCTTGATTCATGCCGGTGGAGTTCCTGTCCGATGAGCAGGTTGGTGCGTATGGCCGGTTCACCGGCGAGTTGCCGGGGGCTGAGGTCGAGCGCTTCTTCTACCTCGATGACGCCGATCGGAACCTGATCGCGCGTCGCCGGTCGGATCACCATCGCCTTGGCTTCGCAGTGCAGTTGGGCACGGTGCGGGCGGTGGGGCGTTTCCTTGAGGATCCGCTGGATGTGCCGTGGCCGGCGGTGGAGTTCCTGGCCGGGCAGCTCGAGATCGGTAATGGGGTGCCAGTAACAATGGACCCGTCAGCACCGCTAGAGTGTCCAGTTTCCTGAACTGCCCTGGTGGCGCGGTGGCACGAGGTGGTCGTTAGCGTGGCCGGAACGGGTTGTCGGTGTAGCCGGGCCGTTGGCTGATCTCACCGCGCTGGTATCGCTCGGCCTGCCAGGCGTCCCAGGCCCGCTCCAGCTGCGGGGTTGAGGAAGCGGGCAGCCGCCGCCGGGTGCAGAAGGCCCGGAACTCCAGGTCCGGCTCGGCCAGTCGGCGGCGGCGTTCGGCCCGCGGGTCGGGCAGCACCGCGGCGGTGTCCAGGTCCTGGACCCGCCGGGCCCGGGCGAGTTCGTCCACGTCGGCGGCGATCCGGTCGATGACCGCGGCCACCCGTGCGAGGTCGACGGCCACGATGGCCCGGTCCGGCCAGTCGGCGGACGGACGCAGGTTGACCGCTGGCGGGTAGCTATCAGCGTCCAGGTGCGAGAGCCAGCCTGCGCACTCCCGCAGCCAGCCCACCTCATCCGATAGCCGGTCGGCGATGGTGTCCCGGCCGTCCAGTTCGGTGTCCTCCCCGGAGTCTGGATCCTCGGGGGCTGGCCAGCCCGCTGCCCGCAGCTCGCCGAGCGCCGCGTCCAGCCCGTCCAGGTCGGCATCGGCCACGATCTGGTGCACCCGGGAGGGTGACAGCCCGATCGCCGTGGCCAGGGTGCGGATCGAGATCCCCTCGGCGCGGGCCGAGGCCAGCGCCCACGTCCGTTCCCGTTCGGCGAGCTCCAGCCGCCACCCGGCACGGGAGACCCACGTCAGGACCCGCCGCTCCAGCCGGCCCGCCTCGATCCGCTCGCTGATCGTCACCCGCCCATCGTGCCAGCCGCGTTCAGGAAACTGGACACTCTAGCGGTGCTGACGGGTCCATTGTTACCGGCACCCCGCGGTGTGGCATGTCTGACCAAGCCCCCTGTCCTCGAGCTCAACGACGGCTCGCGTATCCCGCGGTTGGAGTTCTCTACGTTACGACGAAGTACTTCAACCCAGGCGAGGACCACGGCCACGCGGCGTTCGGCGCAAGCCTCGACCGGCTCGGCCGGGACCACATCGACCTCTACCTCATCCACTGGCCGGTGCGCGCGGCAGAGGGCTTCGTCGAGTCCTGGCGGGCGCTGACTGAGCTGCGCGGGGACGCCGGGCTGCGATCGATCGGCGTCTCGAACTTCTCCTCGACGCAGCTGGCGCAGGTCATTGACGCGACAGGTCGTTATCCGCTGGCACCTGCAGATCGGGGAGGCCGCGCAGCGGTTCGCCGACTCACCGGTTAAATATCAGGTGGCAGACCTGCTCGCGCCGCCGCCCGAATGGACTGGCGCGTTCGACCTGGTCATGGAGATCTACACCGTGCAGGCACTGTACGGGGAGGCCCGGGCCACCGCGATCGGGATGCTCCCTGGCCTCGTGGCGCCCGGCGGCACGCTGCTGGTGATCGCCCGCGCCACTGACGAGGAGAACCCCGTACGCGACCCGGCCATGATGCCCTGGCCACTCACCCGCGGCGAGCTGGAGGCCATGGCGGGAAACCAGCTCACCGTGCGCTCAGTCGAGAAGTTCCTCGACGACGAGGACCCGCCCAGGCTCCGCTGGCGAGCCGAGTTCAGTCAGGTGCCGACGTAGGCCGCGAGGTGCTCGCCGGTGAGGGTGGAGCGGCCGTCGACCAGGTCGGCGGGGGTGCCCTCGAAGACGATCCGGCCGCCGTCGTGGCCGGCGCCGGGGCCGAGGTCGATGATCCAGTCGGCGTGCGCCATGACCGCCTGGTGGTGCTCGATGACGATGACCGACTTGCCGGAGTCGACGAGCCGGTCCAGCAGGCCGAGCAGCTGCTCGACGTCGGCTAGGTGCAGGCCGGCGGTCGGCTCGTCGAGGACGTAGACGCCGCCCTTCTCAGCCATGTGAGTGGCCAGCTTGAGCCGCTGCCGCTCGCCGCCGGACAGCGTGGTGAGCGGCTGGCCGAGGCTCAGGTAGCCCAGCCCGACGTCGGCGAGCCGCTCGAGGATGGCGTGTGCGGCCGGGGTGCGCGCCTCGCCGGCGCCGAAGAACTCCCCGGCCTCGGTCACCGGCATCGCGAGCACCTCGCTGATGTCCCGGCCGCCGAAGTGGTATTCCAGCACCGACGCCGCGAACCGCTTCCCCTCGCACACCTCGCAGGTGGTGGCGACGCCGGCCATCATTGCCAGGTCGGTGTAGATGACGCCGGCGCCGTTGCAGTTGGGGCAGGCGCCCTCGGAGTTGGCGCTGAACAGGGCGGGCTTCACGTCGTTGGCCTTCGCGAACGCCTTGCGGATCGGGTCGAGCAACCCCGTGTAGGTCGCCGGGTTGCTCCGTCGCGAGCCGCGGATCGCGCCCTGGCCGACCGACATCACTCCGTCCCGGCCGGACACCGAACCGTGGATCAGCGAGCTTTTGCCCGACCCGGCCACGCCGGTCACGACGACCAGCACGCCGAGCGGGATGTCGACGTCGACGTCCTGCAGGTTGTGGGTGCTGGCGCCGCGCACCTCCAGCTTTCCTGACGGCTTCCGCACCGACGGCTTCAAGGAAGCCCGGTCGTCCAGGTGCCGCCCGGTGATCGTACCGCTGGCCCGCAGCCCCTCGACGCTGCCCTCGAACATCACCTCGCCGCCCTTGGTGCCGGCGCCGGGGCCGAGGTCGACGACGTGGTCGGCGATCGCGATCGCCTCCGGCTTGTGCTCGACGACGAGCACCGTGTTGCCCTTGTCGCGCAGTTGCAGCAGCAGGTCGTTCATCCGCTGGATGTCATGGGGGTGCAGGCCGATGGTGGGCTCATCAAAGACGTAGGTGACGTCGGTGAGCGATGAGCCGAGGTGGCGGATCATCTTGGTGCGCTGCGCCTCGCCGCCCGAGAGCGTGCCCGACGGCCGGTCGAGCGAGAGGTAGCCCAGCCCGATCTCGGCGAACGAGTCGAGGCTCTGGCGCAGCGCCTCGAGCAGCGGCGCCACCGACGGCTCGTCGAGGTCGCGGACCCATTCGGCCAGGTCGCTGATCTGCATCGCGCACGCATCGGCGATGCTGATTCCCTTGATCTTCGAGGACCGGGCCGCCTCGCTGAGCCGGGTGCCGCCGCATTCGGGACAGGTGGTGAAGGTGACCGCACGCTCCACGAACGCCCGGACGTGCGGCTGCATCCCCTCCTTGTCCTTGGCCAGCATCGACCTCTGGATCCGCAGGATCAGCCCCTCGTAGGTCATGTTGATGCCGGCGATCTTCATCCGGACCGGCTCGTGGTGCAGGAAGTCGTGCAGTTCCTTCTTGGTGTACGTGCGGATCGGCTTGTCCGGGTCGACGAAGCCCGACTCGCTGTAGAGCCGGGAATTCCAGCCGCCCCCGGTATAGCCGGGGATGGTGAGCGCGCCCTCGTTGAGCGACTTGCTGTCGTCGTAGAGCTGGGACAGGTCGATGTCGGTGACGGCGCCCCGACCTTCGCAGCGCGGGCACATGCCGCCGGTAATGCTGAAGCTGCGCCGCTCCTTCACGGTCTTCCCGCCGCGCTCGAGCGTGACCGCACCGGCTCCGCTGATGGAGGCAACGTTGAAGGAGAACGCCTGGGGCGAGCCGATGTGCGGCTGCCCGAGCCGGCTGAACAGGATGCGCAGCATCGCGTTGGCGTCGGTGGCGGTGCCGACCGTGGAGCGCGGGTCGGCCCCCATCCGCTCCTGGTCGACGAGGATCGCGGTCGTCAGCCCGTCGAGTACGTCGACCTCGGGCCGCGCCAGCGTCGGCATGAAGCCCTGGACGAAGGCGCTGTAGGTCTCGTTGATCAGCCGCTGCGACTCGGCGGCGATCGTGCCGAACACCAGAGAGCTCTTGCCCGAGCCGGAGACGCCGGTGAACACCGTCAGCCGGCGCTTCGGGATCTCGAGGCTGACGTCCTTGAGATTGTTCACGCGCGCGCCGTGCACGCGGATCAGATCGTGGCTATCGCCACCGCGCGGCGACTGCGTGTCCGTCCTCGTGGCCATGCTCATCGTGTCTCCAGGTGTTAGGCGGGGCCGCCTTCGATATGTTAGGCGGGGCCGCCTTCGATCCGGTCGAGGACGCGGCGCAGCCGCCCGAGGTCGCGCAGCTGGTGCGCCGCGGTGGGACTGCTGGTCACCTGCGAAATCGTGCCACGTCGCGTCGGAGTTGCCTAGCGCCGCTGGGTCCTACCCCACTCCGCGTCCGCTCTGGCCCGGTCTGCTTCGCTTACGTCCTCGACCTACTCGAACGTCGAAAGCTCACCTCGCTGAGGGCGCTGAAACGGAGGGCAAGGCTGTGAACGCGCGTATGCCGGATACGAGGATCAGGCCGCTGGCGACGATGAATATCAGGCTGACCGAGTTGAGGCTGATGCCGACGAAGGAGGCGCGGAAGCTTCGCAGGACGGTGCTCGTCAGCCAGGCGGCGACGATCACCGAGAGCATGGACGCGAACTGGTTGACCGGATTGAACACCGCCATTACCCGGCCCAGGTATTCGCGCGGTACCGCATCCAGGAGCAGCGGCGCCACCGCTGTGTTCAGCATGGCGATAGGCATGGCATAGATCGCCAGCATGACGAGGCCAGCAGGGAAGCTGCGCTGCAGCGCGTAGGCAGCCGCCAGGACTCCAGTTGCCAGCAGGCCCGACCAGGTGAGCGCACGTGCACCGATCCACCGCACCATGCGGCCGGCCGCTAGCGCGCCGACAATGAAGCCAGCCCCCATCGCCATCTCCGCGACGCCGAACAGATGAGACGACGCGTGCAGGTCGCGGGTCACGAAGAACACGTTCAGCGTGCTGATCGCACCGGTGCCGAACTGGCATATCACCGTGACCGTCAGGAGCGTTACCAGGTACCGGTTGCGCGAGAAGAGCCGTAGGCCGACGGAGAACTCGGCGTACAGGCTGGTCTCGCCCGCTCCGGCGGGGACCGGCGGGTGAGGCTCAGGCGTCAGCCGCAGGAAGCGGATGGCCACATAGGACACGACGTAGGAGGCGGCGTTGGCGGCCAGCGCCCACTGGAAACCGAGCGTGAACAGCAACGGAGCCGCGATTGGCGGGCCGATGATCCAGGCCGCCGACGTGGTGGCCTCGGCGAGGCCGACCGCTCGCGCCCGCTCCTCCTCGCCCTGGACCACGTCGCCAGTCGTCGCGAACCTGGCGGGGCTGAAGAACTGGCCGGCCGCGTTCAGAACGAACACGACCAGGTACACGGCAGTGAGCCACAGCCAGACGGGGAGGTCCCGGACCGGGACGAACGACAACCCGGTCAGGCCCGCGACCATCACCGCGCGGATCACCTCGGTCCGCATCATCGTCGACTTCCGGTTCCACCGATCCACGAAAACCCCGGCGATCGGCCCGACCAGGGCAAACGCGGCGGCCGTGGCAACCAGGATCCCGCCGACCGCTGCGGGGGCCCAGGACCGGCCGTTCGCGAGCACCTGCGATACCCACAGCACGAGCGTCGTGACGAAGACGCTATCCCCGACCGCGGATACGGCCTGGCCGTACCACAGCTTCGCGTAATTCCGGTTAATCAGCGTACGCTGCAGCGACGGCAGGTTTAGCTTGTGGTTATTGTTAATGCAGTGCTTAGCGCGGTTTTCGCAGACGGGTGCCATTGTTATGACGCGTGCTGCTTTGACTGCTGATCTCGCTGCACGCCACACACCGGCTCGTCAGGGAGCCGGAGCTCGCCGGCCTGACGTCGTGCCATCATTTTGGCTCTTTCGAAAACTAGAAACTTTCAGTTATGGCCAACAGGCCGGAACAATAACTGATGGCCCTTTCTGCGGCTCTAGGCAACGGCCGCCCGTCGAGTCACATCGGCACCATCCGTCCGCTTCGTGGACGGTCACGAGGCTGCCATTACCGTCACGTTATTTGCGGAGAGCCAGCAAATCTCGCGTTTCCCGAAATTGCCGGATAAAGGAGAACGGCCCGCGGCCGACACCCCCGCCATGATGGCGGGAGCGACGACTGCGATTGCCCTACCCGCAGCGGAGCGCGCTGCTGTCTGCGAGCCGGCGTGCTGCCGGTGATGGTCAAGGGCGAGGACTGGGCCTTCGGGGGCCATCTGGTGATGAGGCTCCGCCGCTCTTTCCGGGCCGCCCCTCCCCCGGGATCCTCGCCCCGATGGTGCTCACAGACGCAAGGTCATCTCGATGACTACGTCGATGCCGTGGCCTGGCTTGGGCTATCTGGAGAAGCTGTCGAATTCCCCATTTCGGACGCCTCCGAGAAAAGCACGCCACTCGTTCGGCGTGAACCGGAGGACCGGTCCTGCAGAGTCCCTGCTGTTGCGAACGCCGATCTCGCCATCTGGCAGGCTCGCCACCTCGACGCAATTGCCGTTGGCGTAACTCAGAGAGCTCTTAATCCAGTAAAAGCCTGAACTCGGCCGTTCGTACGGACTCTTGGGCGTAATGCTTCTCGCGTTACCCTTCACTGGCTGGTGTCTTTTCCTAGATGTGCAACTAGCGGAGACGGCGAGCCGGACAGGGGTTCATGGTTCACGCTCCGCACGTGTGACCACCTGCGGCCGCGTCATCACTGCCCGGAGGCAAATCGGATGGGAACGCGAGCGTGAAGTACGCGACCTTGCCCGCAGGGGTCAGGAAAGAACCCCATTCGGTCGACAGGGTGGCGACTAGCACCAGCCCGTGTCGGGTCTCCGCAACGTCTGGTTCGTCCACCGCCATCGGCAGCGAACGCGACGTATCGTAGATGTCAACGCGCAGATGACCGCGGGAGCACCTGATGGCAAGCGTGATGGTTTTACCAGCCCCGTGCGTAATGGCATTGGTCACCAAGTCGCTAGTGAGCAGGACCGCGATGTCGGGATCGACAGGGACCCGCCAGGCGCGGATGAGCGCGTGGACCTGGCTGCGGGCTTCGGCCACCGCAGCTGGTTCCCTGTTCAGCCGCACGCGATGCTGATGTAGTTCGGTCGGACGGGTTAGTGCCATCTTGTCTATCCGGCTCCTCGGCTGACGTGCTCGTTGCTTGCATCGAAAATGCTGCTGCAACTTGCAGTGCAAGACATCGGTCAGCTGACGGATATTGAACCGCGGCCCGTACAGCAGCCGCTTTCCAGCGTCGCCGAGGTCCGTTCGGGGAGTTCTTATCACTCCGAATAGTGACCGAGCGTGCTGCTGTCGTTGCCAGGCGGCGAGAGGGGTGGTTCTAGTGCGGCCGGGCGAGGAATCGCCCAGCGCCCAGCCGGTGGAGTGCTGCCTGGCCAGGTTTGATGCCTGGCCCAGACCCGCGCGGGAGCACGCGGTGCGCTGCCACCCAGGGGTGCCGCCGCCGGTGACATGATCCCGGGCCGGCGGACTACGGCAGCTTGGCGGCCAGGATGTCGATCTTCTCGACCGGCGGCTCAGAAAACAGCACTTCGGTGTTCGGGCCCAGGGCCTGCCCGACAATAGCGTCGCGCGGATGGCGGCGTCTCCGAACTTCGCCATCCCCTAGCTTGGTCACCATGATTGTGTGAAACTCGCAAGATATGACATTCAGTTTCTACTTCTAAGGGGTCCCTTGCATGCTTGAGGATCTCAACGGTCAGGTCGCTGTGGTCACCGGCGGGGCTAGGGGTCTCGGTTTGTCGATGGCCGGCGCCCTGGCTCGGCTGGGCGTCCACGTCGCGCTGCTGGACATGCTGGCCGACGTCACGGACAGCGCCAAGACCCTGGCGGCGGCCGGGGTGAAGACCCTCGGGCTCAGAGTGGACGTGACCGGCGAGGACGCCCTGGCCGCCGCCTTCGCCGAGGTCAGCCGGGAGCTGGGCTCGCCCACCGTCCTGGTCAATGCCGCCGGGATCACCACCTGGGAGGACAGCCTTGAGGGCACCAAGGCCTCCTGGTCGAAGGTGATCGAGGTGAACCTGACCGGGACGTACCTGACCTGCCAGGCATTCGGACGGGCCTGCCGGGACGCCGGTCATGGCGGCGCGATCGTGAACATCTCGTCGATGTCCTCGACGGTGGTCAACATCCCGCAGCACCAGGTCAGCTACCACGCCTCCAAGGCTGGCGTGGACATGGTGACGAAAGCGCTGGCCGTGGAGTGGGCGCCGCTCGGGATCCGGGTGAACGCCGTGGCGCCCGGCTACATCCTCTCGGATATGACCCGCCAGTTCACCGCGGCGAACCCGGAACTTGCCGAGCAGTGGCGAGGGCTGATCCCGGCCGGCCGGATGGGTGAGCCTGCGGATCTCGACGGCCTGGTCGCCCTGCTCTGCTCGTCGGCATCTAGTTACCTGACGGGACAGTCGGTCGTGATCGACGGTGGCTATAGCGCGATCTAGGGCTGCGGCGTCTGCCGGTCGCCAGAGCAGCAGAACTCAGAGCAGTAGAACCTGGTCCCGGTAGGGGTCCAGCCTCGAGTCGGCGGGGTCGAGTTCGGTCACCACGGTCTGGATCTGATCGAGGCTCAGCGCGCGGACCGCCGAGCGCTGGCTCAGCTTCGTGGAGTCGACCGCGAGCACCACGTACTGCGAGGCGCGGACCATCGACTGCTTCATCTCGACCTCCTCGACGGTTGGCTCCATCGTGCCCAGCTCCGGGTCGAGCGCGGTCGCGGACAGGAAACAGCAGGAGAGGGAAAAGCTTTCGAGCGTCCGCTGAGCCACCGGCCCGACCAGGCTGCCGGTCCTGCGGTCGACCTCACCGCCAGACAGGAAGGCTCGGACGTCGGCCCGCGACTGCAGGGTCTGGAACGCCGGGATGCCGTAGGTGACGACCAGCAGATGATCGACGGCGGGCAAATCCTCGACGAACTGGAACAGCGTCGTAGAGGCGTCGATCGCGACGGAGTCGTGCTCGAGTACCAGCGGCGCGAGTTTCTCGGCGATCCGCCGCTTGGCGCTCAGCGCCCTGGACTGGCGGATCTCGAACTCCTCGGTACCCACGAAGATCGCACCGCCACGCACCAGGCGAGCGCTGCCCTCGCGTTCCAGGCCCTTGAGGTCGCGCCGGATGGTCATATGGTGGACCCCGAGCTGACCGGCGGCGCCGGTGATGTCCACCCGGCCGGATTCACGAAGCAGGTCCAGCAGGACCCGCCGCCGCTCTTCGGCTGCGAGCGATCCGTCCAGGCTCATCGGTTCCTATTCTCACCCGGTCGGCCATTATCTGGCCCTTAATGTACCTGGCCGTGCGGTGCGACTAGCTATTGTGCCAAGTGTTACTCGATGATAAGTTCACAAAATATAACAGAAATCCGCTTCAATGAGGTGACGACGCCATGGCCACTTCCTGTCCCGTAGGCGACCTGATCGGTCGCAGCAACCGCCTGGGCTCAGACCCGCGGAACACCAACTACGCCGGTGGCAACACCTCAGCCAAAGGCACCGCCGTCGACCCGGTGACCGGCAAACCCGTCGAACTGCTCTGGGTGAAGGGCTCCGGCGGTGACCTCGGAACGCTGACCGAGTCGGGCCTGGCCGTCCTGCGGCTGGACCGGCTGCGCGCTCTGGTGGAGGTCTACCCGGGGGTCGAGCGCGAGGACGAGATGGTTGCCGCCTTCGACTTCTGCCTGCACGGCCGCGGCGGCGCCGCGCCGTCGATCGATACCGCGATGCACGGGCTGGTCCCGGCCACGCATGTCGATCACCTGCACCCGGACGCCGGGATCGCGTTCGCCACGGCCGTCGACGGCGAGGCCCTCACCCGAGCATGTTTCGGCGCCCGGGTCGCCTGGGTGCCCTGGCGGCGTCCCGGCTTCCAGCTCGGCCTGGACATTGCCGGGATCCGCGAAGCCAACCCGCACGCGATCGGTGTCATCCTCGGGGGCCACGGCATCACCGCCTGGGGCGACACCAGCGCCGCGGCCGAGGCCAACTCGCTGGAAATCATCACCGCCTGCCAGGCATATCTCGACGAGCACGGCACAGCAGAGCCGTTCGGCCTCCAAATGGACGGTTATCAGCCCCTGGGCGCGGACGAGCGCCAGGCCCGCGCCGCCGCGCTCTTCCCGGTGCTGCGCGGGCTCGCCTCCACCGATCGCCGTCAGCTCGGGCACTTCACCGACGACGCCCGGGTACTGGACTTCCTCTCCCGGGCCGAACACCCCCGGCTGGCCGCGCTCGGCACCTCGTGCCCCGACCACTTCCTGCGGACCAAGGTCCGTCCGATGGTCCTCGACCTGCCCCCGTCGGCGCCCCTCGACGATCAACTCACCCGGCTGCGCGAACTGCACGTGACCTACCGGGAGGACTACCAGAAGTACTACGAGAGCTATGCCGCACCGGACTCCCCGGCGATGCGTGGTGCCGACCCGGCGATCGTGCTCGTGCCCGGAGTTGGAATGTTCAGTTTCGGCACGAACAAGCAGACGGCCCGGGTGGCCGGCGAGTTCTATCTGAACGCGATCAACGTGATGCGGGGGGCCGAAGCGGTCTCCAGCTACTGCCCGATCCCCGAGTCGGAGAAGTTCCGGATCGAGTACTGGTCGCTGGAGGAGGCCAAGCTGCAGCGGTTGCCGAAGCCCAAGCCGCTGGCCGGCCGGATCGCCTTCGTCACCGGCGGTGGCTCCGGTATCGGCGCGGCGATCGCGCAGCGGCTGGCCGCCGAGGGTGCCTGCATGGTGGTGGCGGACCGGGACGCGGACGGCGCGAGCCGGGTCGCCGCCGGTATCGGCGGCCCCGACATCGCGACCTGGGTACAGGCCGACGTCACCGACTCCGCCGCCGTCTCGGCGGCGATCCAGGCAGCGGTCGTCGCCTTCGGCGGTGTGGACCTGGTGGTCAACAACGCCGGGCTGTCGCTGTCCAAGACGTTGCTGGAGACCACCGAGGCCGACTGGGATATCCAGCATGACGTGATGGCCAAGGGTTCCTTCCTGGTCGCCCAGGCTGCGACCCGGGTACTGATCGAGCAGGGCCTCGGCGGTGACATCGTCTACATCTCCTCCAAGAACTCCGTCTTCGCCGGCCCGAACAACGTCGCCTACGGCGCGGCCAAGGCCGACCAGGCTCACCAGGTGCGGCTTCTGGCGGCCGAGCTCGGCGGTTTCGGGATCCGGGTCAACGGGATCAACCCCGACGGTGTCGTCCGCGGCTCCGGGATCTTCGCCAGCGGCTGGGGCGCCCAGCGGGCCGCCGTCTACGGGGTCGCCGAGGAGGACCTGGGCGCCTACTACGCCGGCCGCACCCTGCTCAAGCGCGAGGTGCTGCCCGAGCACATCGCGGCTGCCGTCCTGGTCCTGACCGCCGGCGAGCTCGAGCACACGACCGGCCTGCACATCCCGGTGGACAGCGGCGTCCCAGCGGCTTTCCTGCGCTGACCCAGCCGCCATGGGCACCTATTGGACCGTCGACCTCGGCGCCACCAGCGGGCGGGTGATTGATGTCCGTCCAGCTGGCTGATGAGCAGGTCTCGATGCACGAGGAGATCAGGTTCGTGAACCAGCCGCTGGCACGCGCCGGAGAGCTGTTCTGGGACCTCGAAGAACTCTGGCAGCAGACCCTGGCCGGGCTGCAGCGGGCGGCCTCCCGGGCCAGGGAGGCCGGCGAGGCACCGGCCGGTGTCGCGGTCGACTCCTCGCTGCGCCAGAACTATTCCGCCGCAGCGGAGTCGCGCCGATGGACATCAACACCATGTTCCGCCTGGCGGATGCCGTGGCCGAGCTGGGCCCGGCGGCCGACGGCGCGACGATGCTGCTCACGCCCGACCTGTGGACCTTCCGCCTCGGCGGGACGCGGGCGGCGGAGCGGACTATCGCCGGGACCACCTCCATGCTCGACATCACCACCGGGACCTGGGACCGGGATCTGCTCGCCCGGCTGCCAGCTGATCGCCGACACCTGCGCCCTCGAGGTCGTGGCCGGGCCGGCCGAGGCCACCAGCCTCGGCAACGCCCTAATCCAGGCCTGGGGACGTGGCGAAGCCGAATCCGCCGAGCACATCCGGCAGATTGTCCGGAACAGTCACCGGCCGTCAGCTACTACCCGGGGCGACCTCGGCGATCCGCGCCACATCATCAGCCCCCGACGTCGTCTCGAGCCCGACCGGTGACGTCGACGAAACAGCATCCGGAGTCCGGCATGGCAGCTGAGCTACGCACCCTGGTGGAGTTGTCGCGCACCCTGGGTGAACCGAGCCGGGATCTGGTCATCCTGGCCGAGGGCAACACCTCGATCCGCACCGACCCGGACCGGATGCTGGTGAAAGCCAGCGGTTCTCAGCTGGGCACCGCCGCCCACGAGGACTTCGTCGAGGTGGACACCCGGACCATGCTCGACCTTGTCAACGACGAGGCGGCCGGTGAGGCCGACGTCGAGCGGGTGTTCGGTGAACTCGGCCGCGGGGGCAAGCGGCCCTCGGTCGAGGCCATGTTGCACGCGATCTGCCTGAGCGTCGGCGGTGCCAGCGTCGTCGGACACACCCATCCGGTCCCGGTGAACATCGTCCTGTGCTCCCCGCACGCCGAACGGATGTCCTCCGACGTGCTGTTCCCGGAGCAGGTCGTGATCCTCGGCCGGAAACCGGTCTTCGTGCCCTATATGGATCCGGGCCTGACCCTGGCCCGGGCCGTACAGCAGGAAATGCTGCGGCACATCGAACTCGACGGTGCCCCGCCGAAGGTGATCTACCTCGGCAACCACGGCATCTTCGCCCTCGGCGAGTCCGCCGCGGAGGTCCTGCAGATCACGGCGATGGCGGTGAAGGTGAGCCGGATTCTCGGCGGTGCCATCACCATCGGCGGGGTGCGCACCCTTTCAGGGAATGACGTGGCCCGGATCGACGGGCGACCGGACGAGATCTACCGGCGTCAGGTGCTGGCCGATACCTGGCAGAGGGCCGGCCGCCAGCCGGGTGGCTCCCATGCCTGAGTCCCTGCAGGACCAGGTCGCGGTCGCCACGCTCGGCGAGGCGGCCACCGCCGTTCGCACCGACGTGACCGACACGGCGGACGTCGAGGCCCTGATCGGGACGGCGATCGAGCGCCACGGCCGGATCGACATCCTGATCGCCAATGCCGTATTTTGTTCCTATCATGCCGTCTACCTCGTCAGCGGTGCAGGCGGTCACGCTGGCCGCCCTGGAGGCCGATCCGCATCCGGTGCTCGCCCGGCTGCGAGCCGCCGCGCCGGTCTGCTGGGTCCCGGTCCTCGGCGCCTGGCTGGTGACCGGGTACGACGAGGCGGTCCAGGTACTGCGGGACGCCCGGAGGTTCACGGTCGATGACCCCCGGTTCTCCACGGCCAAGGTGGTGGGCCCGAGCATGCTCTCGCTGGACGGTGCGCGGCACGCGCACCACCGGGGGCCGTTCACCCGCCCTTTCCGCTCCGATGAGGTACAGGTGCGGCTGGCCTCCTTCGTCCGGGCCGAGGCGGGCCGCCTGGTCTCGGCCATCCAGCCGCGCGGTGAGGCTGAACTCCGGCGTGCTGTCGCCGGGCCCCTGGCGGCCGCCGTGATGGCCGAAACCCTCGGCCTCGGCCAGGCCGATCCGGCGACGATCCTCACCTGGTACGACGGGATCGTGGCCGCCGTGCAGGCCGGAGCCGCGGCCGGTGAAAGCGGTCAGGCCAGCGCCGCCGCTGATTCCGCGGGAAGGACCGCGTTCGCCGATCTGGCCGGTCATCTGCACGAGATCATCGCCGCGCGGCAGGCCTCGTCCCTGCTGGCCGCGGTGACCGGGGCAGGCGGGGTAGGCGGGGTAGGCGTTGTAGGCGGGCCGCTGACCGAGGCCGAAGCGATCTCGAACGCGGCCGTCCTGATGTTCGGCGGCATCGAGACGACCGAGGGCATGATCGTTAACGCCCTCCTCCACCTGCTCTGCCACCCGGCCGGGCTCGAGCTGATCCGCACCGACCGCGGGCTGATACCAGCGGCGGTCGAGGAATCGCTGCGGCTCGAGCCCGCCGCGGCCGTCGTCGACCGGTACGCGACCACCGGCGCCCAGCTGGCGGGCGCCGCCATCAGGGCGGGTGACCAGGTGACGGTGTCCATCGCCGCGGCCAACCGTGACCCCGCGGTCTTCCCCGGTCCAGGCACCTTCGACGTCCGCCGCCCCAACGCCGCCCGGCACCTGGCCTTCGCCCACGGGCCGCATTTCTGCATCGGCGCTCACCTGGCCCGGCTTGAGACGCAGGTGGCGATCGGCACCATCTTGGACCGGCTCCCCGGCCTGTACCTGGCCCCGGGGCACCGCAGCGCCCCCCGGGGCCTGGTCTTCCGCAAGCCGCCTGACCTGCGCGTCCGCTGGCAGCTGAGCTAGCAGCGCCGCATCCGCGGTCCCGGCGTCATGCGGCTGCTGGCCCAGGCCGGATCTCAGATCCCGTGTTCGGCGGGCAGCTGGCCGGTTTGGACGGACTGGACCAGGCGCTGGTGATCTTGCTCAGTCTGGTCCGCGTAGGCGCGCGCGAACCGGCACATGGCCCTCTCGAGCTTCTCCCCCGATCCGATGTATCCGGCGATCATCGACGCGCCGCTAGTCCGCGCATGGCCCTTGGCCAGCAGCTGACCGCACGCGCGGACATAGTCGGCCAGCGCCGCCGGGCCGAGCGCATCCACCGAGATGGCGCCTTTCATGTTGCGGAACTGCCGCACGTAGAACTGCCGGCCGGCCACGCTCGTCCAGCCAAGCAGCGGGTCGCTGACCGTCTGCAGGGCCTGCTGGTATTCCACCACCCGCTGACCCTGATGAGCGTGCCAGGCGCTGCCGCCGTGCACATGCCGCGCGATCACCGAACGGCGGGCCTGTTTCAGCTGCAAGAACACGACATCGTCCGCGCTGCTCCCCTCGCACAAGGCCACATACGCGCGCAGGCCCACGCTGCCGACGCCGACCACCTTGTGCGCCACGTCGACCAGGGTGTACCCGCCGAGCACCCGCCGCCAATGGGTAGGCAGCGTGCCCAGGTACTCATCCAGCGCCGCGGCAAGCTGGGCCGCCTCGGCGGCATCCAGCCGGGTGATCAGCGGCGGCTCCTCGACGATGCGCCGGCCCTCGGCCCCGGGTTCGGTGAACCGGGGCAAGGCGCGATCGCTGACCCTGGTCCGGGCCTGCTTCGCCGCCCGCTTGATCTCCTTGCGCAACGCGGCGTCAGACGCCGACGCGCGCAGCTGGTCGACGTCCAGGCGCTCGAAGGAGCGCAGCAGCAGCGGCTGATCGGCCAGCCAGCGCAGCTGCCGCCGGTAGGCCGCGACACACGAAGCGACCACCTGTTCGCATTGCGCCTCGGAATGCGAATTCTGCCGCCCGGCGACCCAGATACTCGCCGCGAGACGCCGCAGATCCCACTCCCAGCCACCTGGATGCGCCTCATCAAAGTCGTTCAGGTCGATAACCAGGTCACGTTCCGGTGAGGCGTAGAAACCGAAATTGCCGACGTGCGCGTCACCGCAGATGACCGGAGTGATGCCGGTGGCGGGCAGGTGGGCCAGATCCTCGGCCATAACCGTGGCGGCACCCCGCAGGAACCCGTAGGGCGATGCCGCCATCCGGCCCACCCGCACCGGGATCAGCCAGTCCAGCCGCCCTTCGTGGGACCTGTTGACCTGGCTGACGACGTCGGGCCGGTCAGCCGGCGGGCGCCACTCGCCCAGCATTCGCAGCGGGATCTGCTCGCGCAGCCGCCGGCCCAGGGCGTACCGCTCGGCCCGCGGCGTCGGACGGCGAAGCAGCGACGAGTAGCCGACTGCCTCGACCGACGGCAGTACGACATGCCCGGCCTCTTGTATCACCTCATCACCCGCCAACCCGCCTCTCGCGCCTCTCGAGCAGGAAGTCTCAGCACGGCGGGCGCATGGCCTGCGGGATCCCGACCTGGCGGGAGCTGCAGTTCTTCGCGTCCTTCATCATGGCGAATAGGAGGAGCACCATACCCACGAGGGAGGAGAGGTCCCGCGCCCCGCCGCTCAGCACGTTGAAACCGACCACCTCAATCAGGAAGCCCGCAAGCCCGGTGATCAGCCTCCAGCGGGGCCGGATGGCCTGGGCGAGGCGCATGACCGCGACGACCGTGAGCAGCGCCACGGTACGGAACGGCCTGAACCTCCCGCGCCGGGTCAGCTGACGGAACTCCTGGCGGTGGATCGGGACTGCGCGCGTGCTCATGATGACCACGTTCCCGCGTCGCGATCGCCGTCTCATATCAGGCCGAGGTGCATAGGAGCTGTCACCCTCCGGGTCAGTCTCGTCGTCTGACAACCGTAGGCTCGCAGAAGACGATATTCAAACTGCCGGTACCGGGCCGACCGGTACTGCTCACGCCAGGAGGCGCCATGCCGCGCGAAGATGCCGATGAATTCGCCGAGCGATTCCACCGGGACCGCAGGGAGCACGGGGGCGCGCCCGGGCACCTAGACGATGACCAGCTGGCCCGGCTGACCGAGGAAGAGCGCGTCGCCGCTGGCCTGGACGCCTACGACCCGGACGAGGTGCCGCCAGCCACTGACACGCCGCCGCAGCCGCAGGACATCACCCAGACCGAGCAGTACCAAGAAGAGCGGGCCGAGATCCGCCGCGAGGAGGACAAGGACGAGCTCCTCATCCGTGGCGAGCGCGACCCCTACCCGCCGACCAGGTACGAATGAGCGGCCCGCGGGGTTGACTGGCCGGGCGCCCGCTACCGCGTGATGGCGGCCGGTTCCACCGCGAGGGCCACGCTGGCTTCGGCGGTGTGGACCAGGAACGTCAGCGACTCCTGGAAGTACAGCTGCACGCTGTCCGCGTCGTGCGCCAGGTAGCCGATCGACAGATCCTGGCCCAGCCGCAGCTCGAAGTCCCCGCCCCGGGCCGACAGCAGGAACGCCCCGTCGATCGCCGGGGCCCAGATGATCTCGCCGTCGATCACCCGGGCCAGGTGCTCGCGGATCGGGTACCCGTGATCGGAGGTCTCGCTGACCATCGTGTAGGCGGCCGCCGACAGCAGCAGCGAGAAGGGACCTCCGACGCCGGCCAGCCGGAGCGCGCTCACCGCCTGGCTGACCACGTTCGGGTAGTCGCGTGCCTCGGCCGGCAGCGTGAGCGCCGGGTTGGACGAGCTCGGCCTGATCCCGGTGATCCCGGCGGCCGCGTACCCCTCCAGGACCGCCCGGTCCTCGGCGTAGGCGATCTTCTTGGCCGCGTCCTTCACCGGCTGCCAGTCAGGGTCCTGCGCCCCGCGCTCGACGTCGTCCACCTGCTGCCGGCTCACCGTGAACGGGACCCGGAGCTGGACCAGCGGCTGCGACGTGCGCAGCTTCGCGACGACACCGTCCGCGGGGGCCTCTATGTCGCTGAGGTGGCCGGTGTTCACGCAGGCCAGGCTGGAGCCATCGGGCCCGGCCAGGTCCACCACCCGCCGCGCGGATACGTTCTGCTCGAACGTGCGGCGCGCCTCGGTTTCGACGTCTGCCCAGGCGGCATCGGAAATCGGAGCGAGTTCGCGGTACAGGTTGTTCATCAAGATCGCGGCATAGAGATCCCGGCCTTCAGGCCCGAGAAGGAACGCCGCTCCCTCCCTCTGTAAATGTCAGTGGGGCGTGTTACTTTCGGCACTTCAGGGCGACGGAGGATGTCAAGGCTAGGTGCTCCTCTTCAAGCTGCCGATGCCCAGGGAGCCGTTATCCGCCGACCCGGCCGCCGCTCCGGCACCGGCCGGCTTTGGCGGATCGGGAAGGTCGTCGAGGAAGTCCGCCGACGGCGCGAAGAACAGGCAGCCGGTGACTGCCGTGGAAAAATCTAGAATGCGGTCATAGTTACCTGGCGGGTTGCCGATAAACATGTTGACCAGCATCTGCTCGGTCACGCTCGGGGTGGCCGCGTAACCGGCGTAGTAGGTGCCGAACTCCCCCCGCCCCAGCTCGCCGAACGGCATGTTGGCCCGCAGGATCTGCCGCTCCGTGCCGTCGGGATCTTCGATCGTGTTGAGGGCGACGTGGGAGTTGGCCGGCTTGACGTCGTCCGGCATCTCGATGTCGGAGAGCTTGAAGCGCCCGATCGCCTTCTCCTGGTCCTCGGTGGTCAGCGCATTCCAGGCCGCCATGTCGTGCAGGTACTTCTGCACGATGAGGTAGCTGCCGCCGACGAAGTCCGGATCGGAATCGCCGACCAGCGCCGCCGTCCCGGCCGCGGCACCGACCGGGTTCTCCGTGCCGTCGACGAAGCCGAGGAGGTCGCGCTCGTCGAAATAGCGGAATCCGTGCACCTCGTCCACCAC
>CABEDN010000307.1_pt1 | contig 19868 bp, 22 predicted proteins | sample 3423051 | NCBI WGS metagenome assembly CABEDN01 (sample SAMEA5534330, study PRJEB31848) | metagenome | biome: tundra; feature: field; material: soil | place: USA | collected 2013-05 | depth 0.15 m
GCCGCACCCAGTCCGGCTGGGCCCGCGCGGCCGGTGTCCGGCACACCGCGGGGTGTCCGGCCCGCAGCCGCGCCCAGGCCGGTCCCGCCGCAGGCCAAACGGCGGCCGGTCGTCCCGCCGAAGGCGCGCAAGGAGCAGCAGAAAGCCACCGCGACCGTAGCCGAACGGCTGTGGGGCGCGGTAGCGGCCGATGACCGCCGCACGATCAGCAGGATTCTTCACCCCGACTCGCCGGCCGCGGCGCTCGACCGGGTCCTTGGCCCCGCCGGGCTCTGCCGTGTCCTCGGGATGCCCGCAGGTGAGGAGCCGGAAAGGTTCCTCGCGGAGACTGACGGCGATGTCGTCACCGGGGCGCTGCTCGGTACCGCCGGTACCGAGTGCCCTTATCACATCTACTGCCGGGACGGGCAGCCGGCCGAGGTGCTGCCCTTCCCCGTCGGCCACGACGGAGCTTTCTGGGGGTTCTACTGGTGGGGCCAGCGCCCTGGCGCCAGATGGGCGGCCGGCCCGATCGTCGCGGCCAAGGGGCTGGATCCGGTCGAAGGCGCGCTGGCCGTCACCGGTCCGGCGTGGAATGGCCTGCCGGTCGCGGCCCGCGCCCTGGCCGCGTGGGGGCGGATCGCCGCCCAGCATGAGCAGCTGCTTTCCGCGCATGCGGCTCGCCCGCTGGCCGCGGCCGTGAACCGCCTCGTCGCCTTCCGAGCCGGCGGGCGGGCGACCTTCGCCGAGGCAGCAGGCCGTTTCCGCGTGCCGGAGCAGGACGTGCGGCGCGCCGACCGCGCCGTCCGCCCGCCGCTAGCCCTCGGACCCGGTCAGCCCTGGTAGTACGGCGGTTCTAGCCGGGAAAATCTTCTGCCGAACGGGCCGTAGTGCAAGCTCCGCCCACTGCGTCCTCGCAGGCGGTGGTGGACGCCGAGGCTCAGGAACCCGCCTGGTAGCACGATCGCGGCCAGCTGGGCTTACGCTGGTACACCGGATGGCTGCCATCGAAGGAGCGCCGCAACGCGAGGAGAAGTTCCGATGAGCGTCCTGCCGGACATGGGGCTGCCGAACACGATGAGCGAGGTCGAGTATGACGCGCTCCCGGCGGGCGTTGCCCGCCGGATCGAAGTGGTTCACGGCTACGTGATCGTGTGTGAATCGCCGACACCGCAGCACCAGCAGGTAGCCCGGCGGCTGGCAAACACGTTCGAGGCCGCCCGGCCGAAAGAGCCGTGCACTCGCGTGCAGATGGAGACCGACGTGGTCCTCTGGCATGTTCCGAAGTACACGTTCAGGCGGCCCGACGTGGTGGTGTACCGCTGCAAGGAGGATCGGAACGCGAAGCCGGAGTCAGCAGATGTCCTGTTGATGGTCGAGGTGTCCTCGCCGTCGACCGAACGGGAAGATCTTGTAGACAAGATGGCCCAGTATGCCGCAGCCGGGATACCTGGTTACCTGGTAGTCCGTATGTCCGCTGACGGCGGCATCATCGATGCTCGGGAGTTCCACCTCGATGCCGCCACATATCAGTACCGGGTGGAAACGTTCATGGAGCACGGCGTGGTGCTGACGTACCCGTTCAAGGTCGCTGTGCCGTTTGAAGAGCTACTCGAATAGGTCATCGCGAGCCGAAGCAGCTCCAGAGTCAGGTCGCCGCGCTGGAGGAGCGGCGAGTAGTGCTCCTCTTCCGCCTCGCATCCGGCCTCGCATCCCCCGTCATCTCTAATCCGAACGAATGATGGTTGCCCGCCCCGGGCCCTGCGGCCCTTCCGATGCTGGCCCACAGCCGCGTGCAACTCAGGAGGCTTTGAATACCTCGTCGAGATGCCATTTCGGTCCACCGCGAGGAACTCGTAGTACTGGTATTCGCTCATGATCAGCGCGCCCAGTGCCGGTGCTTACCGCGGACACAGGTCGCCGTGATCCCGCTTGACGTGAGCCCGATGCCCTTCACGGCCACCGAGACACCCAAGACCGTTGTCTCGAACGGCACGGCCTTGGCCCGCCGGAGCACGGCCGGATTCTTGCAGGCGAAAATCCGGCGAACGTCGCCCCGCTATCCCCGATCTGACGACCAGACGGTGCGAAGGCGGATGCGGTCGTCAAAGGTGATCTCGTCGAGGTTATAGAGGCGGTCGATCAAGGATGAAGCGCTGACGCGCAGTCTCGCGCTCACGGTTTTGATCGTTTCCGGGTTGTCGATAGGCGCCTCGGCCGCGGAGAGGGCCTCCTTCAGCAGCCATGTCGGCATGAGGAACGCGGCGGCGAATGCGTTAGCGCGCTGCTCGATAGCTACTGGAGCCCACGGCCCAGTAGCTATCGCGAGCTCGTCTCCGTACTCTCGGTCGAGCAGCAGATGACAAAGCTCATGGGCGAGTGTGAAGCGCAGCACCGCAGACCCCTGACCCCAGCGTGTCTTGCGGTTGCAGAAGACATGAGGGCGCTGCGTCGGGCCGAAGATTGATACCGCGCGCAACTCAACGTCCGATAGGTCGATCTCAGAAACCTGGATGTCGAGGCTTTGTATTACCGAACGGACGTCGACCCAGCTGCCACCGTTTCCGCAGAGCAGTTCGCAAGCCTGCTCACCAAGCCGGGCTCCCTGTTCTCCTGGCATGAGCTGACTGACATCGCCAAGATCGAGCGGCAAATCCAACCGCGCCAGCCATGACGCAGCGTCAGGCACATAATTCCCAACGATGAGGCTAGTAAGCAAGGCCACGTCCTGCAGCTCAGTTGCGGGACTGATGGCACCGTAGAGAAGCAAGACTATCGAGGCGGGCCTGGTCGCGCTGGAACTCCTCCTCCGGCGGGAAATCCTCGGCGGGCGGCCGTTCTCCCGTTTCGATCTTGCTGATCACGTCGTGCGAGACATTGGCCCGGGGAGCAAGATCTTTTTGCGACAAGCCCGCCCGGGTCCGGTAATAGCGGAGTTCCGCGCCGAACACGCCCGCAGGCGTCCCGGCCCGGTCGGCATCGTTCGGCATCTGATCGGCATCCTTTCGGGAAGGGCGACCTCGCGCCGGCAATCAGTGGGCATCCAGACCGATCCTGTTCCCAACGTAGACCTCGCCAGCCAGGCTGGGAAACACAAATAACTGGCCCGGGAGAGACAAGTGACCACGACAGCCGCGTCGGCGAGCACGCGCCACTACACCGGCACCTTCCCCGCTGACCCCGCCCAGGTCAGGCACGCCCGGGTCGCGCTCGCCGCCCTGCTCCGCGACTGCCCGCGCGCCGACGATGCCATCCTGATCGCGTCGGAGTACGCCACCAACTCCGTCCTGCACAGCGCCTCCCGCCACGGCGGCAACTTCACCCTCCGCGCCGACGTCCACCCGGACCACGTCCGGATCGAAGTAGCAGACGCCGGAGGCCCATGGCGCGCCAGCCCCCGCGAAGACGGCCGCCCGCACGGATTCGACGTCGTGGCAGCAATCGCCGGCCCGCAGGACTGGGGCATCAACGGGGACCCCAGCGGGCGCATCGCCTGGGCCATGCTCAGCTGGTGACAAGCACATGACCATCCTGCCCCCTCCCGAGGATGCCTCGCGGATCATCCGCTTCCTCCAGGACCACGAGCGTTGGTCTGCCTACTGGGACAAGAAGCACGGCGTGTGGCGCGTCGCCGAAGACGACCCCGACTCCGACCTCTACGCCGAAAGCGGCGACGCCGACACCGTGATCGGCTACATCACCGCCCATTCCTGAGACACCCGCCACCAGCCCGGACCAAATCATGCGGCGAGGCGCCGTCCACCATGTGGAGTGGGAGATCCTGATGACCACGCGGATGGGCCGATGAGCGAAGTATCGCGCTGGCGGAACTCCGGCCACCTGGAGCGCGCGGTCCAGACTGCAGGCGGACCCAGGAGTAGGTAGCCACCCGGATGGGCGTCTCGGTCGCCCGGGTCTCCCAGATCGAAAGCGGCGACGTCTCCACCCAGGACGTCCTGAACCGCTTCATCACCGCGCTCGGCGGAACCCTCAAGCTCATCGCCGACTTCGGCGACGAGCAACTCAAGATCGCCTGACCAGGCCAGGAAGCCGCCACCAGGTTTCCGTCCCTTCTGAACCGAAACCGTGATCGGGTACATCACCCCCCACTCCTGAGACGACAGCCCGCCGGGTCCCGGTCTCATCAAGGTGTCATGCAAGTGCTCGCATGAGGTCCGGGCATCGATCTACATTGGTCGGAGCCGGGAGAGTCCCAGCCGGGGCGGAGCACGCTGACTTGTATCGCAAGATCCCGATCATTCTCGCCGCCGCCGTGCTGGGCGCCAGTGCATGCAGCAGCGCGGCGTCGCAGCCGAGCGCGCAGCCTTCGGTATCGAGCAGTTCACCGGCGCCAGCACCGTCCGTGTCGACGGACGCGCCCGTCACCGTGCACCAATCGCCGCGCCCGACCGCGACTGCCCGGGTGCTGACCGAACCTCAGGCCGGTATCGGGCCCATCTACGAGCTCATCACCGGGGCGCATTCCTCCGTCGACCTGAGCATGTACGAGCTGGCCGACCCCGCTGCCGAAGCCGACCTGGCGGGGGACGCTGCCCACGGGGTCCGCGTGCGGGTAATCCTCGACCAGGACCTGGAGAAGTCCCGCAATGCCGGCGCCTACGACTACCTGGCGGCTCACGGCGTCGACGTCCGATGGGGCCCGGCCGGAACGATTTACCACCAGAAGACCCTCACCGTCGACGACGTGACCTCGGTCGTCATGACGCTCAACTTGGTGGCTGCGGATTACCCCGGCACCCGGGACTTCGCGGTGATCGATACGAACCGGGCTGATGTCGCCGCCATCGTCACCACCTTCAACGCCGACTTCGCCGGGAACTCCGTTACGCCGCCGGACGGCACCGACTTGGTGTGGTCACCGACGAACGCCGAGGCATCGATCCTGTCGGTTATCAATGGGGCCACTCGCGCTCTGGCCGTGGAGAACGAGGAGATGGACGACTCCGCCGTCACCGGCGCCCTGGCCGCCGCCGCACGGCGCGGCGTGGACGTCACCATCACCATGACCGCCGACCCCGAGTGGGACCAGGCTTTCGCCGAGCTGGCCAGGGCCGGCGTGCATATCCGGCTGTACCCCGACAACAGCGCCGCCCTGTACATCCACGCCAAGGCGATCGTCGCTGACGCCGGCCTGTCCGGCCAGCAGGCGCTGGTCGGCTCGCAGAACTTCTCGGTGTCCAGCCTGGACTACAACCGGGAACTCGGCATCATCACCCACGACCCGACAGTGGTGGCCGCCGTCAGCAAGGCCCTGGCCGACGACTATGCCGGCGCTGCGCCCTACTCCCCGGCGGCAGCAGCGACCCAGCCGGCACCAGCCAAGGGGTCAGGCGCATCGTGCACCGCCACCGCGAGCGTCTACAACGCCCATGACGACGAGAACAACGTCTACGTGCACTCAAATCAGCCTGACCAGAGCGCCACCGCGAGCGCCGGCAGCTACTCGCACAGCTATACAACCAACGGTTCCGGATATGCGCTGATCTACCTCAACGGCCCCCCACCCGGCGTACAAATTACCGTGACGGTCGGCGGCGCGACCTGCACCACGAGCGACTGACCGTGCATCTGGCCCGGCCGACGGCGGTCAGTGATTTTGCTGGTGTCCTCGTCGGTGATGCTGACTTTAAACGTCTGTGACTAGCTTGACGGGCTGGCCGGTAACCGAGGCTACGACCTCGAAATCACGATCATCACACAGCACGATGAGGCGCTCGCGTTCGGCGGTCGCGGCGATAAGAAGGTCAACGGGCCCGGCAGAGCGGTGCTTGCCGACCTCGGTTAGCCGCTGCTGGACCTCATCCGCCCGGTCATAGGCTCGTTCGTTCATCGTCACCCAGCCGAACAACTCGCGCAGCAGGCGCCGCTTCTCCAGCCGGTCAGCCAGGGATCGCGCCGAGTACAGAAACTCCAGCTCCACGACGGGGCAGATGGCGATGACGCCAGCGGTAAGCTGATCCGACCACGCCTGCCGCAGCTTGTCCTGCAGGATCCGGAACAGGCCAGATGTGTCGATCAGGTATAGGGCGGGGCTCACCTGCGGTACGTCGTCTTACTGTCGAGGAACTCATCGAAGTCGCCGCTATCGGCCATCTCGCCGAGCCTGGCTAGGGCGCGTAGCCGCACCAGTCGCTGACCGACCTCGCGGAGGGCGGCATTCACCGTGTCCTTCTTCGTCTTGGTGCCAAGTACCTCGGCCGCGGTGGTCAGTGCTTCCTCATCGATCTCGACAGGCGTCTTCACCATGCTCATCCGAATGACCTCCATCGAAACCTAGATATCGTAGATATCTAACCAGGATATCCTAAAGACATGGCTAGTGCGACGTAGGGTCCGCCGGGACCCGCTGGCTGTCACGAGTCAGACCCAGCGGGAGAAGACGCACCACCGCCCGTTCGGTATTAATGAAATGTCATTGGAGCCGGAATGCGGGAGAACGTCGTTACTCTGGGTGCGGGCACTGGAACGCGCCAGTAGCGACGGAGGGCGGGGCCAATGACCGAGGTGGTCCAGGGCGAGCAGCCGTCGCCGCTTGACCAGGCGCAGGAGTTCGCGGCCGCGTCCTCCTACCAGGTACGCGACGAGCTCGTGAAGCTGATCGAGCGGGACCTGCTGGGGCCGTGGGACGGTGAGCTCGAGGTGCTGCCGCCGCGGTCGGCGGGGCCGGGGGAGCGGTACCTGGTGGGACGGCTGGGGCCGCGGCACGACCCGCAGTCCGGGACGGACGCGGCCGGAGGCGCGGTAGACACCGAGATCGCGGCCGGCGGGGACGGCGCCGACGGGGAGCTGCCCGACCTGCTGACGATGCAGAACGCGGGGCGGATGTGGGCCTCGTCGATGGGACTGTCGTGCGTGGTGGCGTCCGGCGTGGACACGCTGACCGTCACGGCATCCTGGGGCCGTTACGGCAAGGCCGAGGTGCTGGATGAGGCGGGTAACCCACGGCGCAGCTGGAGCCGGGAACCCGCTCAGTACGTGAGGCACGTACGGTTCGCCGACGGGCCTTCCCAGCGCATCCCGCTGACCATGACTGACGCCCGGCTGCGGCGAAGGCGGGGTCGCCGTGCTGATGCGCTACACGCTGCGGCTGCTCACCGCGCAGCAGTTCCAGCGGGCGGCGGCGCTGGTATGCGCGGCCGAGGTGATTCGGCGTGCGGCGGTCGATGGCGGGGACACGCGCTGGGGTGCCGAGCCGTTCCGGATCGGGCTGTGGGTCGGCGGCGCGGTCTCGCCGAACTGGTATGACAACGCCGCGGAGCAGATCTCGGCCGTTCGCGACGCGCCGTCCTCCACGCGCACCGGGGTGCTGCAGACGCTGGCCTGCCCGTGGTGCGGGACCAAGCTGCTAGCGCAGCGCGACCTGCGCCCGGACGATGACCGCCGGCGGATCCTGCTCTACTGCCCCTGCGGCGAGGGACCCGACCCGTGCCCGTTCTCCGAGATGAAGTCGCCGGGGGAGGGCCTGCCGATCCTGACCGTGGACGAGGAGATCTACCGCTGCCTGCCCAGCCTGGTCATTGCCACCGTGGACAAGCTCGCGCAGCTGCCCTGGCGCGGATACGCGGGCATGCTGTTCGGCCGGGTGAGCACACGCTGCCCGCGGCACGGGTACCGGCATGACGATCTTGATGAACGGACGGGCTGCAGGCCGAGGCATAACGAGAGCCGTCGGTCCGGGCTGCCCGCGGTGACCAGCCAGCCGGTCGCCCGGCTGCGTCCGCCAGACCTGATCATCCAGGACGAACTCCACCTGATCTCGGGCGCGCTGGGCACGACCGTCGGGCTGTTCGAGGCCGCCGTCGATGAGCTGTGCCGCTGGCGGGTCGGGGACGCGGCGACCGGCCCCAAGATCGTTGCGTCCACGGCGACCACCAAGCGCGCGCGGGAGCAGGTGCGCGGGGTTTTTGCTCGCAACCTGGCCGTGTTCCCGTCGCCGGTGCTCGACGTCGCCGACACGTTCTTTTCCCGCCAGGTGCCGGTGACCCCGCAGACGCCGGGGCGGCGTTACCTCGGCATCTGCGCCCATGGGGTTCGGCTGAAGTCGGCCGAGATCCGGCTGGCCGAGATCTTGCTGATAGCCGGGCAATCCCTGTTCGACGCCTACGGCGCGGCCGCCGATCCGTACATGACCGTGGTCGGCTACTTCAACGCCACCCGGGAACTAGCCGGGATGCGCCGGTACCTCGATGACGACGTGACCACCCGGGTCCGCAGGCACGGCCGCCCGCGCGGACTGTCTGAGCGGATCCAGTCCCAGACCGGGATGCTCGCCATCGAGGAACTGACCTCGCGGATCTCCTCGGCGGACATCAGCAGCGTGCTGAAACGCCTGGAGGCCGGGTTTGACCCCGACCTCGATACGTCGGCACGGCGGCGGGCCATCGGCATGGACCGGTTTGATGCAAGGAAGACCAAACGGGCTCCGCACGTTCTGGCCGAACGTGACTATGCGCGTCTCAAAGCGGACAGCTCGCCGGTGGACGTCGTGCTGGCGACCTCGATGCTGCAGGTCGGCGTGGACGTGCCGCGGTTCGGGCTGATGGTGGTGACCGGGCAGCCGAAGAACACCGCCGAGTACATCCAGGCGTCATCCCGGGTCGGCCGCTCCGCCGAGAAGCCCGGCCTCGTCGTGACGCTCTACAACTGGTCACGGCCGCGTGACCTGGCGCACTACGAGGATTTCGAGCACTATCACGCGACGTACTACGGCCAGGTCGAGGCCCTGTCGGTGACCCCGTACACCCGGCGGGCCCTGGACCGGGGCACCGCCGCGACGTTCGTCGCCGCGGTCCGCAACATCACCGAGCTGTACTCGCGTGATGGCGACGCGCAGGATGTGGACCTCGACGGGCCCGTGGTCGAGTCGGTGACCGGGCGGCTGCTTGACCGGGCCGAGGCCGCGTCGGGCCTGCGCGGCCGGGAGTACCTGCGGGAGCGGATCGCGAAGCTGGTGGATGACTGGAAGACCGCCAAGACCGGCTCCACCCGGCTCGGATACCGGAAACGGACCGGCAAGCAGCCGCTGACCGGCCTGCTCGATCGGGCTGACGGCACCACGTGGACGGCCTTGACCGTTCCGATGTCGATGCGGGAAACCGAGAACGAGATCAACCTGCTGATCCCCGGCGGCAGCCTCTTCGATCCCGTATACGGTCAGCCCGCCTGGTCATTCGCCGTCCGGGACAGCGAATCCGGGGCTGACGACCCAGACGACGGGGACGACGTTCCCGACGCCGACGAACTCGGCGAGTCGGCGGCGGGCTCTGCGGCGGCGGGCTCTGCGGCGGGAGGCCGCTGATGCCGGGGGCCCAGCACCGGCGCCGCGTCGGGACCGTGCGGCCTAGCCACCTGATGTTCACCGGCGGCGTCGGCGCTCTCGTCGACCTGCCGAACTTTCCGGTGCTCGTCCGCGGCCTCGACGACTGGCGCTTCGACACGGTTCCCGACTGGGTGCCGCTGCACGAGCCCCGGCTGCTGGCCGCCGTCGCCAAGCTGCTCAGCGCGCCGGTCACCCAGCTCCGGCCGCCGCCCTGGCTGGACGGCTTCGATGCCGATCCGAACGGCCAGGCCGCCCGGGTCGGAGTACCGGTCATCCCGTTCCCGCAGTGGCTGCGGTGCACGGCCTGCAACCGGCTCGCGCCGCTGGACTCCGGCAACTGGGTATTCGTCAACGACAAGGCCCGCCGCCCGGACGAGGCCAGGTTCTTCCACCAGGACTGCCCGCGGCGCCGCAACAAGCCGCTCGCAGTGGCCGCGCGGTTTGTCCTAGCCTGCGTCAACGGGCACCTGGACGACTTCCCCTACCGGGAGTTCGTGCACAACGGCGGCGCCTGCCCGGCGGTGAGCCACCCGCAGCTGCAGATGGAGGACTACGGCGGCAACCGCGGCGCCAACGTGGTGATCCGGTGCCCGAGCTGCGGAGCCAAGCGGAACATCAGCCGGGCCATGGGCCATCGCGGCGCCGAGAACCTGCCCGCCTGCCGGGGCAGGCACCCCCATCTGAGCACGTTCGAGAATTGTGCCGAACGACGATGGTGCTTGTGGTCGGGGCATCCAACCAGTGGTTCGCCCAGACGCTATCCGCGCTGGCCGTGCCGCAGGTCGGCGCTAGCGCGCTGCAGGCGAAGGTCGAGCAGTTGTGGGATGACCTGCAGAATGTCCGGGAATTCGCCGCGCTCGAGTTCGCCTGGACCATGCAGCAATTCCACGCCCTGCACCAGTGGAGCAAGGACGAGGTCTTCGACGCCATCGCCCAGCACCGCAAGACGCTGGAATCCGGGCCAGAAGGAGATACGGCCTACCCCGATCTGCGGACGCCCGAATGGGAGGTGTTCTCCTCCCCGGTACCGCCCGAGGCCACCGACGATTTCACCCTGCGCCGCGACTCCCAAGGCGTGCCTATAGCGCTGGCGGGCTACCTGGCCGACGTCGCCCAGGCCGAGCGGCTGCGCGAGGTCCGGGCCCTGACCGGATTCACCCGCCTGGACGCACCCGATCCGGAAGACCCGGACCTGGTGACGCGCGCACCGCTGGCCCGCGACCGTCCGGCCTGGGTACCCGCCAGCGAAGTACGCGGCGAGGGGATCTTCCTGCGCATCGACCCGGCCCTGATGGCCGCCTGGGAGGACCGTGTCCGCGACTCGGACGTGGTCCACGAGCACATGGAAGCGTTCCGGCGATTCCGGACCAACCGCTACTCCGACCGGGTGTCAACCGACTTCGACCCGATACGCGGCTGGCCTGAGGCACGGTACATCGCGCTGCACACCCTGTCCCACCTGCTGATCAGGACGATCGCGCTGGAGTGCGGCTACAGTTCTGCCAGCCTGTCCGAGCGGATCTACTCAGGTCAGGATCAGGGCGGCATCCTCATCTACACCGCCGTCCCCGACGCCGAGGGCACCCTCGGGGGCCTGGTCTCGCTGGCCGAGCCCGAGCCGCTGACCCGCATCGTGCAGCGGGCGCTGCGTGACGCGCGCCGGTGCTCCTCGGATCCGCTGTGCGCCGAACGGCTGCCCAAGGCGCCCGCCGACTTCCTGCACGGCGCGGCCTGCCACGCCTGCCTGTTCGTGTCGGAGACCACCTGCGAGCGCGGCAACCGGTTCCTTGACCGGCGTTTCATCGTCCCCATCGACGACCAATTCCCCTGCCTCATCCCGTCATGACCTGGGACGCGCTGGAGAAAGCGGGCAGCGACCTGGTGCGCCGCCTGGGCCCCTCGGCCTTGCGCGCGGTTGTCGATCACGCCTGCGAGGCATGGCCGCGCGACGCCATCCTGCGCGCGACGCCGGGCGCCGAGACCGTGCTCGACGCGCTGACCGGGGTGGATCGCCCGGCGGGCCTGGCCCACCTCGCCGGCCTGGCCGCCGGATACTCCCAGCGGGCGGCCGAGGTCAGCGTGGACACGGTGTGGAGCGGCCCGGGCTCCCACCATGTACCCGTGCGAGCCAGCGCCGTCGTCCTCGCCGACGTGGTCCGCGAGGCCCGGCGCGAGCTGCTGCTGATGACCTACTCCGCTCAGCCCTACCAGCCGCTCAGTGATGCCCTGGGTGCGGCCGTGAGCCGCGGCGTCGCGGTCAGCATCGTGGTGGAGACGCTGCAGGGCGCGGGCAGTGCCCTATCCGGCAATGAGCCCTACCGTGCCTTCGCCGGCGTTCCCGGCATCGAACTCTGGCACTGGCCGACGTCGCAACGGACCGAGCCGGGCGCGAAGATGCACGCCAAGCTCGCCGTCGCCGACCGCCGCGTCCTGCTGGTCACCAGCGCTAACCTCACCCAGTCCGGCGTCGCCAAGAACATCGAAGCCGGCCTTCTCATCCACGGCGGAACGGCGCCCGTACGCGCCGCCGAGCATGTCGACGCCCTCCGCTCCAGCGGCACCCTGACCCGCCTGAATTGAGGTGCGCCCCTGACCGCCCGCTGCTGGCTACCCGAGCACGTCGTCGGCCGAAAAGACCTTAGCCGGGAATCCTTTTCGGCCGCTCCGCTGCGGGTCCAGAACATCAACTGAAGATCGTCACTCGGCTCGGGGACGTGTGCGGTCTTCCGGCTCATCTTCCCACCACCGGCCGATGACCATTGTCCGGAGGAAGGAGCCGGTCGCGCACGAGCCGTGTGGCATGTTCGCGGCATGCACTCTCAAACACTCGTCCGATGTGCTGCTGGAGGCGCTGCTCAGTCCTCCGCCGCACGGCGCCGCCTTGGCCGCCCTCGATAAGGTCAACGTCGGCGCGGAGCACACCGAACCAGAAGGCCAGGTGGGTGTCGGCGATTTCGTAGAGCGGGTCGGCCGTGGTGCGGCCAACGGGAACCACCCGTCGCACGTAGCCGGCTCGCCGCAGCCGTTCCAGGGTGTAGTCGATCCGCTGCTGGGCGCGGCCTGCGATGCGCGACCGGCGGCGCGCCCCGTAGCCGATCGCGGTCAGCACCCGTTCGTACCCTCCGCGCCAGTCCAGATCCTCGCCGAGGATGCCATCGCGTCACGGACGAGGATCCCGGCTGGCTCGTAGGCATGGCGGCGAAGGTTGTCCTCGACTGACCGGGACTCCTCCCATTGATCCAGGTGAAGGGGGTAACCTCCGCACACGGAAGACGCGGTGATGAAATCAGGGCCGACTGAGACGTGGACAATCACTGCACGTACCCAATGCTGCAAACAGTTATAGCGCCAGCAGTCTGTAGCGCAAACAGTTCGTGGTACAGGCGTGAACTACCTGAGCATGGCGTTCGCCGAACGCCTACCGCACCTGAGCTTGCTATGCCTCGGCGGCCTTCGCGGCCGTCGCGGTCCCCGCTGCGGAGCTATTCGAACGGGCTGAGGACTTGCGGTTTCTCGTCCTCGTCGGCTTGCGCGGTTCTTCCATCAGCTTGACGACGATGTCGGGGCCGGCGGTTTCGACGGTCTGGACGCGGTGCGGCAGCAGAGCCAGGAATGCCCGGAAGCTCCGGCACCCGTAGTTGTGCTCGTCGAAGGCCGCGTCCAGCGCCAGCATCTTGCTCTTCAGGCCGCCGGCCGTCAACGTCTCGGCGTTGGACTCCTCGAAGGCCCGGACCAGGAGCTGCTCGGCCGAGGCGATGTCGAACGCGGCGTTCACGGCCGGCCGCACCTCGGGCTCGACTTCGGCGACCAGCGTGCCCCAGTACTTGTACTCCGAGCAGACCGAGACCAGCTTGCGGCTGGCGTTGGCCTCGGTGCCGACGCCCACCACCCACTTGCCGAATTCTCGCAGCCTCTGCACCAGAGGCGAGTAATCACCGTCCCCGCTGACCAGCACGAACACGCTGATATCGGGGTGCACGATCAGGGTCTCCATGGCGTCCACGGCCATCCTGATGTCGGCGGCGTTCTTGTTCTGGATGCCGACCCGGGCCACCTGGATGAGGTCCACGCCGTTCATCGCGAGGTCTTCCTGGTGACCGCCGAAGCGCGGATGGGCCCAGTCCGCGTAGGCACGGCGGACCGAGGCGTTGCCGTATCCGCGGCACAGCCGGGTCAGTGCCTCGTACGGCGCCGGGTTTGCCTGGTCAGGCAGTTCCTTGACCGCGCCGAGGACGAGGTTCTCGAAATCCACGAATACGGCGACCTGCGCCGACCCGTCAGGCTCCATCGTCCGACTCCTTTAGCCGATTAAGCGACACCGCGACATCGCGATCAAGCGATGTAGAGACTTAGCGATCTGTCGACCTGACGATGAAACGCTATCTCAGCGGGCGAACAAGCAGCCACAGGCCAGCCGGCGTGGTGTCAACGGTGCTGAGGAACTCCTCGCCGTGCGGCGTCTTGCCCGGGGGGGCGTGCCGAACGTCTTGCGGTATTGGCCCCCCGGTAGTCGTACGGCACGCCGTTCAGCACCGTGCGCTTGACGCCCTGCGCCATCACCCGGGTGGTGGCCGCGCAACCACGATCCGGGCAAGGTTGTCGACGCGGGCGTCAACGTCATCGACACCGCCGACGTCTACTCACGCGGCGAGTCCGAGGAGATCGTCGCCCGGGCCATCAAAGGCTCACCGGGATGACCTCGTCATTGCCACCAAGTTCGGCATGCCGATGGGCGAAGACCCGAACCAGCGGGGCGGCTCGCGGAAGTGGATCGTGGGTGAGGTCGAGAACAGCCTGCGCCGGCTCGGCACCGATCACATCGACCTGTACCAGATGCACCGCCCCGACCACGAGACCGACATCGGCGAGACCCGCCGATATTGCCGGTAGCGGACCCGGCCCCGGTGGGGCCCTTTACGAGCGAGTTTACCGAGCCGTAACAAATTGTCATGAGATGTAAATACTGCGGGGCTACCGTATCTCATCCGCTGTGGCTGACGGCGAAGGGGTGATCGCAGGGCACTTACGGGGGCAACGACAACGACATTCCTCCCGCTTAATCTGCGAGATGCGCGGGCCGAAACAAAGGTCGTACATCAATGGCCGTTTGGGATTGGTTTGAGCAGCGGTCGTTTCACTACCGGGACTTCGGCGCATTCGCCGGCCCCGGCGAGACGATCCGCTGTCCCGCTATCACGCTGATCCTGCCTACCCGCGAGGTCGCCGGTACCATCGGCCCGATCTTGGACACGGTAGCCAGGCTGAACGAGCGCAGCGGGCTGGTCGATCAGGTGCTTGTCATCGATGCGGACTCGGCTGACGGGACCGCGGATGTCGCCAGGGCCCACGGGGCCGAGGTTTACTCGGAAAACGAACTGCTGCCCGAATTCGGGCCCGCCCTGGGCAAGGGCGACGCGATGTGGCGCGGCCTGTCGGTGGCGCGCGGCGATATCGTCATGTTCGCCGACACTGACACGCGTGATTTCTGCGAGCATTTCATCTACGGCACGGTCGGCCCGCTGCTGGCGGTGCCGGGCGTTCAGTTCAGCAAGGCGGCCTACCGGCGCCCGTTCACCAGCGACCAGCAGTCCGTCGTGGACGGTGGCGGCCGGGTGACCGAACTGATGGCCAAGCCGCTGCTGAACTTCTTCTATCCGGACCTCGCCGGCTTCGTCCAGCCGCTGGCCGGCGAGTTCGCGGCCTCCCGGGATCTGCTGTTCCGGACCCCGTTCCTGACCGGCTACGGGGTAGAGATCGCGATCCTGATCGACGTGCTTCAGGACGCCGGCCTGTCCGCGATGTCGCAGGTTGACCTCGGCTCGCGGCAGAACCGCCACCAGCCGCTCTGGGACCTGACCAGGATGAGCTCCACCGTGCTGCGCGCGCTGGCGCGCCGGGTCCCCGCGCTCGAGCAACCCGCGCTTGACCAGCGGGCGCCGTCGCCGTCGGCCCCCAACGTCTGGGAGCTACGCCGCCCGGATACCTATCTGCACGCCGTCGCCACCGAAGACGGCCTGCGCCTGGACGAGCACCTCAACGAACTGCTCGAGCGTCCGCCCATGGCCCGGGTGCGGCCCGCCTTCGAAGAGGAGGTCCCCGCCTACCAACTGGGCATGTAGCGCGGCGGATCAGTGGCAGCAGAACTTAGGCCATCAGCGGCCCTGTTGCAGGGCCGCGAGCCGGGCGGCCAGCAGGCGGCGTTCGGGTGCGCTGATTGCGAGTTCGGCTGCCGCCCGCAGCTCCTCCCGGGCCTGCGAGATCTGGCCGAGCCTCCGCAGCGCGTCAGCCCGCGCGGCGAGCTGAGCCGCCGGGCCATCGCGTTCGCCGATCGCGATGGCCCGGTTCAGGGCCACCGCCGGGTTGGGCGACAGGCGCAGCATCAGGTCATACAGTGCCACGATGCGATCCCAGTCGGTCGCTTCCCATCGTGCCGCCGTACTGTGGCAAGCCGCCAGATGCGCCTGCAGCTGATAAGGCCCAGCCACCCCGCCCGACCTGCGCACCGCCGCGGCCAGGAAAGCCTGCCCCTCGGCTATGGCCGCATGATCCCAGCGAGAGCGATCCTGATCCGCCAGCAGCACCGGCGAACCCTCCTCATTCACCCGCACCAGGCGCTTGGCCATCGTCGCCTCAGGCACCGGAACACCTCGGCCACGTCGGGCACAGATGACGGCGCTGGCCAGCCGAACGCGGCTGCGGTTTCCTTGGCCGGCCGCGCGTTCTCGTGCCGCAAGATGTCGTAGGCCTTGTGGCGGGCGGTCACCGCCAGCCAGTTCCGCGGCTCGTCGGGCACGCCGCTGCGCGGTCAGGTGCGCAGGGCTGCGATCGCGGCTTCCTGCACGGCGTCCTCGGCGAGCTGCATGTCACCCAGGACCCGGATCAGGGTCGCCAGTACCCGGCGACCCTCGACCCGGACCGTTTCGGCCAGCTGCTCCTGCGGGGTCACGCGTCCGCGCGCGGACGCGGCCCGCCCATCGGCACCACCGGGCGGAGCTCGACCTTGCCGCGCCAGGCGGCGGGGATCTGCGCGGCCCATTTGCTCGCCTCGTCCAGGTCAGCCGCCTCGAGCAGGAAGAAGCCGCCGAGCACTTCCTTGGCTTCGGCGTAAGGCCCGTCGGCGACCATGACGTCGCCGCCCAGGCCGTCGGCCACGGTGATCGTGGTGGCGGTGTCAAGCGGGTGCAGCGCCTCGCCGCCGCGCAGCACCCCGGCCGCCGCCGCGGCCTCGGCGAAGTCGTTATAGCCGGCTGAGAACTTCACTTCCTCCGGCGTCGTCCAGTAGCTGTCCGCCGGGTAGTACAGCAGCGCCGCGTAGAGAGCCATGATCGTTTCCTTCCTCGCCGGCGGCGCCATGCCGCCTCTCATTATGAGGACGATCAACCCCCGCCCGCGAGGACAACGAGGCCGCCCGGGCGTATCGAGCGGCGAGAGCCGGGCTGACCGGCTTAGTGCACGTGGAAGCGCCAGTCGTCCGGCACCCGTCCGGCGGGCCCGGGCACCTGCTGGTCAAGCGGGTGACTCTCCGGCGGTGCCAGTGCCGGCCCCTCGTACATGTCCTTGGACTCGTAGCTGTAGAACCAGTCTTCGCCGGGCTCGAAGCTGCGGATGAACGGGTGCCCGCTGGCGGCCGCATGGGCGGACGCGTGCTGCGCCGGGGAGGTGTCGCAGCACCCGATGTGCCCGCACTGCGCGCACCGCCGCAGGTGGACCCACCATCCGCTGACCTCGTCGCATTCAACGCAGCCCGTTCCGCTCGGCGGCACCGAAGGGTCAATCCCTGCTATCTCACTCATGCAGCTCTCCTAGTTCGGCAGGCCGGCCCCGCCGCCGGCGGGAGCCGACAGCGGGCCAAGCGCGGCGTCGTGTACGGCATCCGGGCCGTCCGGCACCGCGACGGGCGCCGACTCCGGCGCGGTCACCGGCAGCCGCACCCGGAAACGCGTGTCGCCCGGCGTTGATTCCAGCGACAGGTCCCCGTGGTGCTTATTCACCACGATCCGCCAGGAAATGTCCAGCCCCAGCCCGGTCCCTTCGCCCACCGGCTTGGTGGTGAAGAACGGCTCGAATATCCGCCGCTGGATCTCCGCGGGCACTCCCGGCCCGGTGTCCCCGAACTCCACGCACACCTGGTCCCGGTCCAGCTCGGTCCGCACGGTCAGCGTTCCCGAGTCCTTCATGGCCGACACCGCGTTGTCGATCAGGTTCGTCCACACCTGGTTCAGCTCGCCGGCGTAGGCCGGGATGTGCGGCAGCGACCGGTCGTAGTCCTTCACCACGTGGATCCCGGACGGGAACTTACCGCTCAGCATCAGCAGCGTGCTGTCGAGCAGTTCGTGCACGTCCACCACCTGGTACGGCGCCCGGTCGAGCTGCGAGTACTGCTTGGCCGCGCCGACCAGGGTGGAGATCCGGGTGGTGGAGTCCTCGATCTCGTTCATCAGCAGCTCGGTCTCGACGGTGTAGTTCAGCCACCGCAGCGCCCCCTCCAGCGTGGCCGGGTCCACCGCCGCCTCGACGTGATCGAGCCACGCCAGGTCGAGCCCGGCGGCCACGAAAGTCGGGGCCAGGTCCCACCCGCCGGCGATATGGTGCGCGTCAAACCAGTCGGCGACCTCGTCTTCCCGGTCGGAGGCGTCCATCGGCGACAGCGCCAGCGCCTTGGGGACCCGCTCGGCCGCATCTTCCTGCAGCCGGATCAGCGTCTCCAGCGTTGTCCGGTCGTACGGTCCGGCCGCGATCATGCCCAGCTTGTGCCGCATCCCGGCGACCCGCTCGCGCAGCGACGCGGTGGCCCGGACCGCGGCCGCGGCCGGGTTGTTCAGCTCGTGCGTCAGTCCCGCCGACAGCGAGCCCAGCGCGAGCAGCCGCTCCCGCTGCCCGATCGCCTGCTGGGTGCTCTTGACGCCGAAGAACAGCCCCTCGAGCAGGTGCACCGCCATCGGGAACCACTCGTGCATCAGCTCGGCGAACACGTCGGCGTCCAGCACGAAGAACCGGGACGGCTCGGTCACCCGCAGCGAGTTGTTGTAGCGCTGCTGCACCCGGTCGCCGAGATAGGCCTGGAAGGCCCCGGTGTACACCCCCCGCTCGGCGGTCCGGCCCACCTCGATGTCGTCGGTCCCGACCCGCCGCAGCAGCACCACGCCGCCTTCCAACAGCACGTAGAAGCAGGTCGCCGGCGCTCCCTCGGTGTACACCATCCCCGGCTGGATCAGCTCGACGTGCCCCCGCTCGCACAGCCACTGCAGCTGGTCCTCGGTGAGTTTCTCGAACAGGAACAAGGTCCGCAGCTCATCGACCCCGCACGGCAGCGGGCCCGACACCTCGGCAGTGTCGCTCATCTCTTCTCCAGGTAACGATGTACGAGCATCACGGCCAGCGCCCCTTCGCCGACCGCCGACGCCACGCGCTTGGCCGATTCCGCACGCGCGTCCCCGGCCACGAACACCCCCGGCACGCTGGTCTCCAGGTGGTAAGGCATCCGGTCGAGGTCCCACCCGCGCGGCCGCTCGCCGCCCACCGACAGGTCGGGGCCCGCGATCACGAACCCCCGCTCGTCCCGCACCACGACCCCGTCCAGCCAGTCGGTCAGCGGCGCCGCCCCGATGAACAGGAACAGCAGCTGCGCGCCGACGTTCTCCGTCGACCCGTCCGCGGTGCTCCGCAGCGTCAGCCCCTCCAGGTGATCGTCACCCTGGGCCGCCACCACCTCGGTACAGGTCCGCACCGAGATGTTCGGAACGTCCGCGATCTGCTTGATCAGGTAGTACGACATCGACCGTTCCAGCGATGAACCTCGGACCAGGATCGTAACGGACTTGGCGTGCCGCGCCAGGTACACCGCCGCCTGCCCGGCCGAGTTGGCGCCGCCGACGACGTACACGTCCTGCCCCAGGCAGGCGGACGCCTCGGTCAGCGCCGAGCCGTAGTAGACCCCGCGCCCGGTCAGCGAACTCAGGCCGGGCGCTTCCAGCTGCCGGTAGGAGACCCCGGTGGCCAGGATGATCGTGTGCGCGTCGATCGACGACCCGTCCGCGAACCGGACACTGCGCGCCGAGCCGCGCACGTCTAGGCCGATCACGTCCCGCGTGGTCAGTACCTCCGCGCCGAACTTGGTGGCCTGGCGCCGGGCCCGGTCGGTCAGCTGCGCCCCCGACACCCCGTCCGGGAAGCCCAGGTAGTTCTCGATCCGCGAGCTCTGCCCCGCCTGGCCGCCGGTCGCGGTCCGCTCGACCAGCACGGTGCGCAGCCCTTCGGAGGCGCCGTACACCGCGGCGCCCAGCCCGGCCGGGCCGCCGCCGATGACGATGAGGTCGTAGAAGTCCTTGGACGGCGTAGTCGCGAGCCCGACCCGCAAAGCCAGCTCGGCGTCGGTCGGCTCGATCAGCGGATCGCCGCCGGGGGTGATCACCACCGGCAGCGACAGCCCGTCCGACTGAGCGGCCTCAAGCAGCCGCTGCCCCTCCGGCTCGTCCGAGGCGTACCACCGGTAGGGCACCTGGTTGCGGGCCAGGAACTCGCGCACCTCCGACGAACGCGCCGACCAGCG
>CABEDN010000338.1_pt1 | contig 19780 bp, 14 predicted proteins | sample 3423051 | NCBI WGS metagenome assembly CABEDN01 (sample SAMEA5534330, study PRJEB31848) | metagenome | biome: tundra; feature: field; material: soil | place: USA | collected 2013-05 | depth 0.15 m
CCGACGATGAGCTCACCGGCGTCCGCGTCCAGGAGGCCGGGCTGGCCCGCCGGTGCCGCCAGGACCGCGGGGTCGGTCCCGGCGATCATCGGCACACCGAGGCCGCGCGCGATGATCGCCGCGTGTGAGCTCGCGCCGCCGGCCACCGACACCGCGCCCACGAGCCCCGCCTCGGCCAGCTCGATCAGGTCGGCCGGGCTCACCTCGCGGCGGACCAGGATGAATTCGCCGGCCGGACGCGGCGCGGCGGCGGCCTGGCTGAGGCGATCCAAGACGGCGTGCGCGACCTGCCGGACGTCACCGGCCCGCTCGGCCATCTCGCGGTTGGCCAGAGCCTCAATCACCGCGGCCTGCGCCTCGGCCGCCTGCCGCACCGCCGTGGCGGCATCACCGCCGCCGCGGACGGCGGCCACGGCGGGTTCAGCGAGCAGGGGGTCTGCGGCGATGAGCGCCCCGACCTCGATGATGGCTGCTTCTTGTTCGCGCCCGGCATCACGCAGCCGCTGCGCGAGGGCGAACCGTTCCGCGGCTACCGCGGCGAACGCGTCCCTGACCTCCTCAGGCGTGGCACTGACGGCCGTTTCTACGTCGGCAATATGAAGGGTGCCCGAGGCGATGCCCTCTGAGACGGGCAGCCCCCTGAACCGCGTGGGCACGTTCATCCGGTCGGCCGCAACGCCACGTCGCGCAGCGCGTGCAGGATCAGCGCGGTCGATGCCGCGCCTGGATCCTCGTGCCCTACGCTGCGCGGGCCGAGGTAACTGGCCCGGCCCTTGAGTGCCTGCATCGAAATCGTGGCTTGTGCTCCGGCATCGGCGGCGTCGGTCAGCGCGGAGAGGGCGTCGTCCGCCGACGCCCCCTCCGTCACGGCCTTACTGAACGCGCGCACGGCCGGGGCGAGCGCGTCCACCATGGTTTTATCGCCTTCGCGGGCCGCGCCGAGTTTCTGGACGCCGGTCAGGGCCGCGTCTAGCGCTCCCGCCAGGGCGGGCAGATCCACCTCGGGCTCATCCCCCAGCGCCTTGCTGGCCCGCCGGAAGGCCGTCCCGTATAGCGGACCGGACGCGCCGCCCACCTTCGAGATCAGCGTCGAGCCGGTGAGCAGCAGCACAGCGGCTGGCGTCGGGGTTTCGGCCTGCGCCAGCGCTGCCTGCACGGCACTGAAGCCGCGAGACAGATTGATGCCATGATCGGCATCGCCGATCGCCGAGTCGAGTTGGGTGAGGTGGTCGCGCTGCGCTTCGACGACCGCTGCTATCTCCGCTATCCAGGCACGGAAGAATCCAGCGTCCATGTTCGCTCCTATGCGGTGCTGGGACGATGCTGTCGAGTTCTACCGTCCCCACCGCAGTCCGGGCGTGTCCACGGGTGCGTCCCACAAATCCGCGAGCGTATCGGTGAGCCTGCATACCGTCACCGAAAATCCCTGCATTTCCAGGCTGGTGATGTAGTTGCCGACCAGGTCGCGAGTGATCCGGCGGTGCTGGCCGGCCAGGTAGCGGCTCACCTCGTTGTAGACGGCGTAGAGCTCGATCAGCGGCGTCCCGCCCATGCCATTGACCATGACGAGGAGATCGCCGGTCAGCGGCATGTCGGCGCTGATCGCGTCCAGGGCGATCGCCGTGATGTCATGGACAGTCGTGAGCGGAGCCCTCGTGCGGCCGGGCTCGCCATGGATGCCGACGCCAAGCTCGATCTCGGCATCGGCGAGTTCGAACGTGGGCTTCCCGGCCGCAGGCACGGTGCACGAGGTAAGGGCGACGCCGAAGGACCTGCTGCGCTCGTTGACCTCGGCGGCCACCGCGGCGACCTCGGCCAGCGACCCGCCGCGCTCGGCCAGCGCTCCGGCGATCTTCTCCGCGAAGACGGTCGCGCCGGTGCCGCGGCGGCCCGCGGTGTAGAGGGAGTCCTGGACGGCGACGTCGTCGTTGATGAGGACAGAAGCGACCTCAATGCCCTCGTCCTGCGCCAGTTCGGCCGCCATCTGGAAGTTGAGCACGTCCCCCGTGTAGTTCTTCACCAGGTGCACTACGCCTGCGCCGCCGTTGACCGCCTTGGTCGCCGCGAGCATCTGATCGGGAACGGGCGAGGTGAACACCTCGCCCGCGCACGCGGCGTTCAACATGCCGTAGCCGACGAAGCCGCCATGCAGCGGCTCATGGCCGGCGCCGCCGCCCGACACCAGAGCGACTTTGCCCTCGGTCGGCCCGCCGGACCGGGTGATGATCTTGTTCTCGAGGTCCACCGCAAGCGAGGGATGCGCAGCGGCCATGCCTGCTAGCGCGTCGGTCACCAGGGTGTCCGGGCTGTTAATGAGCTTCTTCATGACGTGCCTTCCCGGATTCTTTCGGTAATGACGATCAGGTCCGCCGGACTGCGCGTGGCCGCGAGGGACACGGTGACCGGCGGGTTGATGGGCCGCCGGATTATTAGGGACGAGTAACGAACGTATGAGAGGCAAGTAACCACCTCAGGAATATCGTTCGGTATCGCCGAACAGTATTTGATATGGAAGATAAGTCTGCGGCGTGCGCACGTCAAGAGTTCGCCCAGCGCATCCTTGCGTCCCCTCGGCTCACAGGGGCCGGCTCCCTGTTCGGATCGGGGGGAGTAGCAGCGTGATCGCTGCCACTCTCCCCGTTCTCCGCTGCGGCTACGCGCCAGCCTCGGTTTCCTCCGGGAGCTGGGATTCCGGGATGGGACCGGTAACCTGCTCCACCATCTTGAGCCGGGCGTGCAGCACGTCACCGACGAACAGGTCGTAGATGACCACGCCGATTACGCCGCCGATGAGCGGACCCACGATCGGTATCCAGAAGTAATCGCTGAAGTGGAAGCCCGGCGCGCTGTAACTCCCAGGTAGGGCCACCTTTCCCCAGCCCGCGAAATAGGCGAAAAGCCGGGGCCCGAAATCACGGGCCGGGTTAATGGCGTATCCCGCGTTCGCGCCGAAGGAGTCCCCGATCGCCAATACGGCCAGGCCGATGACAAGAGGCGTAAGATTCGACTGAACCGCCGCGTTCCTGGCGTCAATGACCGCCACGACGAACAACAGCAGGAATGCCGTGCCGACAATCTGGTCGATCAGCGGGCCGATTGTCGAGCCGCCGAAGTACTTGGCCGGGAACGTGGCGAAGATCGAGTAGGTCGCGAGCGCGTTACCCCCGCTCTTCGGGGTCTTGGCCGCGAGGTCGAACGCGTCGATCGAGTTGTGGTACACGAGGAAGACCAGGGCGGCCCCGACAAAAGCGCCGACTACCTGAGCGACCCAGTAAGGTGCGACTTTCCGCCAGGGGAACTTGCGCCTGGCGGCAAAAGCCAGGGTCACCGCGGGGTTGAGGTGGGCGCCGCTCACACCTCCCGCCACCCACACGGCGAACGCGACGGCCATGGCCCAGCCGAACGTGATGAGCAGCCAGTCGCCGGCCGCATCGAAGATCACGGTGGGACCCGAGGTCCGGCCGGAGCCGGGAAGGGCGGCGACGGCCATCGCCACCACCCCGTCACCGAACGCGATAATGATGAACACACCCAGGAATTCGGAGAGGAGCTCACCGTACAAGCCGCTGATGCGGCCAATCGTGCGGCCTTCACCTCGCAAAGGGGTAATGTCGGACACGATCACCCTCCCGCCTATGCGGTCTACGAGAGCCGCTGCGCGGGCCACGTCGGGCTATAACGGGACATCCCCGTCCGCTCCCGTCCGTCCCAGTTGGGCGGTTCGGCTCTTCGCTACCTAAATACGGCAAAACCGCGGGTAATGTCAATGATCGATCGCCGGCCAGCCGCGGGCACCGGAGCCAGGCCGGCCTGGCTCCGGCATGGCCAGCCGGTGGCGGCGGCGGGGGCTGGAGCCGGGCCGCAGAGCATGGATCACGCCACGGCTGGCTCATCCGACGAGCGTGAGAATGAGCCCCATGACCCGGCCGGCGGCGCCCGCGGGAACGCGTAACCACGGGAAAGATCCCAGCCAGCTGGCCTACTGGGCCGGCCAGGACGACGGTAGCCTCGTTCACCGCGCCGGGGTTCCCTGGTCACCGGGACGACGCCTCCGGCCGGCCGGCCACGGGCTGCTCACGGCAGCTGCCTCATCCGCCCATCCCGTCACCTGCCGGCCCACGGGCCGTTTCATTTTTGCCAAAGCTTTACCTTTTTACCTATATTCGACCAATCAACGCATTGCCGACACCGCTACCCGAGTCGTACGTTGATCCCAAAGGCACCAAGTGAATCATCCTCGACGTCGAGGGGGCTGCCTCGTGGTACCGTCCGCCAGCACCGGCAGCGTCCGGCAGCTCTCCTCCGCGCGTCCGCTCGGGCCCCGTCTCGTCCGCGGAACGGCCGCCGAGTTCCCCGCCTGCACTACTTCGGCATGGCCAAGCTCTTGCCCTCCGACGGGGAAAGACACCTGCTGACCTCGGACCATCCCATCGACTCTTGGAGGAGCGCATGCCGGATTTCGTCGGCGCCGTAGACCAGGGCACCACAAGTTCCCGGTTCATGATCTTTGACCACTCGGGAAACGAAGTAGGCAAGCACCAGCTGGAACACGAGCAGATCCTGCCGCAGGCCGGCTGGGTCGAGCACAATCCGGTGGAGATCTGGGAGCGGACCGCCTCGGTCATCCAGACCGCGCTGAACCGGGCTGGCCTGGCCGCCTCGGACCTGGCCGCGCTCGGGATCACCAACCAGCGCGAGACCGCGGTGGTGTGGAACCGGAAGACCGGCCGTCCGTATTACAACGCCATCGTCTGGCAGGACACCCGGACCGACCGCATCGCCAGCGCGCTGGACCGTGACGAGCGCGGCGACGTGATCCGGCGCAAGGCCGGCCTGCCGCCCGCGACGTACTTCTCGGGCGGGAAGGTGCAGTGGATCCTCGAGAACGTCGACGGGGTCCGCGAAGCGGCCGAAAATGGCGACGCCATCTTCGGCAACACCGACGCCTGGGTGATCTGGAACCTCACCGGGGGCGTCGACGGCGGCGTCCACGTCACCGATCCGACCAACGCCAGCCGCACGATGCTGATGAACCTCGAGACCCTCGACTGGGACGACGAGCTGCTCGGCTTCTTCAACATCCCGCGGGCGATGCTGCCGGAGATCCGGCCCTCCTCCGCGCCCGACGGCTACGGCGAGATCAGCGGCCTGGCCGCGGTCAGGGGCGTCGCGCTCACCGGCGACCTCGGCGACCAGCAGGCCGCGACGGTCGGCCAGGTGTGCTTCGCGCCCGGCGAGGCCAAGAACACCTACGGCACCGGTAACTTCATGCTGCTTAACACCGGCGAGGAACTGGTGCGCAGCAAGAACGGGCTGCTCACCACGGTGTGCTACCAGTTCGGCAGCCAGAAGCCGATCTACGCCCTCGAAGGCTCGATCGCGGTCACCGGATCGGCGGTGCAGTGGCTGCGCGACCAGCTCGGGATCATCTCGGGCGCGGCCGAGGTGGAAACGCTGGCTCGCGAGGTCGAAGACAACGGCGGCATGTACTTCGTCCCGGCGTTCTCCGGGCTGTTCGCGCCGTACTGGCGCAGCGACGCCCGCGGCGCGATCGTCGGGCTGTCGCGCTTCAACACCAACGCCCACCTGGCCCGGGCCACGCTGGAAGCCATCTGCTATCAGAGCCGCGACGTCAGCGAGGCGATGGAGCAGGACTCCGGCGTGCACCTGGAAGTGCTGAAGGTCGACGGCGGGGTCACCGCGAACAACCTGTGCATGCAGCTGCAGGCCGACATCCTCGGCGTTCCGGTCAGCCGTCCCGTGGTCGCCGAGACCACCGCCCTGGGCGCGGCGTACGCGGCCGGCCTGGCCACCGGGTTCTGGGCCAACACCGACGAGCTCAAGGTCAACTGGAACGAGTCCCAGCGCTGGCAGCCTGAATGGAATGCCCAGCAGCGGGAAGATGGGTATGCAGGCTGGAAAAAGGCCGTGCAGCGCACACTGGACTGGGTGGAGGTTGACTGACCCGTGACGGCGGACCTGTCCCCGGCAGCGCGGGACGACGCGATGGCCAGGATGACCGAGCAGGAACTGGACATCCTGGTCGTGGGCGGCGGCGTGGTCGGGGCAGGCAGCGCGCTGGACGCCGTCACCCGCGGGCTGACGACGGCGATCGTGGAGGGCCGGGACTGGGCGAGCGGTACCTCCAGCCGGTCGAGCAAGCTCATTCACGGCGGCCTGCGGTACCTGGAGATGCTCGATTTCGGGCTGGTCAGGGAGGCCCTCACCGAGCGGGGCCTGCTGCTCGACCGGATCGCCCCCCATCTGGTCCGGCCAGTACCGTTCCTGCTCCCGCTCAAGCACCGGATCTGGGAACGTGCCTACGTGGGCGCTGGGGTGGCGCTCTACGACACGATGGCCTATACCTCGGGTACCAGCCGCGGGCTGAATCACCACCGGCACCTGACCCGCAAGCACGCGCTGCGCGAGGCTCCCTGCCTGCGCCCCGACGCCCTCACCGGCGCGGTGCAGTACTGGGACGCGCAGGTGGACGACGCCCGGCACACCCTCACCGTGGTGCGCACCGCCGCGTCGTTCGGGGCGCTGGCGGCCAACGGGGCGCAGGTGGTCGGCTTGCTGCGGCAGGGCGAGCGGGTGACCGGCGCGACGGTCAAGGACACCGAGACCGGGCGGACGTTCGAGGTGCGCGCCAAGCAGGTCATCAACGCCACCGGCGTGTGGACCGACGACACCCAGGCGCTCGCCGACGCCCGCGGCCAGTTCCACGTGCGCGCGTCCAAGGGCATCCACCTGGTGGTGCCCCGCGACCGGCTGCAGTCCAGCACCGGGATCATCCTGCGGACCGAGAAGAGCGTGCTGTTCATCATCCCGTGGGGACGGCACTGGATCATCGGCACGACCGACACCGACTGGTCACTCGAGAAGGCCCACCCGGCCGCCAGCTCCAGCGACATCGACTACCTGCTCGATCACGTCAACGCGGTCATCCAGTCACCGCTCACCCGCGAAGACGTCGAAGGCGTCTACGCGGGGCTGCGGCCGCTGCTCAGCGGTGAATCAGAGTCGACGTCGAAGCTGTCGCGCGAACACGTCGTGGGCCACCCGGTCCCTGGCCTGGTCGTCGTCGCGGGCGGCAAGTACACCACCTACCGCGTGATGGCCGCCGATGCCGTCGACGAGGCGGTCCGCAGCCTCGACGCCCGGGTGCCTGACTCCTGTACCGACCAGGTGCCCTTGACCGGGGCCGACGGATACCGGGCGCTGTGGAATCAGCGGCACGCGCTGGCCGCCTCGGCCGGCGTGCACGTCGCCCGGATCGAGCACCTGCTCAACCGCTACGGCTCCTGCGTGCATGAGCTGCTGGCGATGCTGCGGGACGAGCCTTCGCTGGCCACCCCGCTCCCCGGCGCGGATGACTACCTGCAGGTCGAGGCGCTGTACGCGGTAACCCACGAAGGCGCCCGGCATCTGGACGACGTGCTGGCACGCCGCACCCGGATCTCGATCGAGGCCTGGGACCGCGGGGTGGCCGCCGCCCCGACCGTCGCCGGGCTGATGGCAGGCCCGCTGAACTGGGACGAGGAGCAGAAGCAGCGGGAGATCGAGCACTATCTAGTGCGGGTCCAGGCCGAGCGCGATTCGCAGACCAAACCCGACGACACGACCGCCGAGGCCGCCCGGCTGGGCGCGCCCGATATAGTTCCGCTCCTCTGAGCCCCCCCGCCACCTGCGTCATCTTCTGGCCTGTCACATTCCTTCGTCGCGGACGGTCATAGTACGAGACCGGCGGAACCCGTCGGTCTGACGGATCAGGCGAGCCCCGGAAGGCGGGCGAGACCGACGAGCGGCTCTTCGCGGTGGCCGCGTGGCGCGACGCCCCCTACTTCACCGAGGCCGAACGGGCCGCGCTGGCCCTGGCCGAAGCGGTCACCCGGCTCAGCGTCACCACCAGGCAGCCGGCTGGAGCCTGGGGCTGAGCGGGGAAAACCTTAACCACAACTGAACTTCTTCAGGTGCGGGTCCTAGTAAGTGGCCGGGCATGATGAGTACCAGAGTTCCTTGCTTCCCAGCACGGCCAGCCTCCCTGCGGCGGCCGCGAGGGTGACATGGAGGGTCCGTATTGCTAAGGCAACCCTGCCGCCTTAGCAATACGGACCCGCACCCCTGAAGCACGAGAATCAGGCAAACCGCTAGGTAAATCCGCATGACCGGCTCGCTTTCCGGTCGGCCGGGTCCGGTGCGCCGGCCTCCGACCTGGCTACCCAGCTTGCATGACGTCGATCACGACACGACCCCGCGCTCCGCTTTCCACCAGCTCATGCGCGGCGGCGACCTGATCGAGAGGGAATCTGGCCACAATGTCAGAGCGCAGCCTCCCGTCCAGGAGCGCGCCGGTCATCGTGCGGGCGGCCGCGGCCTTGGCCGCGGCCGGAAAATCATCGCTGCCGAGCAGCCGGAGCGTGGTGTCCTTGAACCCCAGCGCCCAGTAGGGGACCGCGGAGCCGGTCTGCCGCGGAATAGTAGGAGCTGATAACCCCGTCGGCGAAGCCGGCCAGGCCGTCGGGGACCACGACGTACTCGGCGGCAGTGCCGAAGGGGCGGTAGGACTGAGCCCCGTAGCACCACACTCGCTCGCCGACGCGCCCGCCGCTGACACCAGGTCCCACAGCGTCGATGGTGTTCGACGAGATCATCCGGTTCGAGATCGAGCTGTGGAACGGGGTCGACGCGCGCCTGAAGGCGGACTGCAGCGTGCCGGTGACTCACTTCGAGCCGATGTCGGTGATGGACCGGTTCGGCCCCTGCCGGGTGCACGACATCGCGTCGGAGCTTCGGATCACCACCGGCGGTGCCAGCAAGCTGGTCGCCTCGGCGCGGCGTTGCCTGAGCAGGAGATGCGGCAGTTCACCGGCACCCTTCGTCGCCTCCGGGCGGCGGGGCACCCCCTCGGCAGGGATGACCAGCCGGCCGGAGGCCCCGTGTCGGGCTGCCCGGCGGAGGTCGGGTAGCGGCCGGGCAGCTGGGATAAATCAGCACATTCTTTTCAATATATTTTAATTACCTTTATCGGCGGGATTTTGCGGGTAAGGGGACGGCAACTAAGCCGGAAAGGTTATCTCCCAGGTTTCTGCGAGATTGCGGCACTGAAATACTTACCTCTTGAATTCTGGCCAATACGGCTTTCTTCCGGGCAGCCCGCCGTTAGACTGGCCACGCCGAGGTCAAGACCCCGCCTCGCCTGGACTAGTACCACATGTCATTAGGCCCGGGTGAAAGCGGGGAGAAATATGTCATTTACCGATCCAGGATCTGGTCTAGACACCGACTATGCCGATGTCCTGCCAGACTCCATGCCGATGGACCTGACCGGCCCGGGCGGGCTGGCCTCGAATGGACCGGCTGACCTACTGACGGCTGGCCTGCGAGAGTCGTTGGATCGGCTGGCGACGGTGGCGGCAACTGCCCTGAGCACGCCGAGTGCGTCCGTTGTGTTCGCTGGTACGCGCTCACCTCCTGGACTGAGCGCCGCCGCAGGTATTGACGGTCAGCAGAGTCCGCTTGAACGATGGCTGTGCGCGGATGTCGTTGCCTCCGAGGACAGGCTGATCATCGGGGACAGCCGGGTAGACAGCCGCCTGAGCGACGGTAACCGGCGTGGTCAGCCGAGCATGATCGCGTGGGCCGGAGTCCCGGTGCATGACCAGGACGGTCAGGTCGCGGGAGTGCTCTGGGTCGCCGACCGGGTACCGCGCCAGTGGAGCGCCGGAAATGTCGCGGTTCTGGAGACCCTGGCCGAGGTCGCCTCGAGCGAAGTGACCTTGCGAGCCGCATCAGTCCGTAGCGCCGGACGAGCCGCCCTGGCCCAGACGCTAGAAGAGAGCCTGCTGCCGCCGCGGCTCACGACTATCCCCGGCCTGCAAGTGGCCACCCGGTACGCGGCCGCCGGGACCGAGGCGGAGGTCATCGCAGACTTCTGCGACGTGTTCCCATCGGTGGCAGGGACATGGGGAATCGTGGTCGGCGACGTGTGCGGCAAGGGCTCAGCCGCCGCCAGCCGCACCGCGCTGGCTCGCTACGCTCTGCGGGCCTTGGCCCGCAGGCGAACCCGGCCGAGCCTGCTCCTGGCGGACCTCAACCAGGTGCTGCTGGACTGGCCGACCGATGACCCGCGGTTCATGACCGCGATCTACGCAGGGGTGCAGCCCGTCCGGGCCGGGGCCAGGGTACGGATCAGCTCCGCGGGTCACCCCCTGGCGCTGGTGCGCACCGCGAATGGCCACGTGCATGAGTTCGGGCGGCCGGGAGCCCTGCTCGGCGTGCTGGACGATCCAGAACTGCATGACGCTCAGCGGCTACTGCGGGCCGGCGACAGCCTGATCTTGTTTTCCGATGGTGTCACCGAGGCCCGCGGCGGTCTGAGCCGCGACCTTTATGGCGACGAGCGGCTCCGCCACCTGGTCGCCCGGTCAGGCGACCTGAACGCGGCCGCCATGGCGGAGGCCATCCTGCTCGCCATCCTGGCATTCAGCGGCGGCCGCCTCCGCGACGACACCGTCGTGCTGGTGATGAAGGTTCCCGGGCTTCAGCGGCCCGGTCGCCCCGAGGTCAGCGGCGGCGCGCCATGATTTTGCCCGGCTGGCCCGCACCCTGACGTCCGATTGTCATCGGGCGTCACGAAAATCTCCGCAGGCCACATTAGCGGCGAAGATTCGCCATCCGTCAGCCGTTGGTACGTGCTGGCCCCAGGGAACTCTCAGTCGGCGCGGGGAAGCGGGATGACGTTGAGGATTCGGGTGCGGTCGCGGCTGAATGCCTGGAGGGTGCGGGAGATCTGGGTGATCCCGGCGATGCGGAGCAGGCTGATGGCGGCGTGCACGATCTGTTTGGCGATGGCCGTGCCGTCAATGTCATAGGTGTCGCGGCGGATGCGGATGACCTGGGCGGCGTGCGGGAGGCCGGTGCTCTCGCCTGCGGCGGTGGCCAGAGGGAGCGGCGGACGGTCCGGCCGTGAGAGCGGTCGGTGTCCGCGTGGTCAGGGGCGGCGGCGACGCACTCGGACTGGATCTTGTCGTAGATGGCGCGCTGGAGTCCCGGGGTGTCGCCCTTGACGGTCAGCAGGTAGTCCGCACCCCGCTCGCCGGCGATGTAAGCGGCGGTCTCGCGGCTGGCGTGCGCGGCGTCGGCGGTCACGACCGCCCCGGTGAGGCCGCCCCGGTGAGGCCGACGGGGTCCAGCAGGGCCTTGACCTGGGTCGTCCCGGTGGTGGCGTCGGGGGATCCGGTGCTGGGCGATGATCACCCCGTCGCCGTGCTGGAGTGCGGCGAACAGCTTGACCTGCCCGTCGCCGACGCCGCGCAGCCATTTGCCGTCGATCGCGACGTGCTCCGCCAGCCCGCCCGGCTGGCCGGCCGCCAGACGGCGCAGCCAGCCGCCGATGACGACGTCGAACGCGTCGCCGTCCAGGTCCTGCAGCAGGGTGCGGATCCGCTTCTCGCTCGGCACCGGGATCCTGCGGCGCAGCGGGCACGGGACGCCGCCGAGCCCGGCGAGCATCCCCTGCGGCAGGCTGGCGGCCTGGTCGCCGATCTCCCGGAAGCTGCTGGCCCCGGCCAGCACGCACACGAGCGCCACAGCCAGCGTGAACACCAGCGAGAACCGCCTGCCCCGCCTCTTGCGCGGGTCCGCGACCTGCGCCAGCACCTCCAGCAGGCCCGGGACCCGTTCCTGGCCGGCAGTCGCGTCCAGAGCGCGCGAAGGGACGGGGGCATGCGAAACTGGCATCGGTGGCCTCTTGTTCCGAAAGGGATCTTGTGTGGTAACTCGATCCTTCCGAACCAGAGGCCATCCCCGCGAATCAGGCACTCAGCCGGTAACGCCACCACAGGCACCCAAACCGCCACTTTGCCTATCCCGTGGGGTTTCCCAACGGCCAGTCACCCGTCGCTTGACCTCATATGGGACGAGCAGGCAGGTCCGTTCCGCCGTATTTAGAGCCGGAACATTCCGGGACGGCCGGGCGGGCGCAGCGCGAATCCCGGACCGTCATAAAAGCCGGTCACACCTTCCGCGGCCATGAGCCCGACAAAGCTCCCGGGCCGGGCATGCTCATCCAGGTAGCCCAGAATGGGCTGCATAAGAAGCAAGCCCAATCCTTTTCGCTGAAATTCGGGCCGCACAATGATGTCCTGAAGATAGAAATACAGCCCGTCATCGCCGACCACCCGACCGCATCCGAGGACATTGCCTTCGTGCCGGGCACAGACGGTGAACAGGGCGTTGGCCAGGCCCTTCCTGCGATCTGCCGGTCGAGCCGCCCAGCCGACTGCTTCTCGCAGCGCGAGATATTCCTCGACCATCGGGATTCGCTCGACAACGTGAAAATCGTCGTCCCGGATGACCTGGCCAGCCTCCCTACCGCGAGTTCCGCGCAGCGCCGCCTCCGGTGAGGTGACGGGTGAAGAAGCGCTCTGAACTGTCCAGCTCGAACGCGGGTACGCCCCCGTGGCGGCCGGGGTTGGCGTGAAGTGTCTTCTCGCGGGCAGCGAAGGCGTCGAACAGCGCGAGACCCGAGTCGCGCGGCACCAGCTCGTCGTCCCACTGCAGCAGGAACTCGACCGGGACGGTAACCCGGGCCGCCGCCTCGGCCAGGGTTTCGTGGCCCACCAGACCGAAGACGGCCGCGGTGATCCTCGGTTCGGCGGCGACGAGCCGCACGCCGATCGCGCTGCCCAGCGACACACCCCAGTACCCCGCCGGGCCGCCCGCGCCGACGCCGTCGAGTCCGGCGAGGGCGTCCAGGGTGGCCTGCCACTCGGGCACCGCCCGCGCCGCCAGGTCCGCGTTGTAGCGGGCGACCTGCGGGCCGGCCGGCTCACCGGCCGCCATCCGCTCCCTGATACCTGCGATGAACCGCTCGTCCTGCTCGGTCCTGGGCCGGTCGCCGAAGCCGGGCGCGTCGATGGCCGCCACCGCGAAGCCGCAGGCCATCACGAAACGGCGAGCCCGGGTCACCAGGCCAGGGACCTTCTTGTGCTGGCCGCCGCCGTGGCCCAGCAGCACCAGGGGGCGGCCGCCGACGGCACCGGCGGGTGACCAGAGCACGCCGGGGATGTCGCCGAGAGTGAAGAGACGTTCCGAGACGCCGTCCGAGGTCGTCTCCGAGGTAAAGAGCATAGGTTCGCTGCCTTTCGGGATGCCTGCGGGCACTCCCACGGCCACCTATGTCAGCTGAACCGCACAGCCGTAAGGGAGGGAGCACCCAAGCCTGATACCGCGGTCATGGGTCTCACCTCCTCGGGTCGGTCACCTGCACGGCGACCATACCAGACAGTTCATATGACCAGAAAGCCCTTTACCCACGCGGAGCGGGGGCCCGTGCTTGTGGAGCGGCCACCAGTTGACCAGGGCCGGGTCCGATGCCGAGGTCGCGGTCAGCGCCGAGTCGAGATATTCCGGTGGTGCGTTCGGAGTCGACGGTGGTCCCACCGGCGACTCCTGCGATGAGCCGATTGCCAGGTGGCGGAGAGGGTCGGCTACCGCCGTAGAGTCGACGTCCGAATGCGGCTCAGTAAGCGCGCCCGAAGATAACCCGCTGGCCGTATGCTGACCGGCCATCGCATCGCACGCACGTTCCGGCCTCGAATCCGCCATCAAGAGGAACGCACCGAGGTGTGGCCGCAGTCTCGGCTTTGATGTCGTCCTCGCATGCCGGGTTGCCGCAATGGAACGCCTGCGCCCAACCAGTAGAAATCGCATGCTGAAAAGCGGGCCAGTCATTAACTACGACGGTGTTCGAGTCACGGAAGGCGGTCGCTCGCTCAAGTAGGAAATTCTGGTAATCATCGAGCATGGCGGTGAGCGTTGCCGATGCGTTGGCGAGCTGGATCGTCCTCTTACCGTCGCTGCCGAGGCGCTGGGCAATGACTGCTGTCCCCGCGTCCAGGTCGCGCGGTCCAAGCTCAAGACGCAACGGCACGCCACGCAGTTCCCAATCGTTGAATTTGAATCCCGGCGACAGGTTTTCTCGGTCATCCAAGTGAGCGCGAATACCCGCCTGCCTAAGCTCGGCCGTCAGGAGCTGCGCGGCAGCAAGCACGGGGTTGAGCTGTTCGCCGCGGCCGATCGGAACGATGACTACGTGATACGGGGCGAGCATTGGTGGTAGCACGAGACCCTGATCGTCACCGTGAGCCATGATGACTGCGCCAATCATCCGAGTTGACATTCCCCAGGATGTCGTATGACATAGCTCAAGGTGACCTGAATCACTTGTGTACTGGATGTCGAACGCCTTGGCAAAGTTTGTCGCCATGTAATGAGACGTTCCCGCCTGAAGCGCTTTGCCATCGCGCATCATCGCCTCTATGGTGAATGTCCGTGCCGCTCCGGCGAAACGCTCACCAGGCGTCTTCTCGCCGGGGACAACAGGCAGGGCGGCGACGTCGCGAGCTACCTCGGTGTAGAAGCCGAGAGCAAGCATGGTCTCCGCTAGCGCGTCGGCCTCGCTGGCGTGCGCCGTGTGGCCTTCCTGCCATAGGAACTCGGTTGTTCTAAGGAACATCCGGGGCCTCAGCTCCCAGCGGACGACGTTTGACCACTGGTTCAGAAGCAGAGGCAGGTCACGATAAGAGGAGATCCACTTGGCCATCATCTCGCCGACGATGGTCTCGGAGGTTGGCCGGACGACAAGAGGCTCATCCAGCTCCTTCCCGCCAGCGTGCGTGACTACCGCCAACTCGGGAGCAAAGCCATCGATATGCTCAGCTTCGCGCCGGAAATAGGACTCAGGGATCAGCAGCGGGAAGTAGGCATTGTCATGACCTGTGTCCTTAATTCGCCGGTCCAGCTCGGACTGCAGCAGCTCCCAAAGGCGGTATCCGTACGGTCGGATAACCATCGTGCCCTTGACGGGACCCCGGTCGACGAGCTGCGCCTTCGCGACAACCTCGTTGTACCAGGCTGAAAAATCCTTGCCCTGAGGGGTAACCCCGCGCTCCTCGCTGCGTGCCATGCGCAAAGAATACCGGGGCCCGCGACGATCACAGGAAAGTTGGCAGGCCCGGTCGAGTTACTCCTCCTTCAGGTCCTTCCTCGTAGCCGCAAAGATGGTGAGCTGGGAGGATCGAGCGCGAGGGAGGCAGCCCCGATGAGCCGTGCCGGGGCCGCTCGGTCATCGCGGTCCTGATCGTGCCCAGTGGTCACGCTGAAGGATCTATCTCCGCTCGCGCAGCAGCGCGCGCAGGTCGGCCACCGGCCCCAGGTGCCGCAGCTTGTCCGGGTTGTTGATCGAGCTCACGCCCTGGATCTGGCCGTCGGCGACGTCGAGGATCATCACACCGCCCACCCTGCCCTCGCGGTCGAAGAACAGCGCGCCCGGTTGGCCGTTGACCTCCTCGCGGCGCAAGGTGAAGCCACCGGCGCGGGTGGCGGTGCGCAGGCCCGCGATGAGCGTCCGCGCCACCCTCGCGCGGCCGTGGATTGCACGTGCGATGGCGGGCGCCTTGCCGCCGCCATCGCCGTGGAGCACCACGTCGTGGGCCAGCAGCTCCTCGAGTGCTTCGAGATTGCCGCTCTCGGCGGCCGCGAAGAAGCGGGTCGCGAGCTGTTCCTGCTGCTCGCGCGAGACCTCGAACCGGGGGCGCCGCTCCTCCACGTGCCGGCGGGCCCGCGAGACGAGCTGGCGGGCGTTCTGCTCGCTCGTGGCAATGATCTCCGCGATCCGTTCGTAGGGTTCCTCGAACACCTCGTGCAGCAAGAATGCGGCGCGCTGCTCGGGCGACAGGCTCTCGAGCAGGACGAGGAAGGCGAGCGACAGCGAGTCCGCCATCTCGGCCTTGCGGGCGGGATCGTCGGCGCTCGCCACGAGCGGCTCCGGCAGCCATTCGCCCACGTAGGTCTCGCGCCGGACCCGCGCCGAGCGGAGATGATCGAGCGAGAGTCGTGAGACCACCGTCGACAGGTACGCGCGCGGCGACTCGATCCGCTCGCCGCCCTCGCGCATCCGGTGCAGGCGGAGGAACCCCTCTTGCACCACGTCCTCCGCCTCGCTCACGCTGCCGAGCATCCGGTAGGCGATGGCAAAGGCCGACGGGCGCAGCTCGGCAAACTCACTGTCGATCATCTTCAGCCGAGTCCTTGCACGAAGCCCAGCCGCCAGCTCGCATAGTGCGGCTGCCAGCCGAGCTCGCGCTTGGCCTTCGCGTTCGAGGAACCCCGGCTGTCGGTCATCATGAGCGCTGCCGTCTCACCGGCGGCAAGTCGCGCGAGCCAAAGTGGGACATGCCTCGGTGGCTTGGCATCGAGTGCGCTCGCCAGGACCGGCAGCCATTCTCGAACCGGCGCGGGTTCGTCGTCGACAATGTTGTAGATACCTGGCTGGCCGTGATCGACTGCGGCGAGCGTCGCGGCCGCAGCGTCGTCGATGTGGACATGCGACCAGACGCCACCACCATCTCCGACGATTGGAAACCGACGTTTGCGGACCGGCGCCGCCATCGGCGCATCGGGAGCCTTGCTGATCGCGGTCCCCGGACCGTAGAAACCGCCATAGCGCAACACGAGACCCTCGCCCCACTCAATCGTCGTCACCGCCTGCTCCATATGGAGAATGCCCACGAGCGGAGCTCGTAGCGCGGCCGGTGGGTTGGGATCGATGGGATCGGCCTCGGTCAGCACCGGGCCGCCTGTTGCGGCCCATCGAAAAGCCGCGAAGCTCTGCGCCACGAAGCGCCGTGCCCCGACGGCGCGGCCGGCGGCCAGGAGATGGTCCGTCGCCTCGGTGCGCAGTCGGTTGGTCATGATCGCCATGGGTGAACGCTCGGGGTGCCGCATGTCCCTAACGGACATCTTGCCTGACAGCGCCGTGAGCTCATGGATGATCACCTCGGGCTCGGCGGACGCCACCGCCTGGGCGACCGCGTCGGGGTCGAGAGCGTCGGCCACGACCGGGCGCGCTCCCAGGCTGCGCACCAGATCCTGCTTCGATGCGCTCTTCGTCATCCCGACCACCTCGTGGCCTCGCGCCACAAGCTGAGGGACGAGCGCTCTGCCGAGAACGCCTGATGCGCCGGCTACGAAGACCTTCATGGCTGCTCCTCTCGTCTCATTATCGCCTTATATAAAGACGAGATAGCGGTGCGGCCTGTGACAGTGCTCAGTGAAACTGCTCCATCGCCCTCGACTCATACGAGTCAACAGAAAGGCAGCCGAAACCGACTCGCCCGGCCACACATATTCGGCAGGAGCGCGAATCTCGGCATCGCTGCTGGTACCAGCCCAACCCATCGGCGTTAGACGCCGACACTATTTGCAGGACCCACCCGATGCAGGCCCACGATGTCGTCGGTTCAAATCGCTGGCGACTCGAAATGAGGAGTTTCCCCAGGCCCTTCGACGGTCGCGTCGTCCCTGCTCAACGGTCGGTTGTAACTACGAGATATCCATGGCCCGATACTCGCGTTAGCTCCAACCGGCCAGGTCACCGTTCGCGCCACCCTCGCTCTCGTTTGAGGCTCCCGCCGGCCACTCATCTGGGGTCCCTGCCTCACTCGTCCTTTGCTCGACGAGCATTCGCGAGCCGGTTTGGCGCCCACAGCGGGCCGGCGTCGCCAGCAGCGAGACGACCTCGGTAGACGTCGATCTTATGGTCGATGACTTTGAGGTTTCCTTCGATCTCGGCGAGTTTGGCGATGACCTCGTCGCGATGGGCCTCCAGGAGGGCCAACCGCTGCTGCTCGTTGCCCGGCCCGGCGGACACCAGGTCGGCGTAGCGGCGGATGCCCTTGATGGGCATGCCCGTGGCCCGCAGCTTGGTGCAGATGGCGATCCAGTCCAGGTCCAGCTGGTGGTAGCGACGCCAGCCGCCGTTGGTGCGGTCGACGGTGGTGACGACCAGTCCGGCGCGTTCGTAGTAGCGCAGCGTGTGAGCACTGACTCCGGTGCGCCGGGCGGCCTCAGCGATGGTGACGCCCGCCTGAGAGTCGGGGCCAGCGGGTACAGGTCCTGATTGGGGCTTGACTTCGAGCACGCGCTAAATCGTAAGGTCGAAGTCATGAGTGCTTTGACGTTGCAGGAGATCAGGGTCGGCAAACGCGGGCGCGCAGTTCTTCAGTCGGGGGTCTTTCGGTGAAGGTGCTGGTGACCGGAGGGACGAGCGGGCTGGGATTCGCCATGGCTTCCGCCCTGAGCGCGGCCGGAGCGACGGTCGCTCTGACAGGCCGATCCGGCCCACGTGCCCGCTCGGCCGCGGCTGATCTGCCCGGGGCAATTGGCATCGAGCTCGACGTGCGAGACGAGATGTCAGTGGCCAGGGCGGTCGACGAGGCGTGGACGCGCCTCGGCGGCCTCGACATGCTCGTCAACAACGCCGGGATCGGCATGCGCACGGTCAACCCACGCTTCATGACACACCCGCAGGGCTTCTGGCAGGTGCCAATCGATGGCTTCCGTGCGGTGATCGATACCAACCTGACGGGTTACTTCCTCGTGGCGCGAGAGGTCGCGCCCCGGATGCTGGCCGCCGGCGGTGGCCGAATCGTCAATATCTCGGTGAGTGAATCAACCATGCACCGAGCCGGGTTCGTCCCTTACGGGCCGTCCCGGGCCGGCAGCGAGGCGCTGTCCCGGATCATGGCCGCGGACCTGCGAGACACTGGTGTTACCGTCAACCTGCTGCTGCCGGGGGGTGCCACCATCAGCGGCATGCTGCCCATCGAGGATGTGCCCGAGGGCCGGGAGTTCCTGGATCCAGCGGTGATGGGGCCACCCATCGTCTGGTTGGCGTCCTCCGACGCCGAGGGAGTGCACGGCGAGCGAATCGTCGCCGTCGAGTTCGAACACTGGCTGAGCGACAGGAACCGCACACCATGACGTGAGGCCCCCCCTCGCGCTACCAGAATCTCCGTAGGACACCAGAGACACGCCGCGAGGAAACCACGGTCCTCATCACTGCGACAATCGACACTGCGCGAGCACTGGCCGCCTGACTCCTCGGACAATCTCGCTCGGTCAACGCCGGACGGGCGGGCACCAATGACAGCGCCACGGCAAACGACCCTCGATGTCGTAACGATGGCACCACGCGGACCATAGTTGGTGCCCCCGGCCGGCCATGGCCTGGTCGGAATGCGCCAGCGCGCCCAGGTCTTCGGCGGCACCACCACCGCCGGCCTCCCGCCAGGAGGGGGCTGGCATGTGCATGCCGAGCTGCCGGCCGAACCTCCACGCGGCGCGGCAGTATGAACGATTGTGGCAACAACCGGCGACCAGGGTCAGCGACTACTCGTGATCGCTCCCGTGTCAGGTCTCCTCGGCGACATAGCTCACGTGCGTCAAGCCAGGTTGCGATGCCTGCGGTGGACTCGGCCGAGAACATCGAGCGGCGAGGAGGATGGAATCAGTGCGGCGTGCCCTGAGGCGATGTGCGGTGATCATCTCCCTCCGTGCTGCGCCGTGCCGTGACGAGAGCCGCGACCGTGCTAGCGCGAATCGGCCGCCCGAGTCGTTCATAAATGGCTTCGTGTTCACGCTCAAGGGCTTGACGTTGGGCCGGTGAAAGCCGAGCGTAAAACGACATCGTACGAACGAGAGCATTGACCTCGTCAGGAGTGTGCTCGCTGAGCTTCGGCATGACTGCCACCTGAACATCACCGAACAAGCGGCCGGCATAATCTTGCCCTATGTCGTAGCTGCCGAGCCAGGCCCATACCTCTGAGACGTTGCCACGGCGTTGCTCCATCCCAGCGAGCGTGGCGTCGAGATCCCTGTAGGCCGGCCAATTAGCGGCAATGTCCGGGGCGATCTTTCTCATGGCAGCGAGTGC
>CABEDN010000370.1_pt1 | contig 19697 bp, 18 predicted proteins | sample 3423051 | NCBI WGS metagenome assembly CABEDN01 (sample SAMEA5534330, study PRJEB31848) | metagenome | biome: tundra; feature: field; material: soil | place: USA | collected 2013-05 | depth 0.15 m
CGTCAGCGGCGGCACCGGAGCTGAGCGCGGCTTGCCGGTGCGCCGGCCCGGCACTGTGAGCACGTGGACGGGCCCCATCGTGAGCCCGGCGCGCGACAGGGCGAGCGCCGCGCGGTTGGCGGCCCGGAGCCAGCGGGGCACGGGCTTAACGTCTGGCACGGCAGGTCCTTTCGGTCAGCGGAGTACGGATGCATGGCGCCGTGGGCGGGATCGGCGCCTTCATCCGATGGTGATCTCGTCGAGTTGCACGAGGCTTCCTGGCTGGGCGGTGCTGAGGGCGGGAACGGCCGCGATGAAGTCGTGCACGGGCTGGGTCTGCAGGTGCTCGGCGAACGCGGCAGCGCTGGCGTAGACCTCGTAGAGGTAGAAGCGGCCGGGTACGTCGCGGGCCTCATAGGCGGTGAAGGTGAGGCAGCCGGGCTCGCGGCGGATCTGGGCGGCCAGTTCGGCGATCTTCTCGCGGAGCTGGCCGGCCAGGCCCGGCCTGGCGTCGAGGACCGCGATCATCGGCCGCGGGCCCGGGTCGTCCCGGCTGACCTTGAGGCTCTGGTGGTTCAGGGCGTCACGGACGCTGCTGTCGTCGCTGGGCATGGTCGGGGCTCCGCTCGGCTGCTCAGTCAGGGGGCGACGGTCAGTGGTTCGCCGGGGCTGATGACCTTGACCGGGATGTCGGGGGCGAGGCGGCGGGCCGCCTCGACGAAGAGGGCGGGGTCCTTGTCGCTCTTGAGGAAGAGCATGTCGCCCACGGTGCCGCCGGTGAAGGCGTAGTGCTGCGGTACCGCGAGCCTGGGGCGCAGGGCGGCGGTGAGCTCGGCGGCCTCTTCTGCGTTCATGACGACCTGCTTGTTGCCCGCCATCCGGATGTGCAGGCCGTTGACGGGGAGCAGGGCCACGTCGAGCGGGCCGTAGCGGTCGGTCAGGGTGCGCAGCTCCGGGATGAGCAGCGTGTCCCCGGCGAAGTAGACGCTGCGGCCGCCGCCGCTGATCACGTAGGTGACCTCGTAGACGCCGTGCTTGCCGGGGGCGGCGGCGATGGTCAGGTCGCCGACCTGGGCGGATTGCCACGGCTCGAGCGCGCGGACGTTGGTGAAGCCGGCCTTGCGGGCCTTCTCCACGACCGGACCGGCGACCAGGAAGGGCACGTCCTTGCCGGGGTAGCGGCGGAAGGCCTCGAGGTCGCAGTGGTCGTAATGCTCATGGCTGATCACGACGGCGTCCAGGTGCGGCAGCTGCTCGGGCTGGAAGGCGATCGGCTCGCCCGGGTGGTACAGGGCGCGCTGGGAGAACCAGGGGTCGGTGAGCACGGTCAGGCCGCCGATCTGGATCAGGTGGCAGCTGTGGGTGACCCGGGTGATGACGAGCGGCTCGGTCATGACTGTTCCCTCACGTGGCAGATAGCGGACATCGGAAAGCAGATAGAGGTCATCGAAAAGGGCGAGCTCACCGGTCGCCTGCGTCGGCGAGGTGGGCTCCGCCCAGGGGAGCGCGCTGCGGGGAGATGACCCGGCGGCTGATGCGCCAGCCGCCGTCGTGACGCCGCAGGGTGTCAAGGTGCGTCACGCTGGCGAGCGTCCCGTCCGCCCGCAGCATCAGGCCCTTGGACAGCGCGGTTACCTGGCCGTCGCCCTCGCCGCTGATGACGATGTTCGTCACGTGATGAGCGACGGGGTTTCCCGGGCCAAGTTGCAGGGCGGCGCTCCTGATCGCCTCGATCCCCTCAAAGGTTCCTACTCCCACGGCGCTCATGTCGTAGACGACGTCGGGCGTGAAGATCTCCCCGAGCCTGTCCAGGTGGCCTCCGTCGAACAGGTGCCCGTGCAAAGACAAGATCTCACCGATCGCCTGGCGGTCTTCCGCGTGCAGCTCGTGCGCCACTGTGTCCTCCGTTTGTTTTGGTACTCAGTACCGTAACATACTGCATACCTATTGGAACGGCAAACCGGCACCGGTATGCTTGCCGTTATGACCCCGCCCCTCTCACTCGTGGAGCGCAAGCAACGCCAGGCCCGCCAGCGCATCATCGAGGCCGCCCGGGAGCTGTTCCTCGAGCGGGGCTTCGACGGCGTCTCGGTCGGCGACATCGCCGAGCGCGCCGAAGTCGGCCGCACCACGTTCTTCCGCCACTTCGGCGACAAGCAGGAGGTCGTCTTCGCCAACGAGCAGGAACTGCTCGACACGATCACCGCAGCCAGGCAGGCAGACAGCACCCCCGCCCCGCGAGGCGCGACCGAGGCCGTCGAACAGCTCCGCCCGATCGTCCTCGCCCTCTGCGCCCAGGCAACCGTCAACCCCGAGGCCTACGCCCGCCACTTCCAGCTCATCGAGCAGCACCCGGAGCTGCGCGCCCGCGACGCGGTGAAGATGCAGCAGATCGCCGACAAGCTGAGCGAGCTACTCATGCACCGCGGATCCGACGAGGCCACCGCCCGCTTCGCCGCGCAGATCGCCATCGCCTGCTACCAGACCGCCAAAAGCCTCGGCAACAACCCCCGCACCCTGGCCGACGAGACCCAGACCGCCTTCAGCCGAGCACTCACGCTCGGGACCGGCACCGCCCAGACCCAGCCGGAACCGCCCGGCTCAGGATGACCCAGCCTGCGCGCCGGCAGGCAAGCCATGCCGATCAAGCCCGGCGCGCCGACGCGACTGCAACATCCGCCAGACCGCCGCCGGCCGCCAACCCACGCCATCGCGGCCGAAGCCGCCCGCAAGGCCGCGAAATGCCCAGCTTGCCTGCTCGCTCACACCGTGCTGCATCCGTACGGCTGGGCGAAGCAAGGGGGGCGCTACCGCAGACGGAGCCGTCATAGCCAATCGACCGAAGTCCTGCTGCTAGCCGTGTCGGTCTGGCCTGCCTGGTGACCGTTGCGCCAGTGACTCCATGGCCAGTGATGACCAGGGCATCCGGATCGTCCGTACCGCTTACCAGCGCAGCGTTACGACATCCCCGGAAGTGGCGTTGACGGGCGGTCGCTCCAGAATTTAGAGAAGTTGTCGCTCGAGTATTCCTCAGGATGCTGACAGGCGCAGCGCGCGGTGGGCTGCCATGCGCACCGGGTCGTTGATCACCCCGTATCCCGCGTAGCCAGACAGGCGCTGTGAGATCTCGAAGAAGATCCGGGAGCCAACGACCGGAGTAAATAGCTGGATGTAGCTCCCGTATGCGTCTTCGTCGTAGATGCCGCCGATACGGCGAGAAATGAAAGCAGCTCCGGTCGGAGATCCAGGCGCGCCTCAAGGTCGTCGTAGTAGTTGCCAGGTATCGGCAGCAGCGCGGCACCGGCGAGCCCGAGCGTATCTGCCGCATGCGCGATGTCGCTGGCGGCCAGCGTGACGTGCTGAGGGTGGACGACGCCGGGGACCCAGTCGCCGCGCCGTAGCAAGGGCGCGGTCAGCGCCAGTCGTACCTCCCGCCGAGTGTCACGGACGGCCAGCGGACTTGCGGCGCAGCCACGTACTGGCGGAGAGCACTTATTCGGACCGTGCGGTATTCCCTGGTGCGGGGGTGCTGGCCCGTTCGGCGATGTAGCTGGTCCAGTCGCGGCGGGTGTGGCTGGCCCAGTTGACGGCGGTCTGGATGTGGACGCCGAGCAGGCTGGCCAGTACCGCGAGGGGCAGGTCGGATGCCCATGCGGCGGGCGCGGTGTTGCGGGCTTGCCGGGGCTCGATTCCGTGCTGGCGGAGTCTGCGGGTCAGGGTCTGGGGTGCGACGGGCCATGCGGGCGAGCGGCCGGGGAAGAGCGGGCGGGGTAGGCAGGCATAACCGGCCGTTGCAGGAGGTTCGATGGACCTCCCGTGGTCCTTTCTTGTACCTGAGGTACATCTGCTCTGTACGTGGGTGAACGACGTCACCGCGCGACGCGCCGGACACGGATGAGCTGCCTTGCACCAGCGATGCTGGCTGAGCCTACATTGACATAAAAGAAACTGTACGGTACAGTTTCTTTTATGAGCGAGCTCCACGTCACCGCGCCCCAGCGTCCGACTCCGAAGGCGGAGTCCAGGCCGGGTTCGCGCAGTGCGGCACGTGAGCAGGCGATCTTGGCCGCTGCCGCGGAGCTGGTCGCCGAGATCGGCTACGAGCGGGTCACGGTGGACGCGATCGCGGCGCGGGCTCGCGCCTCGAAGGCCACGATGTACCGCAAGTGGCCGGGTAAGGCCGAGCTGGTGGCCGACGCGTTGCGGCGCCAGGCTGAGAGCCAGTCCGCTGAACTGCCGGATACGGGCAGCGTGCGCGGCGACCTGCTGTGGATCGTCCGGAGTATCGCGCTGACCTTCACCAGCGCCGACGGTGGCCCGTCGCTTGTCAGCCTGGTGGAGGCGATCCGGGCGGACCCAGTCCTGCGTGACGTCGTCGATGCTCAGATCCAGGAGCGAAGCCGGCATGACGGCGCGCTGGTGTGCGCTCGCGCCTCGGCGCGGGGCGAGAAGGTGGACGCGTCCCGTGGTCCCGCAGTCGTCGGGCTGGCCCTGGCCCACCTGTTCCTGCGCACCCTGCTGGGCGGCGACCCGCCGGGCGAGGCCGAGCAGCGGGACTTCGTAGAGCAGATTCTTCTGCCCCTGATGAACGCTCCGGCTTAACCGCGCTGAATCCCGGAAGCGCAGACCCGCTTCGCCCTCATTCTTACTCAGTCTCAGCAAGGAGTCGTCATGACCCATGCCCAAAAACGAGCTCCCACGGTGACAGGCAGCGACGACGGGCTGACCGCCGCGTACCAGCCGCCGGCCCCGGACCCGAAACGCTGGCTGGTGCTGGCCGTGATCGCGGTCTGCCAGCTGATGATCGTGCTCGACGCCTCGATCGTGAACATCGCCCTGCCGCAGGCCCAGCACGCGCTGAACATCTCCGACGCCGGGCGGCAGTGGGTCGTCACCGCCTACACCCTCACGTTCGGCGGCCTGCTCCTGCTCGGCGGCCGGGTAGCGGACTTCCTCGGCCGTAAACGGGTCTTCACCATCGGGCTCGCCGGCTTCGCCCTGGCCTCGGCCCTGGGCGGCCTTGCCCCGGACTCCGCGGTGCTGTTCGGTGCCCGGGCGCTGCAGGGCGGCTTCGCTGCCGTCATGGCCCCCGCCGCGCTGTCGCTGCTGGCGGTCACGTTCACCGAGGCGAAAGAACGGGCGACAGCGTTCAGCGTCTACGGCGGCATCTCAGGCGGCGGCGCGGCGATCGGACTGATCCTCGGCGGGGTCCTGACAGAATACGCCTCCTGGCGCTGGTGCCTGCTGGTCAACGTCCCGGTCGCGCTGATCACCGCGGCGTGCGCGGTGCGCCTGGTCCGCGAAAGCCGCGCCGAAGGCCCCGCCCACTATGACATCCCGGGCGCGGTCACCGTCACCCTGGGCCTGGCCGGCCTGGTTTACGGCTTCACCGAAGCGGAAACCGACGGCTGGGGCTCCCCCACCACCTGGCCTTCCTCGTCGTGGCCGTCCTGCTGCTGACGGCGTTCGTGACCATCGAAGCCCGCAGTGCGCACCCGCTGCTGCCGCTGCGCGTCGTCCTCGAGCGCAACCGGGCCGGCGCGTTCCTCGCCGCGCTGCTGTCCGGGACGGGCCTGTTCGGCATGTTCCTGTTCCTGACCTACTACCTGCAGGGCACGCTGCACTATTCCGCGCTGAAGTCCGGATTCGCCTTCCTGCCCTTCTCGGCCGGCATCGTCATCGGCGCCGGGCTGACCAGCCGGCTGCTGCCAAGGTTCGGCCCGCGCAACCTGCTGGCCCCCGGGCTGCTGCTCGCCGCGGGCGGGCTGCTGTGGTTTACCCGCATCGGCGTGAGCGCCAGCTACGCCCTGCATGTGCTGCCCGCCGAGATCGTCGTCAGCATCGGGATGGGCCTGGTCTTCGTCACCGTCGCCAGCACCGCCCTCGTCGGGGTCGCCGACCGGGAGGCCGGCGTGGCCAGCGCGCTGGTCAACACCAGCCAGCAGGTCGGCGGATCACTGGGGACCGCGCTGCTCAACACCATCGCCGCTACCGCGACCGCCAACTACCTCATCACTCACCACGGGGCCGTCCAGGCTGGCCTGGTGCACGGTTACCGGCTGGCCTTCTCGGTCAGCGCCGCCGTGCTCGCCGCCGGCTTCGTGGCCGCGTTCCTGCTCATCCGGGCCGGCCGCGACGACCTGCCCGACACCCGCGCGGCAAACTAACCCACTGCGAAAGGCAATCCAGTGTCACAGCACATCGAATCCGTTCACCTCGCCGTCCCCTATGCCGACCTGAAGGACCTGCACGAGCGGCTGGGCCGGGTCCGCTGGCCTGAAGGCCGCACGGTCACCGACACCAGCCAGGGCCCTGCGCCGGAGAAGCTCAAGGCCCTCACCGATTACTGGCGCGACTGCTACGACTGGCGCAACGTCGAGTCGGAACTCAACGGGTGGGGACTGCACCGGACCACGATCGACGGTCTGGACATCGACTTCCTCCACATCCAGTCCCCGGAGGCGAACGCGACACCCCTGGTCATGACCCACGGGTGGCCTGGTTCCGTGCTGGAGTTCCGCAAGGTCATCGGGCCGCTGACCGACCCGGCCGCACACGGCGGCGACGCCAGTCAGGCATTCCACCTGGTGATCCCGGTGCTTCCGGGCTTCGGGGTCGCGGCCAAGCCGCACGACACCGGGTGGACCATCCCCCGCATCGCCCGGGCCTGGATCACCCTGATGGAGCGGCTCGGGTACGAGCGCTGGGTCGCCCAGGGCGGTGACCTCGGCTGCGCGGTCACCGACGAGATCGCGAAGCGCAAGCCGGCCGGACTCATCGGCACGCACCTGAACTTCGCGATGTTCCCCCCGACCCCGGACGAGATCCAGAACGCGACACCGGAGGAACGAGCAGCGCTCAGCGACGCCAAATACTTCTGGGACAATCTGTCCGGATACGCCAAAGAGCAGTCAACCAGGCCGCAGACAATCGGCTACTCACTCGCCGACTCCCCCGTCGGCTAGGCGGCCTGGATCTACGCCATGTTCCAGGACACTTGCGGCACCCCGGGCGACGCCGAAGCCTCCTTCACGCTGGACGAGATGCTCGACGACATCATGATGTACTGGCTGCCCAACTCCGGCGCCTCCTCCGCCCGCCTCTACTGGGAGATGACGCAAAGCGGATGGTCGTCGCCCGCGACCATCGACGATCCGGTCACTGTCCCGGTCGGGTTCACGATGCCTCCCAGGGAAGCCGTCAGGAAATCGCGCCGGCAGCTCGAGCGCCGCTACGCCAACGTCGTCTTCTTCAACGAGCCCGCCGCCGGGGGGCACTTCTTCGCCCTCGAACAGCCGGAGACCCTCGTCCGCGACATCCGGGCTACCTTCGCCCAGCTGAGCTGACGGGCCTGTCTCCTTGGCCGGCACGGTGAGGCCGTGCCGGCCACGGCGGCGAACTTCGTCCGGTGTCTGAGCTCAGCGCTCGAAGTGGAAACCCTTGTCGATATCCTCGGCCAGGGTCGGGCGGGTCGGCTGCCAGCTGAGCAGCTGCCGGGTCCGGTTACTGGAGACCGGGTTGTCCAGTGCGACGAACGGGGAGAGGTAGGCGTGCGGCTCGCGGCCGCGATGTCGAGCTTCCGGGCGATGGCCTCGGCGATCTCCCGGAACGGGATGCCGTCCTCGGCCACCGCGTGCAGTCTCGATCCGGCCGGGGCATGCCAGGCCGCCAGCCGGTACAGCCGGGCGGCGTCGAGCGTGTGCACGGCCGGCCAGCGGTTGGCACCGTCGGCGACGTATCCGGAGACGCCCTGAGCGCGGGCGATCCCGATGAACCCGGGAAGGAGGCCGCCACGGTCAAGCTCGCTGCGCACGAGCGGCGGGAGCCGGACCACGGATGAGCGCACTCCGCGCCCGGCCAGCGCGATCACCGCGTTCTCGCTGTCGGCGCGCGGCCCGCCCGGCAGCACGTCCTCCTCCGTAGCCGGACGGTCGGTGATACCGCCGATGAACGACAGCGTCGGCGACGCGTTAGTGCCCACGAACGGTTTCCCCGAGCCTTCCAGCGCCGCGCCGATCGCGTCGATCGCGCGGCGGTCGGTGTCGAGGCTCTCGGCCAACCAACGTCCTGACATCCGCGACGCCGATCACGGCCCAGAGATGGACCATCCGATGACCCGGCCTGCACCCGTCAGCACGCACCGTCGACCTTAAGTGCAAACTCCGCGGTCAGAACGATCGGCACCATGTACGTAAGTTGCGAGTCGCCCCTCGGACACCATGGGGGTTCAAGTCCCTGGGGACACACATCACGGAAGTCGGTCCTGTTAGCTCGCTCCCATCAGGTCGGCTATGTCGGCCGTGGCCGCGCCTGATATGGCGGCCGGATATTCGGGCAGGACCGCGGCGGCTCGCTACCGAGCCGCGCGTGCACGGACTTCACCCGCAGGCAGCAGCGCTTATCACCGCTGCTGGCGGGGGCTCGGGGACGGCGGTGTCGGCGCAGCAGCGCGGTGAGCCAGCGCAGCGTGCGCAGGCCCCGGTAGCCGCGGTCGCGCAGGTCGGCATGCAGCCGTTCGGTGCTGCGGACCCCTTCGTCCCATCGCTGCCGCAGCCAGTCCTGGTGCGGGCCGAGCAGGCCCGGCCGGATCAGGCGGGCGCCGGGGATCAGCTGGCCGGCGGCCGCGGCGTAGCGGCGGACCGTCAGGTCGTGCCACAAGTGCCACCGGTCGGCGGCCTGGATGGCCAGCGGGGCGCCCTGCGCTGCGCCTTCTAATGGCACAGTCGGATATCAGAACTGTCCGATGCCTGCTGCCGACACGCGCGAATCGGACGATCGGGATGTGTCATGCGTCGCTTAGGCCAGGCTGCCAGCCGTTCGCAGGTGCTCAGGTGTCAAGGGTGCTCAGATGTCGAGAAAGCGATCCTGGCTACGACCACACCATGAGCACTGATGAACTCAGCTTCGACCAGAGAGGCCTGCCCGTCATGTCACTTGTTCGTGTTCACAACTTTTCCGTCTCGCTCGATGGCTTCAGCACCGGTGCTGACCAGAGCCAGGAGGCACCCTTCGGGCATGCCGGCGACCGGCTGGTGCGATGGTTCACCGGCACCCGTTCATTTCACGTCATGCAGGGCCAGCAAGGCGGGAGCACCGGCATCGACGACGCCTTCGCGAGCAACTCGGGGCCGGGCATCGGCGCGGAGATCATGGGGCGCAACAAGTTCGGCCCGCAGCGCGGACCGTGGACCGACGAGGAATGGAAGGGCTGGTGGGGCGAGGAGCCGCCGTTCCATACCCCCGTCTTCGTGCTCACCCATCACCTCAGGCCCTCGATCGAGATGAAGGGCGGCACCACCTTCCGCTTCATCGACGCCAGCCCGGCGCAGGCGCTTGCGGCGGCCAAGGAGGCCGCGGGCGGCCTCGACGTCCGCATCGGCGGCGGCCCGGCCACCATCCGCCAGTTCCTCGCCGCCGGCCTGATCGACCACCTGCACATCGCGCTCGTGCCGGTCCTCCTCGGCCGCGGCGAGTCTCTCTGGGACGGCCTGGAGGGCCTGCAGGAGCGCTTCGCCATCGAGTCGGTGAGCTCCCCCAGCGGCGTCACCCACGTCACGTTCACCCGTCGTTAGCCGCGCTTAGGCCTGCCTCCTCGAACAGGGGCGAGGTCTGGGTCGGGCCGCGGTCGCATCCAGCGCGATTATGCCGATCCGCCGGTTATGCCGATGATGCCGTGACGGCCCTGGTCACGGGTGTGCCAGGGCCGTCACGGACGGCATAATCCGGGGGGTTACGGTTCAGGGGTTCTCGAGGAATTCCAGGAGCGGGTCCGGGGGCTGGTAGCGTTTCTGCCTGCTGCCGGGAAGCCCGCCTGGCGCAGGCCGGCGCCGAGGTTTGCCCTGCGTATCCGGGGACTGAGCCGCTCATCGTTGCGGTCCAGCGGTTCCCAGCAGGTCAGCGCCGCCCGGCCGCCGGGCTTGAGGACCCTCCGGATCTCTTCATAGGCGCTGGCGGGCTCGTCGGGGAACTGGATGGCGTCGGTGCAGAGCACCGCGTCGATGCTGGCATCGGGCAGTCCAGGCCGTGGAGTGGGCCAACAGCGTTGAGGTCGGACTGGGAGCCTCGGTCTGGTCAGCGGATCGGGACAAGGCGCGGGCGATCGCGGCCCGCATTCAGGCGGGCACCGTCTGGATCAACAGCCATGGCGGCATCGACCCTCTGGTCCATTCGGCGGCGCGAAGCACTCCGGTTACGGCCTGGAGTTCGGCGTCGAGGGACTCAAGGCCGTGTCCGTGCCGCAGGTCATCACCGGCTAGCGCGCCTGGCGGAGGTCTGCGCCGCTGCCCGACGGCTGTCGGACGCCCGTGAGATCCTGGGTCATGATCAGCCGCAGGACGAGCCCGGTCGTGGTCGGCCGGGAGGCCGAGATGCAGGCTTTGGCGGACGCGTTCGCCGAGGCGGCTGATGGCGCGCTGCGAGTGGTGCTGCTCGGCGGAGAGGCGGGAGCCGGGAAATCGCGGCTGGCATCTGAGTTCTCGGCCCAGGTACAGGACCGGGCGCAGGTGCTGGCTGGAGAATGCATAGACCTGGGCGGGACGCGCCTGCCCTATGCCCCGTTCATAGGGGCCTTGCTGGAACTGGTCCGCCAGCGTGGCGCCGCAGACGTGGCGGGGATGCTGCCCGGCGCTGGCCCGGGAGAGCTGGCCCGGTTGCTGCCACAGCTCGGCAGTCCGGCCGCAGGTGACCCGGAGACAGCACGGGGCCGACTGTTCGGGTCGGTGCTGCTCTTGCTGGAGCAGCTTGCCGGGGAGCGGCCCCTGGTGCTGGTGATTGAGGACATCCACTGGGCTGACCACGGTACCGCCGATCTGCTGGCCTTCCTGTTCCGTACGCTCCGGCACCACCCAGTCCTGCTCATGCTCACCTTCCGAACTGAGGACCTAGGCCGCGTCCCAGAACTGCGACGGCTCGTGGCCGACCTGACTCGTGCGGACGGCGTGCTGCGGCTCGAACTCCCGCCGCTGTCTCGCCGGGGTGTCGCCGCGCAGATAGAGGGAATTCTGGGCCGCCCACCCGAGCCTGCGGCGGTAACGGGCATCTACGAGCGCGGCGGAGGCAACCCGCTGTTCACCGAGGCGCTCCTCGAACCTGACGGAACTGCCGCCGACGAGCTGCCCTGGACGCTGCGGGAACTGATGTCGAGCCGGGTCGGCGAACTGCCGGACGACGCCCGGCAACTGCTCAGGATCGCCGCGGTGAGCGGTGGCTCCATGGCCCATGACCTGCTGGCTGCGGGGACCGGATTGGGGAACGACGCCCTGCTGTCAGCACTGCGGTCGGCTCTGGCAGCCGGGGTGCTGGTGACAGATCCCGAGGGTGACTACGCGTTCCGGCATGATTTGTTCCGCGAGGCCCTGCTGGCAGATCTCCTCCCAGCGGAGCGGGCCCGGGCCCACCGGGCGTTCGCCGAGGCCCTTGAGGCTGACTCGGATCTGAGATCCGGGCAGTGGTCCTCGCTGCAACTGGCCGTGCACTGGCAGGGCGCAGGCGAAGACGAGCGGGCGCTGCGGGCAGCCTGGACTGCGGCGGCGGCGGCGGGCCAGGCGCTGGCTTATGCCGAGCAGTTGCAGGTGCTGGAGCTGGTGCTCCAGCTGTGGGAACGGGCACCGGACGCGGTCGCGGGTACAGGCATGGATCGTGCCGACGTCGAGGAGATGGCGGCTGCCGCCGCGCGGCTGGCCGGCGAGCCAGAACGCGGCCTGGCGCTGGTCGACGCGGCAATTGGCGGCGTTGATCGGGCTCGCGACGCGGAGCGGACTGCTTCATTGCTGCGGCTGCGCGCTGCGCTGCGAGCGCAGATGCTGCTGCCAGGCCAGCTCGACGACTTGCAAGCGGCGCTAAGCCAGGCAGTGCGCCCCACGCGCGTCAGGGCGGCGGTGCTCGCTCAGCTCGCCGCGGCGTTGTGGCTGCGGGACCGGAATGAGGAGGCCCGCCCGCTGGCCGAAGAGCTGCGGACGCTGGCGCAGCGGATCGGCGACGAGGAATACGAGATCGAGGCCCGGATCCGGCTGGCCCAGCTGGATGCGCACAGCACTGACATTGTCCCTGTCCTGGCGGAGGCGGTCACGGCGGCTCGGCGGATTGGCTCGGGACGGCTCGAGGTTCTGGCCCGCGATGGCATCGCGTTCACACTGGAAGCACGCGGTGAACACGAGGCAGCGATCCGCGCCAGTCGCGACGACATGACCAGGGCCGAGCAGGTCGGCCTGTCCCGGTACGGCACGGCGCCGTTCGCGAGCAACCTGGCCGAGCCGCTGATCTCGGTAGGACGCTGGGATGAGGCGATCGAGGTGATTGAGGAAGGGCTCGCCGTGGATCCGGCGCCGTTCGTGCGCTGGTTCCTGCTGTCGTGCCGCGCAGACATTGCCGTCGCGCGGGGCGAGCAGGAAACGGCAGCACAGATTCTGCAAGATCTCTGCTCGCTACCCGGCGCGGAAGCCGAGACGCATCGCGTGCTACCGCTGGCCCGGCTGGCCATCCGGCTCCGGCTCGCGCAAGACGATCTCGACGGGGCCCTCTCCATTGCGGGCGCGATACCCGGCATGCCGGCCGGCGATCCTCGATACCTATGGCCGCTGCTCACCGCCGCCATGTCCGCCTGCGCCGCAGCGTCCAGCTCTGGCGCAAGATCCGGTGTGCGCGATGCCCTGGTTCACGTGGCGGACAACAGCCCTCAGCCAGGCCCGGTGGAACGCGCGCACGCGGCCGTCTTCACCGGCGAGAACGCCCGCGCTAACGGTCAGCGCGGTCGGGCGGCCTGGAACGCGGCCGTCGCGGCCTGGGAAAAACTCGGGCAGCCATATGAGCTGGCCTGGGCGCTGCTGCGAGCAGCCAACGACGCGGCCGCCGAGCATGACAAGGATGCTGCCGCGGCGCAGCTGCACCGGGCCGCAGAGATAGCCCATCGGCTGGGCGCCAGGCCGCTGCTGAGTGAGATCACCCGGCTGGCTCGGCGCGCACGGATCGTCCTGGCCACCAGCCCTGCGGCCGCCTCGCCGGTGCCGTTTGGCCTAACCTCCCGCGAGCTGGAAGTGCTCCGTTTGGTAACGGCTGGCCGGAGCAATCAGCAGATCGCTGCAGAGCTGTTCATCTCCCCCAAGACCGCGAGCGTGCACGTGTCCAACATTCTCGGGAAGCTCGGGGTCAGCAACAGGGTCGAGGCCGCGTCCGCCGCCCATCGCCTGCACCTCACTGACTGAGACATACGCAGGCCGCGCCTGATCTAGGCGCTTTCCTAGCGAGGCACGCCGAGCTGCACCGCTGCCATACGGCTGGCGCCCGATGCGCAGCGAAGCCCATTCCGCGAGCCTTAATCGTGTTAGCCAACGCGCTTCGGTAGCGCAGCCCGGTGCTGAAATGGCGGCCACGGTTAAGGAGAGATGCGATGAAAGACGAGCGGATCGTTCCCGGCGGGACAACCGAACTGGAGGACCAGCTGGTTGCTCAGGCACTGGCGGACGGCGATCCGGCTGGCTGGTTCGAGCACTTTTACCGCGCCAGTGCGGCGGGGGAAGTCGAGCTGCCGTGGAAGCGCGATGAGCCGCACCGGCTCCTCACCCTGTGGGCGGCGAAACGGGGACTCGATGGATCCGGGCGGCGCGCTGTCGTCGTCGGCTGCGGCCAGGGGGCCGACGCCGAGTATCTCGCCCGGCTCGGGTTCCAGGTCATAGCCTTCGACGTCGCCGAGACGGCCGTCAGGCTCGCCAGGGAGCGTTACCCGGACTCGGCCGTCCACTACCAGGCAGCCGACGTGCTGCATCCTCCCGGCCAGTGGAGACATGCCTTCGACCTGGTAGTGGAGATCGCCACGGTGCAGGCGCTCCCGGATCCGCCTCAGCGGCAGGCCATGACCAACGTCGGCCGGATGGTTAGGGCAGGCGGGACCCTCTTTGCCGTCGAGGCCTTCAGAGGCGAGCGGGACAGCACCCCGCAACTGGGGCCATGGGCGCTGAGCCGAGCGGACATAAGCGCCTTCGGGAACGATGGGCTGGCACTGGTCGGCTTGAGGTTGTGCGCAGGCCCGGCCGGCCCGCCTGACCTGCGCTGGCAAGCCGAGTTCCGTCGCGCAGGTGGCTAGCTACAGAGCGCCCTGGACGAGCCGCTAGGCGTTTTCTTATCTCGTCATGCGTACCGCTGGCGGCCGAAATAGGGCTGGCACCCGATGCGGCACGGGTGCAGGTGTCGGCAGCCTTGGTGACACAAGCCAGTTTCAGCGGCGCCTCAGCATCATCCGGACAAGCGCCGTTGCGCATCCGGCGGCAGAGGTTAAACAGACAAGGGAGGCCATCGTCATGGCCGTGCTCACGGGCCGGGTCCACCAGGCGCGGATGGCTAGCCGGCAACGACTGGCGGTCGTCTTGCTGCTCGGCACGAGCTTCATGCTCTCCATCGACTTTTCGATCATGAACGTCGCGCTGCCAGCGCTGGGCGTGAGCGTCGGCCTGAAAGCGTCTGAGCTGCCGTGGGTGATATCGGCGTACGCGCTGCCGGCCGCCGGGTTCAGCCTGCTCTTCGGCCGCCTCGCGGACCTGTTCGGCCGGCGGCGGATGTTCCTGACCGGAGTGGCCCTGCTGATCGCGGCGTCACTGGCCGGCGGATTCGCCCCGGACGCCGGGCTGCTGCTGGCGGCCCGAACCTTGCAGGGTTTCGCCACGGCAATCGCCAGCCCGGCCGCCCTGTCCTTGCTGATCACCTCTTTCGACGACGAGAGGCGGCGGGCCAGGGTGCTGGGCCTCAACGGCACGCTGCTGGCTAGCGGGTTCACCGTCGGCGCGCTGGCCGGCGGAGCCCTGGTGGGCGGACTGGGCTGGCGCTGGCCTTTCCTGATCAACGTCCCGGTGGCGGTGGTGATCCTCACGGCCACGCCGTTCTTGGTGCCCGCCAGCCGGGCCCCGGGCGGAGTCAGGCTGGACGTGCCCGGCGCGGTAACCGTTACCGCCGGTCTGCTGACCTTCGCTTTCGGTGTCATCAACCGCAACCCGGCTGTCCTGCTCGCCGGCCTGGCGATGCTGGTGGTGTTCCTGCTGATCGAACGGCGGGCGCAAGCTCCCCTCGCCGCAGTGAGAATCCTGGCCCGGCCCACCGTGAAGTGGGGCAACCTCGGCGGCCTGGTCACCCTGTCGGTGGAAAGCGGGCTCATCTTCCTGATGACGCTGTACCTGCAGGATGTACTGCATCTCGCCCCGCTCACCACCGGGCTGGTCTTCGGTGTGCCTGGCCTGGCTTCGGTAGTCGCAGGTGTCATCGCCGGCCGCCTGATCGGGCGGCACGGCGCGCGGAAGGTGCTGGCAGCCGGCCTGGTGACGCAGGCCGCTTTCACCGCTCCCCTGGCGCTCCTGGGCACCGGCAGGATGTGGCTTGCGGTACTGGTTCCGGTTCTGTTCTTCGGATTCTTCGGCCACGTGACGTCGATCGTGGCTTACACGGTCGCCGCCACCTCGGGGCTACCGGATTTCGACCAGGGCCTGGCCACCGGCCTCACCACCATGACGCTGCAGGTCAGTAGCACCATCGGTGCTCCGATCCTGAGCGCGATTGCAGCGAGCCGGCCGATCCTGCTCCCCGGCCTCCACCTGGCCGTCATCATCAGCGTCGCGGCGATCGTCATCATCGCGGCGTTCATCTGGACCGGACTGCGCCCCCGGCCGCAGCCGACCGTCACCGCCGCCCGCCACCGCGCCGATAGCCAGGCGCGCCCCGGCGCGCAACGCCAAGAGCCATCGGCCATCGGCACAGGGCGCCGCGTACGCGAAGAGAGCACCTACCGTTAAGACCATCCCGGCCGCAAGAGGCCGGGCCCGTGATACCGGAGGAGATCATCATGACGAAGGAAACAGGGAACGCCGCCCCGCATACGGCTGGCGCCGGCAATGCGCGCGGCCTACCGGCCGTGACCGGACGGGCCGTATTCGAGGCGGACGTGGCGGCCCTGCGGGTGAGGGAGAAGGCGCACACCCGGGAGGGAGACGAGATCGCTGCGGTGCGGCGGCGGCTGCCCATGGTCGAGGTCGACGCGGCCACGCCGCTCACCGGGCTGGACGGTCCGGTCACGCTGCTCGAGGCATTCGAGGGGCGCCGGCAGCTGATCGCCTACTACTTCATGTGGCATCCTGGCGCGCCCGCCGCTGACCAGTGCGAGGGCTGTACCTGGAACAACACGCAGATCACGGAACTGTCCTACCTGCACTCGCGAAGTATCACCTACGCGGTCTTGTGCCAGGGTCCCTACAAAGACAGTGCCCGCTACCGCGACTTCATGGGCTGGCAGCTGCCCTGGTACTCCGCCGAGCAATCCCTCGAGACACTCCTCGCCGGGCGCGTGATCGGCACGATGCACATCGTCTGCTACGTCCGGGACGGCGACCGGGTTTTCGAAACGTACTGGACAACCGGTCGCGGCGTAGAGGTGACCGATTACAGCTACGCGCTGATGGACCTGACCGCCTACGGCCGGCAGGAATCATGGGAGGACTCCCCGGCCGGCGGGCCTCAGGACTGCACCAACACCCGCACTATGACCGGGCCGCCGGACTGGACCCCGGTTCCCGCGTGGCCGCAGGGACGCCCTATTGCCCAGTGGCCCCGGCTGGCGGCCGGCCGATCCGACAGCCTCACCAGCGACCGTCGCCACTGAGCACAAGTGATCCGTGAATGGCACGAAGAGATAGAGGTGAGACAGATCATGAGCAAGATGCCGAGAACAGCGGCGCCGCAGACGCCCGACGATCTCCATGGTGCAGTTGGCGACCTTGGCGCAGGATTTGGCGGTCGCCCCCTTATGCTCCCAACTGCGCAACCGGTCGTCACCGGGCGTCTCGATCAACATCGAACTGCGCGGTCAGGGCGATATCGATCATGTACGTAAGGTGCGTGTCGGTCCTCGGACACATCATCTTTGCGCCCTGACCTGCGGATACGTTGTGGGATCGGACTTAGTTGGAGTCAGACGTTATCGGTTTCCGCAGGTCAGGACCATGGGGGTTCAAGTCGGGTTCAGGTCGCGAAACGATAACGACTCCGGGAAAGCCTCGTTGAGGCTGCGCGGAACTTGCCCCGAGCGCGGGTCGGGAACCTTGAACCAGCCCGCTCGCCGAGGTCCGACAAGCAGGCTGCGGCGCAGCATCAGACCGCTCGCGCGTTCATACGACGCCGCTGCGGCGACGCCGATCACGCCCGGCGCCGTCACCACCTAATAAACGATCGGTCCCGTTCACCGTATATCAACGGTGGCCAGTGAGAACTTGCTTGGGAGCAGACGTGGGCTTTTTGGTGCAGTCCTCCTTTGTAGCGAAACCCGGGCACCTGGCACCTGACCCAGACTCTAAAGTGTCCGGGAATCCGGGACGACCTCACGGGCAGGCGACCGGCGCATAACATGACAACAGTCAACATGTTCATCGTAAGAGAGAGCGCGAGCAACCGCAGCGACGGCGGCCAGAGACCAGGGAAGACGAGAAGCGGACCGCGGCTATTCGGACAAACCGCCGTACTGATCCTGCCGGGACACCAGTCAGTATCGTTGCGCTCATGACTGCGAATCGCGTGGGCGCACCAGCGTAAGCCAAGACGGTGAGCAGCACGTTCCCTAACAACCTCAGAACGTAACCTAGGAGCTTACGCTCGTGCCGTCCGATCCAATCGATCTCCCCGACGAGTTGCGGCTGACGCAGTACGGGGAGAAGCCGCCATTCGGCGACGGCTTCCGCGATCGGCTGCGCGAGGACATCGGGGAGACGGAGCTCTCGATGATCCTCGGCGAGGTCGATGCCTCTGCCGCAGCGGTTCTGGTGACACGTTACCTGGCGGCGGGGGCCGCACGGCGGGTGACGACCATCGGGCGACTGCGGGCAGCCGGCTTCCGGGTAGTCCACAGCGCCACCAAGGCGAACCGGCTGCACGTGAGCGTCTATCCGCCGCTCACCGAAGCGGGCGAGCCTGCTGCATGGGATGGCGAACTGGCGGCCCGGTTCAACGCATGCTTCACTTAAGACAAGGAGGAACAACAGGTCATGACCGCGCTGCCTATGCTTGGCAACCTGGCGTGGGCGCCAGTCCCGGCGATCGAGCACGTGGAGGTGCTTGACCGGTTCAACGGCGTCCCCACGTTCGGGCTGTTCAGCGCGGACGGAGAGCGGCAGTTGTTCTGGCGCCTCACAGGTTACGTCCCGCGCTCGATGTCGATCTGGCTGTACGTTCCCCTTACGGTCGCCGACGAGAATCGGCTGGCGTACGCCGAGCCGTCCGACCTCCTTAGCGGCCTAGTCTTCCAGTCCCGCGATCCCCGCTACGTGACTGTGGGAGTCGCCAGGGACTACCGCCTCGTCTTCGAGCGCGAATGGCATCTGCCGGATAACGCCGACGCGCAGACGTTGCTTGCCGACGTCCTCGTGTTCCTGCGCGATGCACTCAGGATCGCTCTCGCCGAGGACATGCCCCCGGCACGGCGCGAAATCGTCTACACGACGTCCGAGGCCATACAAGAGCTGGCCACCGCCTCAGCCTGAGCAGCGATGGATCGAGCGGCCCGCAGCCACCTCAGGTCAGGTGCACGGACTATGGGGCAAGCTCAGAAGTCACCACTACCCCGCCGCTCAAACCAGCCCCGCCGACCAGGCTTGCGCCTCACACCGGCACGGGCTGCGCCTGCTCCTGCCGGAAAATCATCCGTGCTGGTGGGAGCCAATGCATGGGCGAGGCCGATGTTGTGCGCGATGGCGGCTAGCGGAGGCTAGTGCGTTGGGGAACGCTGTGGCATGGTGATCGACTGTGCTGCTGCGACTGGCCTATCTCGGTGTGACGAACGTATTCGCGCTGCTGCGGCTGCTACCGATGAGAAACGGGGACAAAGACGCGGAGATCCTCGCGCTGCGCCACCAGCTCTCGGTCTTGCAGCGGCAGCTTGGTCCGGACAGGGCGCGGTTCACCCCGGGTGATCGGGCGTTGCTGGCGGCGCTGCTGCACCGGCTCCCGAGGGACGTGCTTGAGGGACTGCACTTGGTGGTGCGCCCGGATACCGTGCTCCGCTGGCACCGCGATCTGGTCGCACGCCGGCACGCCCAGCGGTCCCGGCCCCGGCGCCCGGGCCGGCCGCGCACCGTGCGCTCGATCCGCGTCCTGGTGTTGCGGCTGGTCCGCGAGAATCCCGGCTGGGGGTATCGCCGGGTGCACGGCGAGCTGCTGGTGCTTGGGGTAAAGGTCGCCGCTTCCACCGTCTGGGAAATCCTGCACGAGGCCGGGATCGACCCGGCACCCGAGCGCAGTTCCACCACGTGGGCCGATTTCCTGCGCTCCCAGGCCCGGGCCCTGCTGGCCTGTGACTTCTTCGAGACGGTCACCCTGTCCGGAGTGCGGCTGCACGTGTTCGCGGTGATCGAGCACGCCAGCCGGAGAATCAGGATTCTGGGCGCCACCGCCCACCCGGCGGCGTCCTGGGTGGCGCAGGCCGCCAGGAACCTTGTGATGGACTTGGAGGATGCCGGCTGCCGGGCACAGTTCCTGATCAGAGACCGAGACGGGAAGTTCCCTGGCCTGTTCGACGTCATCCTCGCCGACGCCGGCATCGACGTTGTACTCAGCGGAGTCCGGATGCCGAGGATGAACTCGATCATGGAGCGCTGGGTGCAGACCTGCCGGCACGAGCTATTGGACCGCACATTGATCTGGAACCAGCCCCACCTTCTGCACGCCCTGCGGGAGTTCGAGCTTTTCTACAACGGGCA
>CABEDN010000425.1_pt1 | contig 19022 bp, 17 predicted proteins | sample 3423051 | NCBI WGS metagenome assembly CABEDN01 (sample SAMEA5534330, study PRJEB31848) | metagenome | biome: tundra; feature: field; material: soil | place: USA | collected 2013-05 | depth 0.15 m
TGCTCGATGTCCTCGAGCACCGGCTCGAGCCTGGCGTCGGCCGGCGCGAGGGCCTGGACCTGCTCGGCGCTGAAGTCGGCATAACCCTGGATGACGTTAAGCAGGTTGTTGAAGTCGTGCGCGACCCCGCCGACGAGCTGCCCGAGGCTCTCCAGCCGCTGAGACTGCTGCAGCCGCCGCTCGATCCGCTCCTGCTCGGCGATGGCCCGCAGGCGTTCCCGCTCGGCTTCCATGGCTAGCCGCTCAGTGACGTCGCGGATCGCGGCTGTGACCAGCATTCCGCTGTCCGTCCGCAGGCCGCTCAGGGTGATCTCCGCCGGGAACCTGCTGCCATCCTGGCGCAGCCCGGACAGCGTGAACTCGACGACGCCCGGCTGGGCCTCGGGGTCGGCGAAGTAGCTCGAGCGCGCGGCGGCCAGGGCGGCCCGCGCCTTCTCAGGCACCAGCATCTCCACTGGGCGCCCGATCAGGTCGCCTGCCGCATACCCGAACAGCTGCTCGGCTTGGGTATTCGCCATCGTGACCAGCCCATCCGGCGCCACGGCGATCATCGCGTCCGGGGCCACCTCGAAGAGGCGCCGGAAACGCTGCTGCGCTTCCCGCTGTTCGGCGAGGGCCGTCACGAGCCTGCTGCGCATCAGTTCTATGCCGCTGCCCAGGTCAGCCAGCTCGGATGGGCCTGTCGTCGGAATACGGGTGTCATAGTCCCCCGCGGCGACGGCGTCCGCGGCCCGGCGCAGCGCCCCCAGCGGCCTGAGCAGGCCGAACCAGACCGCGATCACGCGGTCAGCGGCGATGGCGGCGAGCAGGAGGCATGTCATGATGAGCGCGGCCAGGAGCGTGCGCTGTCCACGGCCGAGCTCGTTGGTGACTGCCTGCTGCAGGTCGGTGATCTGAGCCTGCATGGCCGCTCCCGCCGAACGAACGGCTTGCGCGTACGGCCGGGTATACGCAATATTCGCCTGCAGCGCCTGCGCGGCGGCGAAATCGCCCCGGGCCATGGCCGCCAGCTGGGGGCCGGCCACGCTGGTTAGCCAGGCCTGCTCAGCCGTCACGGTCGCGGTGAGCTGCCTGGTTACCGGGCCGTAGCCTGCAACCAACTGGCCGAGATGGTCCCGCATTTTCTGGATCTGGGCGAGTTCGGCGTTGAACTGCGCCGGCGTGCCGGCATGCCCGTTGGTGACGTAGCCGAGGACCCACGTCTGCTGAGTCGAGTAAAGGCTGAGCAGGTCGCCTGCGGCCGCGGCCGCAGGCACCAGCCGGTGCGACAGCTCGCGGTCATCGGCCCGGTTACCGGCCGCCGTGACCAGCGCGCCGCCCAGCGCGACCGTGGCCAGCACCACGGCGACCGCGGAGCCGGTGGCCACCCTCAACCGGATACCGGCTCTCATGCGAAGTACAGCGTGCGCAAGATGAGCATGATGGCCAGGAGCGCGAGGATCACGAGAGCCTTTAGGAACAGACCCTTCTCGTAACGAACCGCGTCGTTGATCTCTTGGCGGAAGATCACCACGGGCCGCGCCTTGACCGCTTCGATCGTCACGTCGGGACCACCATCTTCCCCGTCTTCTCCGTCTTGTCCCACTTCATTTCCGCTCCCCTCAGCTCCTTCACGTAGGAGGCGAACGTGCAGGCGCATAGCAGCGATCCGTATCCCACGACGTAGACGACAAGCGGGCTGAGGAACCGGCCGAATCGGTGCGGCTCGGCCACCTTGGCGAGGCAAGCCACGGGCATCGACGCGGCGGGCCAGGCGTAGATGAACAGGATGCCCCCGGTCAGCAAGGCGTGGTCGGGAGAAAAATGACTCGCGGCGAACGCCTCGTGGGCCAGGCCACGAAACAGCGGGGGGACGCAGGTGTACATGACGATGCCCAGGTTCACCACGCCGGGGAACATCATGCCCTGGCGCCAGGTGTGCCGGGCGATCGGCGGGTCGATCAGCAGCGCGAAGGCGGTGATGAAGAAATAGGTGACGGCGTTGGTGATCCACAGGACGTGAAAGGCGTGCCACGCGCCGGCGTAACTGGCGAAGTACAAGGTGACCAGCGAGAACGACGAGAGGATCATGAAGATCGGCTGGAGGAAGAGGCAGAACCAGAAGACTCCGAAGGTGACGCTGCCGAGGCGGTGCCCCCGGTGCGGCCGGAACCACAATTTGCGGTACCGCTTGGTGACCTGAACATTGCCGCGGGCCCAGCGGAGCCGCTGCTTCCACAGGCCGATGATGGAGCCGGGTTCCTCGGCCCAGACTATGGCGTGCGGTTCGAACACCACCCGGCGGCCGTTCAGCTGGGTCTGGAACGTGGTGAAGGTGTCCTCGGCCAGGGAGCTGGTATCGATCCGGCCGCCCAGGGCGAGCAGGTTCGCCCGCGTGTGCAGCTGGGCGCCGCCGGCCAGGCAGGCGGTCGCGCCGAGCACGTTCTGGCCGCGCCGGGCGGCGGCCTGGGCCGTGATGTACTCGTAGCCGATGAAGCGGGTCATGTAGTTGCCGGGGCGGCTGCCCTCCTTGATGTACGCAGTGACGGCGCCCACGTGCGGGTCGGCTAGGTGGCGGGTCATCTTGCGCAGCGAGTCGGCCTGGAAGATGACGTCGGCGTCGGTTATCAGGAGCGCCTCCATCCATTCGTCGCGCAGGATGACGGCCAGGCCGTGATTGAGCGTGTGCGCCTTCCCCTGGCCGCCCTTTTCCCGGCGCAAGTGGATCACGTTGCCCGGATACTGGGCCTCCTTGGCCGCCGCCACCTGCGGGGTCTCGTCCGTGCTGGCGTCGTCGACCAGGTAGACGCGCAGGGCGTCCCGCGGGTACTCAAGCGACATGAGCCGGTCGATCGAGGCCGCGATGACCGCCGCTTCGTTCCAGGCCGGGATCAGGACCGCGGTCCGCGGGAACACCTGCGCGCAGACGTCGTAGTCGTTGCGCCAGAAATGACCGGCGACCAGCAGGAACTGCCAGCTCGCGGCCACCTCGGGGACGGCGCCGAGCATGACCAGGACGATGAGGATCCAGTCGCCACCCAGGAGAAAGTCGTGGCCCACGGTGGTCAGACCCCGGCGGCACTCACGGTCTGCCGGACCGAGTCGTAAATACCGATGTTCCGGCAATGATGGCTGTCACTGCCGGCTACCAGCGACACGCCCGCGGTCGCCATGGCCGTGACGGTGCGGACCGACGGGCACGACCACTTTTCGTTGACCTCGATCATCGTGCCCGCGTGGGCCACCCGCTTAGCCAGGTGCGTCAGGAGCGGATCGGGAACCATGGCCTCGTTCAGCCCGATCTTGGGCAGGACGCTGAACAGGTGCGCCAGCAGCGACCGGAAACTGGTACCCAGCGAGTTCGCCGTCGCCTCGCACAGCCGCTCGATCGCCTCGGCGGCGGTCATGCCTCCGCAGGAGATCGCCGCTCGCACCTCGGCCGGGTGCACGGGGCCGTCGTCGGAGGGGAACTGGTGGTCGGCGATCAGCACCAGGTCGATGCCACTCAGGTCGGGTGGTGTGTCGAGCTGGCCGGAGGTGTCGAGGATCTTGGCCTCCACGCCGGCCAGGACCCGCAACCCCGGCTGGTGGCGGTACTGGCCGACGGCGGCAATGAAGTCAGGCACCCAGGCCGTGTCCCGCCGCACGTGATCGACAAGGCACAGCGTGCGGAGCTCGCGATCCCGGGCCGACTCGACGTTTTCCGCGAGGGTGCTGGCCCCGTCGGAGAACGTCGAGTGAACGTGAAAGTCCTCATCTAGGGCGACGCGGTGGTTATTGACGGCACGGTGGTTATTGACGGAGTTCATGCCGGGCTGGTCTCCAGGTTCAGCCCGACGCTGGAGATGTCGGCGGGATCGAGGAAGAGCTCGTCGAGGAAGCGGACCACGGCCCGCTCGCGGAACTCGATCGTGGCCGGAAGCGGCCGCCCGAGCAGGGCGGCGAGCGCGAGCCTGGGCATGTCGACACCGCTGGCGATGGTGAGCCCTAGCGTGCCCGGCATCCTGGGATTCACCTCAAGCAGCGCGGGTGAGCCGTGATGGTCACGTTTGCACTGCACGTTAGCGACGAAGGTGATACCGGTCGCCTGGGCGACGGACCGCCCGAACTGCTCGACCTCGGGGTCGTGAACGGTCAGGCCACCCACCGACACACCAGAATCGACCCGGGCCCGCAGGCGCGGGACGGACGCGATCACGTGTCCTGCCGCGTCGGCGAGCACATCGACGGAGTACTCCTCGCCGGGCAGGAACTCCTGGACGATCAGGCTCGGCGAGCGGTCAAGCCCGGCCAGTTCCGCGGCGGAGGCCACCGTGATGATGCCGCGGGATCCGCTCCCCTCCCTCGGCTTGACTATCAGGGGGTAGGTCCAGCTGGCCGGATCAACGGAAGGCCCGAACAGCTCGGTGCGAGGGACCTGAACGACACCGGCGCAGTGCTCGGCCAGTGCGAGCTTGTCCAGGATGACGTCCAGCGCGGCGGCGGGCGCCAGGAGCAGGCCGATGCCGGCGGCCGTGAACGTCTCCCGCGCGTGGGCCAGCGGCCGCAGCTCGCTGTCGACGGTCGGCAGGACCACGTCCACGCCCAGCGCGCGGCACCGGGTCAGCAGGGCATCCGCGAAGCCCGGAGCCGCGCCCGCCGGGATGAGGGTCCGCGCCCAGGGCGGAACCAGGTACAGCCCGGCCGCCCAGGGATCCATGTCCGCGGCCAGGAGCTGCACCGATTCATCGGCGCGCAGCGACTTCATCGCGGCGATCGCGGCGGGACCGCCCGCGCCCGTGACCAGGACACGCAGTGCCGCCGTCACGGCGTCACCAGCGAATGGCTGCCGGCGGAGCGGGCCGGCAGGCCGCCCGCGCGGTCGCGGATGACCTCGAACGGCTCGGCGTGGCTTCCGCCGCAGTACCGGGACCAGTAGCGGGCCGTCGAGGTGATCAGCTCGGGTTCGAGGTAATCACGCACGCCGACCTGGGAACCGAACGTGTCGATGGCCTTCAGCTTGCCGCCGATGTGATCATCGATGGTCACGAAGTGGGTCGGCCGGTAGTCGACGGTGGCCGACGGGGACTGGAAGCAGTAGACACGGCCCACCCGCCGGGCGGCGACCATGGCCGCGCGATGGGTGTTGCGATGGTCCTGGTGGACGTCGTGAATGGAGTGCGTGTAGACGATCGTCGGCTGGACTTCCGCGATGACCCGGTCGATGACGCCGATGGTCGGGTTGCCCTCCGCGATGAGGGTGTCCTGCAGGTCATCCAGGAACAGCCGGGCGCCGATGACATCGGCGGCCTCCTGCGACTCACGGGCCCGCTGCGCCTGGTCTCCTCCGTGTGCGCCGCGCGAAAGGGTCAAGATCGCCACCGTGTGGCCGGCCGCCTTGTGGGCCAGCAGCGTGCCGGCCGCGCCGATCTCGACGTCATCGGGATGGGCCCCGATGGCCAGTACCGTCTCACGGCCCGCGGCCCGCGCGGCCCGGCCGGCCTCGACGAGCTCGGTCGCCTTGGCGACCAGCTCCTGCGCACCGATGGGCTTCTGCAGGAATTCGGCGGCCGCGCTGCGTAGCGCGGAGACCGCATAGTCAATCGTCGGGTTCCCGGTGAGCACGGCGACCGGCAAGTCGGGCTCCAGCTGGCGGACCCGCTCCAGAAGTTCGAGCCCCGTCATGCCCGGCATCTCGATGTCGGTGATGAGCAGATCCCACTGCTCGGTCTCGATGAGGCGCAGCGCGCCGATCGAATCGAGCTCCTGAGTGACGTCGAAGCCGCCGCGCCTCCGCAGCACCCGCGCCAGATACGCGCCGAGGGCGGGATCGTCGTCGATCAGCAGTATGCGTCCGGGCTGCTGGTCACGCTCGCTAGCATCCATTGAGGCCCCCCGTCCACCGCCCTGGACCCTCGCTGACCGTTCCCCTATTGTGATCAACAATGAGTAGCGTGACGGTTCCTATCTGTTATTAACCAAGATAGCAGCCTTGCTGGGGGTTAGCTTGCGTCCCGGCGCCAGACGAGCGACTCCCAGGGCCGCAGTTCCAGGTCCGGCAACGGGCGGAGCGGGGCGTCGGGGAGGTTGGCCAGGACGACAGGGGCGGTGGCCCAGCCGCCGTTCAGCGGCAGCGGCGCCTTGACCGGGCCCGAGGAGAAGTTCGCGGCGACCAGGAGCTCGGCCCCGGCCCCGCGGCGGACGAAAGCCCAGATCACCGGGTGATCAGGGAGCAGGAGCTCGAAGTCGCCGTCGGTGACCACCGAATCGGCGTGGCGCAAGGCGATGAGCTGGCGGTAGTGCTCGAACACCGAGGCGGGGTCGCCGACCTCGGCGGCCGCGTTCACCTCCGTGTAGTCGGGGTTGACGGCGATCCAGGGGGTGCCGGTGGTAAACCCGGCGGCGGGCGAGGCGTCCCACTGCACCGGGGTGCGGCCCTGGTCACGGCTCATCCGGGTCATCGCAAGCAGCAGGGCGGGCAGGTCGGCATCGGCCCGCGCGGCCGCTTCCGCGTAGAAGTTGAGCGCCTGGATGTCCCGGTAATCGCCGATGGCGGCGAACGGCGCGTTGGCCATCCCCAGCTCGTCGCCCTGGTACACGTACGGCGTGCCCTGGTGCAGGTGCAGGACGGTGGCCAGGGTCTTGGCCGAGGCCATCCGGTGCTCGCCGTCGTCGCCGAACCGCGACACCGAACGGGGCTGGTCGTGGTTGCCGAAGTACAGCGAGTTCCAGCCGCGCCCGGCCAGGCCCGTCTGCCAGGCGGCCATCGACGCCTTCAGGGCGGGGAGCTTCAGCGGGCGCAGGTCGTATTTGTTAGCCCCTTGATCCAGCCGCACGTGCTCGAACTGGAAGACCATGTCGAGCTCGTGACGTTCGGGGCCGGTGAACAGCACCGCCTCGGGGACGGTAACGCCCGGCATCTCGCCGACGGTGAGCACATGCGCGTCGCGGCCGGCGAAGACCTCGCGGTACATCTCCTGCACGAACTCGTGATTGCGCGGGCCGAACGTGAAGTGCGCCTCACCCGGCCCGTAGAGCGAGCCGGGCCGCGGCTCGGTGTCCGGCAGCGAGGTGTCCTTGCTGATCATGTTGATGACGTCCATCCGGAACCCGTCGACACCACGGTCCAGCCACCACCGCATCATGGCGAAGACCGCCTGGCGGACTTCGGGATTCTCCCAGTTAAGGTCGGGCTGCTTACGGGAGAAGATGTGCATGTAGTACTGGCCGGTCGCCTCATCCCAGGTCCAGGCCGGCCCGGAGAAGTGCGATTCCCAGTTGGTCGGTTCCGCACCCGGCGTCCCCGGCGTCGCGCCGGGGCGGGCATCACGCCACCAGTACCAGTCTCGTTTGGGGTTGACCCGGCTGGAGCGGGACTCGATGAACCATGGATGTTCGTCAGATGTGTGGTTCACCACCAGGTCCATGACCAGCAGCATGCCGCGGGCGTGCAGCTCGGCGATCAGCTCGTCCAGGTCGGCCAGCGTCCCGAACAGCGGGTCGATGTCGGTGTAGTCGCTGATGTCATAGCCGTTGTCGTCCATCGGCGACCGGTAGACCGGGCTCATCCAGATGACGTCGACACCCAGGCGCTGGAGGTAATCCAGGCGGCCCAGCACGCCGCGCAGGTCGCCGATACCGTCCCCGTCGGAGTCGGCGAAGCTTCGCGGGTACACCTGATAGACGACCCAGCGCCGCCAGTCGTCATCGCGCTCCCGGCTCGTAACGTCTCCCGCGCCTGCCCCTGAACCTGCCGCTGCTGGCAAAGCTTCCTCCTGTGCTCGACGTCGATGCCCGGTAATCAACGAAGGTACGGCGCGACCTACCGCGTATTCAATTTGCGGACTTTCTGCGATCACGGAAATACTCTGGGTTATCAGTCCCGAGTCGACGGGAATGCCCCCTAAGTTTGGCATCCTGGTCTTCGGCGGCTGCGGCTCGCCGCTGGTCGAGGCCGACGCGAACGTGTCCGGCTGGAGGGCAAACTCGGAGGTGGGCCCGGTGGTCGACGGCAACTCCTACGACGGGTCTGCTTACCACCCGGCCTGACCGGGACAACGCTGGCCGCCGGGACGTACCCGGCGGCCAGCCTGTTGACGGCGCGCCTGGCGTGTCAGTATGACGGCATGGTAGATCCGCGTGCGGGGCAGCCCGCTGCCGTCGAAGACCTGGTCGATGTCGCGAAGCTGGTGACCGCCTACTACGCGGTGCATCCCGATCCTGGTGAGGCTGCTCAGCGGGTGTCGTTCGGCACCTCCGGCCATCGCGGATCGGCCTTCACCGCGACGTTCAACGAGGACCACATCGTGGCTACCACGCAGGCCATCTGCGAGTACCGGGACGCCCACGGGATCAACGGGCCGCTGTACCTGGGCGCGGACACGCACGCGCTGTCCGAGCCCGCTCAGGTCAGCGCGCTCGAGGTGCTCGCCGCCAACGGCGTGCGGGTCATGGTCGACGCCCGCGGCGGGTACACGCCGACCCCGGCGGTGTCCCGGGCGATCCTGGCGCATAACGCGTCGGGTCAGGGCCCCCGGGCCGACGGGATCGTGGTCACTCCGTCGCACAACCCCCCGCCGGACGGGGGGTTCAAGTACAACCCGCCCGACGGCGGGCCGGCCGGCACCGACATCACCTCCGGAATCCAGGACCGGGCGAACGACCTGCTGGCCAGCGGGCTGAAGGCGGTCCGGCGGATACCGTACGCGCGGGCGGCCGCGGCCGATACCACCGGCACGTTCGACTTCCTCGGCAGCTACGTGGCGGCTCTGGGCCAGGTGGTGGACCTGGCCGCGATCAAGGCGGCCGGAGTGCGGATCGGCGCGGACCCGCTCGGCGGGGCCAGCGTGGCCTACTGGGGCGAGATCGGCGAGCGTTACGGCCTGGACCTGACCGTGGTCAACCCCGACGTGGACGCCACGTTCCGGTTCATGACCCTGGACTGGGACGGCAAGATCCGGATGGACTGCTCGTCGCCGTCCGCGATGGCCAGCCTGATCGCCCGCCAGCACGAGTTCACGATCGCGACCGGGAACGACACCGACTCCGACCGGCACGGCATCGTCACCCCCGACGGGGGCCTGATGAACCCCAACCACTACCTCGCGGTCGCCATCAACTACCTGTACCAGCACCGGGACAGCTGGCCGGCCGGGGCCGCCGTGGGCAAGACGCTGGTCAGCTCCTCGATGATCGACCGGGTCGCCGAGGGCCTGAACCGGGCCCTGCTCGAGGTCCCGGTCGGCTTCAAGTGGTTCGTGCCCGGACTGCTAGACGGTTCGGTGGCGTTCGGCGGTGAGGAAAGCGCCGGAGCGTCGTTCCTGCAGCGCGACGGCTCGGTGTGGACCACCGACAAGGACGGGATCATCCTCGCCCTGCTCGCCTCCGAGATCACCGCCGTGACCGGGCATTCGCCCTCGCAGCTCTACCGCGGCCTGACCGACCGCTACGGCGCGCCCGCCTACGCCCGCATCGACACCGCGGCCACCAGGGCACAGAAGGCGGCGCTGGCCAAGCTCTCCCCCGCTCAGGTCTCCGCCAGCGAGCTGGCAGGCGAGAAGATCACCGCGGCGCTGACCACCGCCCCCGGCAACGGTGCCGCGATCGGCGGGCTCAAGGTGGTCACCGCCTCCGGCTGGTTCGCCGCCCGGCCCTCGGGCACCGAAGACGTCTACAAGCTGTACGCCGAATCGTTCCGCGGCCCGGAGCAGCTCGCCGCGATCCAGGAGCAGGCGCGGGAGATCGTGGCCGCCGCCATCGGGTGAACGTGCTGGCGGCGGGGGCCGGCTCGCGGCTCAGACAGTGAGGCTGACGCCCGGGCCTTCGCCCGCGGCCAGGGTCTCCTCGTCGAACCATACGCCGCCCTCGGCGAGGTAGCGGAAATGCAGCGTGCTGCCGGCCTGGACGGTCACCGCGGCGCTCCGGGTGCGGTTCGCCCGCCGCCGCAGCGGATGCGCGAAGGGGTTCCAGTCGTTGAAGCTGCCCACTACCGACACGGCGCCGCCTGGCTCATCGGCCGGCAGCGCGAAGGTGACGCGGACGTTGCCGTCTTGGCCAGGCCTGGTTGTCTTGATCATCTTGATCTCTCCACTCCAGCGTTCAATAACCAGTTCGAGCTAATTATCTCCAACTCTCGGCCGCGATCACTGATTTCGCTATTTACGCGTTCGGCGTGTCGCGGTCCTGGCGGCCTGCGGGGGCGGGTGCGGCCCTGTTTGCGAGCCGGTGCGGCATCAGCGCAATCTTCGCAAAAACGGGTCCTGTGGCTCGTAGGGTGCGACCTTGATCCGGGCGTCCGCGACGACGGCCCGGTCCGGGCGGGCGATGACCGGATCGAGGTCGAGGTCGGTGACTTCGGGCAGGTCGTCAGCGAGCCGCGAGACCCGCAGCAGCAGGTCGCGCAGCGCTCCGAGGTCAGCCGCCGGGCGCCCGTCGCCGACGAGCAGGAGCGGCGCGGAGCGGACGGACCGGATCAGCTTGTCCGCGTCGGTGTCGGTGAGCGGAGTCAGCCTCGCCGACCGGTCGGCGAAGACCTCGCTGGCCACGCCGCCGAGCCCGAACACCACCAGCGGCCCGAAGGTGTAGTCGGCGGTGACCCTGACGATCACCGGGATGCCGTCCGCCCGGGCGGTCACGTCGGCGAGGTCGCCTTCATCGCCTGCCAGCGGTATCCCGTAGCAGCGGAGCAGGTCGGCCACCTGTTCCAGGGGCAGCCAGCCGCCGTCCGGGGCCTGGCGGAGGAACCCGCGGGTAAGCGCGGCGGCGTTCGCGGTCTCGATGCCGGGGAAGTCGGGCACCCGCCCCCGCGGCTCGGCCCGCCAGGCCCCGTACGTCGCGGCGCGGGCCAGCGCGGCCACCGCGGCCTCCGGGTACCCGTACGCGGGCACCTGGCCGTCGCGGCCGGGCCGGGGCAATAGCCGGACAGACTCCGCCTGGTCGAGCAGCACGGCGGCCAGCGGGACGCCGACGTCCGCCTCCTGGATGGCGCTGACCAGGTCGCCGGTCGCGCCGGTGGGCAGCGTCAGCGCGATGATCGCATCCACCCCGTCGTCGGCCGCGAGCAGCTCCAGGCCCTGGCGGAAATCCTCACGGCACACGGTGGCCGTCATGTCGACCGGGCCGCTGACGGTGCCATGGACCGGAGTCAGCGCCAGCAAGCGCAGCCGGGTCTGGCCGTGCGGGCGGTGGACGGTCAGGCCGAGGTCGGTGCATGCATCGGCGGCCAGCAGCCCGGCGCTGCCGACGTTGGACACGATCGCGACCGTGCGCCCGGCCGGCACCGGCTGGGTCGCCAGCAGCGCGGTGGTCTCGATCAGCTCCCCGAAGCCCCGCGTGGTGATGACCCCGGCCTGCTCGAACAGCGCTTCCCGGCTGGCCAGCGGCGGACCCGAGCCCGCTTCCGCCCCGGCCAGGGCCGGCGCCTGCTGGCCGGCCACCGAACGGCCGGCCAGTACGGTGAGCACCGGCATGGTGGCGCCGACCCGGCGGGCGGTGCGGGCGAACTTGCGCGGGTTGCCGAACGACTCGATGTACAGCACCGCGACCTTGGTCAGGCCGTCGTGCTCCCACCACAGCAGCATGTCGTTGCTGGACACGTCCAGCTTGGGACCTACCGAGGCGAACGAAGAGATCCCGATGCCCAGCCGGGACAGCTGATCCACCAGGGCGAACCCCAGCCCGCCGGACTGCATCACCAGCCCCGCCACGCCCGGCCGCGGCGGCCGGGCCGCGAACGTGGCGTTCAGCCCGATCCCCGGCACCGCCACGCCGAACCCGTCCGGGCCGACCAGCCGCATCCCGTACCTGCGGCAGACCGCGAGCAGATCCGCGCACGCGCCGGCATCCAGCCCCGAGGTGATCACCACCAGCGACCGCACCCCGCGCTGGCCGCACTGCTCCGCCACCGGCAGCACCGCCCCGGCAGGCACCGCGATCACCGCCAGGTCGGCCGGCTCCGGCAGGTCCAGGACCGAGGCCAGGCACTGCGCGCTGGCGATCCCGCTGGCGATCCCGCTGGCGATCCCGCTGGCGATGCCGCTGTCCATCTCGCGGGCGATCTCGCGGGCATGGGGGTTCACCGCGTACAGCCGGCCGGCGTAGCCGCCGGCTGCGATGTTGTCCAGGATGGCCCGGCCCGCGGTGCCCGGACGCCGGCTGACGCCGATCACCACCACGGATTCGGGCGCGAACACGTGCCGCAGGCTGGCCGCCTCCGCGCGGCGCTCCCGTTCGGCCACGGCGGACAGGTACACATCCAGCGCGGTCCCGCCGCCACCGGTCGGCGGCGCGGCGGCGGGCAGCGGGAAGGTCAGGTCATAGACCCCGTCCGCATAACGACGGGTAACGGGCAGCCCGGCGTCGGCGAACACGTTGAGCATGGCGCGGTTCTCGGTCAGGGTCTGCGCGGTGAACGTGGTGATCTGCTGGCTGCGGGCCCAGGAGACTAGGTGCTCGAGCAGCAACGTGGCGATGCCCCGGTGGTGCATGTGGTCGGCCACCGCGAACGCGACCTCGGCGGCGTGCTGGGTCGCCGCGGATCGTTCGGGTTCCCCGGCCTGACGTACTGGCTCCCGGGGGGTGGCGTAGCTGGCTACGCCGGCCACCTCGCCGCCCGAGGTCGCCAGCAGCGCCACGTTCCCCGGTGAGGGGTTCCGGCAGATCCGCCGGGCCTCCGCCTCGGCGGCCCCCCGGCTGATATTGAAGAAGCGCATGTAGGTGTTGTCGCGGGACATCGCCTCGTGCATGGCCTTGACCGCGTCGAAGTCGTCCGGGGTCGCCGGGCGGATCTCGACGGTGGTTCCGTCGGCCAGCAGCGCATACACCTGGCTGGCTTGTTTCGCCGTGCTCACCTAGCCCAGTCTGGCCGGCCGCCTATGGTGAGAGAGAGCCCGGTCGGTGAACCCTGCACGCGGAACACCGAACTGGCACCTTTACGGGGCGTATCGACTCGAAGTACCGTCGAAAGCGTTTTATCGGCAGCGTCCCGGATCCTTTGCGACCAGGAGGCCAGTGGAATGACGACGCAGGATGCAGCGTGGCAGGCCGGCGAGTCGGCGGCGGGGGTGCTGGGTCCGGAGACGGGGGTGTTCGCCTCGGCGGACGCGGCCGGGCTGGGCGCGGCCACCCTGGCGGTGCTGCGCCGGGCGGCCGGTAAACCTGGCGCGACCGCGGCGGCAGGCCTGCGGTACTGGGCCAGCATGGCCCTGGCCGGGCCGGTAGCCACCGCGCGCTGGCTAGGCCTGGACGCGGCCCCGCCGGTCCCCGTCCCCGAGGGCGACAAGCGGTTCGCCGACCGGGCCTGGGCCGACAACCCGGCGTTCTTCGCTATCCGGCAGGCGCACCTGGCCGCGGCCCGGCTGGTCAGCGACCTCGTGGAAGCGGGGGCGGGGAACGCCATGGACGACGCCAAGGCCGAGCTCGCGACCAGCTTCCTGGTGGACGCGCTGGCGCCGACGAACTTCCTGGCCACGAACCCGGCCGCGCTCAAGCGGGCGCTGGAGACTGGCGGGGCCAGCGTCGCCGCCGGGGCCGCCCACTTCGCCGATGACCTGCTCAACAACGGGGGCCGGCCGCGGCAGGTCGACACCCGCCCGTTCCGGGTCGGCGAGAACCTGGCCGCGACGCCGGGCAAGGTCGTGTTCCGCAACGAGCTGATGGAACTCATCCAGTACGCCCCGCAGACTCCGCAGGTCCACGCGATCCCGGTGCTGGCCAGCCCGCCGTGGATCAACAAGTACTACGTGATGGACCTGGCCCCGGGCCGCAGCTTCGCCGAATGGGCCGTCCAGCACCAGCGGACCGTGTTCGCCATCTCCTACCGCAACCCCGACGCCGCCATGAGCGGCGTCACCCTGGACGACTACCTCATCCACGGGCCGCGGGACGCCCTGGACGTCATCGCCGGGATCACCGGCGCGCCCACGATCGACATCATCGGGCTGTGCCTGGGCGGCGCGCTGACCGCGATGCTCGCCGCGTACCTGACCGAGAAGGGCGACAACCGGATCGGGTCGGTCACGCTGCTGAACACCCTGCTGGACTACAGCGAACCCGGGATCCTCGGCGTCTTCACCGACGAGAAGACCGTCGCCCAGCTGGAACGGCAGATGGCCAAGACCGGCGTGATGGAGGGCAGCCAGATGGCCGGGACCTTCGACATGCTCCGGGCCAACGACCTGATCTTCAACTACATGGTGTCGAACTGGCTGATGGGCCAGAACCCGCCGCCCTTCGACATCCTGGCCTGGAACGGGGACAACACCCGGATGCCCGCCGCGATGCACTCGTTCTACCTCCGCTCGCTGTACATGCGCAACGAACTAGCCCGCGGCCGGCTCGAGCTGGCCGGGCAGCAGCTGTCCCTGTCCTCCGTCACGAACGACACCTACGTGGTGGGAGCGATCAACGACCACATCGTGCCCTGGCACGGGTCCTACAAGACCGGCGGCCTGCTCGGCGGCCAGGTCCGCTACGTGCTGTCCAGCGGCGGCCACATCGCCGGCATCGTCAACCCGCCCGGCCCCAAGGCCTGGTACGAAGCCGCCGAGTACGCCGGCCCTGATCCCGAAGCCTGGCGGGCCGCGAACAGCAAGCACCGCGGCTCCTGGTGGGAAGACTGGACCACCTGGTCCAGCGCCCGGGCCGGGGACCTGGCCAAGCCGCCCCGGCTCGGCAGCAAACGGTACCCGGCCCTCGGCGACGCCCCGGGTGAGTACGTGCTCGGCTGACCCAGCCGGGGCGTCAACATGGAGGTAACACCATGGCTGAGATGAACGGGCAGGTGGCACTGGTAACAGGAGGGATCCGGGGCATCGGGCTGGCTATCTGCGAGCGGCTGATGAACCGCGGCATCAAGGTCATCGACGAGGTACTCGACCAGCACGGACACCTGGACATCCTGGTCAACAACGCCGGCATCACGGTGGACAAGACGGTGCGGAGGATGACCCCGGCCGAGTGGGACCACGTCATCCACGTCAACCTGTCGGGCGCGTTCTACCTGTCCCGTGCCGTCTTACAGCACATGCTGGACCGCGGCTACGGCCGGATCATCAACATCTCCTCGGTCATCGGCTCGGCCGGCGGGTTCGGCCAGGCCAACTACGCGGCGGCCAAGTCCGGCAGTGTTCGGGCTGACGATGAGCCTAGCCCTGGAGACCGCGAGTAAGGGAATCACCGTCAACACGATCACGCCCGGGTTCATCACCACCGACATGACCGCGGCCGTCCCCGCCGCCGCCATGGACAAGATCGTCGCCCGCATTCCGGTGGGCCGGCTCGGCGAGCCCGGGGAGGTCGCCCGGGTGGTGGAATTCCTGGCCGACCCCGAGTCGGCCTACATCACCGGTCAGGTCTGCCCAGTCAACGGAGGTCTGTACATGTAATCCGCTAGGCGTCCGGCGGGCCGGACGCCGGATCCGGGATCGTGACGGCCAGGCCGGCCAGCAGGCCGCCGTCGATCCGGATGTCTTCCCCGGTGATGAAGCTGGCCCGGGGGCTGGCCAGGAAGGCGACAAGCTCGGCGACCTCGGCGGGCCTCGCCACCCGGCCGAGCGGATGGGCCCGCCCCCAGCCGTCGATGGCGCGCTGCGCCCCCGGCTCGGTGCCGTCGCTGAACAACCGGGCTGATGCCCGCAGCATGGGAGTGTCGACTGAACCCGGGCACACCGTGTTCACCCGTACTCCTCGTGGAGCTTCGTCGATGGCCATCGCCCTGACCATGGCGTTCAACGCGCCCTTGGTCGCCGAGTAGGCCACGACGCCACCTTGGGCCGCGTAGGACTGGACCGAGGAGACCACCACCACGGCGCCCCTGGAGCTGCGCCGCAGCTCGGGAAGCGCGGCCCTGGCGGCCAGGAAGACGCCCTTGACGTTGACCGCGAAGGCCTCATCCCATACGGCTTCCCCGGTTTCGGTGACCGTGCCGTACCGCTGGATCCCGGCACACGTCACCAGGGTGTCCAGCGAGCCGAACGAGCCGACGGCGAGCCGCACCGCCGCGGTCATCGCCTCGCCGTCGCGGACATCCGCGACGGCTGGCACAGCCGTCCCGCCCGCGGCGGTGATCGCCGCGACGACCGCCCCCGCCTGATCGGCATCGGCCGAGTTCACCACGACGCGGGCGCCCCGGACCGCGAGCAGCTCGGCGACGGCCCGGCCGATGCCACTGGACCCGCCGGTCACCAGGGCCACGCTGCCGGCGTGATCGCTCACTGGTGGTGGTGTCCGTGCTGCTTGATCTCAGCCAGTGCCGTCAGGCCCGCCCGCAACCCGGCCAGCTCAGCCGGTGAGATCCGGCCGGCCAGCTCGGCGTCGACGGCTTCGACCGCGGAGCGGGTGGCGGCCGCGGCGGACCGTCCTCGCTCGGTGAGCTCGATCGTCATCCGCCTGCGGTCTTCTGGGTTGATCTCCCTGGTCAGGTAGCCGCGAACGACCAGGGTGTCGATCAGCTGGCTGGCCGCCTGCTTGCTGACCCCGAGCCCGGAGATCATGTCGGCCGCCGATCCGCCGAAGTTCGCCATGCCGCCCAGCACGAACGGCCCGTTCTGGGGCAGGTCGTCGAACCCGGCCTCGGCCAGGCTTTCGCTGATCGCCCGGCTATAGCTGCCGCGTGCCGCGCGCAGCAAGGCGGGGATCACGATCTCCTCACCCGTAACTGTCATGCCGCCAGGTTACTGGCCTAACGGCATTTAGTCTATATAATTGACAGTCAAGAATTTTGACGGCATGACTGGACCGCGGGTGCGAGCGGAGGGTGCGATCGGGGGGCGCGATCGGGGGGCGCGCCATGGTGGCAGTTGTGTTCCTGCCGGAGCGGCATTACGTTCCGATCAGCATGTTTCCTCTCGTCTCAGGAGCCGCCGGATGTCACCGATCAACCGCCAGGTACGGCTGGCTGCCCGCCCGTCCGGACGGCCCACGCCCGCCGACTGGGAATTCACCAGCGAGGCCGTGCCGGAGCCGGGGCAGGGACAGTTCGTGGTGGAGGTCTCGCATCTGTCCATCGACCCGGCGATGCGCGGATGGATGAATGCCGGGGCCTCCTATGTCCCGCCGGTCGAGGTCGGCGCGGTCATGCGGGCCGGCGCGGTCGGCCTGGTCACGGCGTCCGGGCATGCCGGGTTTGCCGTGGGCGACTACGTCTACGGCGCCTTCGGGGTCCAGGAATACGCGCTGTCGGACGGCCGGGGCGTCATCAAGATCGACACCTCGCTGGCGGAGCCGGCGACTTACCTGGGCACGCTGGGGATGACCGGGCTGACCGCCTACTTCGGCCTGCTGGACGTCGGCCGGATCCAGCCGGGTGAGACCGTAGTCGTTTCAGGCGCCGGCGGCGCGGTGGGCAGCGTGGCCGGCCAGATCGCCAAGATCAAGGGCTGCCGGGTCATCGGGATCGCGGGCGGCCCGGATAAGTGCCGGGCGGTGACCGGCGAGTTCGGCTTCGACGCGGCGATCGACTACCGGACTGAGAACGTGCGCAAGGCACTGCACGAGCACGCGCCGGGCGGCGTCGACGTCTACTTCGACAACGTAGGCGGCGAGATCCTGGACGCCGTCCTGACCCGGCTGGCGCGGGGAGCCAGGATCGTCATCTGCGGCGCGGTGTCGCAGTACAACGAAACCCAGGTCCAGGGGCCGGCCAACTACCTGATGCTGCTGGTGGCGCGGGCCACCATGGCCGGCATGGTGATCTTCGACTACGAGGACAGGTTCCCCGGCGCCATCGCCGAGCTGGCCGGCTGGCTCCAGGCCGGCCAGCTCGTCTCGCGCGAGCACGTGGTCCGCGGCGGCATCGGCGACTTCCACGACGTGCTGCTCATGCTCTTCGACGGGGCGAACACCGGCAAGCTGGTCCTGGCTCTGGACCGGAGCTAGACCGGCTCCCGAGCTAGACGGAGCCGGCTCAGGCCCGCTGCAGGGCCACCCGGTCCAGGCCGAGAAGAAGCGCCTCGATCAGCGTGATCGCGCGGTCGATGTCGGGCGGGCGGTCGGCGATCACGTCGGCATACAGGAACCCCTCGCTGATGCGCACGATCGCGTAGGCCAGCGTCGGGGTGTCCAGGCTGGCGTCGAACGCGCCGCGGCCGCGTTCGAGGTCGATGAGGTTCTCCAGCGCGCCGACCATGCCCGCGTGCACGGTGCTGCGGGTTCCGGTCAAGATGCGCAGCGCGGTCTCCGGATCGGACTCCAGGAACGCGCGCAGCGGCCGGTCGGTGCCGATGCCGTGCAGCACTCCCCCGGTCAGCGCGACGAGCCGGGCGGTCCCCGCCAGGGCCGTGGTCGCCTGCACCTGGTCGGCAAGCAGCCGCCGGGCGCGCCACCAGAGCATCTCGTCGAGCAGCTGCTCGCGGTTGCCCGCGCGCCGGTACAGCGTGGCGCGGGCCACGCCGAGGCGGCTGGCCAAAGACCGCATGTCCAGCCGCTGTCCGGAGACGAAGACGTCCACCGCCGCCGCGAAGATCCTGGCCGGGACCCGGTCCGGCACCGCGGTTCCCTCGGGCAGGACCGCGCGGGCGTCCGCATCACCGTCTCGGCGCGGGTGCGGGTGCGGGCCGGTCCTCATCAGCTGGCCGCTCGCTGCTCGGCGGCCTTGACCAGCGACCCGAGCTCATCGACGAGGTAGCCGGCCAGGGCGTCGATGTCGGGAACCAGCTCACGGCAGCTGACCAGCCCGAAGTGCAGCTGACCCAGGTAGCCGACCAGGGTGACGTTCAGGCCCTGGCCGTCGGTGACCACGGACACCGGGTAGTGGGCGACGAGCTTGGCTCCGCAGAGATAGACCGGGACGTTCGGCCCGGGGACGTTCGAGATCGTGATGTTGAACGGCGGCAGCCGGTGCAGCAGACCGGTGGCGAATACCACCCGGGCCGCCCGGGCGGTCAGCGCCGGCGGGGCGAAGTCGCTGATCTGATCGACCAGGCCCTGCGGGATCGCCGCCTGCTGGGCCTTGGCGGCTTTCGTCGCGGCGTGCACGATCTCCAGCCGCAGGCCGGGGTCGGTGATGGTGGTGGGCAGCGTGGCCAGCATCGCCGACACCTTGTTGCCCAGCCCGCCCTGGGCGGACG
>CABEDN010000451.1_pt1 | contig 18756 bp, 18 predicted proteins | sample 3423051 | NCBI WGS metagenome assembly CABEDN01 (sample SAMEA5534330, study PRJEB31848) | metagenome | biome: tundra; feature: field; material: soil | place: USA | collected 2013-05 | depth 0.15 m
GGCGCCGGCCCACCCGGTCCGCCAGCCACCGTCCGGCCAGCAGCCCGGCCAGGCCGGCGACGCCTGCCCCGACGACCATGGCGGCGGTCACGATGCCGCGCTGGTGCAGGAAATTCTGCGCGAACAGGAAGACGAAGCTGTTGGCAGGCCCGGTAATCACCGAGACGGCAAAAGCTAGCACCATGATCACCGCCAGGCGCCGCCGGAACGGCGGGGCCACGGCACCGAACACCGGGGTCGGATGCTCGGATCCGGCCGCGGCCACGGCGAACCGGTCAGGTTCCTCGATCCAGCGCCACAGGAGGGGCAGCAGAGCCAGCGGGACCAGCGCCAAGACGAATACGCCGCGGAATCCGAGCGCACGTTCGGCCAGGCTGTGCACGATGGCGACCACCCCGGCGCCGGCGCCGTACCCGGCGGCGATGAGCGCGACGGCCTTAGCCCGGTCCGCCGAACCGGTCTGCTCGGCCGCGGTGACCTGCGCCAGCGCATTCGTCGCGCTGAGTAGCGGACGCCCGCTGGCGAAGATCGCCACGAACCACCAGTAGCTGGGGCTGGCCGCGGCGACCCCCGTCATGGCCAACCCGAGGCCGACGGTCACCAGCAGCATCGTCCGGCGGCCGAAGCGGTCGGCCAGGCCGGTGATGGGCAGGGCGCCCAGCGACGCCAGGCGCATGATGGCCAGCCCGATGCCCAGGTCGGTGCCTGATAGTCCGGCCTGGTCGGCGAGGGTTGCGCCGACGTTCACCTGACCGAACCCCTTGGCTACGTCGCCGAGGGAGGCGACCACCCCGTTTTGCGCGAACCCCGAGGCGAAGGCGGCGATGGCTATCGCGACTACGGCCCGGTCGTTCCAGCGATGCAGGCGGAGCCCTGTCGGCCGAGGTACGGGGACCGTCCCCGGATCAGTACTCACCGTCGCCGCCTTTGCTGACCGCCGTGCTACGGGGCCTAGGCGCGCGCCATCACGGTCGAATTCTGATCGCTCAGGTACCCGGTAGCGGCAAGAGCGGTTCGCAGCTTACCCCGGTGTTCTCCTGGCTGAGGGAGGATCACCGAGCGGTAAGACTCCCCTCCAGCAGGGCACGGACGGCGGCGGCGTGCTCCACCCCGGCTTCGGGTGAAGCCGCGGCGGGAATCAGCGTGATGTGCTCGGCTCCGGCCTCGAGGTAGGGCACCAGCTCCTCGGCCACCTGGGCCGGGGTGCCGGCCGGGGCCAGCCGCTCGAATTTTCCGAACGGCAGATGGTACAAGCCCTCCATCTGCGCGGCCAGCAGCAGCCGGGCCTGCGCGGCGTCGGCATCAAGCCCGCACCACACGTTGATGCCGTACCAGGGCGGAACCGGCCGTCCGAGCTCGGCCGCCGCCTCGGCGATCTGCTCCCTGGTCCGGGCGAACCGCCGGGCTGAGCAGAAGATCGCCAGCCAGCCGTCGCCGTAGCGGGCCGCCCGCCGGACGGCCGCGTCGCCCTTACCGCCGATGACGAGCGGCACCGGCGGGTCCGGCGCCGGCGTGATGCGCGCGGCCGTGAGCTCGAAGAACTCCCCCTGGTGGTCGACGGCGTCGCCGCTGGCCAGCGCGCGCAGGACCTGCAGGCATTCGTCCAGGCGGCGGCCGCGGGTGGCCGGGTCGACCCCGCTGTTGCTGACCTCGCTGCGGTCCTCGCCGCCGACCCCGGCGCCGAGCACCAGGCGGCCGGGGGCCAGCTGGCTGACCGAGGCGAGCTGGCGTGCCGTCAGCAGCGGATGCCGCAGGGCCAGCAGGTACACCCCGACCAGCACCGGGAGCCGGTCGCTGCCCGACAGCGCGGCGGTCGCGGCGGTGAGCCCGTCGAAGCCGGTGCCGTCGTGAAAGCTGACGTGATCACCGACGCACACGTAATCGAGGCCGGCCGCCTCGACCAGGCTCAGCAGCGCCCGCCGCCGGGCGGGATCGGCGACCATCAGGCTGTCGTGCACGGAGATGCCGACCTTGCTCACGGCAGGTCCGCCCCGGCTTCGCTCGCGGCCCGGGCGGGCGCCCCGAGGCTGGCGGACAGGGAGCGCAGGATGGCCGCGGCCTCTTCGGCCATCCGCGGGACGAATTCGGCCACGCTGATGATGTCATTGATCGCCGAGGCAACCTGGCCCGCCAGGACCAGGCCGTTCGTCACGTCACCGTCGGTCTGGGCCCGCTGCATCGATTCGATCTTCCAGCGGGTCAGCTCGACCGGGTCGAGCGCCGTGTCCCCGGGGTGGCTGCTGGCCAGAAGTTCCTCGGATGCCGCGTTGCGCAGGCCGCGGCAGGGGCCGTAGACGCCGTTGAAGGCGACATCATCGCCCTCCCGGGCGTCCAGCAGCGCCTGCAGGTAAGCCGGGTGCCAGTCGGAGTTGTCCTGGCTGAGGATGAACCGGGTCCCCATCGCGACGCCTTCGGCGCCCATGGCCAGCGCGGCCGCCAGCCCGCGGCCGTCCCTGGCGCCGCCGGTGAGCAGGACCGGGATGTCGACGGCCTCGGTCACGTTCGGCACCAGGACGTAGGTGTGCACGGCCTTGCTGGGCGCGTGCCCGCCCATCTCGAAGCCCGCGGCGATTACCACGTCGACGCCCGCCCGGGCCGCCTTCACCGCCTGCCGGGTCGACCCCACCTTGTGCTGGTGGACCAGGCCGGCGTCCTTGATCATCGCGACGTATCCGCCGGGGAACCCGGCCGAGGTGGTCAGCACGGTGAGCCGCCGGGCGATCGCGGCGTCCGACTCGCGCGCGGCGAGCACCATGCGCACGTACACGTCGGTGAAGGGCAGCACCTGGCCGGAGGCATCCACGCCGACCGGGATGTTGACCGCGAACGGCCGGTCGGTCAGCGCGGCGCACTCCTCGATGTGCTGCCGGAAAGTCCGCGCGCCCGACTCGAGGTCTTCCGGCATCCCCGGCATGGAGACCGTGCCGAGCCCGCCCGCGTTGGATACGGCCGCGGCCAGCTTGGGCGTGCGGAACGGCCCCAGGCCCTCCTGCACGATCGGGTGATCGATACCGACGAGGCGGGTGTAGCGATTCACGATCGGCGGCACGATGACTCCCTGCTAGTCCTTCCCGGCACCTGCATAATGTTTTACACTCTTGGTAACTCGTTTTCCAGATCCGTAGAATATTTGAGGCAGGGGAACTGCAGATGCCGGACGCAACGGCGCCGCTGGCACGGCTCGGCGAAGCGGCCCGTGACCCGCGGGGGTACATCGAGCGCTGGCGCTCGGCCCATCCCGGCCAGCCGGTCGTCGGGGTGCTGCCGATGAACTTCCCGCGTGAGATCGCTTATGCGGCCGGCACCCTTCCCGTGGTCGTCCAGGACGACCAGCAGCCGGTGACCGAGGGCCGCTCGCTGCTGGCCGAGTTCTACTGCGGTTATACCCGCAACCTCACCGACCAGGCCGCGACCGGCCGCTTCGACGGATACGACGCCTTGTTCCTGGCGGATCACTGCATCCAGCTGATCGGCGCGGCCGACGTCATGCGCGCCGTGCTGCCGGACATCCCGGTGTTCTTCGGGATGCTCATCAGCTCGATGAGCGACACCTGGGCGCCCGGCAAGATCGCGGAGATGATGGGCGAGTTCCGGGCGGAGTTCGCGTCCTTCACCGGGCATCCGGTCACCGACGAGGCCCTGCGGTCCAGCATCAGGGCGCACAACCGGGACCGGCAGCTGGTCCGCAGGCTCTTCGACGAGCGCAGCTCGGGTAACGCGGCCTTCACCCCAGGCCAGCTTCAGGACATCGTCGGTTCCAGCATGGTCATGGACCCGGCGGAGCACCACGCGCTGCTCACCGAGGCGGTCGCGGCGGCGCGGGACGCTCCGCGAGACGGCCGGGTCCGGGTCCACCTGTCGGCCCACCTGTGTCACGCGCCCAAGCGCGAGCTGCTCGACCTCATCGAGGACAGCGGGGCCATCGTGGTGGACGACGATCTTTTCCACGGCCGGCGCTACGTCTCGACGGACATTGGGGAAACCGGCGACCCGATCGAGGCCATCGCCCGCTGGTACGCGCAGCGCAATGTCAACATCCCGTGTCCCACCCGGGTTCAGCAGGATGTCGACTGGGACGCTTACCTGGTCAGCGCCGTGCGCAGCAGCGGGGCCGAGGCGGTCATCCACTTGCTGCCCAAGTTCTGCGAGCCGCACATGCTCTACTACCCCGAGCTCCGCAAGGGCCTGGATGCGGCCGGCATTCCCCAGCTGCTGCTCGAGACCGAGCATGAAGGCCTGCCGGCCGAGTCGTTCCGGACCCGGGTCGAGGCGCTGGTCGAACGCGTTCAGCGCAAGCGGCCGGTACCCGCCTGAGACCCAAGGCCTGAGACCCCCGAAGGAAAGAGCCGAGCATGGAAGCCACGCAGGACCGGTCCAACCGGCTGTCCGTCACCCGCGCGGGCGGGCAGCTGATCACCGACTACTGGGATGACCTGTTCACGGCCCGGGAGCAGGGCAAGCAGATCGTCTGGTACAACGGCGGAGCCCTGAACCCGATCTTCCAGGCGGCCGGCCTGGCCTGGTGCCACGGCGAGGCGTTCGCGGCCCGGCTCGCGGCCCAGCGGCTGGAAGGCCCGGCTCAGCTGGCCGGCGCCGAGTACGGGTACAACGCCGAGCTGTGCTCCTACGCCCGCACGCACCTGGGCTGCTCGGTGCTGACCCTGGGGAATGCGGGGCAGGCCCTGCAGGGCACCGAGGGCGAGCGCAGCGGCGTCGTCGGGATGAACGAGTCCAGGGAGCTGGCGGCCCGGCTGCCGTCGCCGGACTTCTTCGTCAACAACTACGCGGGCTGCAGCACCGGGCAGCAGTGGGACGGGATCTCGTTCCGGATATTCGGCAAGCAGCTGCCGATCTTTAACATCTCCCATCCCTTCCTGTGGGGCAACAAGCCGGACGCCGGGTACCTGCGGGGCGAGGAATGGGAGTCAGCCTCCCGCTACGTGGCCGGCCAGCTGCGAGAGCTCATCGGTTTCCTCGAGGCCCAGACCGGACGGCCGTTCGACTACGACGCCCTGAGCCAGGCCATGACCTACATCAAGCGCGCCGCCGAGCTGCGCCGCGAGGGTCTCGACCTGTGCCAGGCCAAGCCCGCGCCGGCCACCTTCTGGGACTGGATCGCCTGCGTCGCGCCGATCAACTTCCTGCCCGGCGACCAGGCCCTGGTCGACTACTTCGCCGGCGTCCGGAACGAGATCGCCGACCGCCTGCAGGCCGGCGTCTCCGGGGTGCGGGACGAGAAGTACCGGCTGTACTTCGACGGCATCATGAACTGGAACAAACTCGGGTTCCTGTCCAGGAAATTCGCCGAGCACGGCGCCGCCGTGCTGTGCGGCCGTTACATCCACAACGCGTTCTGGCAGGAGCCGCAGCTCATCGACACCGAGGATCCCATCCTCGGGATGGCCCAGCACTACCTGCTCTGCCCGACCAACCACGGCTCGAAGACCCTGGACTACCTCACCCTGCGCGACTGCCGGGACTATGACGTCGACGGCATCGTGTTCCACTCCACCCGGACGTGCCGCGCGTTCACCGGACCGCAGCGGCTGCTCGCGAGGTCCGCGCAGGACAAGCTCGGCATACCGTCGATCTTCTTCGAGGGCGACGTCGCCGACGCCTCCTTCTACAAGGAGGAGATCCTGGAGAGCCGGCTCGTCGCGATGCTGGAAACCATCGACGTCCGCCGCGCCCGCGGCGGCCAGCTGGCCGGGGCCATCTCACCATGACCGGGCGTTACCTGGGCGTCGACCTCGGCTCGACCACGGCGAAGGCGGTGGTCACCGACGCCGGCGGCGCGATCCTGGCGGCCAGCACGGTGCAGATGGGGGCGGTCAGCCAGCGGGGCATGCAACGGGCGGTCGACGCCGCCCTGGCCGAGGCCGGGGTGACGGCCGACGGCCTGGACGGCACGGTGGCGACCGGCTACGGGCGCCGCCTGGTGCCCGGCGTGGCGCGGACATTTACCGAGATCACCTGCCACGCCCGCGGCACCGCCGCGATGTGTCCCGGCGTCCGCCTGGTGATCGACATCGGCGGGCAGGACAGCAAGGCCATCACGGTCGACGAGAGCGGCCTGGTCGAGGATTTCGCGATGAACGACCGGTGCGCCAGCGGCACCGGCCGGTTCTACGAGGTACTGGCCCGCGCCCTGGAGTGCGATCTCGGTGAGCTGGCGGAGCTGGCCCTGCAGGGCGGCCGCGACCTGGAAGTCAGCAGCATGTGCGCGACGTTCGCGGAGACCGAGATCATCTCGCTGCTCGCCCAGGGCCTGCCCGCGGCCGACATCGCCTCCTCGGTCCACCGCGCCGTCGCGGCCCGCACCCTCGCGCTGGTCGCCCAGGTCGGCAAGCGGACCCCGGTCGTCCTGACCGGCGGCGTCGCGCGCAACCGGGCGGCGGTGCATTTCCTCGCCGAGGCGCTGAACCTGGAGGTCCAGGTGCCCGCGCGGCCGCAGATCACCGGCGCCTACGGGGCCGCGCTGCTGGCCATGGAGTCGGCCGGGCGGACGCCTGCCGGACAGCTGCCGGGGCCTGGCGATGCGGACACGCCGGTGCCGTTGTTCCCAGGGCCTTCGGGCTCTGACCGGTCCTGCACCGACTGCGACGGCACTGTCGCTTCGACGGGCATCTCCACCATGGTCAAGCTCGGACCGACGATCACGGTCGGCCCGTCCTAGAGCGCCGTTTGTCAGTCCATCTCAGCTCGGAGCACGCTGTAGAGCACGGTGTCCCGCCACTGCCCGTCGCGAAACTGCGCGCTCCGGAGAACTCCTTCACGGGTGAAGCCCGCCTTTTCGAGCGCACGCTGCTCGGCTATGTTGTCAACATCGGTCTCGGCCTCGACCCGTTCGATCAGCATCGTGGCGAACAAATACCTGGCCAGCGCCCTCTGAGCGGCCGAGCCATAGCCGCAGTTCCGGTGCTCGGGAAGCAGCATAATCCCGATGTTCAGCGCCCGGCACGCCGAAGACGGACCATGCTGCACAGCGAACCAGCTCACCTGCCCGGCTAGATCCCCTCCCGGGGTTTCCACGACGAGCACACCGTGATCGTCTGAGATCATGCCATCTGCCGCGAACCGGCGCTGCAACGCATTTGCGGGGATGAACCCGAACCAGTCCAGGGAGCGCGCGTCCCGCGACCGGTTTGCCGCCGCCAAGAGTTCAAGATCGGCTTCCTGGAAGGCCCGCAAGTTGACTTCGGTCACAGCTGGATGCTATCCCGCGTCGCGCGTGCCCTCCATCCGCGCCTAGCCGGCGCCGTAACGACGGCGCCACCACGTCATGCCACTGTGAGTCAGCTGCCACCAGACAGGAATCTGGCCGATCTTGCTTATTTGCGGTGATCTCTTGAGGGGCGGACTTCGTCGAAGGTGAGCGAGCCGTCGGCGACCTGCTGGCGCAGGATGAACTTCTGGGTCTTGCCGGTGGGCGTCATGGGCAGCCCGTCGACGAAGGACCAGAGCACCGGGACCTTGTGCGGGGCGATCTGATCCCGGAGGAACTCGGTCAGCTCCGCGGCCGAGGGCCGGGCGACATCGGCCCGCACGCGCAGGATCGCGGCCACCTGCTCTCCCCATTTCTCGTCGGGCACCCCGATGACGGCGGCCGTCTCGACGGCCGGGTGATCCTGCAGGACCGCCTCGATCTCGGCGGGATAAAGATTCATCCCGCCCCGGATGATCATGTCTTTGACCCGGCTGGTCACCCGGAGGAAACCGCGTTCGTCCATCGACCCGATGTCGCCCATGTGCAGCCAGCCGTCGGCGTCGATGGTGGCCGCCGTCTCGGCGGGCATGTCGTAATAGCCCCGCATGTTCTGGTAGCCGCGGCAGCAGATCTCGCCCTGGGCGTTCACCGGCACAGGCTCGCCGGTCAGTATGTCGGCGATCTTGACCTCGAGCCGGGGCAGCGGCTGGCCGACGGTGTCGGCCTGATCCTCGGGCGTGTCGGTAACCCGGGTCTGGCTGATCACGCCGTGGGTCTCGGTCTGGCCGAACAAGATGCTGAACTGGCAGCCGAGCAGGCCGATCGTCTTGCGGACCAGCGAGGCGGGCACGGACGCCGCGCCGCTCATGATCGTCTGGAGGCTGGACAAGTCGCGCCGGGCCAGGTCCGGGTGATCGAGCATCGCGATCAGCATCGTCGGGACCACCAGGGTGTGCGTCCCGCGGTAGGCCTCGAAGGCTTCGAGGAGCAGGCCAGGCTCGAAGCCGGGGAGGATGACGAACGTCCCGCGCTTGGCCCAGATTCCGAAGGACGTCACCGCCCCGCCGCCGATGTGGTACATCGGCATCGCGTTGACGCAGATCCCGCCGTCGCTCAGGCCGGCCCGCTCGGCGACGAACGTAGCCTCGTTCACCAGGCCCATGTGATGCAGCATCGCGCCCTTGGGGAAACCCGTGGTGCCGGAGGTGTACTGGACCTGGATCATGTCCATCGGCCCGACCCGCGGCAGCACCTGCCCGGGGTCGGCGCTGGCCAGGAACTTATCCCAGCTCGCCAGGGATACGATCTCCCGCAGCTCCGGCAGCCCGGCCCGGATGGCTTCCGCCATGCCCAGCATGTCGAAGCCCCGGTAGCTGCCGGCGCAGAAAAGCCCGGCGGCTCCGGACTGCTTGAGCACGAACTGCACCTCGCGGGTCCGGTAGGCCGGGTTGAGCGCGACGAGCACCATGCCGGCCAGGCTGATGCCCTGCTGCAGGATCACCCACTCGGCGCTGTTCGGCGCCCAGACCGCGATCCGGTCGCCGGGCGAGAACCGCGCCAGCAGAGCCCGCGCCGCCTGCTCGGCGGCCGCCACGAACTCGGCGTAGGTCCACTGACGGCGAGCCCCCGGATCCGGCACGCAGTCGACCAGGGCCAGCCGGCCGGGCACCGTGGCCGCGGCGTGGTAGAGCGTCTCGCACACCGTGATGTCGCGGACCTGGCCGGCTTCGGCCGGCCAGTACGAGGCTTCCAGAACCGCCCTGCCGACCATGGCTGCTCCCTACCGACCGGGACGGTCTACTGATCGGGACCGGTGAAGATGGTGAAACGCTCAAAGGTTATTGTCTGGATCAAACTTTTGTAAATGGTCAGGCCGAATCAGTTCGCCGCGCCGGACATGCGACACTGTCCTCAACTGAGTTTCAGATGACGTAGACCGTCAGCCTGGCGTACACCGGAGGTGCCATGCCCTCGCCCGCTCCCCTGGTCCGGGATTACCCAGAATCGGCCGTCGTCATCGCCGGCGGAACATCCGGCGTCGGGCTGGCCAGCGCCCTGCGTTTCGCTGACGCCGGGGTACGCCGGCTGGCCCTGCTGGCCCGCGACAAGGAGCGCGGGGAAGCCGCCCGGCAGGCGATCGCCCGGCATTGCCCGGACGCGCAGGTGGTGTTCGTCGCGGCCGACGCCGGCCACGCCGACCAGGTGCAGGCCGCCGTCGGCGAGGCGCACCGTGCGCTCGGCACGATCGATGTCCTGGTCAGCTCCGTGACCGGGACCTACCGGCCAGAGCTCCTGCACCGGACCCCGATGACCGACATCGCAGGCATCCTGCTCGGCCAGGCGCTGCCGCCGATGCACCTGACCCGCGCCGTCCTGCCGGTCATGGCCGAGCAGGGCGGCGGCAGCATCATCAACATCGCCTCGGACGCCGCCAAGGTGGCCACGCCCGGGGAGAGCGTGCTCGGCGGCGCCATGGCCGCGATCGTGATGTTCTCCCGGGTGGCCGCCATCGAGGCCAAGCGCAACGGGATCAGGGTGAACGTCATCACGCCGTCCCTGATCGCGGGTACCCCGACGGCTGACAACGTGCTCCGGGACGGCTTCAGCAAGAACCTCTTCGAGAAGGCCGCGTCGCTGGCCCATCTGGGCGTCGCCGAGCCAGATGACCTCGCCTCGCTGGTGGTGTTCCTGGGCGGGCCCGGCTCGGCGCGCCTGACCGGCCAGGCCATCAGCGTGAACGGTGGGATATCCGCGGCCTGACGGCACCATGGTCTACACTCTGAGTGACTTAGTGTCTCTGTACGTCGAACGTAACGAGGCGAGGGAGCACGATGCCGACGCAGAGCGATGGGCCGACCGGCTCTGCCCTCCTGAAGTCAGAAGGCGCATCCCTGACTCCAGGGAGCGCAAGGTCCTTGCTCATGACCATACTCGGCGAACTGGTCTGGCCGACGGGGCAGCCGGTGTGGACGTCGGCGCTGGTGTACGTGTTCAGGGGACTCGGCGTGGAGGAGCAGGCCGCACGGCAGGCCATCGCGCGCGCGGCGGCGTCGGCGTGGATGGTCCCGGAACGAAGAGGACGCGAAGTCCGCTGGTCGCTCGGGCCGAGGATGGTCAAGATCATTGAGTCCGGCGCCCCGCGGGTCTTCTCGCTCAGCGATCCCTTCAGCCGCTGGGATGGCCGCTGGCTGGCCGTCTTGGTGACGATCCCGCAGTCTCGCCGCAGCGCCCGGCGGCCGCTGTACTCCGGCCTGACCTGGGCCGGGCTGGGCAACCCCGTTCCCGGCCTCTGGCTGGGCCCGCATGTCGAACGGGCGGCCGAGGTCGGCAGGCTGATCGGCGGGCTCGGCCTGGGCCAGCACACGATCTCCTTGGTCGGCACGGCCGGTGACATCGGGATGTCCCCGGCCGATATCGTCGCCCAGGGCTGGGACCTCGGCGCCCTGGATGAGCATTACCAGCAGGTGTGGGAGGCGGTGGCCGGCCTTTCCCCGCGCGGCGGGGATGAGATTCTCTTCGCCCACGTGCGGATGATCAGCGAGTGGCAGGAGCTGCCCCGGACCGATCCGCAACTGCCCGAGGCGCTGCTGTCCGACTGGATCGGGCGCCGGGTGGCCCGGCGGATCGAGGCCCTGCGGGCCCAGTGGGCACCGGCGGTGCGACAGCGGTTCGCTGAGATTAACGCCGCAGGAACCGACGACCTGACCCTCGGTCAGGCAACGTCCTTAAACCGGGGAACGCCGTCCTCGAGAGGCACCCGGGCGCCGTTGGCGGCGAAGCTAATCGCGTGATACCACCCGCACAGCAGGAGCAGGTCAAGTAGCTGCGCGTCGCTGAACTCGGCGGCCAGCCGGCGCCACAGCCCGTCGGCCACGTCGGCGGCGTCGTGCAGCGCGTCTACTGCTTCGATGATGAGCCGGTCACGCTGGACCTGCCAGCAGGTGTCGGTGGCGTCACCGCAGGTCAGCGATCTGATCTGGTCGCTGGACAGGCCGGCCCGTTCGGCGAAGAAGGCCACGTGCACCCCCCACTCGTACTCACAGCCGCAGCGCGCCGTGGTCCGGTCGATAACCATCTCCCGGTCGTGCAGGGTCAGCGACAGGCGCTTGCTCAGTTCGTAACGGCCCCAGCCGTCCATCGCCGCAGCCATCGGCATGTTCCGGACGAAGGTCCGGAACAGCAGGATGGGCGAGATCCCGGGCGGCATCATGGCTGACAGCCGGTCCTCGACGTCGGGTTCGTAGGGTGGCTCGACAGGCGGCAAGCGGGACATTCAGCCTCCGGCAGGTTTCGGATTCAGAAACGGGTCTACCATATCGTTTCGGATTCAGAAACTGAAGAGCAGGAGACAGCGGTTGTCATCGTCACGAGTCCCCGGGCCAGGCCAGCCGGTACGCGGATCGAGTACCGGCCGGCCGCTGATGGCGGCCATGGATCTCCTCGGCCGACGGTGGGTCTTGCGCATCTTGTGGGAACTGCGGGAGGGCCCGCTGGGCGCCCGCGCCCTGCGGGCCCGGTGTGACGCCATGTCGTCCAGCGTGCTCTATGACCGGCTGCGGGACCTGACCGCGGCCGGCCTGGTGGGCCAGGACGAGCATGACGCCTACGCGCTGACCGAGGCCGGCCGGTCCCTCGGCACCGCGCTCGCGCCCTTGAGCCAGTGGGCTCAGACCTGGTCCGCGCGTCTCGTGGACGACCGAGACCAGCCGGGAGCCCCGGTCGCCTGAGGTGCCCGCGGTCGATCACCTGGGCGGCTGATGCGGGCCGGTGGTCAGCTCATGCTGCTGCCGCCGTTGACGCTGAGGATCTGGCCGGTGATGAACCGGGCGTCCTCGCGGGCCAGGAAGGCGACCGCGGCCGCCACCTCGTCTGGCTCGGCGCCCCGGCCGGCCGGGATCAGGGCGATGGCGTCGGCCAGCACCTGCTCCAGCCGATCGGGCGCGCGGCCCTGCGCCCGCGCCGCGTCCAGCTCGCTGGTGCGGGTGTAGGACGGCGCCACGACGTTGACGGTGATGCCCTGGCCGGCGAACTCGCGGGCCACCGAGCAGGACATCGCGAACATGCGCGACATCGTCCTGCAGATGACGCAGGCATCCGACGCCCGCTCCTACCTGGACACGGTGATGTCACTGCACCGCGCGCTGGTTGCCGCAGCGCGGATCCCCGTCCTGGATGGCATGCACCAGACGGTGGTAACGCTGCTGCGGGCCACGCTGAGCCGCGCCGTCTTCGTCGACGGCTACGAGCAGATGCTGCGGCACAGCATCACTGTCCACGAGGGGATCGTGGAAGCCATCGGCAGCCACGACCGCGTCTCGTTCGACAAGGTGATGCGGCTGCACAACGACGATCTGGTCCGCGCGGATGACCCTCGCCGCTCACCGGACGCGGGCCTGGCCTGAGCCGGACCTGGCTACGGCCGCTGGACTGCCTCCGTGAGCTGCGATCACGGGCCCGCGACGTCGCCGATGGCCGCCCGTTGTGCGTGCGGGCCGCCGGTCAGGCGCTCGGCTGACCACGCGCGGCGGTAATACAGGTGCGCGTCGTGCTCCCAGGTGAACCCCATGCCGCCGAACAGCTGGGTGGCGGACTCGGTCGCGCCGCGGTAGGCCTCGCCGCCGCGCAGCGCCGCGACGCGGGCCGCCGTCCGGGCCTCGGCCGCCCCGTCCGCGCTCGCGACCGCCGCGTACCGGGCGGCCGCCGAGACCGACTGCAGGTCCGCGAGCATGTCGACGCAGGAGTTCGCGACCGCCTCGAAGGAGCCGATCGGGTGCCCGAACTCCTCGCGGTCCTTGACGTAGGCGATCGTTGCGTCCAGGCACCAGCCGATGCCGCCGGCCGCCTCGGCGGCCGTCGCAAGTAGGAGTTCGTGCTCGGCCCGCTCCAGCGCGGCGGCTGCCTGCTGGCCCTGGCTGAGCAGGAAGGCCGGGGTCGTGTCGAAGGTAGCGACACCGACGCGGCGGGTCAGGTCGATGCCGAGCTGGCGGGATACCGTGAACCCGGGGGATCCCGCTTCCGCCAGGAACATCGCGGGTCCGGCATCGGTGACCGCAGGCACCACGACAACGTCCGCCACGTGGCCCGCGATCACATACCAGCGCGTGCCGCGCAGGTACCACCCCTGGGCCGACCGCCCGGCCTCGACGCTGCCGGATCCGGCCGACCAGTGACCATCCTCGCCCGCGGCCGCGACCGTCCCGGTCACCGACCCGTCGGCTAGCCGCGGCAGCCAGTACTGCGCGGCGGCCTGGTCAGCGGCCTGGAGCAGCACGCCGGCCGCCAGGCCGCTGGCCAGGAACGGCCCCGGGTACAGGGCGCGGCCGAGTTCGGTGTGGATCACGCCGGCCTCAGCCTGCGACATGCCGCGGCCGCCGAACTCCCCGGGAATCGTCAGCCCGGCCAGGCCGAGCTCGCCGGCCAGCCGGGCGTGCAGCTGGGTGTCGTAGCCGGTGCCGGTGTCCAGCGCGCTTCGCAGCGCAGCGGAGGACAGCTGATCGGTGAGGACGCCGCGCAGGGTGTCCTGCAGGGCCCGGGAGCTCTCATCGAGACCGAGCGGGTCGGGGATGGCCATGAAGCTGCTCCTCACGCGGCACGCGGTCGGCCAGCGGCTTCATGTTATTGGACAAAGCCGATCCATTCAGGGCAATGTCCGACCTGGCCTGCGCGGCCCTTCCGGGAAGACCTCAGCGTGCCAGGTGCTGAGCAAACCAGTCGCGGGCTGGCCCGCTGGCGGCCTCGAAGCCCTTCAGGTAGGCGTCGAAGTGGCCGCCGGGCAAGATGACGAGCTTCTTCGGCTCGTGAGCCCGGTCGTACGCGGCGATGGCCAGCTCGGACGGCACCAGGTGATCACCCACGGCCACCAGCAGCAGCAACGGCGTGGGGCTGATGTAGGGCATATGGCTGACCGGCTCGTACTCGGTGAACATCTCGACACTGCGCAGCGTGACCTCGTTGCGCCAGGACGGCGCCCGGGATCTGCCGGTCTCGGTGAACCACTGCCAGGAATCTGGCGTCGGCAGCGCGGAGGCGGCCAGCGGGTCCTCGTCGACGACCGGCACCATGGCCGGAGGCTTACCCTCGAAGCGGGCGAGCCGGTCGGCGTCGAACATCTCGCGGAACCCGGCGATGAAGTCAGACCGGACTAGGGCGCGCAGGTTGTCGTGCCCGCTGACCAGCGGCACCTGGCTGACCACCGCCTTGACACGACGATCGATCGCCGCCACGACCAGGACATGGCCGCCGGAGTAGCTGCTCCCCCAGATGCCGATCCTCGAAGCGTCGACTTCGGGCAAGGTGCTGGCGTAGGTGATGGCGTGCCGGTAGTCACGGACCTGCGCCCAGGGATCGATCTCCTGGCGGGGCTCACCGTCACTGGCGCCGAAATTGCGATTGTCGAAGACCAGCGCGTGCAGCCCGGCCGCGGCGAACACCTCGGCGAAGCTGTCCAGGTACATCTCCTTGACGGCAGAGAACCCGTGGGCCATGACCACCGCCGGAGCGGAATTGCTCACGCCCTCAGCGGTATAGAACCAGCCGCGCAGCGTGACGCCCTCGGCATCGAACTCGATCTCGCGTCGACTCATCTGGATCTCCTCCCGGGCCGGCCTGGCCCGGCAGGACGCCAACCAGCAAGCCCCGGCCCTGAAGACAATTGAAGCCCGGAATCCGGCGATCTGGGGTCTCAAGCTGGAACAAACCAGGCCAGCCCGGTCAGGCCAGCCCGGTCAGGCCAGCCCGGTCAGACCAGCGACTCCAGGGTCGCGCGAGCTCCGCGCGCGTGCAGCGAGGCCAGCGAGGACAGGTAGGCGGCGCGGAACCGGTCGTCGTCGACGAGGTCCCCGAACAGCTGGCGGTTGGCGATAAACGCCTCCGGGTCCGCACGCTGACGCCGGGCCAGCGGGATCAGGCTGTCCGCCAGCCGGTCGACTACCTCGATGGGCTCGCCGTACTCATCGACCCCTTCCGCGTAACGGGCCCAGCTCGCCACTATCGCGGCCGAGCGCCGGATCTCGCCACCGGTGGCGAGCTGGGCGCGGATCACCGGCAGCAGCCACTTCGGGATCCGGTCCGAGCTTTCCGCGCACAACCGGGCGATGGTGTCGCGGACCTCCGGGTTGGAGAAACGCTCGATCAGCGTGTGCTTGTACTCGGCGAGGTCCACGCCCGGCACCGGAGGCAGGGTGGGAGTGCCCTCCTCGTCCATGTAGCCGAGGAGGAAGGTCTGGAACAGCGGGTCCTGCGCGGCCTCGTGAACCAGCCGGTATCCGCACAGGTAGCCGAAATAGCACAGGGCCTGGTGGCTGGCGTTGAGCAGCCGCAGTTTCATCAGCTCATACGGCTCGACGTCGGCGACGACCTGCACCCCGGCGTCCTCCAGCGGCGGCCGCCCGGCCGTGAAGGCGTCCTCGAGCACCCACTGGGTGAAGGGCTCGCACACGACCGGCCACCGGTCTTCGATGCCGAACCGTTCGGTGACCTCGGCCCGGTCGGCATCGGTGGTCACCGGCGTGATCCGGTCGACCATGCAGTTGGGGAAACGCACCTCACGCTCGACCCAGTCGCCTAGTTCGGCGTCTCGCAGCCGGGCGAACGTGACGAACGCCCGCTTGGCCAGGTGACCGTTGCCCTGCAGGTTGTCGCAGGACATGACCGTGAACGGCACCACGCCGCGTTCCCTGCGGCGCCGCAGCGCCTCGGTGATCAGGCCGAACGTCGTCCGCGGGACTGCGCCAGGGGCCAGGTCGCGGTCCACGTCCGGGTTCGCCGCGTTGAACTCGCCGGTGATGTCACTGATGTTGTAGCCGCCCTCGGTGACCGTCAGCGACACGATCCGGGTCGACGGCGCCGCCATCTTCTCGATGACCGCCTCCGGATCGTCCGGTGCGAACAGGTACTCCACGATCGATCCGATCACCCGCGGTTCGTAGGTGCCGTCGCTGTGCTTGAGCACCAGGGTGTACAGGCCGTCCTGCGCATCCAGGGCTTCGGCCATCTTGCGGTCCGCCGCCATCACCCCGACGCCGCAGATGCCCCACTCCATCGCCTGGCCCTTGTTCATCAGGCGGTCGAGGTACATCGCCTGGTGCGCACGGTGAAAGCCGCCCACGCCGATATGGACCACACCCGGCGTGACGAGGTCACGGTCGTAGGACGGCGCCTCCACCCGGGCACTCCAGTACGCCAGCGTCTGCGCGTTCAGCGGTTGCGGCGGGACTGGTTCAGACATGCCGTGCCTCCTCAGGCCGGAGTTGACGATCACCCTGGACGTGGGCGCTAATGCTCATGCGGCCGTGACCATTCTGGCGGCACCGGCTCCCGAGGGCCAGCCCCCGCCGGGAGCAACGCAGGGCGGCACCGGCGCAAGGCGGGACCGGCGCAAGGCAGGAGAGGACCAATGAACGAGGGCCAGCTGCCAGGGCTCTGGGCCCCGCAGCGGCGGGCGCTGACCGTGGGCCTGGTCCTGACGATCACCTTCGTCGCGTCGGAGGCGCTCGCGGTGGTGACGGTCATGCCGGTGGTCGCCCGTGACCTGGGCGGGCTGCGGCTGTACGGCTGGGTGTTCAGCGCTTTCATGCTGGGCAGCGTGATCGGCATCGTGGCCGCCGGCCGGGAGGCCGACCGGCGCGGGCCGGCCGTCCCGTTCGTGACCGGGGTGGTGCTGTTCGGCGCCGGGCTCGCGGTCGCGGGCCTGGCTCCCTCGATGGCGGTGCTGGTCGCGGGCCGGGTGCTGCAGGGCGTGGGCGCGGGGGCGGTGCCCGCGGTGGCCTACGCGTCGATCGGCCGCAGCCTCGCCGGGCCGCTGCGGGCCCGGATGATGGCGGTCATGTCCACCGCGTGGGTCGCGCCGGGACTGGCGGGACCGGCCGCGAGCGCCGAAGTGGCGCGGCTGTTCGGGTGGCGGTGGGTGTTCCTGGGATTGCTGCCGATCGTCGCAGTGGCCGGGGCGCTGGCCGTACCGGCCCTGGTCCGCCTCGGGCCGCCCGGCACCGTTGCGGCGCAGCCGCACCGGCTCGTCGACGCCATCCGGCTGGCCGCGGGCGCGGCGCTGATGCTGGCCGGCCTGACCCTGGCCACTTCCGGCACCATCGTGGCCGGCCTCGCGCTCATCGTGGCCGGCCTGCTGGCCGGGCTGCCCGCCCTGCGCCGGCTGGTTCCCGAAGGCACCCTGGCCGCGCGCCCGGGACTGCCCGCGACGATCCTCAGCCGGGGCATGCTGACGTTCGCGTTCTTCGGTGCGGACGCCTACGTGACCTTGACGATTACCACCGTCCGGCACCACAGCACCGTGGTGGCGGGCCTGGCCCTCACCGGGGCCACGCTGGCCTGGACAGCGGGCGCCTGGGTGCAGGCCAGGCTCAGCGACCGCTGGGAAGGCCGCCGCCTGGTGCGCGCTGGGCTGGTGATCATCCTGGCTGGCATCGCCGGGATGGCCCTGGTGCTGCAGCCGGGCGTACCGGTGGCGGCGGGCCTGGCGGCGTGGACCGTCGCCGGGCTGGGCATGGGCCTGGCCTATGCCCCGCTATCCCTGATGATGCTGCAGAAGGCACCGCCCGGACAGGAAGGGCAGGCCTCGGCGTCACTGAACCTGACCGACACCCTTGGTACCGCGACCGGCATCGGGGTAGGCGGCGCGGCTGTGGCCGCCACCACCGGAGGCCACCTTGACCTGGGCATCGCAATCGCCTTCGCCGTCGCGGCCGCGATGGGCCTGGTGGCGCTGGCTCTTTCCGGCCGGCTACCGCCTGGCACCACCACCACCGCGGCGGCGGATGACCGCAGCGTCAGCCAGGCCGGCTGACCCGTGTCAGGCACGCTGACCTTAGGGGAAGATGGAGTCATGGTTTCCGTGCCAGCCGATCCGGCGGAAGGTAGGCCGCGGGAGTGGCTTGCGCTACCCGGCGGCGGGATCCGGCCCGTCGTCTCCGTTCCGGGCAACGGCGGCGTGGCCGAGCTGCTGGCGTATGCTGCCTGGCTGAGCCGGCTGCGGCCGACCTGCGGGTGCGGTCAGCCCAGGCTGGGCTCTGGCCGGACCTGCGGCAGCGCGGACTGCGTGGCTGCGCTGCGGACACAGGAGTCCGGCGGTTAGCCAGCCGGGCGGCTGAGCTGGCCCGGTCACGGGAACCACAGACCGTTCGGCCACATACTTCTTAAGCCGGAACCCTGAGACGACCCTGCTGAGACGAGCCCGCTGAGACGACACCGAGATGGGCGGCGCGTTGACTGCTAGAGTGCCGCAAGCGGTCTGGTTGACGTTAGGGCGGGATTGGCGTGCTGGGACTGCAGCCTGGGGATCCGGACCGGATCGGTCCGTACTTGCTGCTGGGGCGGCTAGGCCATGGCGGCATGGAGCAGATGTTCCTGGGCCAGTCAGCCGACGGGCAGCCTGTGGCCGTGAAGGTCATCCGCCCGGAGCTTGGCGCTGACGTCGAGTTCCGGGCGCGGTTCCGGCGTGAGGTCACCGCGGCGAAGAAGGTCAGCAGCGAGTTCACCGCCGAGGTGGTCGACGCGGACGTAACGGGTCCCTGGCCGTGGCTGGCCACCGCCTATGT
>CABEDN010000475.1_pt1 | contig 18689 bp, 17 predicted proteins | sample 3423051 | NCBI WGS metagenome assembly CABEDN01 (sample SAMEA5534330, study PRJEB31848) | metagenome | biome: tundra; feature: field; material: soil | place: USA | collected 2013-05 | depth 0.15 m
CCGGTGCACGGCCTGCGGTTTCGCCGGTAACGCTGATGTGAACGCGGCCATCAACATCGCGGCGGGGCACGCCGTGACTGCGCGGGGAGGCGACGGGGTTACCCGGCCCGTGAACCGCGAACCTCACCTGCTGCTCCAAACGGCGTAGTAGCTGGAATCCCCGCCTTCAGGCCGGGGAGGATGTCAACGGGTGAGAGCTTAGCGGGGGTGCCGAGCCAGTTAGGTCCGAGAGTCAGATCCGAGAGTCAGGTCTGACCCTGATCGGCTCAGCACGCAGCAGGTCCTGGGGGCTCGCCCGAGGCCGGCGGCTCCGGCCCGCGGCCGTACTTCTGCACCTCGATGACCTCCTCCGGAGTCATGTCGAGCTCGACGGCCAGCTCGTCCGGGGTCGGCTCGCGACCCAGGTCCTGGAGCATCTGGCGCTGCACCCGGGCGAGCTTGTTGATCACCTCGACCATGTGCGCCGGGATACGGATAGTCCGCGCCTGGTCGGCCATCGCCCGGGTGATCGCCTGCCGGATCCACCAGGTGGCATAAGTGGAGAACTTGTAACCCTTGGTGGAATCGAACTTCTCCACCGCCCGTATCAGCCCCAGGTTGCCTTCCTGGATCAGGTCAAGGAACAGCATCCCGCGCCCGGTGTACCGCTTGGCCAGCGACACCACCAGGCGCAGGTTCGCCTCCAGCAGGTGATTCTTGGCCCGGGTGCCGTCCTCGGCGACCTGCTCCAGGTCGATCCGCGCATCGGTGTTCAGCGTGCGGCGGCCCTCGGCCAGCTTCTCCTCGGCCGCACGACCGGCCCCGATCCGGCCGGTCAACTCGATTTCTTGCTCCGCACTGAGCCATGCCACGTTGCCGATCTGCTTCAGGTAGTCCTTGACCGGGTCCGCGGTCGCGCCGGTTTCCGCGCCCTGCTCGACCGGAAGGTCGCCGCCGCCGCCGAAGACGAAGATCTCCTCGTCGTCGCCGCCATCGTCCGCGTGCGCAATGAGCCAGGTCAGGAAACGGGCTCGCCCGGCACCGGCGTCGTAACCGGTGGCATGCTGCTCCGCGAGATACTCACCGAGCTGCGGGTAGAAATCGGCCACGAACAAGTTCTCACGGTCTTGCTGGGCGCTTGCGCCGGTGGTCATGACGGGGCTCCTTTCCCGCTGTCCTGGGCAAACGGGTAGTACCGCTCCAGCCCCGCGACCAGCTTGCCCCGGGCGGTATGCAGCTGAGCATGCACGGTGCCCTCGGCCACGCCCAGCTCGGCGGCGATCTCCGAGGTCTTCATGCGGTCCCGCCACCGCATGAGCGCGATCTTTTTCTGCGGCGAGTTCGCGGTCACCGCGGGTCCGTACGCATGCGTGTCCGAACAGCCATCGGTCGTGCGTGGTGAAGAAGCAGCTTAGTTCGGCGACGTGGTGCGGCGGGATCATGAGCGCGTCACAAGTATGTAGTCGCGTGGCGGCGGCAAAACCTTTAGTCAGCGCGGGGATCAGGGCTGGGCGTGGGCGGCGAAGGACTCGGCTTCGCGGAAGGCACGCAGCAGGTTGCCGCCTGCTAGGGCGGCGCAGTCGGGTTCGGTCCAGCCGCGGGACAGCAGCTCGGCGAACAGGGCCGGGTAGGCGGAGACGTCTTCCAGGCCGACCGTGACATCGGGGGTGCCGTCGAAGTCGCCGCCGAGGCCGACGTGCTCGACGCCCGCGACCTTGCGGACATGATCGACATGGTCGGCGACCTGGGCCAGCGTCGCCGACGGCAGCGGGTGGGTGAGTTCCCGCTCGGCCTTGAGGCTGAACAGCAGGCTGAGGTCCCTGGGGTCCACGCTGCGCTGCGCGGCCGCGGCCTTCAGGCCGGCCAGCCAGTCGGCGCACTCCTGGGAGACGAAACTCGGCACGAAGGTGACCATGCAGACGCCGCCGTTGCCAGCCAGCCGGGCGAGCACGTCGTCGGGGACGTTGCGCGGGGTGTCGCAGACCGCACGGGCGCTGGAGTGGGAGAAGATCACCGGGGCCTGGGCCACGTCCAGCGCATGATGCATTGTGGAAACCGCGACATGCGACAGGTCGACGAGCATGCCGATGCGCTGCATCTCGCGGACCACGTCCCGGCCGAAATCGGTCAGGCCGCCGGCCGCCACCTCGTCGGTGGCCGCATCGGCCCAGCCGACGTTGGCGTTGTGGGTCAGCGTCAGGTACCTGACGCCGAGCGCGTACAGCATGCGCAGCACGCCTAGCGAGCCCGCGATCGCGTGGCCGCCTTCGGCGCCGAGCAGCGACGCCACCCGGCCCGAGGCGAAGATCCGTTCGACGTCGTCCGCGGTCAGCGCGAGCTCCAGCGCCTCGGGGTAACGGGCGATCATCCGGCGGGTCAGGTCGATCTGCTCGAGCACGGCGGCGACCGCACCATCCCCGGCGAGCGGGGCCCCGGCCATCGAGGCCGGCACGTAGACCGACCAGAACTGCGCGCCCACCCGGCCGGCGGCCAGCCTGGGCAGGTCGGTATGCACGCCCTCGACCGAAGCGGCCAGGTCGACATCGGCCGGATCGCCCGGGATCTGGCCCGGCGCGAGGAGGCGGACCAGGTTCGCGTCGCCGCCGGCCCGCGCTCGCAGCGCCCACGGCAGGTCGTTGTGCCCGTCGATTAGCGGGAACCGCCCGAGCAGGTCCCGCGCCTGGTGGATGAGCTCGCTCATCCGGACAGCCTATGCGCCGGCCGGATGCGCCGGCCGGATGCGCCGGAATGATCACCAAAAACTGACGTTTATGCTGGTGAAACCGCATGCGGGAGTTACCCTAAGGGTAATTGGGGGCGTGAGGCGGCGCGCGATGAACACTGGTCCGATGACACCAGACGGGGCGCCGTCGCGTCAGGTCGCGCTCGAGGGCGCGGTGAACGTGCGGGACATCGGCGGCTACCGGAGCGCCTACGGGCTCGAGGTCATCCGCGGGTGGTTGTTCCGCGGCGACTCGCTCAGCCAGCTCACCAGTCCCGACAGTGAACGGCTCGATCAGCTCAGGCTGCACACGGTCATCGACTTCAGGACGCCGGGCGAGGTCCTGCTCAACGGCCCCGACCGGCTGCCGCACGGCCTGGACGTGACCCACCTGCCGGTGAGCGGCGGCGACCTGGGGTCGGTCTACGAGCTGATCGCCAGCGGCGACCACGAGCGGCAGCGCCGAGCGCTCGGCGACGGTCGCGCCGCCTCGTTCATGGCCGAGATGAACCGCATGTTCGTCACCGACAGACGGCAGCGAGAGGCGTTCGGCACCGCGCTGCGGCTACTCTGCGCGCCGGGGCGGCTTCCGCTGCTCTACCACTGCACAAGCGGAAAGGACAGGTCCGGGTGGATGACCGCCATCGTGCTCACCGCCCTGGGCGTACCGCGGGAGCTGGTGCTGCGCGACTACCTGCTGTCCAATGACCTGCACCGCACCGGGTACACCAAGCTCCGCTACGACCTGGTCAAGATCGGGATCGTGCGCGACCCCGAGCTGCTGCGGCCCATCTTGGAACAAAGCGCCACCTACCTGGGCGCGGCGTTCGAGGAGGCGGACCGGCGGTACGGATCGTTCGGCCGGTTCCTGGCGCACGGACTTGAGGTCAGCGACGCCATGCTGACCGGGCTGAGGCGGGCCCTGCTCGGCGAGCTGGTACCGCCGGAGCCCGTTTCCTGAGCCTGTCGCTACCCCTTGCGACGGCGCGGGCCCAGGCGGCGCATGCGGAGCCAGGCGAGGAGCGTGAAGACCACCCCGAGCGCGATCAGCAGGCCCATGTCATGCAGCCAGTTTCCCGATGTCTGCGCCCACAGGGGATCGGTGCTGCCGGGCGCGACCTGGCCGATGACGTTAAGGTTCACCGTGGACGCCACCGCGCCGAAACCCCAGCGGGCCGGGGCTATATAGGCGAGCTGCTGGAGCCCCGCCTTGCCGACCAGCGACACCACGCCGCCAGACAGGATGACCTGGGCCATGGTCAGCAGGACCAGGAAGGGCATCGCCTTCTCCGAGGTGCTGACCAGGGCCGAGACCAGCAGGCCCAGGCACATCGAGGCGAGCGAGAGCACCGCGATGCCGATCAGGATCTCGAGCAGCGGGATACCGAGGAAGGCACCCTTAGGCGGCATCTTCTGGCCGAACAGCCCGATCAGCACGAGCAGCGCCGACTGCACGATGCTGATCACACCGAGCACGATGAGCTTGGAGAACAAGTAGGCGCCGGAGGAAAGCCCGGCGGCCCGTTCCCGGACGTAGATCGTGCGTTCCTTGACCAGCTCCCTGACCGAGCTCGCGGCCCCGGACAGGCAGGCGCAGATGGTCAGCATCAGCAGCAGTTCTTCTGCGTTCGCGTTGGTGTGCGGCAGGCCGGTCAGGCCTTGACTGGACCCCACGAAATGAATCAGCGTACCGAGGATGACGGGCAGCAGGCCCATGAAGAACAGGTAGCCGCGATCGGCCGCGATCACCCGCACGTACCGGCGGGTCAGCGTGGTCATCTGCCGCAGCGCACCACGCCGCTGCGGCGGCGGGGTGGCGGGCAGCTCCGGCCCGTTGGCCTCGAGAGCTGGCTTCTGGCGCTGTCCGAGCACGTACTGCGCGTAGGCGGGCGAGCCGGCGAACTCGGCGGCCCAGTCGCGATCCGGGTAGGCCTCGAACGCCTGGAACACCTCGGCCCAGCCGGGCATGCCGAAGTGGTTGAGCCCTTCATCGGGCGGACCGTAGAAGGCTATTTTCCCGCCAGGAACCAGCACCAGCAGCCGGTCACAGTTGTCCAGATTCGCGACACTGTGCGTGACCACGATGACCGTCCGGCCGTCGTGGGCCAGGTCTCGCATCTGCTCCATGACCGACTTGTCCAGGCCCGGGTCCAGGCCCGATGTCGGCTCGTCGAGGAACAGCAGCGAGGGCTTGGTCAGCAGTTCCTGCGCGACGTTGACCCGCTTGAGCTGCCCGCCGGAGAGCCGGTCGGCACGGGTGTTCGCGTGCTTGGTCAGGCCAAGCTCGCCCATCACCTCGTCGACCCGGACATCGCGCTCGGCGGCCTTGGTGTCCGAGGGGAAGCGGAGCTCGGCGGAGTACTGCAACGCGCGGCGGGCGGTCAGCTGCATGTGCAGGACGCTCTCCTGCGGGACCAGGCCGATGCGGAACCGCAGCTCGGCGTAGTCCTGGTACAGATCCCGGTTGTCGTAGAGCACCGTGCCGGTGTCCGCGGGGCGCATCCCGGTCAGCGCGCCGAGCAGCGTCGACTTGCCCGCGCCGCTGGGGCCGATGACGCCGAGCAGGCACTTCTCGGGGATCGGGAACGTCACGTGATCGAGCAGCACCTTGCCGCCGGAGACCTTCACGACCAGGTCCTGGGCCGTGAAGGTGACTTGCCCGTCGTCGACGAACTGGACGAGCTCGCCGTCCATGAGGCGGAACGTCGAGTGCCCGATGCTGACGAGATCATGCTCGGTCAGCAGCTTGGAGGCAACCCGCTGGCCGTTGACGAAGGTGCCGTTGTGGCTGCCCAGGTCGACGACCTCGTAGCTTCCGGTGGGCGATTTGCGCAATTCCGCGTGGTGCCGGGACACGTCAAGGTCGGATAGCACCAGGTCGTTATCGGGAATGCGGCCGATGCGCATGGCCTTGACCGGCAGCGGCATCCGCGCCGTGGGGCGGCGGTCCACGCTCGGCAGCATGGACGGCTTGACCGCCGGACCGGCCGGAGGCGGCGCGGAAGCATCCCGCTTGGCGGCGGTGTCGGCCCACGAGGGAGTGCCCGGCGCGGGCCGTCCGAGGTAAGGAGCGGGCTCCTGCGGCGGCGACGGCTCGGGCGACCGCGCTGGCTCAGACCAAGCCGACGGTGCAGGCCAAGGTGATGGTGTGGGCTGAGGCGATGGGGGCGACGGGATCGGCTGGGCTGAAGGAGCGGGAGCTGCATGAACCCGGGACTGGGGCAGGCAGCGCAGGATCGGGCCATCCTCCGGATGGCCCAGGTGCACCACGCACTCGTTGCTGATATCGACCCGGTCGACCCGCTGGGGACCGAGGAATGTCCCGTTCGTGCTGCCGAGATCCTCCAGGATCCAGGCATCCCCTTCGATCCGAAGAACCCCGTGCCGCCATGACACGCGCGAGTCGGTCATGACAATGTCCGACTCCGGGTCCCGGCCGATACGGTATGTGATCCCGCCCTGGAACTGGTGAACCGAGCGCCGTGTGCGCACCACGAGATCGGGCATCGCCGGAGGGCCGCTTGCGGGCGCGCTGACCTGGGGCGGTGTGGCCTCGGCGAGGCCGGCCGGGGCGAGCCCGGCTTGGGCAGCACCGGCCTGCGGCGGTTGCTGGTCAGACCAGTCGAAACGCTCGGGTGGCATGTTTACAAAGTGTAGGGCCGATGACCCTAAACAGGAATCGGGAGAACCATTCAGGTTGACCGCGCGTTTTGACATATTGAGTAGCGGACACCGTGATACTGGAGGGTCTGGCAGTTCGTCCAAATACCGAGCCGCACCTACACTGTACGCCGTGTGTGACTCAACGCTATCCCCCGTAACTAAGTGATACCCCAGGGGTGGAAATGAATATCATGGATACGAATTGTGGGGATGCGGCCACTTTGGCCGGTGCGTGGGGGGGCATGTCATGAGCTCCGATCCGAACCAGCCCAATCCCGAGTGGTGGAAGTCACAAGGTCCTCAAGAGGGCCAGGGGTCCCAGGATCCTCAAGCGCCGCAGGGGAACCAGGGAGCGCAGGGGAGCCACGGGTACCAGGGAGCGCCGGGAAACCAGGGCTACCAGGGGCCGCAGGCGGGGAACCAGGGCTACCAAGACTCGCAGAGGACCCAGAACTACCAAATGCCGCAGGGGAACCAGGGCTACCAAGGACCTCAAGGGACCCAGGGATTTCCTATGAACCAGGGGTACCAAGCGGCCCAGGGCTACGCAGGACCACCTCCTCGGGTCCGCAGGCGGCGGCGCAGGAGATGGCCGATCATCACGTTGGTCGTGATCATCGTGATTCTCGTGGTGGGCGACCGGGTCGGCTGCGCCATAGCGGAGAATCAGATGGCCAGCCAGATCCAGAAGCAGGGCTTCCCAGCGAAGCCGCACGTGGACATCGAGGGCATCCCGTTCCTGACCCAGCTGGCCCAGAAGGACTTCAAGACGGTCGTCATCTCGGCGTCGAACGTAACCGAGGGGCCGCTTGACATCGCTAGCCTCAACGCCACCATCCACGGCTTGCACATCAACTCCAGCTTCAGCGGGGCCACGGTCGATTCGATCAACGGCACCGCGCTCATCACCTTCACCGCCCTGGCGAACGCCGGCGGCATACCGGGCGGCATCACGCTGTCGGCCGACGGCCCCAACGAGGTCAAGGCGACCATCAACGCCGACATCATCACCGCGAACGTCGTGGCGCAGGTGACCAAGAGCGGTCCGAACCAGTTCAATGTGCGGGTCGTCCAGGCCACCGACGTACCGACCTCGCTGCTTGGCAACCTGGCGAACTTCAACGTCAACGTCCCGAAATCAGCGCTGCCCGCGGGATTGACGATTCAGAGCGTCAGCGTCACAGAGCAGGGAGTCCTGATCACCGTCGTTGGGCATAACACCACCCTTAGCGAGTAACCGGGCAGATGTGGCCAATGTTTTAGGCGCTATGAACTGTGCCTTGGGTGAACTATTGTCAGCTGAGAGTTACATTGGTGGTACTGACAGTAGTCACGCAGCTTGCGGAGGCCAATATGCCCGGTGCGCCCTTTACTGTCGCCGATCCGCAGGATCTGCGAAACGCGGCAGGCACGGCGCCCCCGGCGGCCACCAGGACCTTCTCCCGCCGCGCCGAAGAAGTACCTGTGGCCCGCAGGTTCATCAGGGGCGAACTCGCCGGCCACCCTGCCTCGCTGGACGCCGAGCTGCTGGCCTGCGAGCTCGTGACGAACGCGGTCCAGCACGCGACCGACGCCGCGGGAGTGACCGTCGCGGTGACCCGCCGCGGCGCGGTGGTGCACGTGGACGTGATCGACGACGGGCGCAGCGGGCTTCCCCACTGGCGCGAAGCCGACGGGTACGACGAGGGCGGACGCGGGTTCCAGCTCGTCAACGAGATCGCGCAGCGCTGGGGCTTCCGGCGCGAGCGGGCCAGCACTTGCGTGTGGTTCGAGCTCGACTGGCAGTAGGGCCGCTCTGGGCGCTGCGCATGGCGCAGCAGTATCCGGCCCGCTATCGCGGGGCCGCCCAGGACCTGCTGGCGCGGGTGCCGCCCGGATCCGGGCGGCCGCGATAGGCTCACGCCTGATGCCAGCAACGTGTGCCTTCTGCGCCATCATCAGCGGCCAGCAGGAGGCGGTGACCGTGCTCGAGACCGAGCGGCTGATCGCCTTTCTCGATCACCGGCCGCTCTTCCGTGGTCACACGCTGCTCGCGCCTAAGCAGCACGTGCGCCTGCTGAGCGACCTGCCCGCCGGCTGGGGGCCGGAGTTCTTCGGCACGGCGCAGCGCCTCGAGCGCGCGGTCGAAGACGGCCTCGGCGCCGACGGCTCGATGATCCTGGTCAACAACGTCGTCAGCCAATCGGTCCCGCACCTGCACCTGCACGTGATCCCCAGGAACTTCAAGGACGGGCTGCGATTCTGGCTCGGACCGCGGCATCCCTACGATGCCGCCCATCCGGCCGAGTCCTACGCGGAAAAGATCCGGGCTGCCCTGCCTGAAGCCACCGGACGCGACAGCTAGGAAGCGCCACGTCTCACCGGCCGCAGGGGCGGCTCGCGACGTCTTTGCGTAGCCAGATGTTCTCGTTCAGTTAAATATTTGGTCTCAGACGGGGCTCACGCCGGGATCATCCTTATTTCGGCCGAGTCCATCAGTCACTTCAGTCACAGCTCTTGACTGGAATTACGTCACTGGCGTACATAAGTAATAATTAGGATAAAGGTGAGTCATCGGAACTCCTGTCTGAACGTGCCGTCGGTGGCTCATAATTGACACGAGCGCAGCCTGCGATGCCATCAGGAGACAGCACGTGACATCCGGCATGTCGGCGAAGGGCAGCGCTCTCGGGTCCAGTGTTCCCGAGAGCGGTGTTCTATCGAGGCGCGCCCCGGCGCCTCGGACTCCAGGGACCGCAGGCAGCGGGACCAGGCGAAACCGTGGATTGAAGGCCGACGTGAACTCTCAGGAGGCCGGGATCGCAGACACCCCTGAGACCCCCGCCGGGAACATCGCCGTCGAGAGTTCTCATCCGGCCCTGGCCTCGTCCGTGCGGACCATCATCCTGGGGATCGACTACGACGGGCGCATCGTCCAGCACGACAGGAACGCGCCGCAGATCCTGGCCCGGGAGCCGGATGAACTGCTCGGTATGCAGCTGAGTGACCTGACGGCGGGCGTGACCCAGGGGCCTGCCGCGCCGGACAGTGCGGTACCGGATGGTGTGGTGCCAGACGGTGCTGGGCCGGATAGCGCTGGGCCGGATGGTGCCGGGCAGGACACTGCTGTGCAGGGGAACTCCCATGGTGTCCGGACGGCCGACGGGGCCGCCGCGGTCAGCGGGCTGCTCGAAGCGATCCGCGCCGATCGCGAAGGCAGCGCGATGCTGACCATCGACACCCGCGACGGGTACCGGGCCGAGGCCGTGGTGACCGTTCATCCGATGCGCGCGGGCGGGACCAGCCTGGCCGCGCTGGCCCTGCTGCGCATCCCGGCGCCGCGGGCCGAGAGGTTCGTCGACCCCGCGCTGATGCGCAGGCAGATGCTCGACGACACCTTCACCAAGATCGGCGACGCGCTCGATATCGATCACCTGGCTCGCGAGCTGATCGACGCGCTCGTTCCGCATTTCTGCAACGCCGGTGACCTGCTGCTGCTCGAGAGCCTGATCGGCGAGGACGAACTGCCCTCGCACGGACCCGACGGGTCGCTCCCGTTGCGGCGGATCGCGCTGCTGCACGACCGGAAGGATCCCGCCTGGGAGGCGGCGTTCCCCACCGGGGAGATCCTGCGCTATCCGCCCCAGACGCCGTACTTCCGGTGCATGAGCACCGGCGCGCCGGTGCTCGAGACGACCATCAGCCAGGATCAGGCGGGCAAGATCGCCAAGGCGTGGCGGCGCAGGCCGGTCGGCAAGCTACTTTCCGGTGCCTCGATGCTGATGCTGCCGCTCATCGCCCGGGGCACCATGCTGGGCTTCTTCGCCTGCACCAGGCAGGAGGGGTTCCGCCGGTTCGACGCGTACGACGTCGATATCGGGATGGACTTCGCGTCCCGCGCCGCCATCTTCATCGACAACGCGCGCCGCTACAGCCGGGAGCACGCGACCGCGCTGACCCTGCAGCGCAGCATGCTGCCGACCGGGCTGTCCTACCCCTCCTCGGTCGAGGTCAAGCACCGCTACCTGCCGGGCAGCAAGCTGATCGAGGTGGGCGGGGACTGGTACGAGTCCATCTCGCTGCCCGGCGGCCGGGTGGCGCTGGTGGTCGGCGACGTGGCCGGGCACGGCGTGCGCGCGGCGGTGACCATGGGGCGGCTGCGCACCGCCATCCACACCCTGGCGATGCTCGAGCTAGCCCCGGCCGAGTCGCTGCAGCAGCTCGACGAGCTCATGCACACCCTCGGCGAACGGGAACCGCACTTCGCCACCTGCGCGTACGCCGTCTACGACGCGGTCAGCGGCGAGTGCGAGATCGCCGTGGCCGGGCACCTGCCGCCGTTGCTCGTGCACCCCGATGGCAGCAACGAATACCTCGACGTGCCACCTGCGCCGCCGCTCGGCATCGGCGACGGCGAGGTGGAAAGCCGCCAGTTCCAGATCGAAGACGGCAGCTTGTTCGTCCTGTACACCGACGGCCTGGTGGAAAACAAGGGCCAGGACATCAGTGACGGGCTGGCCCGGCTGACCGGCATCTTCGGCCCGGGCTCGCCGACGCGGCCGCTCGAGGACCTGTGCAAGGCCACCTTGGACGGGGTGTACTCCGACCACCAGCGCGACGACATCGCCGTGCTCATCGCCCGGCTCAGCCGGCTGTCGCCGGACAGCTACGCCTCGTGGACGTTCGCGCCCAAGCTGACCTCGGTGCGCGAGGCACGTGCGGTGCTGGCCGAGCCGATGAAGCGCTGGGATCTGGAAGACCTGATCCCGACCACCGAGCTGCTCGTCTCGGAGCTGGTGACCAACGCGGTCAAGTACTCACGCGGCGACGTCACCCTCCGGCTCGTCAACGAAAAGGCGCTGGTCTGCGAGGTTCTCGATAACTCAGCGGCGTTGCCGAGGCTGCGCCAGGCCAGCGCGGAAGACGAGAACGGCCGCGGCCTTCAGGTGGTCCGCCAGCTCTCGCACCGCTGGGGCGCCCGCCGGACCGCGACCGGCAAGGTCGTCTGGTGCGAGCAGCTGCTCCCGGGCGCCGGTTTCCTGGATGACATCCAGCCCCTGCACTGACCGCCGGCTCCGGCCGCGGGCTAGAGCAGGGAGGAATCCGGGATTTCCATGGCCCCCGAGCCTTGCCTGGCTTGCGGGACCATCTGGGCCACCGGGACGTTAGCGGTGGCCGCGTGGATCCTGTTACGGCCGGTCTGCTTGGCGTGATAGAGCGCGGCGTCGGCGGCGGTGAGCAGATCGGTCAGCTCGGTCCCCACGTCGCCGAGCGCGGCGACGCCGATGGAGACGGTGAGCCTGATACACGCCGCTGGCCTGGTCTCGTCCGGCACCGGAATGGACATCGCGGCAATGTGCGCGCGGAGCCGTTCGGCGATGCCGAGCGCATTCGCCTCGTCCGTCTGGGGCAGCAGGATCGCGAATTCCTCACCGCCGAACCTCCCGGCCAGGTCATAGCTGCGTAGCTGCTCGCGCAGCGCGTCGCTGACCGCTCGCAGGGCCTCGTCTCCGACCAGGTGCCCGTGCGTGTCGTTCACCAGCTTGAAGTGATCGATGTCCATCAGGGCGACCGACAGCGGGCTGCGGGTCCGGACGGCCCGGGAGATCTCCGCGACCGCCTCGCTCTCCCAGGTGGCCGCGTTGAGCAGGCCGGTCTTGGTGTCGGTCCTGGATTTGGCCAGGAGCTGCGCGTGCATCAGGAACCGCCGGGCCAGCAGGACGGTCGGCACGCCGAACACCGCCAGCACCGGATGGCCGACCACCAGCACGGTGATCACGATGCCCAGGTCGATCTGCGCCATGTCGGCCAGCAGCGCCTCGCGGTTCAGCACCAGGTCGGCCAGCCGGGCCGTGGGATCGGAAAGCTTGACCGCGCTCACCAGCAGGACATGGTGCCCCAGCCAGCCGATGACCTCACACCCGGCGACACAGGCGGTCCAGGTGAGCGCGTGCACGCCGCTGCCCAGGGTGTCCCCGGCCAGGGACGACGGGATCGCGTGGAACGAGAGCGACGCCGCTCCGTAGGCCAGGCCGATCGCCGCGCCGGTAAACACCCGGCGGTAGACGACACCCCGGTGCACGCGCCACTGGGTCAGCATGAGCAGCGGGATAGGCGTCACCATGGCGTACACCGGCGGCAGCAAGATCGCCACCGGCAGCACCCATACGGTGAGGAAGTCCCGCACCATGCCGCTCTGCAGGTGGGCCACCCGCGCGGTCGCCCCGACCGAGATCATGCCGCAGGTCAGCAGCAGGAAGAACTTCACCAGGTCGCCAGGGTGCCACGAGGTCTGCCAGGCGGCCGCGCCGATGCCCGCGAGCGCGGCCAGCGGGACGATGCCGACGTAGGCCCGCATCAGCTTGGGAAGCCGCCACCAGGCCCAGTTCCGGGCATCCGCACCCGCGCGCAGGCGGTCGGTGACTGATGAGACTTCCATATACCACCGTTCCGGATGAGACGCGACGGACCTGGCGCTTAGTTAGCAGCTCACCGTAAAGGACTAGTTTCGCATAGCTACCTTAACTCATCTATGCCCTTCAGTGAGTCATTAGGGCGGATTTAGCCACATCACGGAATAAGGAGGAGCTAAATGGTGACTGACGAGCCACGATTACACGCCGTACTTACGCTGCACTTACGCCGCGGCATTCTTCTGGGTGCCCGCTCGTACGAAGGGAGGGCCGATCATGCGCACGACCTGGGTCTGAGCCTTATCATCGCACTGGAAATGATCATTAGCGGACAATAGCGCCGCGGCCAAACACGACGTCCCAGGCTGGCTCCGGATGAGAATAGCCGGAGCCGGCCTGGGACGTCGCGTGCTGACGGAGTGCTGGGGTGCTACTCCACGGTGACGCTCTTGGCCAGGTTGCGGGGCTTGTCGATGTCCCGGTTCAGCTTGGCCGCGACATGGTAGGCGAACAGCTGCAGCGGGACGTTCAGCAGCAGGGGGTCGAGCTCTGGTTCGTTGCGCGGAACGCGGATCACCGCGTCGGCCAGGCCCACGGGCAGCTCGGCGCTGGTGACCGCGATGACCGGGCCGCCGCGCGCCTTGATCTGCTCGATCGTGGAGATGTTCTTGGACAGTAGCTCGTCCGCCGGAACGATGACCACGCTCGGCATGGACTGGTTGATCAGCGCGAGCGGGCCGTGCTTGAGCTCGGCCGCCTGGTAGGCCTCGGCGTGAACGTAGGAGACCTCCTTGAGCTTCTGGGCCCCCTCGCGGGCCACCGGCCAGCCGCGGACCCGGCCGATGAAGAACATGTGCTCGGCGTCGGCGAAGCGGCGGGCGACGTCGGCGACGTGCTCCTCCTCATCCAGCACCTGCTGGATCTGCCCGGGCAGCGCGCGCAGGCCGGCCACGATCCGCTGGCCGGACGCCGAGGACAGGTCACGGACCCGGCCGAGCAGCAGGGCGAACAGGGCGAACGAGGCCGCCATGTTGGTCAGCGCCTTGGTGGACGCGACCGCGATCTCCGGGCCGGCGTGCAGGAAGACCCCGCTGCCGCACTCCCGCCCGATCGCGCTGCCCACCACGTTGACCGCCCCGATGACCTGGCCGCCCTTGCGGCGCAGCTCCTGCACCGCCATCAGCGTGTCCAGCGTCTCGCCGGACTGGCTGACCGCCACGTAAAGCGTGTCGGGGTCGACCACCGGGTTGCGGTACCTGAACTCTGAGGCCGGCTCGGCGTCGGACGGGATCCGGGCCAGCTCCTCGGTCAGCACCGCGCCCATCTGGCCGGCGTAGTACGCCGAGCCGCAGCCGAGGAACTTCACCTGCCTGATCGACCTGAGCTGCCGGGCGTCCAGGTTGATCCCGCCCAGCCTGGCGGTCGAGAACCGCTCGTCGAGCCGGCCGCGCAGGGCCCGGCGCAGGGCCTCCGGCTGATCGTGGATCTCCTTGCGCATGTAATCCTGGTACGCGCCGAGCTCGTAGTCGCCGGCTTCGGCCTCCACGGTGGTGGGCACCTTGCGGCCGCCCGGGCCGCGCCGGTCCCTGTCATCGAGCGACGCCGTCGTGTAGTCCGCGGCGTGCACCGTGGCCACCTCGGCGTCGTCCAGGTACACCACCTGCTTGGTGTACCGCACCAGCGCGGCGACGTCGGAGGCGACGAACATCTCGGACTCACCGATGCCCAGCACGATGGGGCTGCCGTTGCGGGCCACCACCAGCTCGTTCGGGTGCCTGATGTCGAGCACGACCAGGCCGTAGGTGCCCTCCACATGGCGCAGCGCCCGGCGGACCGCATCCTCCAGGCTGCCCGGGTTGGCGTCGTCGTCCGACTCAGCGGCGATCAGGTGGGCCAGCGCTTCGGTGTCGGTGTCGCTGACCAGCTTGACTCCCCGGGCCGCCAGGGTGTCCCTGAGCTGCTCGGCGTTCTCGATGATGCCGTTGTGCACGACCGCGATGCGGCCCTGGGTGTCGGTATGCGGGTGGGCGTTGACCTCGTTCGGCTCACCGTGGGTGGCCCACCTGGTGTGGCCGATGCCGACCGTGGCCCGGGTCCGGTCGCTGACCCGGTCCCTGAGGTCCTGGACCCGGCCCGCGGTCTTGGTGACCTGCAGCTTGTTCCGGTGGATGACCGCGAGGCCGGCCGAGTCGTAGCCTCGGTACTCCAGGCTTCTCAGTCCCTCGAGCAGGACGGGGACGGCGTCCCGGCGGCCGATGTATCCCACGATTCCGCACACGTAAAGGGTCTCCTGTCGGTTGGCGGTCGCGCTTATCCGTAGACGATGCGCCGGAGCTGGCGATCCGACAGCCCGCGCGCGGCAAACCGGCGCTGACCGAGCTCGGCCGCGATCATCGGCCAGATCTCATCGTTCTTGCGCTGCCGTTGCTGCAGTTCGGCATGGCGCCTGCGCACGAACTCCTCGATCGTCTCGTTGAAGTAGGTCGCTACGTCGGCGATGACCCGGACCGCGGTGGACTGCGGCAGCCCCGTGGAGGCCGCCAGATAGCGCACGAGGTCCTGCGGGAAAAGGTCAGGCATGCGTACTTCTTACTCGCTGCGGCTAGTTTAGGCAATAATCCTGCCCGATTCCGGGCAAGAATTTAGCCATTTGCTGGATCCGGATCAAGCATAGCGTCTTGGCTGAGCATGTAGCGCCGGTTGGTTCACAATATGAACAGTGTTGCGTGCGCTAAGTAGCTGGTCAACGGCGGGGCCGGCCGGGTGCAGGGTCCGGGCCGTGCACGCAGGCGACACGGATTCTGGCGAGTAGCGTCCCGCGGGCTACGCGCTTGACACCTGCGCCGTCGCGGTGATCACGTGGGTCTTGTTACGGCCGGTTTCCTTGGCGTAGTACAGGGCCGCGTCGGCGGCGGCGAGCATGTCAGGGAGCTCACGGCGGACGCCGTCCAGGGACGCGACGCCGACCGAGATCGTGAGCGTGACGCACGGCCCTGACGGATCCGCGTCGTCGACCGGGATGGACATCGCGGCGATGTGCGCGCGCAGCCGCTCGGCGACGGCGATCGCCTCTACCTCGCGGGCCTGCGGCAGCAGGAGCACGAACTCTTCACCGCCGAATCGCCCTGGTACGTCGTAGCCGCGCAGGTGGCTACGCAGCACGTCGGAGATCTCGCGCAGCACCTTGTCCCCCACCAGGTGACCGTAGGTGTCATTGACCACCTTGAAATGATCGATGTCGAGGAGCGCGATGGACAGCGGAGTCCGCGTCCTGACCGCGCGGGAAAGCTCGAGCGTGGCCTCGTTTTCCCAGGTGGACGCGTTGAGCAATCCCGTCTTGGTGTCGATGCGGGACTGGGCGACGAGCTGGGCGTGCATGATGAAGCGCCGGGCCAGCAGGACAGTGGGCACGGCGAAGACGGCGAGCACGGGATTGACGGCGACCACGATCGTGATCAAGATGCCGAGGTCGAACTCTGCGAAGTCGCCTTGCAGCGCTTCCCGGTTCAGGTCCAGCTCCCTGAGGCGGACGCTGGGATCGCTGAGCTTCATGGCGCCCACGATCAGGAAGTGGTTGCCTCTCCCCCCGATGATTTCGCACGCGGCGACGGCGACGGTCCAGGTCAGAGCGTGCGTGCCGACACCGATATGGCCTCCGGCGAATGAGGCGGGGAACACCCGGAACAGCAGGGCGGCGGCTCCGTAGGCCAGGCTGATGCCCATGGCGCTGAACACCCGGCGGTATACCACGCCCTTGCCGGCCAGGCAGATGGTGAGCACGTACAGCGGGATCGGCATCAGCATGGCGTAGACGGGCGGCAGCAGGATCGCCACCGGCAGCACCCATGCGGTGATGAAGTCCCGCACCATGCCGCTCTTGAGGTAGACGATGCGGGGGGTCGCCGCCACGGAAACCAGGCCGCAGCAGAGCAGGAGCAGGAACTTCAGCATGTCGGCGGCATGCCACGTCGTCTGAGACAGGGCGTAGCAGATCAGGGCCACGCTGATGACCGGCACCGCGCCGACGTAGATCTTGATCACCCAGGGAAGCCGCCACCAAGCCCAGTCCCTGACGTCCGCGCACGCCAGCATGCGTCGGGTGACGGACGAGGCTTCCATGTTCCACCGTTCCGGATGGGACGCGACAGACTCCTGTCTAGTCGGCAGCTCACCGTAAAGGACTAGCTCCGTATAGCTACCTTAACCCATCTAGGCCATCTTGTGCACTATTGCATCCGATTCACATACATCGCGCCACAAAGAGGAGCTAAATGGTGATTGACAAGGCACGATTACCCGGTGTGCATAAGCCGCCGAGCGTCATCCGGCTGCATATCTACTATCTGAGGGAGGCTATCCATGCGCGTCAGCTGGGCCTGAGCAGAACTAAGTCGGGCAGTAGATAGCACAACGAGCCGAGAGAGAAGTCATCATGCGTGACACCTGGACCTGAGACAGAGCCGCATTCCGCGCCGCTATGAAGAGCCACGTAGCGGCACCGAACTACTAGTCGCGGCGTGACTGGGACGCCTTCCCGCCGCGTGACGCCCGCCGGGTGGTGACACGTGGCGCCACCTGATCGTCAGGACCGTGGCGACAACCGCGCCGATCCCGCCACCGACCGCGATGACCACGGCCGGATCGCGCAGAACCTGCACGATGGCGCCGGCCGCCACGAAAGCGGCTCCCTGACCAACGATCACCCCCATGTTGGCAATGCCAAAGGCTTGAGCCCGCCGTTCGTTCGGCACCCTGACGACGAAGGCGGTGTTGGCCGCGAGCTGGTAGACACCGAACGCCGCCGACAGCGAAAAGATCACAAGTGAGGCAGCAAGATCCGGGCGGAGGGCCGCCAGCACGAGCGTCGCGCAGGTCAGTACGGCCAGCGGTCCCATCCAGGCCGAGCGTCGGCGCGGCCGCACGAACCGGGTGAACAGCGGCGTGGCGATCGTCGTGCTGAGCACCGTGGACGTGAGCACCAGGCCGGTCGCGATGGGCCCTCCGCCGAGCGAGGCCGCATACGGGGCCGCGATGCCCTCGGGAATCGTATAGAACACGATCAGCCAGCCGTAGAGCACCAAGGTGCGCAGAGCCCGGTCACCGAAGACCAGCTGGAAGCCTTCGCGCGTCCGGGCCCAGGGTGACAACAGGGCCGTTTCCGGCGTGGCGGCGGCTGGCCGGACGCGGGTTCCCAGGCCGATGAACAAGGCCGAGAGCACGAACGTGGCGGCGTCGATGACCAGCGAGAGGCGCACGCCGATAAGGAACACCGACACTCCCCCGGCGGCCGCGCCGATGACCTGGCCGGCCAGGAAGGTCGTCTGGATAACCGCCGCGCCCAGGGCGTAGTGCTCGCCCTCGAGGATGTCGGGGGTAATGGACGCCCGGGCTGATTCAAACGGGGGCGCGAACATCGTCGCTGCGAACAGCAGCGCGACCAGGGCCGGGATGGGCACGTGCGGCACCACCATGGCCCCGACCAGGACGGTGCGGACGAGATCGCAGGTGACCATCACCGAGCGCCGCGGCCGCCGGTCAGCCACGTCGGCGAGGAACAAGCCGCCGATGACCCACGGCAGGTACCCGGCCGCATAAACCATGGCCGTGAGCAGCGGTGACCTGGTGTGCTGATATACCAGCAGGGTCAGGGCGACCAGGGCGAGTCGATCGCCTGTGACGGAAAGGATCTCGGAGAGCCACAGGGCCCGGAATTCACGTACCGCGAACACGTCGCGGAATGTGGCCTGTGGCGGCACAGCACCTTTCACTGTGACCCTTCTGTCCAGGCCCCGTGATCCGCCGTCCGTCATGGCCACTCAGTTTCATCATGACCCAGCACAGGTGTATACCGCAACAAGTAGTGCGGAATCGGTCACGCATGGTTCTTGATTCCGCTGGCCACGGCATCTCCGGGCACGGGGCTGGGGAAGGAC
>CABEDN010000496.1_pt1 | contig 18603 bp, 13 predicted proteins | sample 3423051 | NCBI WGS metagenome assembly CABEDN01 (sample SAMEA5534330, study PRJEB31848) | metagenome | biome: tundra; feature: field; material: soil | place: USA | collected 2013-05 | depth 0.15 m
AGCAACGCACCGAATAGCGCACCTAGCGGAACGTAAATACCATTACTGACGAGTTGCTTTACCCGGCCCGTCTGGCCACCACTCGTCGCCGACTGGAACAACTGGGCCTGAACCCGGCCGTCTGGGCTGCTGGCCGAACCGACGTAGCTGATATAACTACCGGCGACGGCATTAGCTGTCGCCGCTGCATCGGCAGCGGTCTTTTCCTTTGCGCTTACCGAAATGATATCGGTAGTTTCGCTGCCGATCTCAATTGCGCGCCTGAGCTCATTGAGCGACACGACTGGACGGACTCCAGGCAGCGCTCCCAAGAGCACTGGAGTACTTTTCGCAATCACCTCCTGGGTTACCGTATAGGGATCGGGCGCATTGCTGCCGGTGGCATTCGCGCCGCTCTGTCCAGCTTGCCCAGTCTGCGTCAGCAGGACCAGCGCGGTACTCGTGACCCAGACCGGGTCGAACGCGGCGTAGCCGCCGCCGCCGAGGAGGCCCACGGCCGCCATGATTCCCACCAGGAGCTTGTGCCGCCGCACGATCTGGATGGGCCTGCGCAACCCCCGCCCTTGCTGGCTCATCTGGCCTCCCGAGCGACGGGTGCGCACCATGACAGGGCGGGTTTGCGCGGGGCATCGATCTCGAGGAACTCCAGCCGCGTGGCTAGCGGTGCACCGGGTACGCAGCGTCCGCAGCCGAGGAGGGTGAAGGCGGGAACGCGGCGTCCGAGGCCGGGAGAGTACCAGCCCAGAATGGGACTGGTGTTGCCCCGGTGCAGGCTCCACCGGAGCGCGACCGGCAGTTCCAGCCGTGCCGCTCCAGGCATGGCTGTCTCGGGCCAGCTCAGGGTGGCACATGAACCCTCGAGTGCCACCTGCACCTGCGGACCGAGATGGAAGGCCAGGCGGACGTCGTGGCCGGTATCGGTGATCTCGTCGATGATGTCGATGCTGCGCGAGGCCCGATCTAGCAGTACCGAGCGACGATGCGAGGCCGGCGGATCAAGCGAGGCATAGCCGTCGTGTTCTGCGGTCCATCTGGCGATGTCGCCGTCATCGATGACCTCGATCTCGCGAGCTTGGGCGTGACGCGCCCACATGAACGGACCACGTTCGCTGGATTGGTTCCGGCCACCGAGCTCGACGGTGTTGTGCGCGATCGTCGACCGGAAATATGACCGCCACGCGCGCTCACCGTGGTAGCAGTACGTGCCTGGATCGGCCAAGATGTCCATGCCCGCGTAGCGCACCTCCACCGACAGGGCGTCTGCGTGCGCATGCGCGGCGATGCCGAGGTATCCGTGCGGGCCCCCGTCGCAGCGGCACCAGATCTCGTTCTCCCCGCTGGTGCGCAGCAGCGTCAGGCCCGCGTCAGCGAACCGCGACGGCCGCTGGCCGGGCCTGCCCTCGATACGGCGCCTGGGGCCCGCCAGGGCGCCGACCATGACGCTGCCCGCGCCGGCCGGCGGCCGCGGCCACCAGTTGAGCCGGCCAGCCAGCGCGTCGGCCGTGGCCAGCAGCGCGGGCCAGGTGTTCGGCGCGGGCGGGTCGAGCAGCAGCGCCCGGCCCTCGTCCGAATCACCCTGCCGGGGCGGCCGCATCCGCTCGTCCAGCAGGGCCGCGGCGCTGTCTGCCATCGCGGTGAGCCGCTGCCATACCAGCGGGCTCAGCGGATGCCCGCTCACCTCGGCTTCGACCGCGGCCAGGAAGCCGAGCTCGGCCACGAATGGGTGGTAGTCCGAGGCCAGCTCGCGATTGACGCCGGATGGGAAGGTATTGCGCAGAAGTTCGCGCTCCAGCAGCCGCGCGGACGCGTGCCGCCAGCGGTCGCTGCGGGGGTACCAGGGGAAGGCGCAGCTAGCCACCAGCTGACCGGCCGCTTCCGCGATCACGTGGTTGTTGGCTGAGGATCCGCGGCTGCGGAAGCTGGCCAGGTACTGCTGGTGCCATCTGATCTGCCGAACGGCCAGGCCGTTCTGCTCGAACAGGCCGGCGACGCCGGGCCAGTCGTCCAGCAGGCGCCGGATCCAGGTCACGCTGATCAGGCGGAGGCCCAGCTCGATGCCACTGGTCCAGTGGATACCGGACAGGAACGGGTTCTCCTGCCAGAAGGAGCGGAGCTGCTCGTCGACCCGCTGCGCGTACCGGTCGTCGTGGCTCAGCGCCCAGGCGCTAGCCAGCAGCGTGAGGTGCTGCAGCCGGGCGATCTCCCAAACCTGCTTGACGTTGCCGGTCCGCTCTTGCGAGCGGTGGTCGACGCGGAACGCGTAGCGGTTAGGGTCGGACCGGCGCCCGGTCACCGGGTCGCGGAACCAGTCGGGCCGTTCCAGGTCGGTGCGGAGCACCCCCAGGGTCTCCCACTCTCCCTGCAGCAGCCGGTCCGCGGCCTCTAGCACCGCCTTCCTGGCCTCTTCCGGTACCCGTGCGGCGGTGCCCGGCGGCAGCACCGCGGTGAACGTCAGCTCGCCGGGGGGCACCGGCGGCATGGCCCGGGCCAGCTGATGGCGGGTCACCTGCCGTGGTGACCAGGCTGCGCGGACCACCTGGTCACCGGCCCGCCACGCCATCTCGGCCGGGGACATCCGGGCCGCCCGGCGGGCGTACCAGCCGAGCCGTTCGATGGCCGCCGTGTTCACACCTGTTCCGGTTTGCCGCTCAGCAGGCTGTCCCGCACCGCGATAGTCGCGCGGGTGGTGGCGGCCAGCGACTCGAACGGGATCGGCATAGGCGTACCGGCCAGGCAGGCCTCGACGAAACGAGCCAGCTCGGCGCGCTGCCCCTTGTCCTGGCCGCCTCGGGCCCGGATCGTGTCGTGGCCGCGCCCGGACCAGACCGTGGCCTTGCGGAAATTATCCAGCCGCGCGCTGCGGCCGCCGCCGGTGGCGTCTAGCGTCTCTTTGGGGAAGCGCACGTTGCCGCCGGTGAGGTAGCTGATCACGCCGCTGGCGCCGCTGGCGAAGCGCACCGTGACCTGCACGTCGTCGGAGTCCGGGCCGCCGCCGACCGCGTAGACCTCCTCGGGCAGGCTGTCCGCCCACCAGCTCAGCGTGTCCAGGAAGTGACCGCCCTCGCCGGTGAACCGCGACCCCTCGCCCTCGTTGCGGTACCAGCTGTCCGCGGCCAGCGGACCCGCGTTGACCAGGTAGCGGGTGACCGCGGCGGAGCTGGCCGGGCCGAAGTCGGCCTTCATCTTGACCAGCATCGGGGCGAAGCGCCGGTTGAAGCCCACCATCAGCTTGTCGTTGCCGGTCTTCGCGACTACCTCGGTGATCCGGTCCAGTTCCTCGGCGGTCAGCGCGAGCGGCTTCTCCACGAACACCGCCTTGCCGGTCTCCAGCGCCCGGCAGACCAGGTCCGCGTGGGTGGCGTGCCGGGTGACCACGAAGATCGCGTCCAGCGACTCGTCCTCGAGCACGGCCGACGCACTGGTCGACGCGGTAGTGAAGCCGAACCGCCGCTGGGCGTTCACCGCCGACAGGGACTTGGTCGTCGTGACGTGGACGAGCTCGGCGTTCGGCAGCTGGGCCAGCTGCGGAAGCAGCATCGAGGAGGCATAGTTGCCCGCGCCGATGAAGCCGATGGCCAGGCGCTTGGAGCCAGGCCCGTTCCGTGCCTTGGAGACCCCCGCCGGAGTGGCGCGGACCAGGCTGGCGGCGGGCCGGGGCAGGGTCGCCGGATCCGGCGCCGGGTAGGAGAGCAGGACCCCGACCGCCTTCAGCGCGCCGGAGGACAGGTCGGCGTAGACCGAGACCGCGTCGGACATCGGGAACGTGCCGGACACCAGCGTCTCGACCTCGAGGTCCTTGCGGGCCAGCAGGTCCAGGAAGCACTCGATGTTGCGGCGCTCGGTCCAGCGGACGTAGCCGGCCGGGTAGTCGATGCCCTCAAGCTCGTACCGGTCGTCGTACCGGCCCGGTCCGTAGGACCGGGAGAACCGGACGTCGAGTTCCTTGTCGTAGTAGGCGTTCCAGGGCAGGTCCAGCTTGGTCTTGCCGATGTCGACCACCCGGGCCCGGTCCCGGGCCAGCTTGGCCGCGATCTCGACCGGCGCGTTGGAAGAGCCGCCCGCGGCCAGGAACACGTGGTCGGCGCCGCGGCCGCTGGTCAGCTCGTCCAGCGAGGCCGCCACGGCGGCCAGGCCCTCGTCGTCCGGGCCCGCGCACACCACCGCGCCCGCCTGCTCGGCCAGCCGGCAGCGGGCCTCGATCACGTCAAGACCGAGCACCCGGATCCCGGCCGCGACCAGCAGCCGGACCACCAGCTGACCAACCAGGCCGAGGCCGATGACCAGGGCGGTCTCGCCGAGCTGCGGCTCGGCGCGGCGAACGCCCTGCATGGCGATGGCGCCCACGGTGGAGAACGCGGCGTGCTCGGGGGCCACGCCCCGCGGCACCGCGGCGCACAGGTTGACCGGGATCCAGTTGTACTCGGCGTGCAGCGCGAAGTCGTTGCCTGCCGCCGCGACCAGCTGGCCGACCTTGAACTCCCCGGCCCCCGCGCCCACCTCGACGACCACGCCGCACAGCGAGTAACCCAGCGGGGTGTAGGAGTCGAGCTTGTTCATCACCTTCTTGTAGGTGGCCATCGCGCCCTGCTGCGCCACCGTGTCCAGCACCTTGCGCACCTGATCTGGCCGGGCCCGCGCCTTGCCGACCATGGACAGGTTGGCCTCGTGGACCTTCATCATCTCGGTGCCGGTAGAGATGAGCGAGAACAGCGACTGGACCAGGACGCCGCCCGGACGGCAGGCCGGGACCGGCGCGTCCAAGACGATGAGCTCCCCGGACTTGTAGTTCTGTGCGATCTGCTTCATGGTGTCCTCGTCGGTCATGCCGCCACGCCCATGGACCGCGCGTTGCGGTACCAAAGCTCCATGGACAGCAGCTGCCAGATCTGCTTTGCGTTGTCCTCGCGCCCCGCCCGTTCGGCTTCGATCAGGCGGTTCAGCGCGGCGGGCCGGATCATCCCGGCCCCGGTCAGCTCGCCGTGGACGAGCACGTCGTTGATGACCTCCCGCAGGTCGTTGCGGACCCAGGCGCGCAGCGGGGCGCTGAAGGAGGCCTTGGGCCGGTAGATGATCTCCTTCGGGAGCCAGGCCTCCGCGGCCCGCTTGAGGGCCAGCTTGCCCTGCCGCCCGCGGATCTTGTCCCGGCCCGGGATGGCGAACGCCGCCTGGGCCACCACCGGGTCCACGAACGGCACCCGGACCTCCACCGAGGCGGCCATGCTGGACCGGTCGGAGTAGGCCAGGTTGAGCCCGGGCAGGAACAGCCGCGAGTCGGCCAGGCACATCCGGTTGACCTCGTCGTCCAGGTCGTTGTCGGTATAGATGGCACGGTGGCCGTCGACCACCCGGTCCACCTGGCCGCGCAGGTCCGGGTTGAGCAGGCCGGCCAGGTCGTCCGGGTCGTAGAGCGTGTAGCTGCGCCGGAACCGGGGTTCCTCGGGTAGTTCGGCGAAGCTGAGGAAGCGCTTGGCCCAGCGGGCGTAGCGCAGGCCCCGGTCGCCGACGCTGACCGGGGCCCGGTCGACCGCGAACCGCGCGGCGGCCCGGGCCGGTCCGGGCAGGCGGCCGTAGCGGCTGGCCATCAGGCAGGCCATTTGCTTGCGGTACCCGCCGAACAGCTCGTCCGCGCCCATTCCGGACAGGATCACCTTGACCCCGCGATCGCGGGCGGCCTGGCACATCAGCAGCGTGTTGATCGCTGCTGGGTCGCCGATCGGCTCGTCCAGCGCGTCCACCATGCGCGGCAGCAGGTCCACGATGTCCGGCGAGATCTCGATCTCGTGCAGCTTCACGCCGAACTGCGCCGCCACCTTGCGGGCGTAGATCGCGTCGTCGGGCATGGCCTCCAGCCGCTGGTCCTCGGGCCGGAACGTGATCGTGTAGGCATCGATCTCCTGGGCGGCGCGGTGCGCCAGCACGGTGATGATGCTGGAGTCCAGGCCGCCGGACAGGAAGCTGGACACCGGCACGTCCGCGACCAGGTGGGCGGCGACGGACTCCTCGATGACCCGGCGCAGGTCCGGCGCCGGCCCTGCGGCCGCGTCGCGGGCTACGTCGGCGACGTTCCAGTACTGCTCCACCTGGAGGTGGCCGTCCGGGCTCAGCCGGGCCCAGGAGCCGGCCGGCAGCTTGCGGACGCCCTCGATCGCGCAGAACTGCTCGGGCACCCAGTAATAGAGCATCGACGCGACCAGCGCGCCCGGCTCGATGCGCAGCTCCGGCCCGACCGCGGCGGTCAGCGCCTTGAGCTCGGAGGCGAACAGCGCGCCGTGGCCTCGCTGGAGGTAGAACAGCGGCTTGATGCCGAGCGGATCGCGGGCCAGGAACAGCTCGCCGGTCTTGGTATCGGCCAGCGCGAACGCGAACATGCCGCGGAACTTCCGCAGGGCCTGGGGCCCCCAGTGGCGCCAGGCCTCGACCACGACCTCGGTGTCGGAGTTCGTGGTGAAGCGGACGCCGCGGCCGGCCAGCTCTTGCCTGAGCTCCCGGTAGTTGTACAGCTCGCCGTTGTAGACCATGACCAGGTTGTCCTTGACCATCGGCTGGTCGGCGGCGGCGGACAGGTCGATGATCGAAAGCCGCCGGTGGCCGAGGTGGACGCTGACCCGGTCGTCCTCGTGGGTCCAGACGCCACCGGCATCCGGGCCACGGTGGGCGATCCGCTCGGTCATGACGTCGGCCAGCTTGTGGCCGTCCGGCTGCTGGTAGCAGCCCGCGATCCCGCACATGTCAGGCCCTCGCCCGCTTGCGAGGCTTGCCTTCGCCCAGCACCCGCTGGTAGACGCCGAGGTAGGCGCTTTCCTGGTGGGACCAGGCCAGCTCCTGCTCGACCCGTTCCCTGGCCAGCTTCCCCATCAGCGCGCGTCTCTGCTCGTCATCCAGCAGGGCCACGATGGCCTCGGCGTACTGCCGCTCATCGTTGGGCTGGACGTAAACGGCGGCGTCGCCTGCGGACACCCGCGTTTCGCGCAGGTCGAAGGCGACCACGGGAAGCTCGAAGGCCATGTACTCCATCGTCTTGTTCATGGTCGACACGTCATTGAGCGGGTTCTTGGGGTCCGGGGACAGGCCGACGTGCGAAGTCGACATGATGCGCATGACGAGTTCATCCGGCGCCCGCCCGGTGAACTCCACGTGCCCGGCCAGGCCGAGCTCATCACGCAGTGCCACCAGATCGTCGAAGCAGTCCCCGGAACCGATCAGCGTGAAGGCGATGTCGTCCCGTCCGAGCTGGTTGACCACGATGTCGGCCGCCCGGACCACGATGTCCACGCCGTCCTGCGGGCCCATGACCCCGATGTAAGCGACGAGAAACCGGCGGCCGCGGCGCAGCTCGGGGTCGGCCTCGCCGGACTGCAGCCGCCGCAGGTCCGGCCCGGTACGGACGACCGTGACGTCCTCGGCCCGCTTGCCGCCGCGCGTCATCGCGATTTCCCGGTACGAGTCGTTGGTGGCGATCACGTGATCCGCGGCCTGGTGGGTCCTGCGCTCGAGGGCCAGCAGCCCTTTGTGCGGCAGCTTCGGTCCGCTGGGGAAACGAGATTGAAAAAGCTCGGGGCAAAGGTCGTGATGGTCGAACACGAAGCGGGTTCCCTCGAGCGCGCGGAAGGCCAGGGCCAGCGGCCAGAAGACGTCAGGCGGGTTGCAGGCCTGGATTACGGCGAAGCGCCCGGAACGCCTGGCCTTGAGCGCGGCCCACGCGGTGGCGAGAAACGAGTACGCGTACTCGGCGATGAAGCTGACCTTGCTGCCGCCGGGTGCGTAAGGCCGGTACTTGTACAGCTCGACGCCGTCGATGACCTGGTAAGCCGGGTCCCCCTTGCCCTTCGGGCAAACGACGGCGACCCGGTAGCCCGCCGTGGTGAGGGCCTGGCACTCAAGCCAGACTCGCCGGTCGAACGGTACCGGGAGGTTCTGGACAATGATGAGGATTCGGGGCCGCATGATCCACAGGAGCGCTGAGTGGATGGCGGTGATACATCAAGCCCGGAGCATCCTCCTCACTCTCGCGCCTGCCCGGGAGCGGTTCGGGAGCGGCTCGGGGCGAGACCGGCCAGGCCCGGCGACGGTGCACGTACATGCCGGACCGCCCAGTGCGGCCTTCGGGTCAGCCGGTGATCGAGTGACCGTTCACCGGGTGGTTGAGGTAGCTCACGCAGGCGTGGCAGTAAGGGAGAAGCTGTTAACCTGGAAAGTCTGATCCCGGCCGGCGGTAGAGCAGATCTCGAAACCGAAGCTGATGGCCGTCAGGGTGGGCTTCGCCGGCAGGTACTTACCGCCGCCATGTGTTTCTAGCCAGGTGAGCATGGCCATAACGTTCACCTTGCCTGACGAGTAATTGGTTCCTGTAGGTGGCTGCCAGATAATCTCCGAACCGAATTGGCACAGATTCCAGCGCCGAACGGGAACACCATCAGTCCCGCCGAAGGTCTGGGTGGCGACGACGTCATGAAGAACATCACATCTTGGCCGCAGGGAATCACCCGCGAAATCTGTCTGAATCATGACTTCGTTATGCCAGTCATCAAGCCAGAGATCGTAGGCGGCTTCGCCTACGGTTCCGCCATGAGCGTTCAGAGTCACCGAATAAGATGAAACCATTGAAGACCAGCTGGACAACGCGGCGGGGAGGCTAGTCCCACTGATCCAATTCTGGGTCTGACCCGTATTGGGGTATGCCCGGACCGACGTGCCCACCGGATAATTTGCTATCACGTCCCAGTTGCCAGGGTTGGCGACATGCAGCGTTTGCGAATAGCTTTTTGACGCTGGACCGAACACGTTGTTTCCGACAGTGATCTCACCGGTAGTCCCGACTATGCCCGGATAAGGCTGGCCCTGGACCTGCGAACCATACGGGGGGCATTCCCCCTGAGGGTCACCGGTCGTGCAGGTGGCAGCTATTGCGGAGGTAGAGGGGTCCGAATTTGAGCTCGGTGTCGAAGTGCCGGCGGGCGAAGACGTCGAAGTGCCAGCGGGGGAAGACGTCGAAGTGCCACCGGGCGAAGGCGCCGGGCTGTGCGTCGCCGAGCATCCTACGACGGCGACGATAACTGCGCCGGTGATAGCCGCGACGACAGTCATGCCAGGCCGGGACCGGTTGGTCATGGGCGACTGCCTTTCTCTAGCTCCTCAGGCCCTCACGATACGGGACCGCGGCCAGTGCTCCCCCGCCGCAGCGCACCTGCCAGGCCTGGGACGGAAGGTCCGCGGGGGTCCCGCAGGTGGCGTCGCGACCAGTTCGTGCGCATCGCGTGTATCATTCGGCGACCTAACCGGTTCTCATATCGTGGCGGTTACGTGGCGGCAGCCCGTGGGTTTGGCTGAGGGACGATGACATTCGAAGCGGCGCGAGGGTAGGGCTGATGGCCGGACCTGCTCGGAGGAACCTGGCGGCACTGCCACTGCAGCAGGCCCGGCGGATAGGTGGCCGCCTGAGTTGGGGCCTCGCGGATCAGGCCATGTGCAGCCTGACGAACTTCGTGCTCAGCGGGTACATCGCCCACGAACTGGGGGCGACGCAGTTCGGCGCCTTCAGCCTGGCCTACCTGACCTACGGCTTCGCGAACAACGCGTCGCGGGGCCTGTCCATCGAGCCGCTGCTGGTCCGGTTCAGCGGGCCGGAGCTGACCAGGTGGCGGCGAGCCACCGGAGGGTGCACGGGCACCGCGTTGCTCGTGGGCCTGGCCACCGGTGCCCTCGCGCTGGTGGCGGGGGCGCTGATAGGCGGCACCACAGGACTGGCGTTTGTCGCGCTCGGCCTGACCCTTCCGGGCTTGCTCCTGCAAGACAGCTGGCGCTATTGCTTCTTCGCGGTAGGCCGCGGCCAGCAGGCCTTCGTCAACGACACGATCTGGGCGCTCGTTCAGGTCCCCCTGCTCGTGGGCCTGAAGATCACGGGCCACGCCAACGTGTTCTGGTTCATCGTGGCGTGGGGCGCCGGGGCCTATGTCGGGGCCATCCTTGGCATGTTCCAGGCCCGGGTGGTGCCTCGCCTGGTGGGCGCGACCCGCTGGGTGATATCGCACCGTGACCTGGGGCCTCGGTACATGCTGGAGAATGCGGGGTCCAATGTCTCCAACATGGTGGTCAACTACAGCAACTCATCGATTCTCGGCCTCGCGGACGTAGGCGACATCCAAGCCGCCAACGTGCTCATGGGCCCGTTCAAGATCATTATTTTCGGCCTGGGCATGATCACGATCCCAGAGGCCGCCCACGTCCTGCGCAGGTCCCCGAGGCGGCTGCCACTGTTCTGTCTGGCCGTGAGCGGCGGCCTCGGGCTGACGGCGCTGGCCTGGGGCGCAGTGCTGCTGGTCGTGCTGCCCCTGGGCGTCGGGCACCTGGTGCTTGGCTCGATAGCGGGGCCCGCCTACCCGCTCGTCCTGCCGACCGTGCTGGCCATCACGGGCAACTGCGCTGGTGTCGGCCCAGGCGTCGGCATGCACGCGCTTGGCGCGGCCCGCCGCAGCCTGCGCGCCGCGATGTGGAACGCGGCCATCGCCATTCCGGCCGGCGTCGCGGGCGCCCTCGTGGCGGGCGTGCTTGGCACGCTCTACTTCACCGCCGCCGCGGCCTGGCTCACCACGCTGATGTCCTGGTGGTATTTCCGGAAGGCGATGCGCGAGTCGTCCACCGTCCCGGTTCCCCGATGGATGTGGCCGCCGCGATCTGGTGGCCGGCATGCCACCCCAGACGCCCAGGAGCGGCGGGTCCAGACCGCGGCGCGGGCGGGGCGCTGAACTCCCCGGGATCGGCGAAGGTCGTGGCGGAGCCTTACTGGCTGGTTCTCTCCAGCCTGGATGGCATCTCGATGAACGGCGTGCTGACGAACTCTGTCCGGGCCCATTGCCGGTAGATGCGCTGTCGCCGGCGGGAAAGTACCTGGTGCAGGACCGGAATCCTGCGCCGGAGCAGTGGTCCCGCCAGCCGGGACCGCAGGCCACTGCCCAGCGAGTAAGAGCCGATCGTTGAGGTCAGGTCGGCGTTCTTCGGGACCGGCAGGGGGGCGACGCAGCGCAATCGGTCAAGCGCGCCTTCCCGGTAGAAGAACGGCCAGGCATCCGCGTTGGCGCGGATGGGCAGCACGAGCTTGATCATCCGCTCACATGCCTCCCGTGTTATCAGGTAGGCACCGGTGCTCCGGGGCTGCGTGATATCGATGGGCAGGGCGAGCTGACGACCGCCGGAAAGCCGCACCGCGCCCGCACGGCTCAACTGGACCGGGTCCGGGCAATCGACGCTGAGCAGCGCCGCTTCTGCCCCGGTGAGGTGCTGGCCCACTTCCTCGGCCAGTTTGTCCAGGTCAGCGGACAACAGGACGTCGTCTTCCAGGATCAACGCCACGTCCAGCCCGTCTTCGACGATCTTCCGGTAGATGCTCAGGTGGCTCAGGGCGCACCCGGCCGACCCTGAAGGGAATATTCCGCTGGCCACGAAGGACGGGTCTATCAGTGCGGCGTCGGCCAGGTCCAGCTCACGGCCGTCAACGGCCGTCACGATCTCGTAGTCGACGCTGGTCTTCTCCAACTCCCGGGTGATGTGCGCTCGCCGATCCAGCGAGCGGGCCATGTTAACGACATAAGCATGCACGGGCGATCCGTCCTTACCCTCTTCGCGTGTCCTACAGGACCTGCAGCGACCGTGCTGTGATACGTGATGGGAGTTCGATTGGCGTCGGCGGCAGGTATCAGGGCCCCCGGGAAGGTTCTCTAGTTGGTAGCGAGGTGCGGCTGATTGAGGCGGAGGCCTGTCGCCGTCAGCGGGTACGCTGCGCATACCGCGACGCCCAGTGACGTGAGGTGACCCAGCCGGATGAGAATCCTGCTTGTCCATAACCGCTACCGTTCCGCCATGCCGAGCGGCGAGAACCGGGTCGTCGACCAGGAGGGCGAGGCACTCCAGGCCCTTGGGCATGAGGTCAGGCGGTTCACTCGCGACAGTGACGAGATCGGCCAGTGGTCACTGCTGAAGAAGGCGTCCCTCCCGGCTCGGACCATCTGGAACTGGGAGTCCTTCCATGACCTGAAGGCCGCGCTGCGCGAGTACCAGCCCGAGGTCGTGCATGTCCACAACACCTTCCCGCTGCTTAGCGCGGCCGTCCTGCATGCCTGCCGTGACGCCGGAGTCCCGGTCGTCGCGACCCTGCACAATTACGGTCTGGCCTGTGCCAATCGCGCGTTCTTCCGCGACGGGGCGGTCTGCCATGACTGCGCGAACGGCCTGCCCGTTGGCTCGGTACTGCATGGGTGCTTCCGGGACTCCCGGGCGGCCACCCTGCCGGTGGCGGTAGCCATGGTCGCGCACCGACGGGCGTGGCGATCACTCGTATCGGCCTACATCCTGATATCGGCGTCACAGCGTGACCTGCTGCACGGGGTTGGCCTGCCCGAGGACCGCGTGTTCGTCAGGTACAACCTCATCACCCGCCGCGATCGGCTCCAGACCGCACCCGAGCCGATGGTGGTCTACGCCGGACGGCTTGATGAGATCAAGGGCGTGCGCCTGCTGATGGCCGGCTGGGACCGCTATCGGGAGGAGGCCGGCGAGCCAGGCCTGAGGCTGGCCATCGCGGGCGCGGGGACGCTTGACGGCGAGGTGACGGCGTGGGCCTCGACCCGGCCCTCGGTGGTGCTGACCGGAGCGCTCAGCAGCGCCGAGTGCGCGAGCCTGATCTCGCGGGCCCGTGCTGTCCTGCTGCCGTCGGCCTGGGAGGAGACGTTCGGCCTGGTCGCCATCGAGGCGATGGCCGTCGGCGTGCCGCCGGTCGCCGCAGGCCATGGGTCGTTCCCCGAGCTCATCACCCCCGGTGTCGACGGCGCGCTCTTCGACGCCGGTGACCCGGCCGCGCTGGGCCGCGCGATCGCCGATGCCGAGCGGAACCCTGAGCAGTACGCGTCCTACGGGGAGCAGGCCCGCAAGACCTACGAGCAGCGATTCGACCCCGAACGCAACCTCGAGGAACTGCTGGAGATATACCGCTTCGCCATCGCTCATCCCGCCTGACCGCGGGACGCACAGTCACTCCTGTGGGTGCCGGCGTACGCGGGCGACAAGTCCAGGGGCGACCAGAAGCGATGCCGCCACCGTCAGGTGCAGCATGTACAGCGAGGCGTCAGTGTAGGCATCCTCGGTGAACGAGGCGACCAGGACATAGGTCACCAGGAAGAGCGCGAGCGCACGGCGCAGGCCCGGCGGCTGGAAGAAGCACGCCGCGAACAGGTACACCAGGATCAGGGCGCAGACGACTACCCCGATAAGCCCCTCCTGCATGTAGGACGACAGCCAGTTGCTGTCGATCGGCAGGCCGTCGACGCTCGCGTTGGACAACCCGAAGCCGAATATCTCCTGGAACGGGGTGCGCGGGAAGGTGAGCACGAGCGCCCAGAAGTTAGTCCGTCCCGTCAGGGTGGTCAGCCCGGCGGTGCCCTGCCCGCGGGCTAGCCAGGTGGTGATCACGCCGGCCAGCGACACGACGGCCACAGACACGATGACCACGACCGCCCCGAAGAACTTCCGCACCCGGGCGTCCGCCATGAACAGGCTCAGGCCGGCGACCAGGAGGCCGGCCACTAGAGCGGCCAGCGCCGTCCTGGTGTGGGTGAGGAGCAGGGCGGCGAGGGCGAATCCGACGCCGGTCAAGGCGAGGCGGCCGCTCAGCTGCCGGCCAAGCCAGAGCAGGGTCGTCAGGCCAGCCGCGACCGCTGCCCACTGAGCGATCCCGGTGGGCAACACCGGCCACAGGTCGCCAGTGAGCCGCCCCTGGTAGCCGAAGGCGCGGTGCGGGGACACCAGGATGCCGAGGAACACGGAGCCGATCGCCGCGTAGAGGAAGCCGAGATGGGATCGGAAGAACAGCATGTCACGCCGACCCCACCACGGCGTCGTCAGCCATAGCGCGGCCACGAACTCGACGAGCCGGGAGGTACGGAACATGGCGCCCAGATGACGGGACGCGAAGGCCGTGATCAGCGTGTCCACTGCGAGCAAGCCGAGGAGGCACAGGTAGACGTTCGGGCGGAACTTGAGCTTGGGGTTAATGGTGAGCAGGATCAGCAGCGCGATCGGCAGGGCCGCCTGCGCGATGCCCTTCCCGACCTTGCTGGGGAGAGGCACGACCGAGTACCCGGTGAAGAAGGTCAGGGTATTGAAGCAGAGCAGCGAGTAGGCGATCATGAACCTGCGCCGGAACGACCGCTCCTGCTTCTCGGGGAGATCCCGGGTGAGGGCGCGCGGGTAGCGGCGCAAGGCGGTGACTGACACGCTCATCTGGCTAGGTCATCCCAACATGGTTCGCGGAACTCATCTAGGAGAGCGCCGGGCGCGCGGTGTTGATACGCCAGCGCGCCCAGCCCCGAGCACGCCACCCCTTACGCCTGGCTCGTCCGGCGTAGCAGCTCGTCGATCTCGCCGGCGGCGAGCAGCTCCTTGATCCGCCGCAGCCGGACGTACCGCGACGAGATGAAGTCCTCGTAGTTTAGCCCGTGCGTGGTGTAGCTGCGCAGCAGCTCGGCCACCCCGTCGCGCACCCGCCACTGCATCTTCAGGTCGCCGAAGACGTCGGTGAGCTTGCTGAAGTCGACCCGGTAGTCACGCAGGTCGGGCCCCGCGTTGGCGGCCAGCGTCAGCTCCGAGCCGGGAACGACGTCGCGCACCATCTCGGCGATGTCGCGGACCTGGACGTTATCCTCCGTCCGGCCGACGTTGAACGCCTCGTCGTGCACCTTCTCCCGGGGGGCTTCGCACATGGCCAGGAACGCCCGGCTGATGTCCTCGATGTGCACGAGCGGCCGCCAGGGCGTGCCGTCGCTCTCCAGTCGCACCTTCCCGGTGGTCAGGGCGATCGCCGTGAGGTTGTTCACCACGATGTCGAGCCGGAGCCGGGTGGATGCGCCGTAGGCGGTCGCGTTCCGCAGGTAAGTGGGGCTGAAGCCGTCGTCCGCGAGCTTGGCTAGCTCACGCTCGGCGAGCACCTTGGTTTCCCCGTACGGGGTCACCGGGTTGAACTCCGCGTCCTCGGCCACGGCCGTCGATCCCGCGGCCCCGTAAAGGCTGCACGACGACGAGAACAGGAACCGCGGGACACCTGCCTCCTTCGCCGTCCTCGCCAGGTGCAGCGTGCCGTCTAGGTTCACCGAGAACGTGGCCGCCGGGTTCAGGTCCCCGACCGGGTCGTTGGACAGCGCGGCCAGGCAGATCACCGCGTCGTAGTCGGCCAGCTGGGCCACGGTGACGTCTCGCATGTCGACGCGCGCCGAGCCAGGGCCGTCGGCAGGGGCCGGACCTAGATCGCAGCCGTCGTACAAGCCGAGGTCGAGGCCGTGCACCTGATGCCCGGCGGCCCGAAAGAACGGAACCAGTACCGCACCGATGTAACCGCCGTCGCCGGCCACCAGGACCTTCATCGTGCTCCCCCCGAGCTGGTCTGGGCATCTGGGCTGCCTGACGGCCTAGCGGTCTGGCCGCACGTGAGCAGACCGGGCGCTAGGAACAGTTGTCTCTGCTAGGTGAAAATACCTGACCTTGTGCGGACAAGTATCAGGCGGGACGGTCAGAGGATCCCCTGTTACAGCGGAAGCGATGAGGGGCCGGTCGCTTCCGATCCGCTCTGGGCAAAGAATGGAGAACGGCAGAATGAACGCGGTGCCCCGGCTCACGATCGGGCTCCCGGTGTACAACAGCGAACGGTACCTCGCCGAGTCCATCGAGTCACTGCTTGGCCAGAGTTACACCGATTTCGAGCTGATCATCTCGGACAACGCATCGACCGATGACACCCCGGGTATCTGCGAGCGCTACGCGAAGCAGGATCCGCGGATCCGGTACTACCGCCAGCCCAAGAACGTCGGCCTGGCGCCCAACCACAACTTCTGCGTCGAGCAGGCGAGGGGCGAATTGTTCAAGTGGGCCGCGGGTGACGACCTTTACCACCGCAATTTGCTGCTGCGCTGCGTTGAGGTGCTTGACGAGCGTCCGGAGGCGGTCCTCGTCCACTCCTACACGGCGATGATCGACGAGGACAGCAAGATGTACCAGGCGAACGCGTACCCGCTGGGCACGTCGGCACCGCGTCCGTCGGACCGGTTCGGTAGCATGCTGCACGACAACGGGGGTGACGACGACGGCGGCGTGATACGTAAGGCGGTCCTGCTGCGGATCGCGACGAAAAACAGCTACCACCACGCCGACCGGACCACCATCACCGAACTCGCCTTGCACGGCCCGTTCTACCAGGTGCCCGAGTGGATGTACTTCCGCCGCGACCACCCTGACCGCGCGGAGCGCGCTCACGCCGGCGTCCGTGCACGATGCGCCAACATGGACCCCCGGCGCGCGAACCCGTGGCTCCACCCGCTACCGCGCTTGCTCGCCGAGTACCTCTGGGCCTACCTCAGGATGATCCAGCAGGCACCCCTGGCGCCAGCGGAGCGCCGTGCGTGCTACCGGCATCTCGCCACCTGGATGGCCAAGCGGTCCAAGCCGCATCACCTGGTGACCTTCGACCCGCCGGTCGCTGAGTCCCAGCCGAGCATCGACATCGATGCGGTAGTCCCGGGGCGCGGGGCCCGGCTGCCATGAACGCCCGGCTGCCATGAACGCCCGCCGGCCGCGGGTCGGTCTGTTCGGTCTCCTAGGCTCAGGGAACATCGGCAACGACGCCTCCGTCGAGGCGATCATGAGGTACCTGCGAACCGAGTACCCAGACGCCACCATAGACGCCATGTGCATGGGCTGGAAACGGATGCGCGACCGGTACGGCATCGTGACCACGCCGCTCCAGTGGCAGCAAGAACACGTGCGCCCAGGGTTGTCCGGGAAGGCTCTGGCGGCGCTCGGCAAGGTCATCGACGGCTTCCGCACCGCTGGCTGGGTTCGCGGGCACGACGTCGTGATCATCCCGGGCATGGGCATCCTGGATCCCACGCTCCGGCTCAATCCGTGGGGCGTCCCGTACGCGGTATACCTGCTCGCCGCGTCGGGAAGGCTCTTTGGCGCCAAGGTCGCGCTCGTCGCCGTCGGCGCGGACAAGGCCAGCGCGAAGACTACCCAGTCGCTGTACAACCGAACGGCCAGGCTGGCCGCCTACGTCTCCTTCCGGGACGAGAGCTCACGCGAGACCCTCCAAGGCGAGGGCGTCGATGTCTCCGCCTTTAGCGTCCACCCCGACCTCGTGTGGACCATCCCTGTCACGCGGGAGCAACCCGAGAACCCGAAGCTTGTCGCCGTGGGCGTGATGGCGTACTACGGTGGCCAGGCAGACCGGGGTCGGACCGCTGAGGTCTATGCTTCCTATACCGAGTCAGTGGCGGATTTTACCCGGTGGCTGCTGGGCAGCGGCCACGACGTCCGGCTCTTCTATGGCGATGAGGTGGACAAGCCCGCGCTGGAGAAGATCCTCGCTGATGTCAGGTCCAGTCTGCCGGGACTCGCCCCGGAGCGCCTCACCCCGTACTACGCGACAACGTACGAGGAAGTGACCGGGCTGCTCGGTCCCGTCGCTGCGGTGGTAGCCACTCGCCTGCACAACCTCATGTTCGCCCTGAAGCTCGCCAAGCCCACGATCGCCTTGTCCTATGCCCGGAAGATCGATTCCATGATGGCGGATCTAGGGCTGGGCGAGTACTGCTTGCCCGCCGGGTCAATCGACACCGAAGCGCTCAAGGCCCTGTTCACCGACGTCGAGATGCGCCGAGACGAGATCTCCCGAGGAGTCGAGAAGGTAGTCGCCGAGTGCTCCCAAGCCGCGGGAACGCAGTTGACCGAGCTCTCCGAAGTACTATTCAGCGGATTCTGCCTGCCGACGACGGCGTGATAGGACGGAGGCCTCGCATGCAAAGGGATCGGGAGTTGCATGTGCAGACCGAGGAAGGCAAAAGTACTGACCCGGCAAAGCCGACGGAGCCAACCTCGCGGCTGGCCGAGGGCATCGCCCGCGGCGCCGTCGTCGTCGCCGGCCTCACGATACTGTCCCGGATTCTGGGCTTGGTCCGCACCCTTGTGTTCTCGCAGGCCGTCGGCGCGAGCTGCCTGGGCACGGCGTACGTCACCGCGAACCAGGTACCCGATCTCCTGTACCAACTGGTCCTGGGTGGTGCGCTAGCCAGCGCGATGGTCCCGGTGCTGGCCCGCTCAGCCGAGCGCGCGGTCACCGACCCGGCCGAGAAGGCGCGGGTCAGCCAGATCACCTCGGCGCTGCTGACCTGGACCGTTGTCATTACGGTGCCACTGATCCTGGTCATCGTGGCGGCCGCCGGGCCGATCGCCTCGCTGCTGAACCCCAGCAACCCGAACGCGCACTGCGTCCACGCCGACGTGGTCGCCGCTACCGGCGACATGCTGCGGGTGTTTGCTCCCCAAGCCCTCCTGTACGGGCTCTCGGTCGTCCTGAGCGGGCTGCTGCAGTCCTACCGCCGGTTCGCCGCGCCGTCCATCGGTCCGGGCATCTCGAGCCTCCTGCTCATTGCCTGCTACCTGGCCTTCGTGCCCTTGAACAAGGGTCGTCCGCTGGCCCAGCTCCCCGTCACGGCCGAGCTTGTCCTGTCGGTGGGGACCACGCTCGGCATCGCTGTCCTGGTGGTGGTGGCGCTGCCGCCGACCTGGCGG
>CABEDN010000522.1_pt1 | contig 18552 bp, 16 predicted proteins | sample 3423051 | NCBI WGS metagenome assembly CABEDN01 (sample SAMEA5534330, study PRJEB31848) | metagenome | biome: tundra; feature: field; material: soil | place: USA | collected 2013-05 | depth 0.15 m
TGCTGTCGGCGGCCGGGGTGCGCCGGTCGCTGATCCAGGCGGCGGGTCGGGAGGGCTTCCCGGGCCGGGATGGGCCGCTGCCTGCCCTGGCGCCGGAGGCGGCGGACCGGGCGCTGGCGCGGCTGGCCGGGGCGTCGCTGCTGACCTTCAGCGTGGACGGTTCCGTCGTCAGCGCGCACCGGCTGGTGATGCGGGTGATCCGGGAGAACCTGGCCGCTGGTAGCTCCCTCCTGGCGGTATGCGAGGTGGCCGCGCGGCTGCTCGACGAGCTGGCTGAATCGCTGAGCGAGAGCTGGCATGAGGACCGGGCGGCGGCCCGGGACCTGGTAGAGCAGATCATGGCCTTGTACGACACATCCGCCAGAGGCCCGGCCGACGGTGACCTGGACCGTCGCTTGATCCAGCTCAGGTGGTGGGCAGTCGTGTTCCTAAGCCGTCTTCGCGACAGCGCGGCGCAGGCCATCGTGATCGGCCAGCAGCTGGTAGCGGACCAGGAACAGGCCGTGGGCACCGACCACCGCGACACCCTGGCCTCGCGTAGCAACCTCGCCACCGCCTACCAGGAGGCGGGCCGCACCGATGAGGCAATCACCTTGCACGAGCAGACCCTCGCCGCCAGGGAACGCATCCTGGGCCCCGACCACCCCGACACCCTGCAATCGCGCAACAACCTCGCCGCCGACTATCAGGACGCGGGCCGCACCGATGAGGCAATCACCTTGCACAAGCAGACCCTCGCCGCCAGGGAACGCATCCTGGGCCCCGACCACCCCGACACCTTGACCTCGCGCAACAACCTCGCCAACGCCTACCGGGCCACAGGCCGCGCTGGCGAGGCAAGGGGTCTGGACCCTCAGCCTTCAGATCCGTAGATCAGTGCGATCCTGTCTAGCGAGCGCCAACGGGATCGGCCTACCAGATCCGCCTTGATGCGTTGCCGGTTGGTGCAGGATGAAGCCGCGCGAGTGGGGGCTGGGCCGCGGATACGGCCGGCGGCACTGCGACTGGCGCCGACGCGGGCTGGGGTGCCGCGGGCAGGATGGCGGCGACTGCCGGGTCATCGGGCGTTAAACCACGGATCGTTCGGCATGAAAATTACTCCCCGGCAGAGCGGCAGGGTGGCGTGGGTCTCGGCCGATTGCCTGGCGGCGAGCACGTTGATCTGGGCGGTGGCACGGCTCAGCGGCGGCACCACCGCCAGGCGGCAATCGACGCTTGACGGCGGCCGGGGTACCTCGGTACATTACTCAAGTAATGAACCAAGGAACTACGGAAGGAACCGGGCTGTTGCAGGAGATGGCCGGCCTCGATGAGGGGGCTCCCCTGTTCGTCCAGATCGCCGAGCGGCTCGCCGAGGACATCGCGGACGGGACCTTGGCCGAGGGCGAACGGGTGCCCTCCACCAACGAGCTGTCCGTCTTCTACCGGATCAACCCGGCCACCGCGGCAAAGGGGATCAGCATGCTGACCGACGACGGGCTGCTGGACAAGCGCCGCGGCATCGGGATGTTCGTCGCGGCCGGCGCCCGCGCGCAGCTGCTGGCCGAGCGCCGCAAGCGGTTCGCCGAACGCTATGTAGAGCCGCTGGTCGCCGAGGCCACCCGGCTCGGGATTGACGCTGATGAGCTGGTCGCGCTGATCCGCGAATCCAGCTACCCGCAGAGAGGTACCACGCAATGACGCCAGCAATCTCGGTGGCCGGGCTGTCCCGCCGCTACCGCGGCCAGCTCGCCCTCGATCATGTCAGCTTCGACATCGAGCCCGGGTCGATCACCGGGCTGCTCGGCCGCAACGGCGCGGGCAAGACCACGCTCATGCGCATCATCGCCGGACACGAGTTTGCGTCAGCGGGCAGCGTCACCGTGCTCGGCGCCAGCCCGGCCGCCGGCGACGCGCTGCTGCACCGCATGGTGCTGGTCCGCGAGGACCAGCGCTACCCGGGCTACGGGTGGCCATATTTCCTGGTCCGGCACGCGGTGCGGGCGGCCTCGTGGTTCTACCCGAACTGGGATGCCGGGCTGGCCGAGGCGCTGCTCGGCGACTTCGGGCTGCCGCCCGGCCGGGCGGTCAAGCGCCTGTCCCGCGGGATGCGCTCCGCACTGGGCATCGTGATCGGCCTGGCCGCCCGGGCCGAGGTGACCCTGTTCGACGAGCCGTACGCCGGCCTGGACCCGGTGGCGCGCCAGCTGTTCTACGACCGGCTGCTCGCCGACTACGCTGAGCATCCCCGCACGATGCTGCTGTCTACCCACCTGATCGACGAGGCCGCCGGGCTGCTGGAACGGGTGGTGGTGATCGACCGGGGCAAGGTCGTGCTCGACGCCGCCGCCGACGAGGTGCGCGGCAGCGCGACCAGCGTCAGCGGCCCCGCCATCGCCGTAGCCGAGTTCACCGCCGGGCGGACAGTATTGGAGCGGCGGCGGATCGCCTCGCGGGAGTCGGCGGTGGTGGCCGGGGCGCTGAGCGAAACTGACCATGCCCGGGCCCGGGCGCTGCGCCTGCACCTGGAACCCCTGACATTGCAGCAGGCCGTAGTCCATGTGGCCCGCACGCCAGAAACAGACACGCGGGAAAGGACGAGCGCATGACTACCTGGATCAAGGTCGCCCGTTTCCACCTGGTCGACCGCACCAGCTTCACGGCACTGCCGTGGGCCGTCCTGGCCTTCGACTTCCTGGTGTGGCTGGCCCTCGCCGCCAGCGCAGGAGGAGGACACTCCGCGCAGGTCCCCACCGCCGCGCTAGCCGCCATCTACGTGTTCTTCTTCATAGCGGGCACGCTGAGCATGTTCCGGTCGCTGCCGTTCGCGTTTGCCCTCGGCGTGAGCCGGCGCTCCTACTACGCCGGGACCGCGCTGCTCGCGGTCAGCCTCGCCGCGGTCTACGGTCTGGCGCTGGCCGTGCTGCAGGTCATCGAGCAGGCCACCGGCGGCTGGGGGGTGGGCCTGCACTTCTTCCGGGTGGCCTACATCCTGCCCGGGCCGTGGTATCTCACCTGGCTCACCTCGTTCGTCCTGCTGACCCTGATGTTCGTCTGCGGCATGTGGTTCGGCGTGGTCTACCGGCGCTGGAACCTGATCGGCCTGCTCGCCTTCGTCGCCGCCCTGGCCATCATCGTGGTCGTCGGCGTCGTGATCACCAGCCACGCGCACGCCTGGCCGGCCATCGGCCACTTCTTCACCACCCTCAGCGCGGCCGGGCTGACCGGCCTGCTCGCCGTCCTCGCGATCGGGCTGCTGGCCGGCGGCTATACCACCATGCGCCGCGTCACCGTCTGACCCGGAGCGGTTCAACAGGCCAGGCGCGTGCCGCTCGGCCAGCTTTCCGCGAACTAGGAGATGAGCTAGATGAGGTATCTCGGCAAGCGGACCGGCGTGGCCAGCGTGACGCTGCTGCTCGGCGCGGGCATGGCGGTCGGCGGCTGCGGAAGCAGCAGCACCTCGAGCGTGGCGGCCTGCTCCGCTAAGTCCGCGGCCGCGGGCCAGCCAAGTCCGCCGGCCGGCTCGCCCGATCCGGTGGCCGCGGCGGGCTGGACGCTGCCGGGCGGCAACCTGCAGAACACGCGGGATGTCGCCAGCGCGATCACCAGCTCTGACGTCTCGACGCTGGGAGTGGCGTGGTGCGTGCCGGTCGAGTCAACGGGTGCTGCCAGTGCGGCCGGCTTGACCGATGGGTACGCGACGACGCCGGTCGTGGTGGACGGCGTGGTGTACACCCAGGATCTCGAGTCGAACGTGATGGCCATCGAGCTCGCCACCGGCAAGGTCTTGTGGACGCACGACTACAGCTCGCAGAACGGTGGCCCGGACGGCGTCAATGTCGTCGGCGGGGTGGTGTACGCGGCGACGGACAGCGCCGCGGTCGCCTTGTCGGCCGCCTCCGGCAGGCAGTTGTGGAGCCGAACGCTGACCGCCAACGACCACGAGGGCATCGACATGGCCCCCGGGTACAACAACGGCACCGTGTACGTCTCGACCGTGCCGGTTGATCCGAACGTCGGCCAGTACCTCGGCCACGCCAAGGGGACCTTGTGGGCGCTGAACGCCAGGACCGGCGCGCCGGAATGGTCGTGGGATGAGGTGCAGAACCTGTGGGGGAATCCGGGCCTGAACTCCGGCGGCGGCCTGTGGGACCCGCCGTCATTCGACAGCGCGGGCAACATCTACATCGGGATCGCGAACCCCGGCCCGATAGGCCAGACCGGGTGGCCCAAGGGCTATCCGTGGGGGACCAGCCGGCCAGGCCCGGACCTGTACACCGACTCGGTCGTCAAGCTGAGCCCGGCCGGCAAGCTGCTGTGGTACTACCAGCTCACCCCGCACGACCTCTACGACTGGGATCTGCAGAACTCGCCGGTGCTCAGCACCGCCCACGGGCAGCCGGTGGTGATCGACGGCGGCAAGGCCGGCATCCTGGTCGAGCTAAGCGCGCAGACCGGCAAGCTGCTGTGGAAGCTTCCGGTCGGCGTGCACAGCGGGCACGACAACGACGGGCTGATCACCGAGAACGCCACCGCGGCCTCGTCCATCCCGCTGCCGGCCAGGTTCGAGCTCGAGCCCGGAGTGTTCGGCGGCATCGAGTCGCAGCTGGCGACCAACGGCTCGACGACGTTCGCCGCCGTCAACAACCTCGCCGTGCCGATCTCCGTGAAGGGCGTGACGGAGAGCTCCGCGGCCTTCGAGGCTTCTATCGGCAAGGCCACCGGCGAGATGATCGCGGTCAACCAGGACACCGGGAAGATCGAATGGGACGACCAGCTCCCGTCGTCGCCGTACGGCGCCGCGGCGGTCACCGGCAACGTCGTCTTCACCACGACCTATAGCGGTGACCTGTACGCGTTCAACGCGGCCACCGGCGCGATCTTGCTGAAGACACCGCTGTCGGCCGGGACGAACGCTCCCGTCACCATCGACGGTGACTACGTCATCGCCGGAGCGGGGGCGGCGGTCTCGAAGGGCCAGCAGCCGCTGATCATCGCCTACAAACTCGGGGCCAACGGCAAGCTCCCCGACACCGTGCGCTGACCGGGACCCGGCGAGCACCAGGGGCCAGGATCACCTACTGGTACTGCTGACGTGCCGCGCACGAACGGGGCGATCGGTATGACCGCGGATGGCTGGGACGGCTGCCGGACAACCTATTCCGCCGAGAAGAAAACGTCGGGATAGGGCCTTAGAAGACGCGGTACATCACGTGGAGGCCCACATGCCCCATGGTGGGATGCACGAAAGCGCCGGGGACTGTCCCGATCACCGTAAAGCCTTGCCGCTCATAAAGCTCGACGGCCCGGTAATTGGATTCGGCGACGGCGTTGAACTGCATTCCCGCATACCCGCGCTCCTTCGCCCAGGCCAGCGCGAACCGGCACATCGCCGTGCCCACGCCACGGCCCCTGACGTCCGCCGCAACCATGAAGCTCGCGGTCGACACATGTGATCCCGGCCCACCGTGATTAGGTCCCATCTTCGCGGTACCGACGACACGGTGCTCCTGGATCGCCACGACCGTCAGCCCCGGAGGCGCCTCCACCCAGGTCTGCCAGGCCTGCGAGCTGCTCATGGACGGGTCATAGACGAACGTCTCCGCCGCCTCCACGACATCCCGCACGATCGGCCATACCTGAGCCCAGTCAGTCTCACTAATCTCCCGAATGTCCACTGCGCGCAACATAACGAAGCTCAGCAGCTCAGGCAAACCATTTTCGCCGGCCCCTCCTTTCCGGCCGGAGTGCCGCACGCCCTGCCGCCGAGGGCGAGGTCTGTAACCCCTTCTTTTCTGCAGATACGCCCTACGAGCAACGTGCCCTGCTCAACGGGGGGACTTGCCGCCTGGCCGTGAGTCGTACTGTGTAGGTTGCTGAGTGTGATCTTGGTGGTCGAGTACGACCTGGCGTGGCCGCGGCGATTCGAGCAGCTCCGCCGGGAGTACGCCGCGGCAATGGCAGCCGCCGGCATACCCGTAGTGGCCGATCAGGACGTGGCCGCAGGGTCGGGGTCCTGACCGGGCTGGGGTTCAAGCCCCTCGGCGAACTCGGCATTCCGCTGAGGTGGGCATTTAAGGAGCCAGAGCGGCTGGCCGGGACCAACACCTACATCGTCGTGACTTGTTCGCTATCGCTGCGCAACCATCTGGCCGTCCGGGATATCCTGCGGGCCGACCCGGACCTGCGACAGCAGTAGGCCGCGGTGAAGAAGCGGGCCGGTGCCACTGCCGCGAATATCGACGAATACGGCCGCGCGAAGAACGCGATGGTCCAGAAGATCCTCGCCGCTGGCGGACTGACCGACGCAGATCGAGCCTCCATCGACGCCAATCAGGTGCCGTCGCACGCTGAGGTGCCCAGATGGCAGCCCGGGTCCATCGGATTACCGCATCTGCCGCTGCGGGCGTGCAGAGGTGTTAAACGCCAGCCTCGCCGGGATGCGTCTTCGGAACGGGAGCCAGCCAGGCTGATCGCCTATGCTGGCGTCGTGCATCTCGGCCTCATCGCCATCGTGGTCAGGGAGTACGACCCGGCCATCAGCTTCTTCCTGGACGTCCTGGGCTTCGAGCTCGTAGAGGACTCTGCGGCCCGGACCAACGACGGGCGTGCCAAGCGGTGGGTGGTAGTCCGGCCGCCCGGGGCCGCGACCGGCCTGCTGCTCGCGCGGGCTGACGGCGAAGACCAGGCCGCCATCGTCGGGAAGCAAGCCGCCGGGCGGGTGGGTTTCTTCCTCCATGTCGAGGACTTCGACGCCGCGTACGCGCGAATGGCATCCGCGGGCGTGCAGTTCCTCACGGCACCGCGCACCGAGGCTTACGGTCACGTCGCCGTGTTCGTCGACATCGCCGGCAACAAATGGGACCTTATCGGGCCCGCGTCATGAGGCTGACAGCTCGCGCGAAGGGTTCAGCCTCACCCCGCACCCGGTCGTCCTGCAGAAGGGCGAACGGCTCGGCCTCGACCTAGGCAGCCGGACCGACCTGCTAGAGCCTCATGCCAGGGATCGGCCTCAGCTTCCGGCCCGGAGGAGCGACATGACCACCGAATTGGTACTCCTGGGAACGGCGGGCGCCCCCATGCCCGTGGCCGGCCGCGGGGGGATCTCATCGGCGCTCGTCGTTGACGAACGAGTCTTCGTCGTCGACTGCGGACGCGGGTCCCCGTCCGCCTACGTCGGTGCCGGACTCGACTTCTCCCGCCTGGAAGCCGTGTTCCTCAGCCACCTTCACGCCGACCATACCGGTGACCTAGCTGGCATGCTCCTTTACCCGTGGGGCATCCGGGCTGACGAAAACGGCCCGCTCGCGCCGGTCCGCGTCTACGGGCCGTCGCGACCCGGCGTGGTGCCGGCGGGTGATGCCGCCTTCCATCGTGAGACCACGATCCACCCGGAACTACCGGCCCCCGGCACAGCGGACTTGGTCGAGAACATCCTGGCTGCCTACGCCTACCATCTGAACGTCATGCCGCTGGACGCCCGCATGCCGGACGCGGGCGCGCTCGTCCGGGCGATCGACATCGGTATCCCGGCCCGGACTGAGGGCATCACCGGAGTTCCGGTCGTCGTCTTCGACGACGGAGTTGTCCGGGTCACCGCCGTCGCAGTGACCCACGGCCGGGCGGTTCCGGCTCTCGCGTACCGTTTCGACACCGCGGACGGCTCCGTCGTGTTCTCCGGCGACACCACCGTCAACGACGACCTGATCGCCCTCGCCCGCGATGCCGGCATCCTCGTCCACCATGTTGCCGACCTCGGCTACCTCGAGCGGCACGGCATCACCGGCGCCGCCCTCGAACGGATGGCCGCGCTGCACACCGACGTCACCGAAGTCGGCCGCGTCGCCGAACGCGCACGAGTCCGCGAGCTCATCCTCAGCCATTACCTTCCCGCTGAACCGGACGCGATCACGGACGCGGAATGGGCGGAACGCGCCGGGCAGGGTTTCAGCGGAAGAACCACCGCAGGCCGCGACGGCCTGCGTAGAGCGCTCACTCGCCCGTTACTTCGTGATCGCCTCGCGGATCGCGCGGAGTGCGCCGTTCCGTGTCATGACTTACCGGCCGTCAGGAATTCGTGGATCTGCGCGGTCAGGTCGTGGACCTGCCGGGTAAGAGCAGTATTCGACACCAGTTCACTGGAAAGCTTCGCCTCGACATCTTCTATGTGCTTTTCCTGATCCGCGATAGCCGCCAGGGTCATTTCCAGGTTCCGCTCTGACCGGTTCGTCGCGGCCGCCACAAGAAATCCGATGAACAGCTCGGCGACTGTGGTAATAAGGTTCAGCGGAAAGTTGAATGCCGTGCCGGTAAACCATCCCGGCAAGAAGTTAGCATTGGCGCTGACGATGTGCGATGCGAAGAGAAGTGTCCACCCGGCCACGAGCACGAGCCAGACCATAATATTGGCAGGCCGTCCCATAGCAGCAGATACATAGTCTGCTACGCGGTTGAAGATCGATTCTCTGTCCGCAGATGCCTTGACCGGTGTCATCGTGTTCCCCCACGATCCCGTCATTCGACCTCGAGATCCCGCAGGTTGGTCTTGGTGAGCTCGATGAGTTCCTCTCTCCTTCTCCGGACAAGATGCCTGGTCCGCGGACTTGAACGCCGGTGACCATACGCTTGTCCGCTGTTACGGTGAGCCCGCAGACCGAGCTTTCCTGGAGAAAACGGACTTCGGGCAGTCGTTGCACCATCGCGCGGACACGGCCTTCAAGGAACGGCCGGCTGGCGAACACGACCGGCAGGCCGGTCTGCGCCTGCCGCAGCTGGTGACCGGACAGCTGCCAGCGCATGTCTCCCAGGATGTCGCACAGGACAGCACCGCTGGCAGCCAGCGAGGTGCTGAAGCCTGCGAACAGCTCATCGAGGATCTCCAGGCCGCGCGGGGCATCCCGACAGGCATCCCGCGGCTTCCCAGCCCACCGCGACGTCACCATCGAAACCAGGGCAGTCTGCCTGCCAGATCGATCACGTCGCCCGTCTCCGGTAGCCGGGGCCACTCAGCCGCCGCCCACCCGAGCTGACCTCGGCGCAAAGCGCATCACTTCTCGACGCAGGGTCGTGCCAGGTGTTCGAACCGCGACCCGGTGCCGGTCGTCTACTGCCGGTCGCAAGCTTGCGATGGTAAAGACGCTGGCCGGTCAGATCTGGGCGTTCTGCGCGTTGAAAGACATCAGTAGGACCGTTGCCGGGTTTCCGCCCGGCGCTCCTGGCGCCCGGTCTATCCTGTCCGGACCGCTGCGGCCGGGGGCGCCGGCGGAACCGGGAGGTTCCGTGCGGTCATGCCGGCCTCGATGGCCCCGACCACCGACTCGGCTACTTTTACCCTGGCCCACCGCTTGTCCTCGGCCTCAACCAGCACCCACGGTGCGGCTGCGTGATCAGTCCGGTCCAGCATCTCCTCCACGGCCGCCTCATAGTGCCGCCGCTTCTCGCGATTCCGCCAGTCTTCCGCAGTCAGCTTCCAGGTCTTCAGCGGCTCGCGTTGCCGCGCCTTGAACCGTCTGAGCTGTTCCCCGGCCGACAGGTGCAGCCAGAACTTGACCATGATCATGCCTTCGTCGGCCAGCGTCCGCTCGAACTCGACGATCTCCCGGTAGGCGCGCCGCCACTGCTCCTCGGTGGCGAATCCTTCGACTCGTTCGACCAGGACACGGCCGTACCAGGACCGGTCCAGCACCGCCATGCCCCCCCAGCCGGGCAGCACCGGCCAGAACCGCCCCAGGAAGTGGTGGCGTTTCTCGTCATAGCTGGGCGCGCCGAATTGGGCGACCCGGACGTGCCGCGGGTCCAGCGGCGCGACGAGCCGTTTGATCGCACCACCCTTTCCGGAGGCGTCCCACCCCTCGAAGACCACGCAGACCGGCGGCCCGAGCTGCGGATTGTCCCCGATCTGGCCGCCCAGTACCAGCCGCAGGTACAGCAACCGGCCCTGAGCCGCGGCAAGGCGGGCCGCTTCCTGGTTCGGGGTGAGCTTCAGGCTGAGATCCAGTCCGGCGAGTACGCCGCCCTTGCCAGCCATGCGCCACGCCTCCCCTCATCCATCGACCGAGCCGACCCGGCCGGACGGTCAGCGGGCTGACTTCGCGGTATCTGCCAGCCGGGCGCGCGAAACGCGCATCCGGCCCCAGCGGCGCCCGCACCCGGCCGGCCCAGGTTGAATCCCTCCACCGATTTACCCGGGTTCGAGTTCCTTCTAAACAGCAAAGAAGCGCTGAGCTCCAACCGCCCCACTATGCCGGGGGCACGGCCTGCCAGCCGCCGGGCCGGCACAGGCTCCGGCGCGGTCGGGCAGATCACCGCGTCCAGCACAAGGCCATGCTTGGTCCCTGAGCGGCATCAAGCCCCGCTGCCACCGCTTACCAGCCGCTAGCAGCTCACCGAACTGATTAACCGGCGCTCTCCCGCGCCCTCGATTTGCACCAGCTTCAAGTCACGCGTATTCGGCATCGATATGTGTCGCCCACGGCAGTCATTAATAACGCCAAGAATTCGTGCCTAATCGGCAGGATTTACTGGCCTGAGCACGGGGTTCACGCTGCGTGGCCAGCGTTCGAAGGGGGTGACTGCGCGTTTGGGTCCGGCTCATGTGGCTTCACCGGCATCCAGCGGCGGGAGCGCGAACCCGGCGCCCTACCGGGGGCCGCCTGGCTGGACGGTCTGGCTCCGTGGCGTCAGACCGGCCGGCAAACGGTTCGCGGTCGCCGCGTCCCCAGCCGATCTTCGCGACCTGGCCGGCCAGGTCCCCGCCACCCCGCGGCCCCGGTACACGCTGCTGTCAGCGCTGCGCGGCCCAGGGACCCACGCCAGAGACCCGATCCACCCTGATATAAGTGATATCCGGGCGGCGGGCTGTCCATGGGCGGAAAGCGGACATCCGGGCCAAGATAGGTGCGGGCGAGCCGCTGGAGAAGTTCGGCCGCACCTCCCTCGGTGATGCGGGCAGTGCCGTAGATGACCAGGTACTCGTTCAGGCCCGTGGCGTTGCGCTTGCCGGTTTCGACGGAGAGCGCGACACGGCTGTCGTTGCGGATATTGCGCACCTTGCGGTGCTCGGGAAGGTGGCCCGCCACGATCTCGTCCCCGTCCAGACCCACCCATACGGCGCTCACCTGGGGGCTGCCGTCCGGGTTCAAGGTCACAAGGTGTGCTAGGGCCGGGGACTCCAGCACGGCCCGGGCGCTGTCATGAAGCGACGTCATGAAGCGACGTCATGAAGCGACGCTAGCAGCACGCGCCGCCCATCAGCATCGCAGGCCACCCCGAGAAACGCGCGGGAACCAGCACCACGTCCGCCGCCTGCCGCACGATCGCCACGCAGCGCCGGTGCCGAGGCGCCCGGCTCGGCTGGTGCTCACTTCCCAGCGGCCCGGTGCCCGCTTCGGCCGGCTGCTGGGTGAGCGAAGATCAGCAGGCCGTGGTGACGACGGGTCAGCGGGAGTCCGAGCAGGCGCCGATGGCAGGGTTTGCGGCCGTGCGAACGGCGGCCGTTTCCTTCGGTTACGACGAGCGCGAGTCTCGCCCCCGTGTGGTCTTCAGACTCGTCTCCGCGTGAGCGGGTGCCGGCCGAAACCGCGGCGGCCCGCCGGGCCGCTCGGCCCGCCAGCAGAGCCCCGCACATCCCGCGGCCTGATACAAGGACAGCATCGGGGGCCAACGCCGATCCCGCAGGTTGCCGAGGTGCGGGCACCACGATTCATTCGTTTTGCCCAAATCTCTAGACGGAACGGACCGTGGTTTCTCATCCCGCGCGCCCCGTGCCGCCCATGGTTACCACGGCCCGGGTTCCGCCACCCTCGGCGTCGGCGAGCACGATGGTGGCGCCGTGCGCGGTCGCGATCTCCCGGGCGATGGCCAGCCCGAGGCCGGCCGACCCGCTGGCGTGCTCGCGGCTGGCGTCCAGCCGGACGAACCGGCCGAATACCCGCTCCCGTTCCTCGGCCGGGATGCCGGGGCCGTCGTCGGCGATCTCGACCACAATGCCGTCCGGCCCGGCGGCGCCGGTGATGCGCGCTGTGATCAGCACCCGGTGGCGGGCGTACCGGGCCGCGTTGTCCAGCAGGTTGCGGAACATCCGCGACAGGTCGTCGGAGTTCCCGGTGGTGGCCGTCCCCGCGGGAATGACGATGTCGACGCTGATGCCCGGTGCCGGGGTGGCGGCGCGGAGGCCGGCCAGCAGCGCGGCCAGGTCCACCGGCTGGCGGCGCGCGGCGACCTGCCCCGCGTCGGCCCTGGCCAGCACCAGCAGCTCGGCGATGAGCTGCTCCAGGCGCCGCGACTGCCGCACGGCCCGGCGCGCGATCTCCGGCCACGGCGCGCGGTCCGGGTGGGCCAGGCCCACCTCCAGCCCGGTGCGGATGGCGGTCAGCGGGCTGCGCAGCTCGTGCGAGGCGTCGGCGACGAAACGGCGCTGCCGGGCCGCCGAGTCCTCCAGCCGGGCCAGCATGTCGTTCATCGTGCTGGCCAGGCGGCCGATCTCGTCGTCGGTGCCGGGCTCGGGGACGCGCTGGGACAGGCCGGCACTGGTGATCGCGGTGACCGCGCCTCGGATCTGCTCCACCGGCCGCAGCGCGCGCCCGACGACCAGCCACACCGTGCCGCACGCCAGCACCAGCAGGAACGGCACGCCGATCACCAGCAGCCAGGCGAACGTCTCGTGGACCTGGCTGCGCAGGTAGGTGCCGGTCGTGGTGATGATGATGACCGGCCGGCCGCCGACGGTGACGGGCTCGCCGTAGACGGACAGATCGCTGGGCAGCACCCCGTCGGCCGCCGGCTGCCGGACCGGCGTGGCGGAGCCCGGCGCGAGCGTGTAGAGCGCGGGCCGGCCGGCCAGCTTCCGCGTGGCGGCCAGCACGGTGCCGTCCGGCGCCAGCACCTGCGCCTGCGCCTGGTCGGCCGTATCAAGGTCCGAGGCGTGCAACGGCTGGGGGAACCTGCGGCCGGCCGCGGAGTGTGCTATCTGGGTGGCGTAGGTGCGCAGCTGGCCTTGTATCGTGCGGTCGGCGGAGTCCAGCTGCAGCCGGTACATCACCACCAGCCCCAGCACCACCGCCGCGGTGAGCGCGAGGCCGGCTACCACGGTGACCCGGGTGCGCACCTTGCCGGGGCCGGCCCGGCGTACCAGGCGCCGCCAGCTCGCTGGGTGCACGGTCACGCGGCCGGGGTCCGCGGTCACGCGGCCGGGGTCCGCGGTCACGCGGCCGGGGTCCGCGGTCACGCGGCCGGGGTCCGCGGTCACGTCGCGTCGTCCCGGATGATGTAGCCCTCGCCCCGGATGGTCCCGATCGCCGGCGGCCGGCCGGGCCGCTCGATCTTGCGGCGCAGCCGGTGCATGAGGACCTCCACGACGGCCGGTCCCCCGTCGAAGTTGACGTCCCAGCAGTGCTCGAGCAACTCGGTCTTGGACACCGCGTGCCCTTTGTGCCGCAGCAGGTACTCCAGCACCGCGACCTCCGCTCTGGTCAGGTCCAGCGGGGCGCCGTCCCGGGTGGCGGTGCGGCCCGCCGGGTCCAGTGCCAGGCCGGCCGCGGCCAGCACCACCGGCCGGGCACCGAGCGTCCGGCGGGTCAGCGAGCGCAGGTGTGCGAGCAAGACCGGGTAGGAGAACGGCTTGGGCAGGTAGTCGTCCGCCCCGCTGTCCAGGCCCTCCGCGTGGTCCAGGTCGTCGTCCATCGCGGTGAGCATCAGGATCGGCGTCCACCGGCCCGCCTCGCGCAGCCGCCTGGCCACCTGGTAGCCGTCCAGGCCGGGCAGCATCACATCCAGGACGATGACGTCGTAGGCGTTCTCGGTCGCCTTCCACAGCCCGTCGACGCCGTTGTCCGCCACGTCGACGACGTAGCCCTCGGCCGTCAGCCCCCACGACAGGGCCTCGGCGGTGTCCCGCTCGTCCTCGACCACCAGCACGCGCATGATCTATGATCCCCCGGCCCGCCAGTAGTGCAGCGGATACAGGTGGAGGTAGTCCCCGGCGGGAGCGGCGAGAACGACAGCCAGGACGGCTACGGCCACGAGCATCCCGCTGGCCACCGGGACCACCGTGCTCGCGATCAGCACCGGGCGCAGGATCCGTAGATAGGCCGGGAACGCCCCGCGCCGGGCGCAGGCGCGGTCCGTGCGGTCGTACTTCACCAAGCGCCAGCCGGTGCTGCCGACCTTCAGCAGGACGACGGGCATCAAGGCCAGCCCAATCGCCACGTGCGCGGTCAGGACGCCAGAAACTCGAGGATCACCGTCACGATCTCGGCGGTGAACGAGGCCAGGTCGGCGAGCTTGACTGTCAGGGCGGTAAGCCAGGCCCTCCCGGCCGCCGACGCCTCGCTAGCCACCTGGTCGGCGGCCGCCTCGCAGGGCGGCGTCGTACACGTCTTGCCAGGCGATGCGCTCTTCATGGCCATTCCTCCGGTATCTCGGTTGCGGGTAAGGGCCGGTCAGTGTAGGGCCGGTCAGTGCGCCGCGGCTCGCTCGCTGGCCGGATCGATCCGCGGCGGGTCCGGGAAGGCCGCCTCGGCGCGTTCCTCGAGCCGGCGCATGAACTTCCTCTTGACCAGGGAACCGGCGATGATCAGCGCGCCGGCGACCGTCAGCCCGCCGATTGTGAGGGCGGTTCCTACCTGGGTCGCGGCACTGCCCAGCGCGTACGCCCCGAAGGAGACCGCGGCCGCCCACAGCAGCCCGGCGGCGGCGTTGGCCACCAGGAAACGGGAGCGCCGCATCCCGTTCAGGCCGGCGAAGAACGCGGCGTAGGTGCGCAGGACGGTGATGAACCGCCCGAAGAACACGACCTTGCCGCCGTGGCGGGCGAACAGGTACCGCCCGACCTTCAGTTTCCGGGCGTCCAGCCGCACCCAGTGACCGTACCGCCGCACCAGCCTCGTGCCGCCATGCAGGCCCAGCCAGTAACCGCCGTTGTCGCCGGCGATGGCCGCGACCGCCGCGACGAGCGCGATCAGGCCGATGTCGAGCCGGTGCGTCGAACCGGCGTAGAGCGCCGCGGCGATCAGCGCCGTCTCCCCGGGCAGGGGAATGCCCACGCTTTCCAGCGCGACGAACAGGAACACCGCCAGGTACCCGTAGGACTGCAGAAGATGATTGATCAGCGCCATGCTCATGACGCCAAGCTAGAAAGCGGGACCTTTCCGCCCGCTTACAGCGCCCCGCGCCGCCATTCCCGCCGCGCCAGGGTCGGGCTCACCCCTGCTGCTCGCGGCCGCCCTGGTACGCGGGCGGTGCCCTCGGGTAGCAATGCTGACCAGATTTCGGGCTCGCTGTCCCCCTGATCACCCACGCCGAACCTGGGCCAACGACGCGCACGATACTGAATGACCTGCGCGAGCCAGCCGCTTGGCCGACTTGCTTCATCGGGCGCTCCGAGTCGGCAGGCATCCCGGAGGCGGGACGCTGTCTGGTTCCGCTTGCTGGCCGCCGCTGCGGGCATTCACGCGGGTCGGCGCGGGCGATGGCAGCTTCGGGCGACGGCGCGGACTTCGCTGATGAAGACGGCGGGCTGTTCCCATGCGGCGAAGTGGCCACCGCGGTCCGGTTCGTTCCAGTACACGATGTTGGCGAAGCGGCGCTCGGCCTGGCGGCGGGAGGGCCGCGGTACTTCTTTGGGGAAGATGCTGCATCCGGCCGGGACGGTGATGGTGTCGCGGGTGGCGGTGGTGAACCATCCGGTGACCTGGGTGATGCTCTCCCAGTACAGCCGGGCGGAGGAGGCGCCGGTGCCGGTCAGCCAGTACAAGGAGATGTTGTCCAGCACCTGATCGGCGGTGAGAACCTGGCTGAGATCGCCGGGGTGATCGGTCCAGGCCCACAGTTTCTCCACGATCCAGGCGCACAGCCCGGCCGGTGAATCGGTCAGCGAGTAGCCGATGGTCTGCGGCCGGGTGCCGTGCTCGGCTGAGTAGCCCGATCCGGTGCGGCTGCGCTCGTCGAGGTCGGCCAGCGCGGCGCGTTCGCGGCCGGTCAGGTCGCCGGCGTTGCGGTCGGGCGGCGCCAGCGGCGGAATGAGGTGGATGCCCAGTAGCCGGCCGGGCTGGTGCAGCGCCAGGCTGGTGGACACGCTGGTGCCCCAGTCGCTGCCCTGGGCCAGGAACCGGTCGTAGCCCAGCCGTGTCATCAGCTCGGCCCAGGCGCGGGCGATGCGGTGGATGTCCCAGCCGGTGGTGGCCGGCTTGCCGCTGAACCCGTAGCCAGGAAGCGACGGGACTACCACATCGAACGAGTCGGCAGCGTCACCGCCGTGTGCGGGCGGGTCAGTCAGCGGGCCGAGGGCCCGCTCGAACTCAAGGAACGATCCCGGCCAGCCATGAGTCATGATCAGCGGTATCGCGTCCGGGTGCGGCGAGCGGAGGTGCAGGAAATGCACATCCAGGCCGTCGATCCTGGTCGTGAACTGTGGGATCTGGTTCATCCGCGCCTCCGCGGCCCGCCAGTCGTAACGGCTGGCCCAGTAGCCGCACAGATCCTGCAGGTAGCCCAGCGGGACGCCCTGCGACCAGTCGCCCACCGTCTCGCGCTCGGGCCACCGGGCCCGCCGCAGCCGGTCACCCAGGTCATCCAGTGCCGCGCTGTCCACGCCGATCATGAAGGGCTCGATCCGATCCGTCATAGCCGCATCATCGCAGCGGCATCGGCCCGCCTGCTGCACCCGGCGCCAGATAAGGACCCTGGTCTGGCCGGCGCCGAGCGGGCCGTCATCACCGCAGATGCAGGCGGATGTCTTGGGCGGGGACGGCAACGGTGTGGTCGAGGTCCCGGCCGTCTCCGGGACAGATGGACGTTCCGGACGTCCGATACGAGCGCGCGCTACCTGCGGGAATCCATGGAGAGAAGGGGCGCGCTGGCCGCGTGAGGATGCGCCGGTGCCGGTCACCTTCGTGGCCGGCGGAGTCGAGAGCGCGGTGGAACGGGCGCGCACCGCATTAGAGTTGCTGAGTGGCAGGTGATCAGACGGGCGGGCGAGTGGACAGCTGGATCTGGTCGGTGCGGCTGGCCAGGACCCGCTCGGCCGCGTCCGGTGCCTGCCGGGCCGGGCACGTCAGGGTCAACGGGGCGCGGGTCAAGCCCGCGCATGCGGTCCGGGCCGGTGATGAGGTGCGGTTGCGCCAAGAGGGACGCGAACGCGTCGTGGTCGTCTTGCGGGTCATCACCAAACGCGCCGGCGCACCTGCTGCCGCCGAGTGCTACATCGACAACAGCCCGCCCCCTCCACCGCGCGAGGAAGATGTCGCGGTGGCTGCACGCGATCGCGGCACGGGGCGTCCGACCAAGCGCGAGCGCCGTAGTATCGACAAGCTGCTCGGGCGGCCGGCCCGCTGAACTGGTCCCGGATCGCTGCGAAGACCGGACTGCTGCGGATTCCTGCCACGCCTGACGGTCCAGCGCCCAGCGGCCCCATTCCAGGGCGGCCTCGCCGATCTGGCCTGACCCTGGCCCCGGCCGGGCCGGCTCGCCCGCTCATACATCTCGACTGACCGATGAAGGTCATCGTCATCGTGCCGGTAGGTCCAGCGCAGCCGGTAGGCACGCGCGAGCCGGTCAGCCAGTCCCCCTTGGCCGGTTCGCCGGTACCGGGAAAGTCGCGCGTCACCGAGCGCCCCCATGTGCTGCGGCCGCATCGCGGTCTCGCCGGGGGTGAGGCTGAGCGCGGACTCCAGCAGGTCGATGGCATTGCCGATGTCGTTGTCCTCGGCCTGGATGTCCGCGGTGAGCGCGGCGAGTTCGGTGCGGAGGATCGCTGATCCCCTCGCTGACTGCCGCGACGATGCCGGTCTGGTTGTACGCGTCGAGGCAAGCATGCCGCGGGTGGTCAGCAAGGCACCCCAGTTCGGTGCGTTCGGCTCCGTAAGGGCGATCGCCTCGTCCATGCTGGCGATCGCCCGTTCGAGATCGCGGAGCTGTCCGGTGTTGAGGTACCTGAGCCGGTAAGCGGTGCCCAGGTCCGACAGGTAGACGCCGCGCTGGGGCGCCGCGGGCGAGCACGCCGCCAAGGCTCGCGAGTACAAATCAAGGGCGGCCTGCAGGTGCGCGGCGTCACCGCCGCGGCGGTAGCGCTCGATGCTCACGGTGCCTTGGCCGGAGAGAATGTGGTCTTGGTCGCCGCCTGTAGCCCGTGCCGCGGCCCGCGCGTAAACCTCAGCGCATTCGGCAAGGTCCCGCTCGTCTTCCTCGTGGGCGTACCGGTCATGCAGTGCGTGCCCGTACATCGCCAGCCAGATGGCGGCGTCGGGCGCGCCTTCGCGGAGGTCTGCCACCGCCGCCCGATGGCAGCCGACCGCCCGGCCGAGATCCGCGGGGTCCCCAGCCTGGGCGAACCGGGCCCGCAGGGCGTTGCCCAGGCTCGTCTCCTGCGTTCCGCAGATCCCGACTGGTTTCGTGACACGGTCAGGGGTGAGCCTGCAGGTCAGGGTGGCGGGGGCTGGTGACGGGGAACCAGATGCCATAGTGACACGATTTGCGTGTTTGAGGCATTTCCGGCTGAGGCGTTGCGGTATATCGTGGTGACATGTTCGTGCGCACTGCGACGCGGCGGAACAAGGACGGCAGCGCCGTCCGCTACGT
>CABEDN010000546.1_pt1 | contig 18532 bp, 23 predicted proteins | sample 3423051 | NCBI WGS metagenome assembly CABEDN01 (sample SAMEA5534330, study PRJEB31848) | metagenome | biome: tundra; feature: field; material: soil | place: USA | collected 2013-05 | depth 0.15 m
AGCAGGACCGTGCCGAGCCCGAACATCGACATCGGCATCCGGCCGATGGCAGCGGCTGCGGAAAAACGCCAGGCGCCGGGAATACTGAAGATCTCCGCGTACGGCTGCAGCGGACGGGTCAACAGCCGGGAAAGAGGGGAGACGGGGGAACGGCGGGCGGTCCGTTTCGTGTCGTCGACCCTCGTCATCGGCCGCATTGCCCCATGATCTTCACGATATAGGCCGGAGCAATCAGTTTTCTGCCGCCGATCCGGCCCCAGCGACCCGGGGGCGTCGCCACGCAAGGGTCCTGCCACCCGAGCGCCCTGCCACCCGAGCGCCCTGGTTGGATAGAAGCATGTCGGCCTACGACGCGTTCCTGCTTGTCTCGTTCGGCGGCCCGGAAGGCCCTGACGAGGTCATGCCGTTCCTGCAGAACGTCACCCGTGGCCGCGGCATCCCGCCGGAACGGCTCGCCAGCGTGGCCGAGCACTACGACGCGGTCGGCGGGGTCAGCCCGATCAACCAGCAGTGCCGGGACATGCTGACCGCGGTCCGGGCTGATTTCTCGGCCAGCGGCCTCTCGCTGCCCCTGTACTGGGGTAACCGGAACTGGTCGCCGTACCTGGCCGACACGGTGCGAGCTATGGCCGATGACGGGGTACGGCGAGCGGTCGCCTTCGTCACCTCCGCCTACAGCTCCTACTCGAGTTGCCGGCAGTACCTGGACGACATCGAGCGCGCCCGCGCCGCGGTGGGCCCGGGCGCCCCTGAGATCGACAAAATCAGGCGTTTCTTCAACCATCCGGGCTTCATCGAGCCGTTCGCCGAGAACACGCTCGCGGCGCTCGATACCCTTCCCGCCGATGTGCGCAAGGACGCCCACCTCGTGTTCACCGCCCACAGCATCCCGATGGCTATGGCGGATTCCAGCGGGCCCGGGGGAGGGCGGAGGTACGTCGCCGAGCTGACCGAGGCCGCCCGGCTTATTTCCGAACGGACCGACGGTGGCAGCCACCCATGGACGCTCGCCTACCAGAGCCGGAGCGGGCCGCCGTCCCAGCCCTGGCTGGAACCCGATGTCTGTGACCACCTCGGCGGGCTGGCGAAGTCCGGGACCGCAGCCGTGGTGGTGATCCCGGTCGGATTCGTGTCCGACCACATGGAGGTCCGGCACGACCTGGATGTCGAGGCCGCCGAGGCTGCTGAGTCGCTGGGACTCGCGTTCGCCCGGGCGGCCACCCCCGGCACCCGGCCCAGGTTCGCGTCGATGATCACCGAGCTGGTCCGGGAGCGTCTGGCCCTCCCAGAGGCCTCGCCTCCCGCGCTGGCAGAGATGCCCGCGCTGGGAAAAATGCCCGCCCTGGGAAAAATGGGAGTGCCGACTCAGAGCTGCCCGGCCGACTGCTGCCGGTACTCGCGTGCCGCCGGGCCCGCAGGGACGGCATCGGCATGACGGGGACCCGGGAAGAGATAGATGCCGCGGCGCTGCTGCGGATCGCCGTGGACGCGGCCAGTGAGGCGGGCAGGCTGCTGGCCTCCTGGCGAGGCGACCTGCGCCCCGAGGTTATCGACACCAAGTCGAGCCCCACGGACGTGGTGACGGAGATGGACCGCCGGTCCGAAGCCCTGATCACCGGGCGGATCCGCGGTGTGCGGCCCGGCGACACGGTTCTCGGCGAGGAGGGCGGGCAGACGGCGGGAACGGCCGTCCCCGACCGGAACGGCGCAGGTCACGGTGATGGCTCCGCGGCACCTAGCCGGGTTCGCTGGGTGGTAGACCCGCTGGACGGCACCGTCAACTACCTGTACGGCCTGCCCGACTGGGCCGTGTCCATCGCGGCGGAGGTGGACGGGACCGTGGTCGCCGGAGTCGTGGAAGTACCCCGCTTTGGCGAGACCTTCACGGCCGTGGCCGGCCAGGGCGCCTGGCTGCACCGTGGCGGTGCCGCCACCGCACTGCGCTGCACATCGGGCGTGACCCTCGGCCAGGCACTGGTAGGGACCGGATTCGGGTACGCTTCGGGACGCCGCCAGGTCCAAGGTGAAGTGATCGCCGTGTTGCTGCCTCATGTGCGGGACATCCGGCGCGGTGGTTCCGCCGCCGTGGACCTGTGCTCGGTGGCGGCCGGGCGAATGGATGCATTTTTCGAACGCGGCCTGAACCACTGGGACTATGCGGCCGGCGGCCTCATCGCCCGTGAGGCAGGCGCGATGGTCGGCGGGCTCGCCGGCCGGGCGGAGAGTACCTCCATGGCGGTAGCCGCGGGTCCGGAGCTTTACCAGCAGCTTGATAATTTCCTGAACAGGCTGAATCCGGAACGGGACGCGCAGCGTAGTCAGGAACGAGAGGCGTTAGCGGACCGTGCAGATGGCTAGCCGGCGCGGGCCGAACGGGACGCGTCGGGAGTTATCGGCGTGCCGCGTGTGCGCCGGGCGCGAACGTGACAGAATTCGCCGCCGGAATCGGGCACAACTTCGGCCTTGAAAGCGTTACCACCGCGCAATGATTGCGCACTACGGATGAAGGGGGATGGAGTACTCAGATGGCTACCGACTACGACAGCCCGCGGAAGACGGACGACGACCTGACTGAGGACAGTCTTCAGGAGCTTCAGGCGCGCCGGATGGACAAGTCATCGAGCACCATCGATCTTGATCCTGACGACGTTGCCGAGTCTTTGGAGTTGCCGGGGGCTGACTTGTCGAACGAGGAACTCTCGTTCCGGGTGATACCCCGTCAGGCCGATGAGTTCACGTGTTCCCGGTGCTTCCTTGTGCATCACCGGAGTCAGCTTGCAGAAGACCGCAATGGCCAGCTGGTCTGCCGGGAGTGCGCGGCTTAGCTGTCCGCGGCGTTGACGGGCTCGCCGTCCGGGCCGCTGTACGTTCTACGTGCCGCAGCCCGGGTAGCGAGCAGTCTCGCTGCCTCGACAGTGATACCGGTCAGCATGGACCAGCCGAGCGCCTCGGGCAGCCCCACCTGCGGATCCTCGGGATGCGTGGGTGGTTCTTTACCTGTCGCCTTGGTCCAGACGAAAGTGATCACCTTGCGCGCGACGAATGCGGCGGCCATGGCCGCCACGGCACTGGTGACCTTGGTGCCGAGGTCCACTTTCCTGTCAGCCATCCCGCTTCTCCTTCTAGCCCCGTCTGCTGGCCTTACCCACTGGCCTCGTCCGCGTAATCATGCCACTGGTTCGTGACCGGCTTGTGCCCGGCACCTTTCGATAACGGCGGCCAGCTCCGCCGGATGCCGGGTCCCGATCAGCCAGTAAGGCACGCTCGGGTCGGCCGCCGGATTGACGGCCAGGTACACAGACGTCTTGAGATAGGGTCGCGAGTACAGGCGGGCGGCCGGATCCGCTCGCGGGCCGCGCAGCCGCGTGGACTGTTTCTCGTCGAGGCTGACTACCTCGGTAATGGCCGTCAGGGGCAGCACGGCGCCTCCGGCCCGCAGGACCCCGCCGCCGATCTCCAGCCGGGCCATGCTCATGGAGATCAGCATCGCGGCGCAGCCCGCGGCGAGCCCGGCCATGATGATGACCGGCCAGGGATCGGGCAGGCCGGCATAGATTGTGACGCCGATAACGAGGACAGATGGCACGGCAAGCAGCCACCAGGCGAGCGGTACATGGAGCTGTTCGCGGTAATCACGCATGCAGTAGAGGGTAGTTGGTCAGATACAGTCGTGGCGGGGGCTGAGACGGCAGGTCGGCCGGGTAACGCACGGATGGCTCGAGGTGGCCCCGAAGATGAGCACTAGTCCCAGTGGCCTCGCCGGCGCCGACGATGGCCAGGACCCGCCAAACCGGGTCGCCGGCGGCGGCATAGTTCGCGCTGACGGCGGTAGCGGAGCGATTATGACCGACGACGGGGATAGGGCCGGCGGCGCCACGCAGACTGGCGTAGCAGCCGGGAGGCAGGACCGCCGCGCCGCCGGTGACCCGGCCGGGAACGGCGCTGCGGCGGAAGAAGACCGGATTGCCAGCGGCGCGGGCGTGCAGGAGCAGATCGCCCGCGGTGAGGGCGTACGAGAGCAGAATCGCGTCAACGCGCCCGCGCGAGCCCGCGTGGACACGCCGGAGCAAGCCCTGGCGAGCATGCCGGAACGGCGCGCGGGCCTGCCGGAGAACAGTCGCGTTCCTAGCTGGCTGCAGACGGGGGCCGCGTGGTCCTGGCGGCTGCTGCTGCTCGCCGTCGCCATCTACCTGGTCGCGCGCGTCCTTGGCATCCTGTACATCGTGGTCGTGCCGTGCATCGCGGCGCTCCTGCTCACCGCGTTGCTGCAGCCGCTGACGGCCCGGCTGCGCCGCGCCGGGCTGCCGGGGCTGGCCGCGACCTGGGCCACGTTGCTCATCGCCGCCGCGGTGTTCGGCGGCCTGGTCCTGCTCGTCACCAACCGGGTGTCCGCGGATTACCCGACCCTGGTGGCCGAGGCCAAGCACACCACCACGCAAGTTGAGTCGTTGCTGTCGGGACCGCCGTTTCACGTCAAGAGCACCAGTGTCAAGAATCTCCTGAACAACATCCCCGGCTACCTCAGCAAGCACAGGTCGCTCGTCGAGGGCACCGTGGTCACCGGCGGCAAGATCGCGGCCGAGTTCTTCGGCGGCCTGGTGCTGATGCTTTTCGTGACGTTCTTCCTGATCAAAGACGGCGAGCGGATCTGGAACTGGCTGCTTGGCGCGATGCGGACCGACACCGCGCGCCGCGTCGACCGCGCCGGGCACGCCTCCTGGCTGGCGGTGGTGTACTACATGCGCGGCACGGTGGCGGTGGCCGCCATCCACGCGATCGTCGTCGGCCTGGCCCTGTGGATCATGGGGGTTCCGCTGGCCTTCCCGCTCGCCGTCCTGGTCTTCCTGGCCGCATTCGTGCCGCTGGTGGGGCTGCTGGTGGCGGGGACGCTGGCCATCGTGGTGACGATGGCCACCAAGGGCTGGATCGACGCCGTCATCCTGCTCGGTATCCTGATCATCGAGGATCAGCTGGAAGCCCACCTGCTCCAGCCGCAGGTGGTCGGCCGGGTAATACGGCTCCATCCGCTCGCGGTGATCCTCTCGCTCGCGGTGGGCGGGGTGCTGGCTGGCATCCCGGGTGTTGTGGTCGCCATCCCGGTGGTCGCCGTGATCACCCGGGCGCTGCCCGAGCTGCGGCGCAGCGAGCCCGGTCCAGACGATCCCGGCGGCCCATAAGATGCGACAGTGTCCGGATGTCGCGCTATCCTCACCGTGCGTGCCAGCAGGAGGGAGTCTTCGTTGCCGCGCTCAGAACCAGATGTGCTGATCAAGCGCCTCGACCCAGGCGTACCGCTGCCTTCGTATGCTCATCCGGGGGATGCGGGCGCGGACCTGGCCGCCGCCGAAGACGTCGAGCTGGGACCCGGTGAACGGGCGCTGGTGCGGACCGGGCTGGCGATCGCCCTGCCGGCCGGATACGCGGCCTTCGTGCATCCCCGCTCCGGCCTGGCGGCGAAGCACGGGGTGACGCTCGTGAACGCGCCGGGGACCGTCGACGCGGGGTATCGCGGTGAGATCAAGGTGACCCTGCTGAATACCGACCGGGATCGCGCGGTCAGCTTCAAGCGAGGGGACCGGATCGCTCAGCTGGTCATCCAGCGAGTGGAACGGGCGGTGTTCCACGAAGTTGAGGTGCTGCCCGGATCGAGCCGGGGCGACGGCGGCTTCGGCTCGACCGGCGGGCATAACGGGGAGCGCACAGAGCTGGTGTCCTGAGGGCTGGTGTCCTGAGGGCCGGTGTCCTGAGGGAAGGGCAGAGGCAAGCCAAACGGGCCAGTGATATCGCCCGGGTAAGAACGAGAAGGAGCGTGTGGAGTGTTTCGTCGGCGTCGTTCAGCAGGCGCGGGCCAGGACGACCCCAGGGAGCCCGAGGACCTCGACCGGGGGCAGTCCGGGGACGAGCTCGATGACGACGAGCCGTTCGAGGACGAGTCAGCCGGCCCGCGGACCGCGGGGACCCTGCGGGCGGAGGGAGGCCCGTGGGACTCAGGGGAACCCTACCCCGATCAGGAACGGGTTGACCTCGGCAGCCTGCACGTGGCGGTTGGTCCCGAGCACGAGATCCAGCTCGTCATGGCCGAGCAGCACGGTGCCTGGGTAACGGTCAGATACCGGGAGAGCGAGCTGCAGATCCAGGCGTTCGCCGCGGCGCGCCGGGGCGCGTTGTGGGATGACGTCCGGGCCGAGATCGCCGCCGAAGTGCTGACGGCGGGCGGGCAGAGCGAGGAATCGCAAGGATCGTTCGGGATCGAGCTGATGGCTCAGGTGCCGATGGAGCCCGGTCAGCCAGCTTCTGGCCTGCGGCTGGTCAGGTTTATCGGAGTCGACGGCCCCCGCTGGTTTGTCCGCGGACTGTTCACCGGTCCGGCCGCGGCCGGCGACGAGCAAGCCGACTTGCTGGAGGAGGTTTTCCGGGACACCGTGGTGGTCCGAGGCGAGCACCCGGTACCACCGCGGGAAATACTCGAGCTCCGGTTGCCGCCAGAGGCACGTCAGGCGCTTGAAGAACAGGCCGCCGCGGAGCAGGACGAGGAGAGCAAGTTTCGCACCGACCTGAACCCCTTCGACCGCGGCCCCGAGTTCACCGAGACCCGCTAGTGCAGTGCCGCGTTGATCCTTCGGGGGTCTTCTCGATGATGACGCCGCTCACCGCTCACGCACGTTGCCGCACCGCTGGGATGCGGCCCTCGGTCGGATGATCGCCACGACGCCTCTGACTGTACGCATCGATCTCGCACCGAAGCGGCCGACCGAGTAAGGCCGCCCGGCGACAATCTGTAAACAGACTCGTCGCGAGCCCCAGAGCGGATCCCGTTCGGGACGGACCGATCTCCTTGTGGGCGGGGGGCCGGCTACTGGTGCTCGCGCCTTGTGGCGGAGCTCACCGTCGCACCGTTGCGGTGCTCGATGGAGTGGCTCGTCGCTCGGCTTGCCCAGATGGAGACGCCGGTGCCATCCATCGGTCGCGACCAGCTGGCTCGGGGCGATCCGGATGTGATCTCGGCCAGCCTATTGAGCGATCGCTTGCGCGGCGGTCAGTTGCGCCGGGCAGCGGCCCTCGGGCCGGCCGCAGGCGGTGAAGTCGCAGGTGCGACACCACCAGGCCCCGATGTCCTTCGCCTGCCGCCACTCGACGCGGCTGGCGACTCGTGCGGAGACCACCTTGTCCAGCAGCGCCTCGAGTGCGCGGCCCTCGTCGACGGTCAAGCCGCTGCTGGCGCTCGAGAGGACCTCGTCCCGTGCCGCCCGGGCCTGGCGCGAGCGCTTCCGGCCCTTCGTGGTCAGCCGCACCTCGACCCGGCGCCGATCCGCACCTTCGTGGCGCTCGGCCAGCCCGTCGCGTTCGAGCTGCGTCACGACCCGTACCGCACCTGAGTGAGTCAACCCCAGTACCACGGCAAGCCGGCCCACATGGGCGCCGTCCAGGAACTCCTCAAGCGCCAGCAGCGCCGTCGCCGCGCTCCCGGTGAGCCCCGAGGCGCGCTCGAGCGCGTGCTGCCCCTCCTCGGCGAGGTTCAGGGACAGGGACGCGAGGAGGTTGTCCAGGCGGAGGTTTGCGGGGGTGACCATGCAATGATTATATGAGTGAGTCATACACTACGAGGAGATGACCATGGCCGGATTCACCGCCACCGCTCAGACCGACGTCGCCGCCACTCCAGGGCGGGTGTGGGCCGCTCTCACTGAGCCGGAGCAGATCGCGGCGTACATGCAGGGCTCGCAGGTCACCACGACCTGGCAGATCGGCTCCCCGATCATCTGGGACGGCGAGTACGACGGCCGCTCCTACCAGGACAAGGGCGAGGTGCTCATCTACGACGAGCCGCACGTTCTCTCGGTCACCCACTACAGCCCGATGATGGGCCAGCCCGACGAGCCGCAGAGCTACCACGCGCTCGTCTACACCCTCACCGCCACGGGCGAGGGCACCCACCTCGAGCTCACCCAGGACGGCTGCGACAGCGAGGAGCAGGCCGCGCAGTTCAGCCACAACTGGCAGGGCATGCTGGACGGGCTCAAGGCACACGTCGAGGGTTGAACCACCGCTGGTCGAGCCGCGATCCGCTGACCGATGGTGGGTCGGCTGACCAGGTCGAGGGTGGCCACCGCCAGGGAAGGGCGTACAACCAGCTTTGGCGACCAGGGCTGATTGATCACCGTAGGCGATCCCGATTCGGAAACTGCCCGATTCGGACAATGAATGTGCCTGAGGCCCTTGCTGATTCCGCGGTCAGGTCCCCGAATCAGCTTGCGCCGGCCTGGAAGGATCGCGGACATGACGCAGAAGATCCTCGACACCGAGAGGCTCCGACTCGTGCCGCTCGCCGAGGAGCACCTCGAGTTCGAAGTCGAGTTGGACTCCGATCCCGAGGTCATGCGCTGCCTCGCCGGGCGTGCCAGCTCACGCGCCGAGGTCGAGCAGGCTCATCAGCGACGGCTCGCCGCCGCGCGTGGGGTGCCCGGGCTGGGGTTCTGGGCCGGATTCACCGACGGCGACTTCGTCGGCTGGTGGATCCTGCAACCGCCGAACGGCCCGGATCAGCCCAAGATCGCCGGGGAGGCAGACCTCGGTTATCGGCTGTTGCGCCGGCACTGGCGCCGCGGGTACGCCAGCGAGGGCGCCCGCGCGCTGATCCGGTACGGCTTTGCCGATCTGGGACTGCACCGGATCTTCGCTCAGACCATGGCGGTCAACCTCGCGTCGCGGGCGACGATGAACGCCGTCGGCCTCACCTTCACCCGCGCCTTCATCTCCAGCGAACCGTATGATGACCCGATCCCGGGCGCCGAGCAGGGCGAAGTTGAGTACGAGATCACGCCGAGGACATGGCAGCGCCGCCAAGGGATCATCGGCAGCACGCACCCACACCCAGACAGGCGATAGCCGCGCGACCGGGAAGACGCGCTCCTCTCCGAGTCGGAGCATTCGCGGTGCTGGCGAGTCCGCGGGGAGCCGCCTCCGCCCAACTGGAATGTCCTGCAGCTCGCGGCCAGCGCCGTGAGCTGCGCCATCGCCCGGTGACCTTGAACGCTCAATTGACGTGACGCAGTGCCGTATCAGGATCCGCTGACGGACAGCTCCGGGCGATGTCTGGGAGCATGGCCTGGTGGTTTCCTCCGTTGCGGTGTTGTCCGACGTGCACGGTGTGCTGCCGGTGTTGGAGGCGGTGCTGGCTGAACCGTTGGTTCTGGCGGCGGACTTGGTCGTCGTCACCGGCGACCATGCGTCTGGCCCGCAGCCCCCGCCGAGATGACGAACTCGTGCTCGTCGACTCTCCGCTGAGACGCTGGGCCAGCGCCTTCGCCGATCTGCCCGACGATCACTGCACCGTGGTCTGCGGGCACACCCATATGCCTTTTGTTCGACTGGTCGACCGACGTGTTGTCATCAACGCCGGCAGCATCGGCATGCCTTATGGCCGGGCCGGCGGTAGCTGGGCACTCTTGTAGGGGTGCCATTAAGGAAGCTGTCATAGACCGACAAGTAGGTGTCCGTTGGGGGAACCCCCAGCGGGACGCCGACGCTGGTGCCCGCTGATCGTGGCAATGCCAGCTCGCCGGGCACCGCGGATTCCCGCAAGGCCCGCCCGCGCAAATGCCCGGTGAAGGTAGCTCAACCGCTACAGTCATCCGGTGGCCAAGATGCTCATCGGATACGCTCGCTGCTCCACCGACGCCCAGGACCTCACCGCCCAGCGGGACGCCCTCACTGCCCTCGGGGTCAAGCCGAACCGGATTTACGTAGACCACGGCCTGACCGGCGCAAACCGTGCCCGGCCCGGGCTGCGCGAGGCATTGGCCGCGTGCCGGGCGGGCGATACCTCGTGGTCACCAAGCTGGACCGGCTCGCGCGGTCGCTGAAGGATGCCCGCGACATCGCCGGGGAACTCACGACGGCCGGGGTGACGCTGAACATCGGCGGCTCGGTACACGACCCTCACGACCCGGCCGGGCGGCTGCTGTTCAACGTCCTCGGGATGATCGCCGAGTTTGAGTCAGACCTCATCAGGATGCGGACAAGGGAGGGAATGAAGGTCGCCAAGGCCAAGGGACGGCTGCGCGGCAAACAGCCCAAGCTCAAGCCCGCGCAAGAGGCGCACCTCATCGAACTGTGGCGCGCCGGAAAGCACACCAGCACCGAACTAGCCGAGCTGTTCTCCGTCGCCCGCTCCACCATCTACCGCGCCGTCCGGCGGGCGGCCGAGCCGGCCGGCCCCGCGTGATCAGTGCGCGGTTGAGCGCCCGGGCCCTCGTCTTGTTCGCGTCAGCCGGCGGACCCTGACGAGAGCGCACCGACGCGATCACCATCCCGCAGGACGCCGATCGCCCTGAGCAACGCGAAGCCCGGCCGCTTACCGCCCGGAGAGGAGCCGGACTCACTTCCTGAAGCTCAACGCAGCAGGCTGATACGGGTGTATGCGCTACCCGAACGGCTGCCACGCGGCCGAGGCCAACAACTTCAAGATCATTCTCACCGCTAATGGCTGCTCCGTTGTTCCTCAACCCCGATGACCAGGTGGATGTCCTGGCCTGGGGGATGGCCGAGTCGAGCAGCCGCAGGAACCTGATGAAGGTGTCCGAATCGTTGCGCGTGATGGTCTGGGTGAGGACCTGGCCGGTGTGGACGTTCAGCGCGGCGATGATGGACACGGCGCCGTGGCGGACGTACTCGACAGCGTTGTTCGGGCAGGTGCGGTAGAGGGCGCAGACGCCGGCGGCCTTGCCGGAGAATTCCGGGTCGGCCGGGCCGGTCAGCCAGCCGCGCACCAGATGCGGCTTCAGATCCGCGCCGGAAAGATCCGGCCGATCCGCGAGGCCGATATCCCCCAGCTCCGACAGGTGTTCGGCCAGCAGCCGGTGCGACTAGGCGGTGTCGGCGCCCGGCGGGACGGCGGTCGCCGCCGCGATCACCCTCCCGGTCGGCGCGGTCCGGGACAGAGCCAACTGTTCCAACTCGGCCGGCTGCCGGGCATCGAGCACGACAACGAACGGACTCGCCAGTGCCACGGCCCACCCCGAGCAGAGAATCAGCATGATGATCCGCTGATCATCCACCGGGAACGGCCGGGCGCGCGAGCAGGACGCCCGTAGCGTTCGGCCCGGCGGCTGCGGCAAGATGGACCGCATGCCCAGCCCGACCCAGGCCAAAACCGCCGAACTGCACCGCCGTCTGACCCAGCACGCCAAACGCTGGCCGCAGATCACCGAGGTCACCGTCCGCTACCGGGCGAAGTTCGCCTACATCGACGCCGTCCTGGACGACGGCGACGAGCTGCAGCTGTGCCGGCTGCGCGACACCGGCCACCCCGAGATGTGGGGCTTCGCCCTGTTCACCTACAGCGGCGAACGCTACGAAGACAACATCCTGCCCACCGGCTCACCGTTCGGCACCCCCGAGCAAGCCCTGGACTGCGCCTGCGGCCTCTACCTCGGCGACCCGCCCGAGGCATGACCGAACGACAGACCAACCCCCGAAGGATCAACGCGGCACTGCACTAGCCGCCGGCCAGCCTCTGATCAGAGCTAGCCCCCGTTTAGCTGGCCCCGTTTAGCTGGCCCCGTTTAGCTGGCACTAAGCAGGCGGGCGAGTTCCTCCTCGACGTCCTCGCTGGTGACGAAAAACAGCTCGTCGCCGGCCTGGAGCGGATCGTCAGACTGTGGCACCAGGACCCGGCCCTCGCGCAGGATGGCGACGAGGGAGGTGTCCGCGGGCCACTCAATCCCGCCGACGCGCTGGCCGACCAGCGGGGCGTCGTCCGGCATGGTCAGCTCGACCAGGCTGGCCTCGCTCTGCCCGAAGGTCATCAGCCGTACCAGGTCGCCGACGCTGACCGCCTCCTCCACCAGCGCGGACAGCAGTCTCGGCGTCGAGACCGCGACGTCTACCCCCCATGATTCGTTGTACAGCCACTCGTTGTCCGGATGATTCACCCGCGCCACGACGCGCGGCACCCCGTACTCGGTCTTGGCGAGCAGCGACACCACCAGGTTCGCCTTGTCGTCGCCGGTGGCAGCGATCACCACCTGGCACCTCTGCAGCGCCGCATCGTCCAGCGAGCTGATCTCGCAGGCATCGGCCAGCAGCCATTCCGCCCGGGGGACGCTGTCCACCTTGATCGCCTTAGGCGAATGGTCGATCAGCAGCACCTCGTGCCCGTTCTCAAGCAGCTCGCCCGCAATGGACCGGCCGACAGCCCCGGCTCCCGCTATCGCTACCCGCATCAGTGCTCGCCTCCCCGGGCCGCGAAGGCCGCGGCGATCCGGTCTAGGTCGGCCTCTTTGGCCACAACGTGCAGCACGTCCCCTTCCTGCAGCACGGTCCCCGGCTCGGGCACGAACGCCTGGCCGAGCCGGTCCACGAAGGTGATCCTGGTCATCGTGCTGGCCTCCAGTGCCTTGACCTGCTCGCCGATCCAGCGCGGGGAGAAGGCGATCTCGGCCAGCACGATCCTTCCGGTGGGATCCCGCCAGAGCGGCTCGCCGCCCTCGGGGAGCAGCTTGCGCAGCATCTGGTCGGCGGTCCAGCGAACCGTGCCCACGGTGGGAATGCCGAGTCGCTCGTAGACCTCGGCCCGGCGCGGATCGTAGATGCGTGCCGCCACCCGCGTCACCCCGAACGTCTCGCGGGCCACCCGGGCGGCGATGATGTTGGAGTTGTCGCCGCTGCTGACCGCCGCGAAGGCGTCCGCCCGCTCGATGCCCGCCTGGGTGAGAACCGCTCTGTCGAAGCCGAACCCGGTGACACGGTCGCCCTTGAAGGCCGAGCCGAGCCTGCGGAAGGCCTCCGGGTCCCTGTCGATGACCGAGACGGTGTTGTCCCGGTCCTCAAGGATGTGGGCGAGCGTCGACCCGACCCGTCCGCAGCCCATGATCACGATGTGCACGACCGTCCCCTCCACGAATGAGCGGTCCCCTGATTCCAGGGGGCCTCGCCCAAGGTATGCCCTCACATGGCATCCTTCCCCGCCTGGGGTGGAGGACTCCACCCCAGGCCGGAAGGAACACGAGTTGAGGCTCGCGGTTCACCGGGCCGCGCTTGGGCGCACCGGGTTGGCAGTACCATTTTCCTGGGCGGGCGCGGGAACAGCCGTACCTGGACATACGAACACACTAGCGAGTACCATAGAAATTCTGGGGGAGGTGAAGCGGCGCTCCCTCTCCGGCCGTCAAGCCGGGATCGCCCCGCCGCATTCATGATGGAATATCAGGCTGGTCAGGTCGTCGAGCTGACGATGAGGGACGTGGCTCACGGCGGATGGTGCGTCGCGCGGCCCGAGGACGGACCGGTCGTTTTCGTCCGGCATACGCTGCCAGGCGAGACCGTCCTCGCCCGGCTCACCGAGGTCACCTCCCGGCTGGCCCGGGCCGACGCGGTGGAGATCCTCAAGCCGTCGCCGGACCGGGTCGAGGCGCCCTGCCCGCACGCGCATCCCGGCGGCTGCGGCGGCTGCGACTGGCAGCACGTCACCCTGCCCGCGCAGCGATCGCTGAAGGCCGCCGTCGTCCGCCAGCAGCTCAAGCGGCTGGCCGGCGTCGACTGCGAGGTCACGGTCGAGCCCCTGCCGGGTGACGAGGAGCCCGCTGACGAGGCGCCCCGCGACAAGCAGGCCGGTAACGAGCAGGCCGGACCGGTCCCGGCGACAGGCACAGGGGCGGGCCTGGGCTGGCGCACGCGGGTCCAGTTCGCGGTCCGGCGGGACGGGGTCGCCGGACTGCGCGCGCACCGGTCGCATGACGTCATCGATGTGGGCCGGTGCCTGATCGCGCATCCCGGCATTACCGATCTCGGTATCCCCGGCCGCCGGTGGCCAGGGACAGCCTCGGTCGAGGCGCTGGTCGCAGCGGAATCGGGCGAACGCGCGGTGATCCTCACGCCGGGCGGCCGCCCCGCCGGGAGCAGAGGAAAGCCTGGTCATCCGGTATCCATAGACGGGATTACCGCGGAAGCGGTGCTGCGCCGGGCCCGGTCCTCAAACCAGAGCCTGACGCCGCTGCGCGGCCACGCCTATCTGAGTCAGCGTGCCGCCGGGCGGGACTGGCGGGTCGGCGCGGGCGCGTTCTGGCAGGTGCATCCGGGCGCGGCCGATGTGCTCATCGGGGCCGTCGAGGCCGTGCTCGAGCCAGCGCCCGGTGACGTGGCGCTCGACCTGTACTGCGGCGCGGGGTTGTTCGCCGGATCGCTGGCCCGGGCGGTCGGGCCGGGCGGGACCGTGATCGGGGTCGAGGCCGACAGCGGCGCCGTCCGGGACGCTCGGCACAATCTGCGTGAATGGCCCTGGGCGCGGGTGCACAAGGGTGACGTGTCGGCGGTGCTGAGCCGCGGTGACCAGCCGGGAGCCCTGCCGCCGGCCCGCCTGGTGGTCGCCGACCCGCCTCGCGCCGGGCTGGCCCGTGAGGTCATCGATTATCTCGGCCAGGCCGCGAACGGGGCGGCCAGGTTCGCCTACGTGTCCTGCGACCCGGCGACACTGGCCCGCGACATAGGCCTGCTCATCGCGCGCGGCTGGACGCTTGACGGCCTGCGTGCGTTCGACGCGTTCCCGATGACCCATCACGTGGAATGCGTCGCTGCCCTGTCGGCGCCAGCTGCCTCGGCATACCAGTTAGTCTCCCGGATCACCCGCGATCTGCCGCCGGCGCCTGCCTGCCCTGCCGGAGGCTGAGTGACGTGCGGGGTCAGGCGTCCGGCTTGGCGGGGGATTCGGCGCCGCCGGTACCGGTTACGTAGTAACCCAGGCCGGGAATGCGGGTCAGCAGGCCCTCCTCTTCCAAGGTGCGCAGCGCCTTGGCGCATGTCTGCCGTGCGTGCCCGTACTGCTGGCTGAGAGTGGTGATGGACGGCGTCGGCATACCGGGCGCGAGGGTTCCCTCCGCGATCTCCCGTCGCAGCCGTGCGGCCAGCCTTACGTAGGCTCTTGGGTCCGATTCGTCACTTATCGACACTCTCGTACCGTACTCGATTGGCAATATTGCCAATCGCAACGCTTCGACACTAGTCGAGATTAGACGATGAGTCTAATAGTGCGTTAACGTCGGAAAACGCCAAGGCCGCCACGGCCGCGCGGAGCCAGATCCGAGGGCAGGTCATGATCTTTTACGCTTGGACCGCACTGAACGGCGGGAACCCCGAAGCCCCGGAATCCTCGGTCGCCATGGGTATCACCGACGATCGCGCCAAGGCCATGCGAGCGGGGGAGGAGAGTCTGGGCTCAGGCCAGGCCACCGTGGTGATCATCGAGGCGGTGCGCCCGGCGATGGCCGAGCCGACCTTAGCTCCGTGTTACGCGCAGACCGGGGTGGGCTGGCTGGGGCGCCGCACCGGTGCGGGCGAGGTGGCCTGGGCCAGGTTCTTCGTGCGGGGCGACCCCGATGATTCTCCGCCCCCTGGCAGGATGGAACCATGAAACTCCGGATCTTCACCGAGCCTCAGCAGGGGGCTGACTACCAGACGCTGCGCAAGGTGGCGATGGCCACCGAGGAACTCGGGTTCGACGCCTTCTTCCGGTCCGACCATTACCTGAAGATGGGAGACGTCCCGGGGCTACCCGGGCCGACTGACGCGTGGGTTACGCTGGCCGGCCTGGCCGTCGAGACCAGCCGGATCCGGCTCGGGACGCTGATGAGCGCGGCGACGTTCCGGCTGCCCGGCCCGCTCGCCATTACCGTGGCCCAGGTCGACCAGATGAGCGGCGGCCGGGTCGAGCTGGGCCTTGGCACCGGCTGGTTCGATGACGAGCACACCGCCTACGGGATACCGTTCCCGCCGCTCGGCGAGCGCTTCGACCGTCTCGAGGAGCAGCTCGAGATCATCACCGGGCTCTGGGCGGCCGCAGAGGGCGAGACGTTCTCTTTCGCCGGCACGCATTACCGGCTGACCGATTCGCCTGCGCTGCCTAAGCCGGCCCAGCGCCCGCGCCCGCCGGTCCTGATCGGCGGCACGGGACCCCGGCGCACGCCGCGGCTAGCCGCCAGGTTCGCCGACGAATACAACGCACAGTTCTGTTCCGTGCAGGATGCTGCGGCGGCGTTCACGCGCACCCGCGAGGCTTGCGAGGCCGTCGGGCGCTATCCCGATTCGATGACCTACTCGATCGCCCAGACGGTGTGCTGCGGCAAGGACGAAGCCGAGTTCCGCCGCAGGGCGGCCGCGATCGGCCGGGAGCCAGATGACTTGCGGGACAACGCGCTCGGCGGGACGCCGGGGGAGGTGGCGGCCAAGATCGGGGAGTTCGCCGAGATCGGAGCAGACCGTGTCTACCTGCAGGTGCTGGACCTCGCAGACCTAGCTCACCTGGAGCTGATCGCTTCTGACGTGTCGCCGCAGGTCTAGCCGCGGCGGCCCAGCGTGGCCCCGCCTGACTCGGGTTGCACCGGCGGTGGCTCGCGCACCACGGGTCGTTCGGGGAAAGAAGTCAGCTGAAAGCACGGCGGACGGCTGACCTGCCAAAAACGCTGGCCGGAAGGAAGCCGTAGGTGCCCTGATCGCGCAGTTCGGTGGCGGCCGCGACGAGCGCGCCCAGGGCCGCGTACGCGAACGAGCCGCCCACCGAGACCCGGCTGACCCCGGCCGCGGCGAGCTCGGGCACAGCTGGGGCGCCTTCGACGGCGAGCACGTTGACCGGGCGGTCGACTTCCCTGATCACCTGGCGGATGTCCTCGAGACTGCGTAGGCCAGGAGCGTAGAGAACGTCGGCGCCAGCCTCCTGGTAGGCCTGCAGCCTGGCGATCGTGCCAGCTAGGTCGGGGCGGCCGTGCAGGTAGTTCTCGGCGCGGGCGGTGAGCACGAACGGCACAGGGCCTGCGTGCGCGATTTCCGCCGCCGCCGCGACGCGTTCGGCGGCAAGCCCGGCGGCGTAGATGGGATCCTCGTCCCGCCCGGTGAAGTCTTCCACTGAGCCGCCCGCCAAACCGACGTCAATCGCCAGCCCGATGCTCTCCGCGACACCCGCGGGCTCGTCCGCGAAGGCGTTCTCCAGGTCGGCGGAAACGGGCAGGTCCGTGGCCGCGACGATCACCGCGGCGTGCACCAGCGCTTCCTCCCGGTTGACGGAGCCGTCGTTGCGGCCCAGCGAGGCTGCGAAGCCGGAGCTCGTGGTGGCCAGGGCCCTGAAGCCGAGCGACGCCAGCAGCCTGGCCGAACCGAGATCCCAGGGGTTCGGCAGCAGCAGCGGCTCGCCTGGCCGGTGCAAGGCCAGGAACTCTCGCGCTCTGTCCGCTTGAGTGCTCATGTACATAACGTATCGCCAGGGGTACTGCGGCGGTCGACCTGCGAGCCGGCATTCACCTAAAATGCCAGGTCAGAGGCGTTTGTGTACCATGCCCTGCCTGCTGGCCTGAAGACCGGCTGGTAACGCTCCGGAATAACGGTCGTAATGCTTACAGCTGACCATATGGCTTGCGGGGGTGTAACCGCGATGCGATGGTTGAGCAGTGCGCCCGGATAACGCCACCGCCAGGAGGATGCGACTCGTCGTCATCCTGTCGGTTGTGGGCGCCGTGACGGTCATGCTCGGTGCCATCATGGTGATCCTCGGCATCACTATGCGTCACCGGGCCGGCTATCCCGCAGGCGGTATGACCCGCCTAGGGCTGGAGGTAGGCGCGGCGGGTATCGCATTCGGCCTGATCGTGCTGGTGGTCTTCGCGTTCACCCGCGGGCGCGGCCGAAAACGTCACCGGGCGGCCGGGGCGCGCGATGGCAGCGCCGGTCCCGGACACGGCACGGGGAAGCGTTCGGGCCGGCCGCACGTCCTGAAGCCAACCAGCGTGTATTCGCCTGGCGGCCTGCTCGACGTACCCAGAGATGCCCGCGAGCCGGAAGAACCGCGGGCTCAGGGAAACCTGCGTGCCCCCGGAAACTCGCGTGCTTGGGGCAACCCAGGGACGTTGAGAAACCCGGGAACCTTCGGACAATCGGAGAACCTGAGAACATCGGAGGCCCCGAGGGGACCAGGGGGCGCCAGGGTCCCGGGTCCGTACACCGGCTCCGGTACCTGGGAGGCGTTTAACCGAGAGACGTCCGCGCCGCCGATGGCCGGCGGTGCACCCAATGGCGGATGGAGCCGGGACCGGCCCCGGCCGAGCCGTCCCGGGGCTCAGCCACCACGGCCCGCTCACCAGCCGGGAACGAACTCCGCCGGCCCTGGCCGGGCCGCTCATCCGCCGGGCGATGGCCGGCCGGGGCCGCCGGTGCCGCCCCGCGAGCGCATGCGTTCTGCTGAGGCCCGTCGTCCGTCTCCGCCCATGCCGCCTCGCGACGTCATGCCCCGCCATGGCGGCCCCGCTCCGTCCCATGGGCCCACGGCGTCCTATGGCGCCCCTCCGCTTTCCGGCTCCACGCCTTCCTACGGTCCTACCGGCCCCCGTGGCCCCGCGTCGCCGCACGCGAGTCCGCGGCCCGGTCCCTCCATGCCGCCCCGCGACGCGATGCCGCCCCGCGACGCGATGCCGCCCCGCGACGCGATGCCGCCCCGCGACGCGATGCCGCCCCGCGACGCGATGCCGCCCCGCGACGCGATGCCGCCCCGCGA
>CABEDN010000570.1_pt1 | contig 18436 bp, 19 predicted proteins | sample 3423051 | NCBI WGS metagenome assembly CABEDN01 (sample SAMEA5534330, study PRJEB31848) | metagenome | biome: tundra; feature: field; material: soil | place: USA | collected 2013-05 | depth 0.15 m
AACAACGACGTCAAGGCCGCCGTCGCCGAACACGGCCTGTGGTACCCGCCGGACCCGGCCAGCGCCCCGTGGTCCACCATCGGCGGCAACGTGGCGACCAACGCCGGCGGCCTGTGCTGCCTGAAATACGGCGTCACCCGCGATTACGTGCTGGGCCTGCGTGCCGTCGTGGGCGGCCCCGTCGCCTACGGGGACGCGGTGCGGCTGGGGCGGCGCACCACCAAGGGCGTGGCCGGCCTGGACCTAGTCGGGCTCTTCGTCGGATCCGAGGGCACGCTCGGCGTGGTGACCGAGGTGACCCTGCGGCTGCGGCCCGCGCGGGCCGGCACACCGCGCACGGTCGTCGGGGCGTTCGGCGACCTGGTCGCCTCCGGCCAGGCCGTCGCGCAGATCACCCGGCGCGGGCTGACCCCGGCGGTGCTCGAGCTGCTGGACCGGTTCTGCCTGCAGGCGGTGGAGGACTGGAAGCACCTGGGCGTCGGCACGGACGCGACCGCGCTGCTGCTGGCCCGGGTGGACACGCCCGGGGACTCGGGCGTGGCGGAGGCGGACGCGATCGCCGCGGCCATGGCTGCCGCGGGCGCGATGTGGGTGGAGCAGTCGACCGACGACACCGAGGCGGAAGCGCTGTTCGAGGCCCGGCTGCTGGCCTACCCGGCGCTTGAGCGGCTCGGGCCGGTGCTCACCGAGGACGTCTGCGTGCCGCGATCCAAAGTCCCCGCGATGCTGGAGCAGATCGGCGCGATCGCGGCCCGGCACGACGTGCACATCGCGACCATCGCCCATGCCGGCGACGGGAACCTGCACCCGCTGATCATCACCCCGCCGGGTGACGCGGCGGCCCGCATCGCGGCTCAGGCCGCATTCGAGCAGCTCCTGGACGCGGCGATCGCCCTGGGCGGCACCGTCACCGGCGAGCACGGCGTGGGGATCCTCAAGCAGGACGGCATGCGGCGGGAACTCGACCCGGGCTCTCTCGCCCTGCAGTCCGCGGTGCGCCGCGCGCTGGACCCGCTCGAGATCTTCAACCCCGGCAAGGGCTAGACCACGCCAAGGGACCGTGGTCCCCACCACCTCACAGGCCGATGCTGGCCTTAGGGTGCTGTGCGGGATGCCGGAGCTGACGGTCGCGGACGGCGGCACCCGGCTGCGCGAGCTGAGCGTGATCAGATCGTGAGACCGAGGCCGCCGTCAACCACGAGCGTCTGGCCGGTGGCATAGCGAGTGGTCACGAGCGCCACGCATGCATCGGCGATGTCCTCGGCGGTGGCGACCCGGTGCAGCGGCGCGATCAGCTCCACGCCCGCTTTGCGCTCGTGCCAATGCTCGGTCCATGGAGTCGCGACCAGACCGGGTGCGACCGCGTTGACGCGGACCCCGCCTTCAGCGTGCTTAGCCATGATCGCGGTGAGGTGATTCAGCGCGCCCTTAGAGACGGCATAGGGCAGCGAGCTGCCCGTTTGCCGGATTCCGGCCAGCGAGGTGATGTTGATGATCCACCCGTCGCCGGCCTGGCGCAGGAGCGGGAGAGCAGCCTGGCTGACTAGAAAGGTCCCTACCACGTTGGTGCGCAGGACCTTGTCCCAGTGATCGACTGTGACCGCGCCGATGTCCGGCAACGGCACGTCCACGGTGACCCCGGCGTTGTTGACCAGGCCGTCAAGGCGCCCCCACCGTTGCTCGGCTGCTGAGACCAGAGCGGCCGCCGTGGCCGGCTCGCCGATGTCGCCCTGGACGTACACCGCGTCGCCCAGTTCGGCGGCGATGCGCTGGCCCGCCTCCGCCGAGGACGCCGAGTTGACGACGATTCCAGCGCCGAGGCCACACAGACGGCGGGCGATCGCCGCGCCGATGCCGCTCGAGGAGCCTGTGACGATGACGGCCTGACCGGCGAGGTCCATGCTGGTTCCCTTCAGCTGGCCGGAGTGCACCCGGCCGAAAGCCTAGCCGGTAGCTACCATCAGACCGGGGGACGGGAGGGCCTGTCGTTCCTCGCGGCAAGCCGCCCGGCATGATGCCGGCCGGGCTGAGATGTGCGGTCTTACCCGGCAGGTGGTCCGGGACTATCGTGGGCAACGGAGAAGAGGCACGGCAGGACGTCAGCCGTGAGCGACCCCGAAGGGATGCCAGCAGTGAGCGAGTTCAAGGTCGTCAACCCGGCCACGAACGAGACCGAGCGGGAGTTCGCCGCCGCCACCGACGCGGAGATCGAGCAGGTGCTGGAGCGTTCCGCCCGCGCCTACCAGTCCTGGCGGACCACCGCGAAGGACGAGCGGGCCAAGGTGCTGCGACGGGTGGCCGAGCTGTACAAGGAGCGGATCGACGACCTGGCCGCGCTGATCACCCGGGAGATGGGCAAGCCCACCCGGGAGGCCAAGGGCGAGATCTTGCTGGTGGTGAGCATCTACCGGTACTACGCCGAGCAGGGGCCCACGCTGCTTGAGGACACCCCGCTCAGCCCGCGGGCCGGGGGAACGGCGCTGGTCCGCAAGGAGCCGGTCGGCCCGCTGCTCGGCATCATGCCGTGGAACTTCCCCTACTACCAGGTGGCCCGGTTCGCCGCCCCCAACCTGATGGCCGGCAACACGATCATCTTGAAGCATGCGCCGCAGTGCCCGTCCTCGGCCCTGGCCATAGAGCAGATCTTCCGCGACGCGGGCCTGGCGGAGGACGCCTACATCAACGTATTCGCTACCAACAGCCAAGTCGCGGACATGATCGCCGACCCGCGGGTGGTCGGCGTGTCGGTAACTGGCAGCGAGCGGGCGGGCTCCGCCGTCGCCGAGGTGGCGGGCCGTAACCTCAAGAAGGTCGTCCTCGAACTCGGGGGATCGGACCCGTTCATCGTGCTGGACAGCGACGACGTCACCAAGACCGTGCAGGCCGCAGTGGCCGGTCGGATGGGCAACGCCGGCCAGGCCTGCAACGCCGCCAAGCGGATCATCGTCGTCGCCGATCTCTACGACGAGTTCGTCGATCGGTTCAGCGCCACCATGGCCGCCCTGCACCCGGGCGATCCCACCGACCCCGCCTCGGACCTCGGGCCGCTGTCTTCCGAGCAGGCCGCCGAGCGGCTGATGGGCCAGATCAACGACGCCGTAGCCAAGGGCGCTACGCTGCGTGCCGGCGGTCGGCGGGTCGGCCGGCCGGGTGCCTTCGTCGAGCCTACTGTCCTTACCGGCGTCACTCCGGAGATGCGGGCTTATCACGAGGAGCTGTTCGGTCCCGCGGCGGTCATCTACCGGGTGGCCGACGCCTCGGAGGCCGTGGAGCTGGCCAACTCCTCGTCGTTCGGGCTCGGTGGCGTCGTCTACAGTGCGGACCCGGCCCGGGCCCGGGAAGTCGCGGATCTGCTCGACACCGGCATGGTGTGGATCAACAGCCCGCAGGGTTCACTGGCCGACCTGCCGTTCGGCGGCACCAAGCGCTCTGGCGTCGGCCGGGAGCTGGGCCCGTACGGCATCGACGAGTTCGTGAACAAGAAGCTGATCTACACGCCGCCTCAGCGCTGACCTGGCCGCCCGGCCGTTCGGCCGGGCCCGGGGCCTGGCGGCATTTTCGGCCAGGCAGAAATAGAAGCCCTAGTTAATGCTTCGCGGCATTCTTGGCTTTTTTGCCCCTTGTGCTTGGCCTTACCGACATCTTTCTTGGTCTTGCCTGACCGCGTCCTAGCCGTCCTGGCCTGCGCTGGTCACCACGCGGTCGAGCCAGCTGTTCAGCGCGGCGATGACCTCGGCCCGGTTGGTCTCGTTCAGGATCTCGTGCCGGGCGCCGGGATAGATGCGGATCGTCATGTCGGTCAGGCCCGCGGCCTGGTACCGGTCGGTCAGCGGGGTCAGCAGCGCGAGGCCGCCGTTGACCGGGTCGGCCTCGCCCACCGCGATGTAGACCGGCAGGTCCGGCCTCATCGCGGCCACCTGAGCCGGGTCGGCGAGCCGCCGCGCGCCGGCGAACATCATCTTGGCCGACCCGGTGTCCATCCCGAAGCCGCAACCAGGATCGGCGATGTAGGCGTCCACGATGGCCTCGTCGCGCGACAGCCAGTCGTAATCCGTGCGTGCGGGCTGGAACGGCGCGTTGAACATGGCCAGGTCCAGCGGCTGGTCCAGGTCAAGCGCGGGCTCGAGCAGGTCGATCGCCGCGGTCCCGGTCAGCACCACGCCGTCGACGTCGGCGCTGTGATCGAGCAGGTACTCCTGCACGGCGAACGACCCCATGCTGTGCCCGAGCAGGATGAGCGGCAGGTCCGCATGGTCGGCGCGGATCTTGGCCGAGAGCAGGCCGATGTCGTCCAGCAGCCCCGCCCAGCTGCCCGGGCCCAGGTCGCCGTAAGCATCCGGGCTGCCGCTGGCGCCGTGACCGCGATGATCCTGGGCGTAGACCACGAAACCAGCGTCGTTCAGGGCATGCGCGACGTGGTCGTAGCGCCGGGCGTGCTCGCCCATCCCGTGGGTCAGCTGGACCGCGGCCCGCGGCTGCTCCTCCGGGTCCCACCGGTAGGCGGCGATCTTCGTGCCGTCAGCCGACTTGTAACTGAGTTCGCTCATTGGCATGGTGGCGATCCTCTCCGCGCGCAAGCGGGCCCCGGGCACCAGCGCCCAGTGACGGCAACCTCGCGTGGGATAACTTAAGTTAAAAAACGTCGGGTTACAAGAGCAGGAAGATACCGAACGGACTGTCGTTCGTGCTTTGGACGAGGCGAAGCAGGAGGCACGGGGTGGATGCTCCCGCCAGCCGCGAGCCCGGGACCAGCGAGCCCGGGACAACTGAGCCCAGAGCCGGCCGGTCCGCAGGCAGCGAGTCAGGCACCGCCGGACGCTGCGTCCTGGCCGCGGATCACGGTCAGGTTCGCGTCCTGACCCTGAACCGGCCCGCCACCCGGAACGCGATCGACCTCGAACTGCGCGTCGTGCTCGCGGACGCGATCGAGGGCGCGATGGCCGAGGACGCGGTGCGGGTCATCGTCCTGACCGGCGCGGGCGGGACCTTCTGCTCGGGCGGCGACATCTCGACCATGCGGCGGCAGGGCGGCGACGCCATCAGGCCGCGCACGCAGGCCGTTCAGCGCGTGATCAGGGCCATCTGGCAGGGGCCGAAGCCGGTGCTGGCCGCGGTCGAGGGGTACGCGGTCGGGGCGGGTGCCGCGCTGGCGCTGGCCTGCGACCGTGTCGTGGCCGCGGCCGACTCCACGTTCTCGGTGTCGTTCACCGGGGTCGCCATCGCCGGCGACATGGGCATCTTCGCCTCGCTCCCGGCCCGGGCCGGAGTCGGCGTCGCGCGCCAGCTGATGTTGCTGCCCCGCAGGCTGACCGGCCAGGATGCGCTGCGGCTCGGGCTGGCCGATGCCGTGGCCGAGCCGGGCCGCGCGCTGGCCAGCGCGCTGCAGGACGCGGCCGCGATCGCGGCCGGACCGCCGCTCGCCCTGGCCGGGATCAAGGCCATGCTGGCCCGGTGGCCCGCCGATCCGCGCGAGATACTCGAACGGGAGGTTGACTTGCAGGCCACGCTGATGGACACCGATGACTTCGCCGAGGGCATCGCCGCTTTCCGCGAGCGGCGCAAGCCGGTCTTCCGCGGCCGGTGACTCCGGTTATTCTAATAATGATTAAGAAAGCGTCCGGGGCCGAGAGCAGGGAGGGAGCGCTTGACCGATCTCCTGCCGGACTACCCGCGGCTGATCGAGCCGGACCGGGTGCACGGCTCGCTCTATACCGACCCGCGGATCTTTGCCGACGAGCTGGCCCGGATCTGGTACCGGACCTGGGTCTACGTCGGTCATGTCAGCGAGGTCAGGCAGCCGGGCGACTACGTGCGCAAGAGCATCGGCTTGCAGGACGTCATCATGACCAGGGGAGCCGACGGCGACGTCCACCTGCTGCTGAACCGGTGCGCGCACCGGGCCAACCTGGTCTGCGAGGCCGACCGGGGCCACGCCAAGTCCTTCCGGTGTCCCTACCACGGCTGGACCTACCGCAACACCGGCGAGCTGATCGGCTTCCCGTTCCAGCAGGGCTACGGCGGCAAGGGCACCATCGAAGGCGAGCTGTCGCTGGCCGCGGTGCCGCGGATCGACTCCCATCAGGGCTTCGTGTTCGCCAGCATGGCCGTGGACGGGCCCAGCCTGGCCGAGCACCTGGGCGAGGCAGCGGGCGAGCTTGACCGGCTGGCGCGGCTGTCCCCCGACGGTGAGGTCGAGCTGACCGCTGGCTGGCTCAAGCACCGCACCCGGGCGAACTGGAAGCTCCTGGCCGAGAACGAGACCGACGGCTATCACCCCCAGTTCGTGCACGGCTCCATCTTCAGCGTCACCCAGAGCCCGATCGGCGCGCTATATAGCGATAAGTCGACTGCGGTCACCAGGAACCTCGGTAACGGCCACAGCGAGAACGACCTGCGGCCTGAGTTCCGCCGGATGGCCGAGCCGATGCGGTGGTTCGGCACCACGCAGGACCGGGTGCCCGATTACGTGCGTAAGATGCGTGAGGCTTACGGCGAGGCTGCGGAGCAGATCATGATCGAGGGCGCTCCGCACGTGATGGTGTTCCCGAACCTGTTCATCGCCGAGATCCAGGTCTTCGTCATCCAGCCGGCCTCCGCGGGGGAGTGCGTGCAGTACTCGACCGCGGTCCAGCTCAAGGGCGCGGCCGAGCTGAACAGGCGGATGGTCTCGCAGTCGGTCGGTTCGGTGGGACCGGCCGGGATGCTGCTCGCCGACGACACCGAGATGTACGAGCGTAACCAGCGCGGTGTGGCCATGCTCCAGCCCGAGTGGCTTGACCTGCGCCGGGGGCTGCGGCGGGAACGGCTCGACGAGCGCGGCCTGAAGATCGGCACAGCCACCGACGAGACCGGGATGCGCGGATTCTGGGCTCACTACCTGTCCTTGATGGCGGCGGCGTGACCGCCCCGGCCGGCCACGATCTCGACCTGCGGGAGATCGAGCAGTTCCTGTACGCCGAAGCGCGCTACGCCGACGAGCACGACTACGACGCGTGGGAAGCGCTGTGGACCGACGACGCCATCTACTGGGTGCCGGCCGGAGGGGACCTGACCGATCCCGGCGGGCAGATGTCGGTGATCTACGACAACAGGAGCCGGATCGCGACCAGGCTGAACCAGCTGCGTACCGGCAGGCGCCATGCCCAGTCACCGCCATCTCAGCTGCGCCGGGTGATCTCCAACGTCGAGGTGCTCGGCCGCGAGGGCGGCGACACCGTCGTGGGCGCTAACTTTGTCCTGGCCGAGTCGCGCGAGCGCGGAGTGGAGACCTGGGCCGGGCGGGTGACTTACCGCCTGCGCACCGTGGACGGCCAGATCCGGCTGGCCCGCAAGCAGGTCCTGCTGGTCAATCGCGAGCGCGCACTGCCGACGCTGGCGTTCCTGATCTGAGCGGTACCGGCCGGGGAGGGGACGAGTTGCCTGCGCGAGAAGATGATGCGGCGGCGGGAATCGTGGTCAGCGAGTTCGCCGAGGTGAAGGTCACGGTCGACACCAGCGCGAACGGGCCGCGGCTACGGCTGGAGGACCGCCGGACGGGGCGGCTGCGTTTCCTGGACGCGCTCGAGCTTGAGACGATCATCTGGCTGCCCGACGGACACCTGACGCAGCTGCTCGACCCGTCCGCCGACCGCTGGCGCGACGCCTGATACCCGCGACACTCAAGAGGTCCGGTCGCCTGGCCGGTCCGCCAGACCCGAATAGCGTGGATGTGGCACCCTGCCGGAAAGAGGGGTGTTGTCTTAAGTCCCACATCAGTCCAGGCAACCTAGCGCGTCGGCTGAGGATTGAAGCGACGTACCCACTCTGATCTTCTTCCAGCAGTAACTCGGTTGTCCGCTGACTACCGCAGCCGCGGCAGTACGGCGCGGCCGAGCAGGTCGACCCCGCGGTCGTCGGTCAGCCCGTGCGGGGTGCCGAAGTCCACTCGTCCGGCCCCCGCGTCCAGGATCCGCCGGGCCAATTCGGCCACTTGTTCCGGCGTGCCGGAGAACGTGAACCGGTCTAGCACGTCGTCCGGGATGAGCGCACCGGCCTCCTTGTCCCGCCCGGCGTCCACCAGGTCCCGGACCCGGTCCGCGAACCCGGCGAGCGCCCGCACGATGGCCGGTGCGCTCCCTGCCCGCCTTCGACGGATCGCTCATCCTGGCCATTTCCCCGCCCTGATCCCATGCTGCCCGTCATCCGCCAGCAGCGATGTATCAGGGCGCGGCCGGGGCGCCTCCGGACATTAAAAAGCAGGACGTTTACTCCGAGGACGTCCCCAAGGGCTGGAGTCCCCCATGAAGCATCACGCGTTTTCACCGCGCGCGGCCGCGGCCGCCGCGGTGATGGCCGTCCTCCTAGTTGGCGGCACTACCACCGGAGCCATGGCCGCCGTGACCTCCACCTCGGCTCCGTCTGCTCGGCAGGGCACCCCGACCGTGCCCGGGGCCCTCACGGGACTGACCGCCACCCCCGGCAACGGCATAGCCACCCTGTCGTGGTCTGCGCCCAGCTCGGACGGCGGCTCACCGGTGGATGACTATGTCATCGAAGGCGGGACCAGCCCGTCGGGCGGCGGCATCGAGGACAACGTCGGTGGTCATACGGCCACCATCGGCGGCTTGACCAACGGCACCGCGTACTACTTCCGCGTGCACGCGGAGAACGCGTACGGTGATGGCGCCTCCGCGACCGTGCAGGTCACCCCGCAGGTCACCCCGCAGGGCGCCGGGTCCGTGCCTGGCTCGCCGACCGGACTGAAGACCAGCTACGGCGATGGTTTCATCGCGCTGTCGTGGTCCCCGCCCACGTCGACGGGCGGTTCCCCGATCACTGGCTACCACGTTTACCTGGGGTACAGCTCGTCGCTGGTGGGCGCCAGGGAGTTCACCACCTCGGGCACGAGCTTCCGGCTCACTGACGCAGAAAACGGCAGCCAGTACTACATCAAGGTAACCGCGCTCAATGCGGCGGGCGAAGGGCCCGCGACCCCCGTGACGTCGGTCATCCCCGTTCCTCACGTTGTGCCCACCCGGCCCGTGGCGCCGTCCGGCCTGACGGCCAGGGTCAGCCACCGGTCGGTGATCCTGTCCTGGTCGCAGCCCGGCGGCGGGACCAAGGTCAGCGACTACCTGGTCTACGTGGGCACGCGCCCGGTCCGCTCGTTCACGCGGCCATTCGATGAGGTCCCGGACCCGCGGGTCCACACCTACACGGTGACGGGGCTGCCCGCCGGAGCCCAGTACTACTTCCGCGTGCTAGCGGTCGGCGCCAAGAGCGTGAGCCTGCCGTCGAACGAGACCTCGGTCTTCCTGGGGGCCGGTACTGCCACCGGCACCGGTACCTCCGCGGGGTCCGGCACGATCTCCGTTTCCAGCTCGGGCGTCGTGACCGCATCGGGCGCCGCCCACGGCCAGGCGAGCGCGGCTCCGCGGCCGGGCACCGAACTGGCCCAGGACAGCTCCTCGTCCGGTCTGCCTACCGGCCTGGTCGTCCTGCTGGTGGCGCTGGTCCTGGCCGCGGCGGCGGGCGGCGCGACCGCGGTCATGCTGCTCCGGCGCCGACGCTACCACCGGCGGTACGGCCCTGTGCCTGCGCCCCGGCGCCCGCACGACGACCAGCCGACCGGGCAGTTCAGCCGAACAGAGGAGATGAACGGCCCCCGCTACCGCTGAGGCCACCCCACGTAATCCCGGCCGGGGCGTCCCGGCCGGGATCACCCCTGCGCGCGTCTGGTCAGGGTGGCAGCTGCGGCAGCGACGCCACCGCAGCTGCGGCAGCGACGCCACCGCAGCCGCCGACCGCGATGCGCGGGAAGCCACCCTCAAGGCCGCATCGCCCGGATCCAGATCGCGCAGGACTCCAAGATCCTGGAACTGGAAGAACTCCCCGCCGGCCCGCACGATCCGGGCACCCAGGCCTACCGCGCCCGGTTCGCTGAACTGCGCGAGGAACGCGAACGGCTCGAAGCCCAGCTCAAAGCCCTGGCCAAGACCACCCCGGCCGCTGCCGACACCAGCCTGCTGGACCGGCTCCCGCTGGCCAGGGACGTCCTGCCCCGCCTATCGCCCCGGGTCAAGGCCCGGCTGTTCCAGGCCTTCGACGTCTCCATCTTGTGGAACAAAGCCTGGACGGCAAGCCACCGTGAACGCCGAGATCACCCTCCGCGCCGTCGCCGCCATTTTCGACCCAGGCAAGACGGCTTCCCCGACACCCGCTCCGACCAGCCCGAGCCCCTACGGCATCTGGGCAACGCACCCAGAAGAGCGGGTAGGCTGCCGCATCCATGCGCCTGGACGAACGGGAGGCTTTGCCTATGGCCGTCGCCGTACCGGTGGTCCCGTCCTATTTCCAGTTCGACCAGCAGGGCGTCGTGTTCAACATGTGGTACTTCGCCTGGTTCGACGAAGCGATGGCGCAGTTCCTCGGCGAAGCTGGCTACCCCTACCAGACGATGATCGCCGACGGCCTGGACGTCCAGCTGGTTCATACCGAGGCCGACTGGCGCGAAGGCGTCCGTTACGGGGAATCGGTGCTGATCGACGTGGTCACCGAGAAGATAGGGTCGACCAGTTTCACGCTGTCCTTCACCGTGCGGGTCGGATCGCAGCCGCGCTCGACGGGCCGCACCGTCTACGTGGTCGTAGGCACGGACGGCTCAGGCAAGCAGCCGGTACCACCGAAGCTCCGCGCGGCCCTGGAGTCCGCCCGCTTATCCAGGGTTCTGGCGATGGATCCAGGGCTCATGGGTCACAGCACCGTTATTCGGTATTGATGGTCGTGAACGTCTGTGCGGTCTCGGGTGTCCTGGTGGCCTGGAGGAGCTGCGTTTGGAGCAGGATAAGGTCGACGGTTTCTCGGACGGCGCTGGTCTCAGGGGTGGCGCGTTCGCGGACTGTGGCGAGATAATCCCGCGAGCGGTACCAGTCGCGCATATTGTCCGAACTCGGCCGCTTGCGGGCGCGGGGCGTGGCGGCGAACTGTCTCATCTATGGAGACGTCCAGATAGTAGAAGTAGGACAGGCCGAGGTGGTCGCGGCGGAGTCCGTCCAGCATCTGCTCGTACCGGTCGGCGTAGAGGATGCCGTCGAGCACGACGTGGTATCCGTGCAGGACGACGAGCCGTGTCTGATCTGACCCGACAGTCATAAGCGTGATCCTAGGTGCGCCTACGCTAGCCGCGAGGGAACGCCGATGCGCGGGGTGCCCCTCGAGAATGAATCCACCGGTTGGGCCGCGTCGTGCAGCAGCCGTTTTTGCAGAAATCGACGAACGCGTGTGGTCCGCGCACACTCCAGGGAGGACCTTATGGAAGGTTCCGCACTGCGCGGCAAGCGCGCTGTGGTGACCGGGTCCACCCGGGGGCTCGGCTTCGCCTTCGCCCGGGAACTCGCGGAGCAGGGGGCCAGTGTCGTGATCAACGGCCGGGACGCGCGGGCCTGTGCCAAGGCCGAGGCGCAGCTGTCCGCGAGCGGCACGGCAGTCGCCTCGGTGCCCGGGTCGGTGGCTGACGAGCAGGTGGCCGAGCAGCTGATCGCGACGTGCGTGGATCGCTTCGGAGGCGTGGACCTGCTGGTCAATAACGCCGGCATCACGCGGGACCGGACGCTGCTTAAGATGTCGGCCGAGGATTTCGACGAGGTCGTGGCGGTCCACCTGCGCGGGGCCTGGGCGGCCAGCCGGAGCGCCGCGCGGGCCATGCGGGCCGCGGGCGGCTCGATCGTCAACATCGTGTCGGGCAGTGCCCTGTACGGCCTGGTCGGCCAGTGCAACTATGCCGCGGCCAAGGGCGGCATGCTCGCCCTGACGCGGGCGCTCTCCCTGGAACTGCGGCGTTACCAGATCAGGGTCAATGCCGTGTACCCGACCGCGCTGACCGACATGACCCGCCCGCTGTTCGAGCTGGCAGCGCCCGGAGCGCTGGACAGCTGGTTCCGGCCGCCGCAGGATGTGGCCCCGCTGGTGGCGTTCCTGGCCTCGGATCAGTCCGCGCAGATCACCGGCCAGGTGCTCGCCTTCGACGGGCGCGAGCTGACCGTCTGGAGCCATCCCGAGCCCGTCAGCGCCGTCCGGCGCGACGGTCCGTGGAACAGCGGTGATATGGCGGCGGCGCTGCTCGGTGAGCCAAGCCCGCTGGCGGCGCTGCACCCGGACCAGCTGGGACGGCACGTCCACCAGGCCCTCAGACCGCGGGCCCGGGCTGCTCCCGGCGGATCACCGGGGCAGCGGGGCGAATAGCACCGCGGCGCTGAGGCAGGTGAGGTCCTCGGCTAGCTGCGGCCGCTCCCGCAGCCCGCCCCGGCGGACGAGATCGTTGACCACCCCGAGCGCGGCGAAGATCAGGACATCGGCCTCGGGCCCGCTCACGTCGCCGCGCGCGGCGATCAGCAGCGCCCGGTAGCCCGCGACGTTGTCCAGGAACGCACTGGCCATCCGCTGCGCCTGCGGGCGCGGCAGGTGCTCACGCTCGGTCAGGTACACGCCCAGCAGATCGCTGCTGCTCAGGCCGATGTCGATGTAGTGGCGCACTAGGCGCCCGAGCGCCTGGCCCGGCGGGTCGTCCCGGACCGCCGCCTGGGCCCGGCCCAGGCTCAGCCATTCAGCCGCGCGGCTGACCGCGGCGTTGAGCAGGTCCGCTTTGCTCGAGAAATAGTGGTACACGCTGGGGCCGGTCATCGCGGCCGCCGCGCCGATCTCCTCCGTGGTGACGGCGAGGTAGCCACGCTGGCGGAACAGCCGGGTGGCCGCGGCCAGCAGTTCCTCGCGCCGTGACCCCAGGCCGGCCAGGGCGGACGGCCGGGATCTGGTGGCGTCCCCGCCGTCGTCCAGGGGCGGCGCGGCGAGCGCCGCCGCGGCCAGGGCGCCGGCGGCCGCACCGAGCATCTGCTCGGCGCGGCCACGGCGGACCGCCGGCCGGTACTGGGAGACCGATCCGAACGCGGCCAGGACGGCGTGGCTGATCAGGGCGGCGTCGTCCGCGGCCAATCCAGGGCGGGTGGCCGCAATGGACTCCGCGAGACGGCCGGCGATACGCCCGTACCTGGCGATGACCGCGGCGCGCCTGTCGTCCGGCAGATGCCGCAGCTCCCGCTGCAGGAGGGTCCAGACATCCCGGCGGACCAGGGCGAGCCGCGCGAATGCGGTCAGCGTGCGCCGCAGGACCTCCGGCGCTGGCCCGCCAGGCGCCGCGAACGCGTCGTCGACCTGGTCAAGCGCGGTCTGGATGGCCTCATCGAGCAGGGCCTGCTTCGTCGGGTAGTGCCGGTAGAGCGCGGGCGTCGTGACGCCGACCGCGGCCGCGATGTCAGCCATCCGGACCGTGTCGTAGCCCTTGTCGCGGAACAGCCTGGCCGCCACCCGGGCTATCTGCTGCCTGCGGCCGGGCGGGCGTGCCCGCTGCCTGGGCACGGTCTGCATTGTCACCTCGATCGCCCTATCGGCTACTAACTTGGTCATACTGCTGAACAATCTGAGGAAGATATATCAGCAGCTCAATGACAGTCTATCTTGTGCTAGCTGACCTTGACAGAGTGCGTTAATGAGAACAGAATTACCTATCAGAAGCTAACAGAGGATGGGGTCGGGTGGACCGGGACAAGACGATCAGGACCAGCGTGTCGGAAGGCGTCGGGACGATCACCTTCGCCGTTCCTGAGCGTCGCAACGCGCTAAGCCTGTACCTGCTCGGTGACCTGGGGGACTGCCTGGACGCCTGGCGCGACGCGGACGAGGTCGCGGCCATCGTGGTCACCGGCGGCGAGGACGTGTTCTCCGCCGGCCTGGACCTGGACCTGCAGTCCGGTTTCACCGTCGAGAGCCGGGCCGCCTACTCGGCCGCCTGCCTGCGCGTCTACGGCACGCTGCTTGACTACCCGAAACCGACCATCGCCGCCTGCGGCGGCCCGGCGCTTGGCGGCGGCTGCGACATCGCGGTGTTCTGCGACATCCGCGTCGGCTCGGAGCGGGCCACCTTCGGGTTCCCGCAGGTCAAATTCGGGCTGACCCCGTATTTCTCGCCGTTGTGGAAGATCGTCGGGCTGAGCCAGGCCAAGCTCCTGACCTTGTCCGGCGAGAAGATCGATGCCCTTGAGGCGCTCCGGATCGGCCTTATCGACCGGATGGCGGCGGCCGGGGAAGCCGTCGCGGCGGGCACTGCGCTGGCCCGGTCCATCGCGGAGACCACCACCAAGTCCGCCATGATCAACAAGGAGCTCATGCTGCGATCGCCGGCCATGGATCCCATCAGCGCCCTGTCGTTCGAGACCCAGGCCTACCGCGAGGTCATCTGGCATCCCGACGTGATCGAGCGGATCACCGAGGCGTTCGGGCGTATCCGGGCCCGGTCATGACCGGCCCCGGCGAGCTGGATCAGCGGCGCCGCTTTCTGGACGGTTTCTGCGACCGGTGGCTGGCCGCCTTCAATACCAGGCAGACCGCGGCGGTCCTGGCCCTGACGACCGGGGACGTGCTGTGGGACGACCAGGTGTTCTGGCCTCACCCGTGCCACGGGCACACCGAGCTCGCCGCCTACCTGGACAAGATCTGGACCGTGATGCCCGACGTGGAATTCACCGAGCGCCAGCGGTTCTTCGCACCGGACGGCAGTCAGGGGATCGTCCTGTTCCGGCAGCGCGGCAGCGGACCGCCCGGCCCGGCTGCGGGCGAGCGGTTCGAGATCGAGGGCTGTGACATCTTCCTTGAGTTCCGCGATGGCCTGCTCTCGCATTACCAGGCCGAATACGAGCTCAGCGAGATGATGCGCCAGCTGAAGATGCTCCCACCGCGCCAGGGTCAGATCGGCGGGGCGTACCTGCTCTCGCTGCTGCGCGCGGGCCAGGCGGCGGGTACTTACCGGTAGCCCGTGCGGCGCCGCTCAAGGAGGTAGGCATGCAGCGCTCGCCGGGCGAGCTGACCATCACCGGCACGCTCCAGCGCGAAGCATGGCTGCAGCGTGTCATGCCGCCGGTCGAGCAGCTCGCGGAGGATCTGTGGTCCCTCCCGGTTCCGATCCCGGACAACCCGCTCCGCTACGTGTCGGCATACGCCTTCGGCGCCGGCGACGGCCTGGTGCTGATCGACGTGGGCTGGGGCAGCGAGGAATCCTGGCGGTCGCTGCTGGACGGGCTGCGGTCTATCGGCGCCGGGCCCGCGGACGTCCGCGGCGTCCTGGTCACGCACATGCACTTCGACCACATCGGGCTGGCCGGCCGGCTGCGCGAGGCCTCCGGCGCATGGATCGCGCTGCACCCGGCCGACCAAGCGGTCCTGGCGCGCCCGGACTACCGCTCCGCTGACCTGGCCGTGGCCCGGGAGGCCGAGTTCCTGTGCGGCCTGGGAGCGTCCCCGGCGGAGGCTGCCGCAGCGGTTGGGCCAGGCGAGGAGTGGGTGAAGTACACCTCCATCGCACTGCCCGACCGGACGCTGGCCGACGGGGAGCTGGCCGATGTGCCCGGCTGGAAACTGCGGGCCGTGCACACGCCCGGCCATACCCCTGGCCACCTGTGCTTCGTCGACGAGCGATCCCGCCGGCTCTTCTCCGGCGATCACGTCCTGCCGCGGATCACGCCCAACATCTCGGTCCAGCGCGCCGATCCGGTCGGCCCGCTCGAGGATTACCTGGGCTCGCTGGCCAAGGTGCGGGACCTCGACGTCGACGAGGTCCTGCCCGCGCACGAGTGGCGCTTCACCGGCCTGCCGGACCGCATCGACGCCATCGCGGCCCACCACGAGCGGCGGCTTGCCGAGCTGCTGACGGTAATACGCCAGCGACCCGGCTGCGCCCCGTGGGAGCTGGCCGGTCACCTGACCTGGTCCCGGCCCTGGGAGCAGTACGACGGCCAGATGCGGATCTTCGCGGTCACCGAGACCGCCGCGCACGTGCACCAGCTGGAGCGCCGCGGCCTGGTGACCAGCCGCGGGACCGGGACGCCCACCTATATGGCCACCGCCGGGAGCACCTCATGACCGGATACCGGTACCTGATCACCTCCGTCGAGGATCACGTCGGCATCATCCAGCTCAATCACCCCGAGAAACGCAACGCGCTGGGATGGGAGCTGCACCACGAGATCATCGCCGCTTTCGGCGCGTGGGAGCACGACGACGCCGTAGCCGCCGTCCTGCTGGTCGGCAACGAGGACTGTTTCTGCGCCGGCTGGGCCCTGGACGTGCTGCAGGGAATCAGCGGCCAGGAGATGACACGGTTCGTCGGCCTGGCCCACAAGCTCATGGTGACGATCTATGACTACCGCAAGCCGACGGTCGCCGCCGTCGCCGGAGTGGCGCCCGGCTACGGGATGGACCTGGCCAACATGTGCGACATCACGGTCGCCTCGGAGAACGCGGCCTTTGGTTCCACCCAGGTCAAGTACGCGATGAACGGCTTCTACCACGGCCTGCTCGGCAAGGTCGGCAGCCAGCGGGCGCGGCGGATGCTGTTCACCGGGGATCCGATCGGCGCCCGGGAGGCCTACCGCGTCGGGCTGGTAGACGAGCTCGTGCCGGCCGGCACGGTCCGGGAAAGCGGCCTGCGGCTGGCCCGGCAGATCGCCGAGAACGGCGCGGAGCTGACCACGGTGCTCAAGGAGGTAGCGCTCCGGGCCGGAACGATGGACCACATCAGCGCGACCGCCTATGAGCTGCGGGTGACGGCGGATCTGGTCCAGCGCGGCCTGTTCACCCGACAGCTCGCGGACGGCCTGGACCGGCTCAGGTCAGGCCAGAGCCGGGCCACCGAACGGCTCGGTCCATGACGACGGAACGGGCCATGACGGAACGGGCCATGACCACGGAAGAACGGGAAGCCGGATACCGGGAGACCGGGCTGTGGACCGACGATCCGGTCGGCTACCTTGTCTCGTCGCAGGCCGCGCGCTGGCCTGACCGGGAACTGTTCAGCTTCGAAGGCCGCCGCGTCAGCTACGGCGATTTCGACGCGTGGGTGAGCACCGTGGCCGCGGACCTGGCGGGCGCGGGCGTGCAGCGCGGCGACCGGGTCATGGTCATGATGCCTAACTGCCTGGAGGCACTGGTCCTGCAGGTAGCGGCGTTCCGCATCGGCGCCGTGGACATGCCGGTGATCCCGATCTACCGTGAGCACGAGATCCGGCAGATCCTGGCTGACTCCCGGCCGGCAGCCGTCGCGGTCGCCAGTGAACTCGGGCCCCGCCGCCCGGCCGCCGAGCTTGACATCCTGCTGGCCGAGCTCGGGCAGGAGCCCGCGGTGCGCTACAGCGTGGGTGCTCCCCGCCCGGGCTGGCGGGCCGTCCCCGCGAGCGGGACGGTCCGGGTGAGCGAGCTGCCCGAGCCGCTTCCTGCCGATCAGCCGGTCCTGCTCTTGTACACCTCGGGAACGACGTCGGCGCCTAAGGGGGTCCTGCTCACCAGCCGGGCCCTGCTGGCCCACCTGAGGAACTATCAGCAAGCGCTCGGGGCCAGCGACGAGACCGTGCTCCTGGCCGGTACCCCACTGTCCCACCTGGGCGGATTCATCTCCGGCGTGATCTTCCCGGCCTTCCTCGGCGCCCGGTCGGTGATCATGACGTCCTGGCAGCCGGATGAGGCCGTCCCGCTGATCGAGCGGGAGCAGGTGTCCCTGATGATGGGCGCACCGGTGTTCCTGTCGGACTTGGTGCAGCGCTACGAGGCCGGGGCGGCTCCGGCTCACCGGCTGTCGCTGTTCATGTGCGCGGGCGCGGCCGTCCATCCTTCGACGATCGAACGGGCGCAGGCCGTCGGCGTGACCGCGGTGCGGGTCTACGGGATGACCGAGACCGCGGGAGTCTGCACCATGGCGTCGGCGGATGATCCGGTCGAGCGCCGGTCCCGCTGGGACGGGCACCTGATCCCGGGCATGGAGATCGAAGCCGCCGACCGCGACCGCCGCCAGCTTCCGCCGGGGCAGGAGGGCGAGCTGCGCATCCGCGGTCCCCAGCTGCTGACCGGCTACACCGACCCCGGGCTGACCCAGGCGCAGATCGACGCCGATGGCTGGTTCTACCCCGGTGACATCGGCGTGGTCGACGCGCAGGGCTGGGTGCGGATGTCGGGCCGCAGCAAGGACATCATCAACCGGGGCGGCGAGAAATTCTCCACCATGGACATCGAGGCGGCCATCGCGGCGCATCCGGACGTGGCCGACGTCGCCGTCACCGCCGTCCCCGACGCGCGGCTCGGCGAGGCTGCCGGAGCCTGGCTGGTGCTTCGCCTCGGTGCCGTGTGGGCCGGGCCGGCGCCCATTATCGAGCACCTCGAGCAGCGTAAGCTCGCCCGGCAGAAGATCCCGGTGCAGTGGCACGTCGTCGCCGCCATTCCCACCACGGCCAGCGGCAAGGTGCAGAAGAACCGGCTGACCGAGCTGGAGGATGTGGCCCGTTGACGCCGGTTGCCAGCACACAGGCCAGGCGATACTGTTATTTAATCTAGATTAATCTGGCTAGGCGTGAATGAGTCAGGG
>CABEDN010000595.1_pt1 | contig 18407 bp, 14 predicted proteins | sample 3423051 | NCBI WGS metagenome assembly CABEDN01 (sample SAMEA5534330, study PRJEB31848) | metagenome | biome: tundra; feature: field; material: soil | place: USA | collected 2013-05 | depth 0.15 m
GGGGAAAGGTTTCCCCCCGTGATCGGGGGGTTCCGGGGGGTCGCCCCCCCGGGCTAGCCCAGTCGAGGACCAGCCAGGTCAGCATCAGCGGTACGGCGGTGCCGATGTGCCCGAGGGACAGCAGCAGGATGAAGACGCCGACGCCGAGCTGGGGCGCGAATACGAGGCCGGCCGTCAGCAGCATCCGCGGCCAGGCCTCCCGGGCGGGCGCCTTGCCCCTGGCGAGCAGCACGGCGAGCACAACCACGAGTGTGTAGGTCATCGCCGCGGCGATGTGGGCGGTGTCGGTATGCAGCCCGAAGAAACGTTCGAGCACGAGGTACTGCGGCAGCTCGGTGGTGATGAACGAGACATCCGATAGGTACCAGCCGTGCAGCAGCACATTTCCGTGCAGCATGTCCCACGCCATCAGCAGGTCGTTCGACTCGTCGGAGTTCTCCGGATAGGTGCGGGACACCTGCAGGTACGCGAGAAAAAGCAGAGCCACGGCCAGCACGGCCGCTGCGGCAGCGAGCATGCGGCGGGCGCTCGCCCGGCCGGGCGAGTCGGCGAGCCCGGCGTCACCGTCGGCCGGGCCGACGGGTCCGGCCGACGGCAGCGCGGAGGACTTCTCCGGCGTCGCGCTTCTCGGCACGGCAGCCACCACGTCCTTCTGGCTCGGTGTCATCGTCGCTGCCGAATCACATTCGTTACAGCTGTCACAGCGTACGGCGTCGCTCGGGTAAGCTTCGGCCGCCCGGCCAAGATTTTGCCCTTCCCCGCTGACAGCCATGGTGGAGGCTCGCGGTTGCAGCTCACTTCAACGTCGGAAGAGGATAGGTCCCTCCGGCCACGCACGCCATCGCGGTGGCCGGGGCTGAACCGGCCGGTCGTACCGGGTGTCATCGCCTTCCTGGGCTGGCTCGGTTTCGCCCTGGCCCGCTGGCAGATCTGGGCTAAAGGCCATCTCAGCCTGTTCATCATGGCCGGGCACGTCTACACGCACCGCGGCCAGCTCCCCCGCGGTCTGCTGCTGGTCCCTTCCGCAGGCTATGACGGGCAGTTCTACTACCGGCTCGCACTGGACCCGGCCAACTGGAACGCGACCGCGTTCGGCATCACCATGGACCAGTCCTACCGGGACACCCGCATCGGGTACCCGGCACTGGCCTGGCTGCTCTCACTCGGCCAGCACCAGCTCGTGCCCGTCGTCCTGGTCGTGATCAACCTCCTCGCGGTGGCGGCCATGGCCGTCCTGGGCGGCATGCTCGCCCGAGAATCCGGCCGCCACGCCCTGTGGGGGCTCGCGTTCGCCGCCTACTTCGGCCTGGTCATCAGCGTCGGCCGGGACACCGCGGAGCCGCTCGCCGAGGCCTGCATGCTGGGCGGCCTGCTCGCCTACCGCCGGGGCAGCCCGGCCATGTACCTGCTCGCCACCGCCCTGTTCGCCTACGGCGCGATCACCAGGGAAACCATCTTGCTCGCCCCGGCGGCCATCGCCGTCACCCGGCTCATCGCGATCGCCCGCCGCCGGACCGGACCTGGCCTGGCCGACCTGGTCTGGGTCGTTCCGGCCGTCGTATACGGCCTGCTGGAAGTCGCGGTGCATTTCGTCGTCAAGGGCGATTTCCCGCTGCTCGCGAGCGGCAGCCGCAACCTCAACCTCACCGTGCCGTTCACGGCCATGGTCGACGCGCTGAAGTACGACATCGCTCACATCAACACCAGCTACCTGAGCCCGGTCGACAGAACCCTGCTCGAGTACGCCACGGTGGCGATCTTCCTCCTCGCCGGGCTGGCCGTGCTGTTCGTCACCACCGCCCCGGCGCATGAGCGCCTCGCGTTCGTCTTCTTCGTGCTCCAGCTCGGCCTGCTGTCCAGCCAGATCTGGAACAGCACGTTCGGCGACGGGCGCGCGCTCATCGAGCCCTGCCTGATGGCCCTGGTCCTGCTGCTGGCCACGCCGCGGCGGTACCTGTCCTGGTACTACCTCAGCCTGATCTTGGCCTGCGCTGTGCCCGCGCTGCTGGTGGTAGTCAGGCGCCGCACCCTGTACATGTAAGCGGAGTACAGGTGACCCGGAGCCTGGCTAACAGGTGCAGCAGCGAGAAATTCTCAGTAGGGTTCGAACCATGGTCCGGGCCAAACGAATCGCAACGGATGAAGATCGGCCCGAGGCCCAGCGACCTGGGTTTCCGCCGGCCCAGTTCGAGCGCCCGGCCGGACCTGAACACCGCCGGGTTAACCGCCCGTTGGCGGCGGCGACGTGGATCGCCGGCTTCCTGGTGCTGTTCGCCTTCTACCTGCGGATCTCGTTCGACGGGAACGCGACTTCGGACGGGGCGAACAGCGCGCTGCAAGCATGGGATATGTTGCACGGTCACCTTCTGCTGCACGGGTGGATCATTGGCGACGCGACGTATTACACCTTTGACCTGCCGGTGCTCGCGCTTGCGGAGATCTTTTTCGGGCTGTCCGACCTGACCAACCATGTTGCCGCCGCGCTCATTTACCTGGTGGTCACGGTCAGTGCTATGGCCCTTGCCCTCACCGGCAGCCGCGGCCTGGCCCGGGTGGCCCGCTGCGGTGTCGTCATCGCCGTGATGACCGCCATGTTTCACGTCGAGCGGAACGCGTCGTACCTGCTGGGGACGCCCGACCACACCGGGACCTCGGTGTTCCTTCTGGTCTCCTTCCTGCTGATCGACCGGGTGGCCGCCCGGCGGTACACGTCACCGCTGCTGCTCGCGATCCTGTGCGCCGGCCAGATCGGCGACGCCACGGTCCGTTACGTCGCCGTGCCGGCGGTCATCGTGGTGTGCGGCTACCGCGCCGTGGCCGCACGGAAGGTCCGCACCGGCGATGCCGCGAACGTCTTGGCCGCGGTCGCGTCCGTACCGCTGACCTCCGCGGTCCGCGCCGTGATGCTGCATTTCGGCGCGTACCAGATGGTCGCTCCTAAGACCGCGATCTCGGGACCCCGGCAATGGCCGCACAACGCAGCACTCGCCTGGCACGCCATATGCGTCCTGTTCGGGGCAGAGATCGGCCCAGGCTCCTCCGCACTGACGCGCGACGCGGGATACATCCTCGGGTTCGCCTGCCTGATGGCCGCAGCGGCTGGCGTGGCGCGGGTGGCGTGGACCTGGCGCACCGCGAGCCGGGCCGAGCAGCTGCTGTGCGCCGCGATCGTCATTGACCTCTCGGCGTACGTCATCTCGACCATGCCGATACGCTCCAACCCCTACGAGGTCGTGGCCATACTGCCCTGCGGGGCGGTACTTGCGGCTCGCGCCTGCGTACCCGGGCAGATAGCCGGCCCGCTGCGGGCCGGCCTGGCGACTGGCCTGGCCGCCATCGCCGCCCTGCTGCCGTTGGCCACCGCGGCCGCCCGGCCCGCGGTCCCGGCGCCGACGGCGCAGCTCAGCGCGTGGCTCGAGGCGCACGGACTCACCTACGGCCTCGCCGGTTACTGGAACAGCTCGGCTATCACCCTGCAGTCGGACAACCGGGTGCAGGTTCGCGCGGTCACCATGGAAGGTCGCCGGGTCATCCGGTATGACTGGGAGACGAATACCTTGTGGTTCGACGCGTCCAGGCACGACGCAACTTTCCTGATCGTCGACCTCGCCGGCAACGGCCTGAGCCCGTCAGCCGAGCAATACTTCGGCAAGCCAAACAAGATCGACCACGTCGCGCACTGGGCGATCTTTATCTATCAGAGGAACCTGCTCGAGCAGGTCGCCAGCAGGACAGGACCATCATGATGATGAGCCCTGACACGACCTCTAGCGAACCCAGCCGGTTCAGCTCGCAGGCACGGTCATGCAGCAGGCACGGTCATGCAGCAGGCACGGTCATGCAGCGGGGCCGGCCCTGCTGCTCATGACGGGGCGGGCGCCACCGCGACACGGCTGAAGCGCAGGATGACCCGCGCGCCGGGCGGGATGCGCGGCAGGTAGAACCAGTAGCCCTGGCCGCTGGCCGCTTGCGCGGGCGTGCAGATGAACTGCTTGGTCATTATGAACGTGAACCTCGGGTCGTCCAGGCATGCCTTGACCCCTGAGCGTTCGGCCTGGACCAGGAATCCGGTCGTCTCGACCCAGGCTGAGTGGTCGATATGCAGCACGATCGTCTTACCCGGCGCCCGCGCGGCCAGCGTTGCCACCACCTGCGGCAGGGACTCGTCGATGTCGTTGGTGCTGGCGTGCGTGCCTGGTATGACCGCGAGCACGACGAAGGTGACCACCGCGGCCAGCACCGCCAGGCCGGCCCCCAGCCGCGGGCGGATGGCCCCGAGGACGCCAAGCACCACGACCAGGACCGTGACCAGGGGAGCTGACCAGTAGAAATAGCCGATGTAGTACTCGGTCAGGTCGTCGATCCCCACCGCTGCGTAGAACAGGAACGCCAGCGACGAGACCACGTTAACGGCGAGCAGCGCGAGCAGGAACCTGCGCAGCGGACCATGGCTCAGCCAGAAGGTGACGGCGAGCGCGACCGCGTAACCAGCCACCGGCACCAGCGCCGCCGCCCAGGCGTGCTGGTGCGGCCACCAGAACCACAGCGCGTACTTCAGCACCTGCCGCAGGCTGTGGCCTCCGGCCTGTCCCGAGCCGCCGTAGGAAAGGTACTTGCCGAAGTCCCCTGGCCAGTGCAGCACCAGGTTGACCACGATCGGCAGCGCGAATATCGCGCTGATGACCGCGACCGGAATCCAGGCCCGGCGTTGCTCACGGAAGAACGAGCCGGCCGTCGCCGGCAGCGTGCGCCGGTGCGGCCACAGCACGGCCGCCAGCACGGCCAGGGTGAGCACCGGCACGAACAGCAGGAAGCAGGCATGCCCGTGAATAAGGAACCAGCCCGTCAGGGCGAAGATCCACGCGTCTTGCCCGCGCCCGGCCACCAGCGATCCGGCTGCGATCACGAACACCATGTACGCCAGCACGTACATATACGGCATCCAGTCGGAATTCACGATCGGGGGGTAGGCGATCGCGAAGCCGATGAAGACGGCGAAGCAGGCCGCGGCGCCCATCAGCGAGCGCGTCCATCCGTAGACCACCGCGACGGCCAGCGCGACGAACACGCAATCAAGCGCGAATACGGACAGCATGTGCGCGTTCCACGCGGTCGGCACCACATGCAGGGCACTGGCGAACAGGTACTCGCCGAAGGCCTGCACGTACATATAGGCGGGCCCGGGGTGGTTGAAGCCCTCGCGTGAGTAGTTGCCGACGAGCAGGGTGAAGTGCTTGGCCTGCTCGATCAGGATCGAGTTCGCGCCCCCATCGCCCTGCTCGTACAGGCGGGTGGTGAACAGGAACCGGTTGCGCACGCACAGCAGGACGAACAGCACCGTGAAGGGGACCGCCCAGACCCACCACGGCCGCCGGCCCGAAGACCCCGTCGAGCCACCGGCCGTCGAGCCTGCGCCTGCCGGGCCGGCGGCCGCATCGCCGGGGCCGGCGATTTTACGGTCCGGGGCTTGCGGGTTCACGGCCCCGGACCCTGGCGCCACCGTCATTCGCTCACCGCCGGCCGCCATGCTCAGATGGTTCCGGCCTTGACGGCCGCGTCGATCCAGGGAATGACCTCGTCCAGCATGGTCTCCAGCGTGGTGGCCGCCTCGAAGCCGAGCATCCGCTTGGCCTTGCCGGTGGCGGGGACACGCCGCTGCACGTCGTACTCGAACGGATCGTCGTGGGCGAGCCGCAGCGGGACGTCGGCTCCGTGCACCTTGCGCCAGATGACCTCGGCCAGCTCACGCACAGTGGTGCCCTCCGCGGTCGAGAGGTTGAAGTCCTCGTTGCGGGCGTCCCGGTGCTCCATCGCCGTCACCACGCCGACGGCCTGGTCACCGCCGTAGGTGTAGTGCCTGACCTGGTCACCTGAACCCAGGATGTGCAGCGGGTCCTGGCCTTTGAGCACCTTCTGCACCAGGTCGGGAACGACGTGGCTCATGGCCAGCCGGACGTTCCCTGACAGGATCTCCTCGTCGCCCAGGGCCCGGCTCTCGCCGATGCCGACGCAGTTGAACGGCCGCACCAGCGTGTAGGGAAGCTCGTACTGATCCCAGGCGGCCCGCGCGAAGTACTCCACCGCCAGCTTCTGGAACCCATAGGACGACAGCGGCGGCGGGATCTCCTTCTGCTGGCCCTCGTAAGACGGCCATTCGGCTGCGCTCTCGAAGACCATGGACGAAGACAGGTAGGTGACCTTGCGCAGCCGGCCATCGCGGTGCGCCGCGATCGCCGCGTCACAGGACGCCGCGATGATGCGCTCGTTGGTGGCGAGCAGATCATAGGCATAGGTATGGAAGTAGGAGATGCCGCCGATCATCGCGGCCCCCGCGATGAAATGATCGCAGCCGGAGAGCAGCTCCGTCATCAGGCCGACGTCCCTGGCATCACCTTCGACGAGCCGGTAATGCGGATGATCGTCGTAAGACTTCTTCACCTTCCCGTATTTGGAAAAGTTGTCCAGGCCTATCACCGCGTAGCCGCGTTTCAGCAGTTCTTCGACGAGGTACCCGCCGATGAAGCCCGCGGACCCGCTGACCAGAACCTGCTCCATTAAGTCTCCTGCCGTTTCTGCTGGTCCTGTTGATCCTGTTGATGGCCCTGACGATCAGGCCCGCGCTCGCGAACTTGCTCGGCGGTCAGCCGCGGGCCGAACGCGAAACGATACCAGCGCGCGTAACTCGGCATCCATTTCGCGACCTTGAAGTTCGATATCCCGGCCTGCCGGTCCAGCCATATGGTCGGGATTTCCGCCACCGGCCTGCGCAGTCGCTTGGCCTTGGCGGTCAGCTCGATGCCGATCTCGAAGCCGTCTCGTGAGTCGATGCCGACTTCCCTGACGAATTCCGTGGAGTAGGCCTTGAACGAGTTGGTCGCGTCCCTGGTACCGACGTGAGCGAAGGTCCGCAGCGACCGGCCGGCCAGGCGGGATAGTGTGCCCTTGATGACCGGGCCGCCGACCTGCTGGCCGCCGGGCATGTAACGGGACGCGGCGGCCACGGCCACCCCGCGCTCAACCAGCCGCACGAGTTCGTCGATCTGCCTGGCGTCGTCGCATCCGTCCGCCATGGTCACCACGGCGACCGGGGCGTTCGCGGCATCGATGCCGTACCTGATCGCGTTGGCAGGTCCTGGGCCATAGGTGTTGACCAGGCACTTGAGCCGCGGTTCCTTCTGCGCGTACTCCTCGGTCACGGGAACGGTGCTGTCGTCGGCGGAGTCGACCACCACCAGCACCTCGCACGGCAGCCGCACCGACTCGAACAGCCGGTCCAGCACGCTGAGCACCTGCTCACCCTCGTTATAGGCGGGCACCACCACCGAGACCCGGGGACGCTCGGTCATATCCGGACTCCGGCTCCGAGCAGGTCCCAGATGTCGGCGGCCGGCTTGCCCGTCACCAGGCCCCGGTAGTCCGGGTGCGGCGCCCCGATCACGAGCAGGTCCGACCGGGCGATCACCTCCTCGAGCGGCAGCAGGTGCGGATCGACGGTCACGTACGGGTCGGTGCAAAGGACCGCCCCCGCCTTGAACTCCAGGATCCGCTTGAGCTTGTACGACAGGCTTGACCTGATGTCGTCAGAACCAGCCTTGAACGCCATGCCCAGGATCCCGACGGTCATCGACTGCAGGTCGAATTGCTGCTCCAGCCGGTGCACCACGTAGAGCGGCAGGCCCTCGTTGACCGCCATCGCCGAGTGGCCGAGCGGGAAGTTGTTGTCGTTATAGGCCGCGAGCTGCATGGTGTCCTTGAACAGGCACGGTCCTGCGGCGAAGCCCGCGGCGGGCATGTCGGCTGCCCGCGGGTAGTCCTCGGCCAGCCCCTGCCGGATCCGCTCGAAGTCCAGCCCCCGCTCGTTAGCCATCATGTAGAGCTGGTTGGCGGTGGCGAATTTGATATACCGCCAGACGTTGGTGAACAGCTTGGCCAGCTCCGCCTCCTCGGGCGACATCACCACGAGCTTGCTGGTCAGCCTCCCGAACAGCAGGGACGCTCGCTCCGTCCCGGTCGCGGTGCGGGCCGAGACGATCTGCGGCAGCTCGAAGAGCTCGGTCATCGCCTTGCCCTCGGCGATCCGCTCCGGGCAGAACGCGACCTCTATCTTCAGGCCCAGCCCGGCCACCATTTTCTCCACCAGGGCCGTCACGCCAGGAAATACGGTGCTGCGCAGGATAAGCAGCTGACCGTCGCGCAGGTAGCCGGCGCAGCCGGCGAGCGCTCTGGTGATCGCGCTCTGGTCGGGGTTCAGATGCTCGTCCACCGGCGTGCCGATGACCACCACCACGTGCTCCGCCGTGCTGACGATCGCGGGATCAGCGGACGCCTCCAGGCGGCCGGCCCTGAGCACCCGGTCCAGCACCTCGTCCGCGCCGTGCTCGGCAAACGGCATCCGGCCCGAGTTCACCGTAGCGACCGCGGTCTCACTCAGGTCGTAAATGGCCACCTTGGCGCCGCGGTCGGCGAACGCGAGCGCGAGCGGCAGCCCCACGTGCCCGCAACCCCCGATGACGACCACATCTCGGTCGACCTCGTCAGGCAAATTTGTCACCGTGCATACCTCCGGCTGGAATAGCAGGCCTCCGGGGCCTCGGGAGCACCGCATGGGCGCGCAGCGTCACGTCTCTGGCGCTTTACCTTACCGCCATGCCCATCCCGCGCAGGGCTTGTTATACCACTGTCGCCACATGCCGACCTGCCCGTCATATAGCGCGTCAACAGCCCTTTCCCTGGCGACGGCGATTAGAGGGCTTTCATGAGCGAACCGGTGTCACCTACGGTAAGCTGTCGCATCGCGGCTGGCCTGGCCTGCACTTCTCAAAGATGCACCATGCCCGGTCAGGAGCACGTGATGCGCCGCACTCAGGTCGCGGAATCGGCCATGCCGGACGGCCAGGAAACCGCGACGCCAGTTGCCCGCACGACCGCCTTCACCAGCGGCGAACCGGCGGAACGGGTCCGCAGCCCGCCCGCCCGCCAGCGTCAAAGACGGACCGGCCCGCGGTGGCCGGCCTGATTGCCCTGCTCGGCGCGATCGGCTTCGTGCTGGCCCGCTGGCAGACCTGGGCGCAGGGCAGCATCGGCCGGTTCATCTTGGTCGGGCGTCATTTCTCCGTGGCCGGCCAGCTTCAGAAGGGCATACCGGTCGCGCCGACCTACGGCTACGACGGCCAGTTCTTCTACCGGCTGGCGCTCAATCCGCTTAACTTCCGCCACACGGCTTACGGCATCACGATGGACCGGCCCTACCGGTACATGCGGATCGGCTATCCCGTCGTGACCTGCTGGTCTCCCTGGGCCAGCACGCCGCGGTGCCCGTCGCGCTGGTCGCGTCAACATCGCCGCTATCGGTGTCATGGGCTACCTGGGCGCCGTTTTCGCCAGGGATGGCGGCCGCCACGCCGCGTGGGTGCTGGCGGGACAAGGCCGCGACCGGAAGCATTCCCCTGCTGGCGGATGGCGGCCGCAACGCGGGGGCGCCTTTCATTGCCCCGTTCCAGTCGCTCAAGAACAACCTCGCGCACCTGAACACGCATCAGTTCGACCAGTACGACCTGTGGGTTCTGGAGCTAGCAATCCTTGCCTTCTTCGCGATCGCGGCGCTGCTGTCGCTGCGGTCCACCAGCGCACTGGTCCATGAACGGCTGGCTCTGGTCCTTTTACCTGATCGAGATATGCATCGTCACGCCCGGTACCTGGGGCAGCATCGACGCCGACCTGCGATCGTTTATCGAGGTCTACCTGCTGGCCGTGATCATCCTGCTGGGCACTCCCCGGCGCAGCTTCGGGGCCTGGCTGCTCGCCCCGCTGGCGGCGCTCACGGTGCCCGCCCTGGTCGTGGTGACGCAACGCAGGCTCGGCGGGTCGTAACCACCCGCCGGACCGGGGAGCCCGCTGGAGGAGCACCCCATCGCGCCGCTCAGCCGAGTGCGCTCAGCAGGTTACGGTTCCAGACCAGGATGGTGTACGAACCGACTTGGTAGCTTCGCGCAGGCTGGCCGAACGTTGCCAGCACGGCCCGCTTGTCGGTAAAGCCGGGATACCCGCCCCCGCCTGGGGAGAGCACGACGAAGTTCGCGGTGCTCCGCTTCGGGTCGTACCAGTCGGTCCTGGACTCAAAGGCGGCCGGGATCAGCCGTCCGCCGGACTGGGTCACGAGCCGGATCTGGACCCGGTTACCGCTGGTCAGAGTGACGACGTTCGATTCCCAGTAACCGGACAGGCCGGTGTGCAGATGCCGCGCCAGCAGCCAGGAGGTGAGCTGCTGGTTCTGCGCGGCCACCGCCGGCTGACTGATCTCGTAGCCTAGACCGGCCACATAGCCCAGCAGCACAACGAGCAGGAGCGGTACTAGCTTGGCGGCCTGAAGCCGCCCGGCCTGTAGGCGCCCGGCCAGTAGGCGCCCGGCCAAGACAGCGCAGAACGGCAGCACGGCGACGATCTCGCGGGTCTGCGAGATCACATTAGCCTTGGTGCTGAGCACATAGGCGGCCAGGTTGATGGCCACCCCCGTAACCAGCAGCTGAGCGACCAGATCGCGGTCCCGCAGGAAGCGCCGCGCCGCCAGCCATGTCCCCCAGGCCGCCAGGAATACGCCCACCACATGCAGCACGATGAAGACCGTACTAGCCGTCAGGCGGAGCCCGAGGAAATCGGCGCCGCCCAGGAGCAGGAACCCTTGGGCGGTGATGCCCAGGTTGCGAGCCACGGTCGTGGCGCTCTGGGCGAACTGCGCGGAGGGCGCCGGCATGTAAAACCCGCCATGGGCGTGGATGACGTGCACCGCCAGCACGCCCGCGGCCGCAGCGACCAGGGCGGCAGCGGCGAGAGCCATGTCGTACCACTGCGCCGCCAGTGGCTTCCGCTCGATGGCCACGGCCTGCCCGACGCGGATCGCGCACACGACCGCGAGCGGCAGCAACCCGATGTAAAGCACCAGCCTGTCCGCCACCTCAACCCAGCCAAGGAGCGTCCCGGCGATGACCGGGACATACCAGCGGGGGCGGGCACGGTCCAGGATCAGCCAGACCACCATGACCGTCATGGACGTGCCGATGTGGTCCGGTGAGGAGATGAGGATGTTCACCCCCGAAGCCAGCTGGGGCGCGAGCATGATGCCGGCGGCGATGAGCACTCGCGCCAGGGCCTGACGCCCGGTGGCATTGCCCTTGGCCAGCAACGCAGCCAGCAGCGTCGCGAGCGTGTAGGTCATGGCCGCGGCCACGTGCACGACGTCCTGGTTCAGCCCGCGCACGAACTCCACCAGCATGTACTGCGGCAGTTCCGTGGTGTAGTACGAAACATCCCCCAGCACCCAGCCATGCAGCAGAAGGTTGCCGTGCAGCATGTCCCAGGCCTGCAAGGCCTGGGACGCACCATCGGAATTGACCGCCCGCGTCCGCGCCAGTTGCAGATAAGCCGCAAAGGCGGCCAGCACGCCAACCACCCATACTGCCGTCACCAGCCATCGGCGCGGGCGCGGTGCACCAAGCCCGGTAGGACCTGGTGTGCCCGGTGCTTTGTCATCCCCCGCTGCGGAGAGCAGCGCTTCGCTGGCACTCATCCGGCGGTTACGACGGCCTGCCGGAGCCGGCCGATGACGGTGCTGCCGCGCGGGGCGGTGGGGCGGAGCCAGTAGACCTGGCCGGCTGCGATCTCCTGGCTCGTGCAAGTGAACTGGGCGGTCATCATGAACGTCCAGATGGGGTTCGGCACGCAGGCCCGTACCCCGGTCCGCTCCGCTTGCACGAGGAAGCCGGTGACGTCGGGCCAGGAACCCTGGTCGAACCGCAGGACGATCATCCGCCCGCCCGAGCGCGCGGCGAGATCGGACACCATACCGGGCAGCGCGGGATCGGTGTCGGGGCCGCTGCCGGCCACGGCCGGATCGCTGCTGTTCGTGCTGGTGTGTGTGTCCGGTGCGATCGCCAAGGCGGCCAGCGCGAGCGCCACCGCGACTATGGCGGTGATGGCACCCAGCCGCGACGGCATCGCCTCGACCACGCCCACCACGATGACCAGCAGCGTGATGACCGGCGCCGACCAGTAAAAATAGCCGATGTAGTGCGCAGATATGTCATCGATCCCGGTCTTGGCGTAGTACAGGAATGCCAGCGACGACACCGCGTTGACGGCGAGCAACGCGATCAGGAACCGGCGGAGCCGAACGGGGGCAAGCCACCTGGTGACCGCGGCGGCGGCCGCATATCCCGCTACCGGGAAGACCCACGCGTGCCGGTACGGCCACCAGTACCACAGCGCATAGCGCACAGTCTTCGCCGGGCTGGCCTGGCCGACCGTCTTGGAGGACGAGTACGCCAGGTACTTGCCGAATTGACCTGGCCAGTGCAGCACCAGGTTGAGGACGATCGGGAAGGCGAAGACGGCACTGATGACGGCCACGGGAATCCACACCCGCCGCTGCGTGGCGAAGAAGGACCGTATCGAGACGCCGAGGACGTGCCGCCGCGGCCACAGCACCGCGGCCAGCACGGCGCACGTGATCACCGGCACGAAGAAGAGGAAGCACGCGTGCCCGTGAATCAGGAACCAGCCCGTCAGCGCCAGTATCCACGCGTCCCGCGCCCGCCCCGCCGCCACCGACGCGGCCGCGATGAGGAAGGTGATGTACGTCGGCACGTACAGGTACGGCATCCAGTCTGTGCTGAGCATGGCCGGGTGCAGGGACGCGAAGGCGACCACGGCCGCGAAACAGGCCGCCGCACCCCGCAGCGACCCGGTCCAGCTGTAGCCGATCCCGGCGACGAGCGCCATCAACACCGCGTTCAGCGCGTATACCGCGAGCAACTGGCCATTCCACGCGGTCGGGACAATGTGCAGCCCCGCCCAGAACAGGGATTCACCGGCCGCCTGGACGTACATGTAGGCGGGGCCGGGATGGTGGAAGTGGTCCCGGGAGTAGTTTCCGACCAGCAGCGTGAAGTGCCGTGCCTGCTCGATCAGGATAGAGTTCGCGCCCATGTCCGCGTCCTCATACAGCCGGGTGCTGAACAGGAACCGGTTACGGACGCACAGCAGCACAAGCAGGACTGCCGTCGCCGCCGTCATCACCCACCATCGACCGCGCCGGCCCGCGCCCTCCGCCGCATACTCGGTTCCGTCCGTCACGGCCGAGATAATCGTTTCGTGCTCCTCGCCTACGCTCACGTGGCGGTCTCCCTTACCGTGGGACGCTGTTGAGCAGGTTCCTGTCCCAGACCAGGACGGTGTAGGGGCCGGTGTGATACGTCAGGTCAGGGCGGCCGAAATACTTTCGGACGAGGGCCCGCGGCTCCCAGTGGTTCATGAAGCCCGGCCGGCTGTCCAGGACGACGAAGTTGGCATCATGCAGCTTCGGGCTGTACCACGAGACGTTGGACATCCACAGGTCGCGTTTCATGGTGTACTGCATCAGCGCCCTGATCTCGACCCGGCCGCCGCTGTCTACCGTCACGCTGCTGCTCGTCCAGTAGCCGCTGAGCCCATAGGTCAGGTGACGGTCAAGCAGCCAGGGCGCGAGGCTGATATTGGCCGGGGGGGCCGTCGGCTGGCTGATCTCGTACCCGAGCCCCGCCGCATAGCCAGCCAGGACCAGGATCCCGGCAGCGAAGCCAGCCAGCCTGAGCCGACAGTCCAGTCCGCTGGACGCGGCGGACTGCTTCCCGTCTTCGGCGGAACCCTCCTTCACCGCCCGGATTCTCCGGGTCAGCACCCGCGCCGCCAGCGCCGCGCCGAACGGGACGATGATGGCGACCTCGTGCGCCGCCTCGTCGGCGGCGTTGGTAAACAGGTAAAGCACCACGTTCAGGACGATCGCCACGGCGAGAACCTGGTCGACCAGGCTGACGTTGAAGAACCGCCGTACCGTCCGCGCCAGCGCCGCCAGGACCACGAGCATGCTGGCCATGTGCAGCAGCGCCAGAGCGAGCCACACGCCGCTGAGCCCGGCATAGTTGGCCCCGAAGATCTCGAGCACTTTCCACCCGGCCTGCGCGTTGTTGTGCAGGTTATGCCACGGCACCAGGAAAAAAGGCAGCCGGTTCACGGTGTAGCCGCCCAGGGCGCTGAGCACGTTATTGACGACCCAGGCGAGCGCGACCGCGGCTACGGCCGCGGCGCCAAGCGACAGGTCGTACCACTGGGCGGCGATCCGGTCAGTCCAGTGGCCGCGGCCGACCGCGAATCCCCGGATGACCCGCGCCGCGGCGACCGCCCCCAGCGGGCCGATCCCGACCACGTACACGATGGGGTCGGCGACCAGCGCCCAGGTGAGCAGCACGGCGGTCAGCACCGGCACGTACCAACGCTGCGGCATCTTGTCGAGCAGCAGCCAGATGAGCAGCAGCGGGACCGAGGTGCCGAGGTGGCCGACCGAAAGGTCCAGGGCGAAGACGCCGAGACCGAACTGCGGGGCCAGCATGATGCCCGCCGCGATCAGCGTCCTGATCCAGGCCGCGCGGCCGGACGAACCGCTCTTGGCCAGCAGGACCGCGAAGCCGAACGTCAGCGTGTAGGTCATCGCGGCGGCGACGTGCGCGGTCTGCATATGCACGCCGAGGATGCTCTCCAGCAGGGCATACTGCGGGATTTCTGTCGGGTAGAACGCGACGTCCGACATGTACCAGCCGTGCAGCAGCAGGTGGCCGTGGAGCAGGTCCCATCCCATCAGCAGGATGTTGGCGCTGTCGGAGTTCAGCGAATACGTCTCGGACAGCCGCAGGTACGCCGCGAACAGGACCACCCCGGCGAGCAGGTAAGCCGCCAGCGTGGCCCAGCGTTTCCGGACGCCGGGCAGGCTCTCGCTCTCCGCCGGCCCGGCGGATGAGGCCGCCTTGGCTGGTGAGTGGATCTCAGCGCCGGCCCGCAGTCCGCTCATGGAAACGAAAGCTTAGCCGCTGCGGTAAGGAGCGGGAGTCACCAACTGGTTGCGATGTACTTGGTTTCGGTGAACTCCAGAAGTCCATCGTGGGCGCCCTCACGGCCGATGCCCGACTGCTTGACGCCGCCGAACCGCGTCTGCTTCCGCGCTGAACCTGACCACGGGAGCCACCGGCCCGAAGATCTCCGTGCCGAGGATGCCGGCATCCGCAGGTACCTGGTCGATAAGCGTCGGCTGGTAGAAGTAACCCCGGCGCTCCGGGGCGCGGCCCCCGGCGAGGACCTTGCCGCCCGGCGCGGCCGACTCGACGAGCTCAGCCACCTTCGTCCGGGTCGGCTCGTTGACCAGCGGGCCCACGTCCGTGGCCTCCTCCAGGCCCGGCCCGACGATCATGGCGTCAAGCCGGGCGCCGAACTTGCGGCTGAATTCGCCGGCGACCGCGTCGTGCACGTAGAAGCGGTTCGCGGCGGTGCACGCCTCGCCGCCGTTGCGCATCTTGGCGATCAGCGCGCCCTCGACGGGCCGGACTTCCGCGACGTCAGCACGTTCACCACGCCGTCAGGCACGCCCGCCTCGGCCAGCAGGCTGGCGATGGCCAGCGCGGTCAGCGGGGTCTCCGAGGCCCGCTTGAGCACCACCGTGCAGCCGGCCGCCAGCGCGGGGCCGATCTTGCGGGTGGCCATCGCGGCGGGGAAGTTCCACGGGGTGACCAGCACCGAGACTCCGGCCGGCTGCCGCATGACCAGGATCTTGTTCGCACCCGAAGGCGCCTGCATCAGCACGCCTTCCATCCGCACCGCTTCCTCGGCGTACCAGCGGAAGAACTCAGCCGAGTAGGTGGCCTCGGCCTTCGCGTCGCGCAGCGGCGTCCTCGGTGGCCGGGTCGATCACTGGTATCGTGCCGGCGTCCCGTCCGCCGGTCCACTTCCCGCCGATCAGCAGGCCAGTAGGTACGTCGATGCCAACCAGTTCGGCCAGGTTCCCGCTCACTGCTCGATCCTCTCCGCAGGGCCAGAGGTCTCCTGACCAGGCCCTGCACCGTCCCGGTGATCTCCGCCGCCGGAGCCAGCACCCGGTCTCCGAGCTTATCCGCGCCCGGCAGCGGGATACAGAGCGCAGTGACCCGCCTTTTTAAGGATCGTTACCCCCGTTATGGCAGCGGGGGTAACGATCCTGCGATGATGCGATTAGGGGTAGCTGACCACGTCGCTTGGGCCGGGTGAGGCGGACGTGACGGCCGCGCCGGTGCCGTTGATCACTGAATTGATACCGCCTGCCCCATTCAGGAAACGGGTGAAAACGTTCTGGAATTGGACGTTCGGCGTGTCGGGAGCCTGGAAAGCCATCGCGGCGTAGATGGCCACTCCGGTGTTGAAGAAGGAATAGCTGCCCATGCCGTAGCCCTTGAACGACGTGACGCCGGGACTGACGACGAAGGCGGGATAACCATCCTGGCTCGGAGTTGCCATCCAGGCCGACTGGCTGGGCGGATCGTAGGGCATTTCGTTCTGGAAGAAGACTTCGGTGCCGCCCTGGCCGCTCCAGATCACCTCGTTCTTCTGGTAATGCTCGACGGCCAGGCCGTAGGCGGTCACGTCGGCTGCGGTGACGATGACCCCGGTGCTCGCGGTGTTCTCGGTCCAGCCCACCGCGTTGCCGTGATCGGCGCGCCAGGCCCATACGTCATCGATGATCGAGTGCCCGGCATTGTCGAGCAGGCTGACAGTCGCCCCGACCGGCGTGGTCTCGGCGCCGCCGATGCGGAAGAACACATCCTGGATCAGGTCCGGGTCACTGGCCGAGCTGCCGCCTGGAAGCCCGACCGAGAGCAGGACCGGTGAGTTGACCGGGCCCGCGTCGATGATCAGGCCGGACAACTTCACCCCGCGGTTGGACAGCACGATCATGGCGGCCTGGCCATGCTGCGGAACCAGGGTGGCCAGGCCGAGGCCCAGGACCACGGTGTCGGGACGGCTGACCACGATGGGCTGGTTAAGGTTGTACACGCCGGGGGTGAGGATGAGGTTCTTGCCCAGGGCCAGCGCGACGGTGATCGCCAGGGCGGGGGTGGCCGGGCTGGCCACGAAGAACTTCGACAGCGGGATCGAGCTGCCGGCTTCCTGCCCGCTGGCCCAGGACGGGCCCGACGAATTGTCCTGCACCGCGGGGACGAAGACGTTGTAGCTGCCGCCCGAGTCGGTGAACAGGAAGGGCTCCTCCTCGGTAACCGGGCTGGCCGGCAGCACCGTGTTCTGCTCGCACTGGCCGGTGAAGACCGGCGACGGCGCACCCTGAACCCCGGAGTAGACCATGTTCCACAGCCCCTGCGGGCACCCGTTCGCTCCGCCGATGTCGCTGTTGCGGACCATGTACTGCTGGTTGCCGTAGAAGTCGAGGGCACCGCTGACCTTGCTGTCGGCGATGAAGCCGCCGCTGGCGAAGTTGTTCGACGCGCAGTAGTCCTGGAACACCACGTTGCCGTTGACGATGGCGCGCCTGATCGGATCAGCCTGAGATGCCGACCAGATCTCCGCGCTGTTGGCGCAGCCGGCGCCGTAGGCATCGGGCACCGGCGGCGCGTAGGCCGGCGGCGAGCTCGGCAGGTCCACGTTGAGGTCCAGGTTCGACAGTGACCGCCAGAAGTTGTCGTCGGAGTTGCAATCACTGGTCCCGGCCGTGCACAGGTTGTTGAACACGTCGATGGCCCCGTTGATGACCGTGTCCTGAGGCATCGAGCCCAGCCCGGCCACCTCGGTGTAGTAACCGACCTGGAACACCAGCGGATCGGCGGCCGACCCGTAGGTCCCGGGCAGGAAGAAGATCGCATAGCGCTGGCTGCTGAACTGGCTGGCCACCGGGACCTGCTGAGTGGAGATGTTGTCCAGGTCGGCCTGGATGGTGGCCTGGCTCATGGTGTCGCTGAAGACGCAGACGTTGGAACCGAAGGCGGCCACGTTCGCCCCCGGGCACATGGAGGAGGCCGCCTGAGCGGTCGACGCGCTCGCCGCGACGGCGGCGCCCACGGGCACCGCGGCCAGGCCGGCCCCGGCGACCAGGGCCGCCGCCAGGCACAGGGCCCGGCGCAGCCGCCTGCCCGCGGTCAAGGCTCTGTTCCTCGTGCCGCCCCGGAGGGCTGCTAGCTGCGGAAGTCTCATTGCGTTACCTTCGTCCCTTCAGCTTTAGATATCGCCCTCCCCAGGGCGCGGCCCATCCACTCGCCATTTCCCGCGCATAAATCCAGCCTCAACAGCGACCAGCGGGCAGCTAAGATTTATTCGCGCCGTTCATGATGACGCAGCGGCGGGGCCGCCTTTCGCGATCGCTTTTTCTTGGATATCCAGGAAATAGTATCGGCCTTAACATAGCGGTAACGTTGTTAACGCGGCATAAACATCATTGCCGGGTCATAAAAAAACCGTTAACGCACGCGGCGACAATAGATGATGGCCGGCCTGCGACGGTCATCATGGCCCTGGCGTTACCAGCCGACCCGGGCCGTAGAGCGTTCCGCGGCGCCGCAGGCCCGGAT
>CABEDN010000612.1_pt1 | contig 18062 bp, 15 predicted proteins | sample 3423051 | NCBI WGS metagenome assembly CABEDN01 (sample SAMEA5534330, study PRJEB31848) | metagenome | biome: tundra; feature: field; material: soil | place: USA | collected 2013-05 | depth 0.15 m
GCGACTGGCCGTTCCGCTCGATCGAGTACGCGCCACGGACCTGACCCGGTGCCGCCTACCGGGCTGGCTTGTCACATCCCGGGCTGGAAATTCCGGCTAACGTAGCGGCTCAGCAGCCATCACAGATCCACCTCGGCTTCACGGAGTGTAATACCGGGTACTACGCCCGGCCACAGAGGCTGATCCGGCCGATTCCGTGCGCGCGTCGGACCGAGTCGCTTCGGTAAATGGGCGCGCAGATCAGCCCTTGTGGGGCCAAGGGCAGAAGGCCATCTGGCGGGCGAGGTCGCCGCCTATACCAGGCTGCTGTGTCCGCCGGGCAGCCGGCAGTCGATCCCGGCTGATGGCTGGTGGCCGCCACGGCGGACCGTCCGGCCCTGGGATTCCGTTGTTATCCTGAAGGCGACAGGGAATCGTACCGTGAGGTGGAAAGTTGGCTGACCAGGTGCCAGGGGCGTTGCGCGTGCTGGTCGAGTCCAGGCGCGAGCAGGTGATGGCGATCGCGGCTCGCCATCACGCTAGCAGGGTTCGCCTTTTCGGCTCCGCGGCGCGCGGTGAGGACAGGCCTGGCAGCGACATCGACCTGCTCGTTGACTTCGATCAGGGCAGCTCCCTGTTCGACTTGATACGCATGTCGCGGGAACTTGAGGCGCTGCTCGGCCGGGCCGTTGACGTCGTCTCCGCTGGCGGGCTGAAAAGCCGCGACCGCGCCATCCTCGCGGAGTCGGTCGACCTGTGAGCCGCCGCGACGACGAACGCGTCGCCGACATCCTGGATGCCGCCAGCGAAATCGCCGCGATCATCGAGCTTGGCCAGGCCGCCTGGGACAAGGACCGGATCAGGCGGCTCGCGGTGGAGCGTCTCCTGGAGATCGTCGGCGAGGCGGCGAACTCCCTCAGCGAGGACTTCCGCACGCAGCATCCCAGCGTTCCCTGGCGCGACATCATCGGCCTGCGGGTTCGTGCTCGCGCACCACTACCATCGAGTCGACCCGAACCAGGTGTGGGTGATCGCCGCCACCGAGGTTCCCCGGCTCGTCCAGGACATCCGTCCCGCCGGATGACCGACAGGCTGCCGCAGCTTATTCCTCACATCGGTGACGACGGCAGTAACCCGCTGCAGAGCAGATCTCCCTGCCGATATTTGCTTCCTTAATCTGCACTGGCCGCCCGGTTGAACGCGTACAGATCGATCCGTTCGGTGTGCCGCACTTGGTCAGTACAGCAGCGGCCGCTGCAGAGGTTGCAGCCACCAACTGGTCGCCGGATAGCGGGAACGGCGGGGTGAGTGGCTCGTTATAGGGCGTGAGGGAGTTTTCGGCGGGGCGGCGAATTGTCTCGGAGGTTCTCGTGAAGTTCAAGGTAGCCGCGGCACTGGCGACTGCCGCGCTGTGCGCCGCGGTCGTCTCGTGCTCGTCCGGATCGGCAGCGACAGCGGGCACCCAAGCACCTCTGGTCACGGTGCTGGCCAAGGGCGCGGACAACGGCAACGGCGACATCTTCCTGGCCCCGCAGAGCGGCGGCCAGTACGGCACCGGCCCGGAGATCGTCAGCATCACCGGCAAGGTGCTCTGGTTCCACCGGCTGCCGGCGGGCACGTTCGCCACCGACTTCCGCACCCAGACCTACCTGGGCAAGCCGGTGCTGACCTGGTTCCAGGGCAGCAGCACCGGCGGCGAGGACGTTATCTACAACGCCCGCTACCAGCAGATCGCCACCGTCAAGCCGGGAGGCGGGTATCTGCCTGACTTCCACGAGTTCCTGATCACGCCGTGGAACACTGCGCTGATCCTCGCTGACACGGTCGGCACCGCCAACCTGACCTCGCTCGGCCTGTCCGCGCACCAGCAGGTCATGGACGGCGTCGTGCAGGAGATCGACATCAAGACCGGCAAGCTGCTGTTCCAGTGGGTGAGCTCCGGCCATGTGCCGTACAGCGACAGCCACGCGCCGATGCCGCAGCCGGGCCAGCCATGGGACTGGTTCCACATCAACGCCGTCCACCTCGACACCGACGGCAACTTGCTGATCAGCTCGCGCTTCACCTGGACCATCTACAAGGTGAACCTCCGCACCGGGGCGATGATGTGGCAGCTCGGCGGAAAGCACAGCACGTTCGCCATCAAGGCCGCGCCCGGCCAGAAGCTGGACAGCGCCGGCCAGATCTTCGCGTTCCAGCACGACCCCGAGGCGCTCGGCGGCAACGTGTACACGGTCTTCGACGACGAGTCCGACGGGCAGTCGGCCCTATACTCGTCCAGCCGCGCGGTCACGATCAGCCTGGACCTGGCCACCGGCACGGCGACGCTGATCAAGTCCGTGAACCAGCCGGAGGGCCTGACGGCGGGCGCGACCGGCAGCGCGCAGACGACCAGGAACGGCGACCTGTTCGTCAGCTGGGGCGGGCTGTCATACTTCTCCGAGTTCAGCCCGTCCGGAAAGCTGCTGTTCAACGCCAAGCTCCCCGTCGGCGTGGGCACCTACCGCGCCTACCGGCTGCCGTGGAATCCGGGCAGCTAGTTGTGCCATCTGCAAGGCTGCAAATCGATCTAGTCAGTCAATCGACACGACTGATCCTGCCGAAGCTCACCCCGCATCTCCGCGCTTACGGAGGTAGCGTCGCGCCAGATCAATCCTTCTGCGCGCCCGAGATGACCGGCGAACGGAGTGTTGAGATCGTCCATAACGGCCGTTATCCCCGCGCAACACGTCGGTCGCCGCGACCGTCCGTAACGGCAATCTGGGGATGTCGCCGGCTCCCCACGACCGCCGCCAACGTGAGCATCCCGGTGCCAGCGCGATCGTGGCATGAACGCCCACCACGCCGTGGCAGATGCCGAGGCACGGCAAGCGAGCTCACGGGCCATACGATCGCGTTGATAAAGGCTTAACGAAAACCGCCGGGCAGTGCCCGGAGAGGCGGGAGGACCCGGTGGAGGCAGCGTCGGAGCGTCAGCTGGCTGACCCGCCGGCCACCTGGCAGGAGCACTGGTTCGACCACCGCCAGTTGCTCCGGCTATACCACAGCGACGAGCACTGCGCGATCTACGTGGACCCCGGCGTGCGCCGGGCCGAGGTCCGGTGGCTGCCCCGGTTCATCAGTGTGACCTGGCAGTACTCCAAGGCAACCTACGGCGACGCGTTCGGGTTCGACCCGCGCATCTACTCCATCCACCACGCCGGGCGGCACGGCGGCGGCCACGCGGGCTACTACGTCAGCCCGGTCCACGACTACCACAACGTCAGCGACTGCGGGCTGGACACCTGGCGGGAGGGCAACACCCTCGCTCGTGAGCTGCCCGCTCATGAGATCGGGCATTCCGTGGAGAGCGCCAGCAACGGCCTCCACGGCTCACCGGCGTATGAGATCTGGGGCGACAGCAAGTGGGCCGAGTTCTACATCTATGACCTCTACACGGCGCTGGGCATGGATCGCGAGGCCAAGGGCGTCTACCGCAGGTTCACCGGCAACACCGACGATTTCCCTCGCCGGGGGACCCGCTGGTTCCGCGACTGGTTCTACCCGCTATGGCGGGACTGCGGGCGGGCAGAGGTCATGAACAGGTTCTTCCGGGAGCTGGCCCGGCACTTCCCACGCGACTCCGGCGGGACCTACACGCGGCGGATGAACTGGGGCGAGTACGTCCACTTCACCAGCGGTGCTGCGGCCGCCGACATGAGCGGCCAGGCCGCCCGCGCTTTCGGCTGGCCCCGCGAGCGGGCCAGCCAACTGGAGCACGCCCGCGAGCAGTTCCCCGGCATCACGTACTGAAATGCTGGGCCATGCTACCGGGCTGTGGCCAATCCAGAGAATTAGCCGGGTGCCGGGATCCGTCCGGGCGGCAGAGGGACTATCGCCGGGAGCGGCGCGGGCGGAACTTGATCCAGGCCACGATGGCGACGGCCACCAGCAGCCAGGGGGAGAACAGGACGTGGATGGCGAAGCCGAAGACCATCAGAACCACGAGGGCGGCGACGGCCAGGACGATGATGGCGAACATGATGGTCGGTCTCCTTGATGCGTTAGGTTTGCCTGCTTCAAGGTTGCCGTCGGCGGTCGGTCCCGTCGATCGGGATCACCCCCGATTCGCCCCTGGTCGGCAGGCGCCAGGAAATCAGGGTTATCCCTGACCGCGGCCAGGGATGCCGCCCGCCAGACCGGCCGTGTAACCCCAGGGCCGGCGGGTGGTGACGTCGTCGTCGGGACCGGCCCCGAGCCGGCCGGGTCGAGATGAAATCGAGCGGCCCGGGTCGTCTCATCATTGCCGGAACCGCCGAGGGAAGCACATCCACCATGACCGAGAACGCGCCACCATGGCCGAAGCAGGGACCCGCCTCGTACTTCCCGTCCATCGAGAAGAAGTACGGACGCTCCATCGCCGAGTGGCAGCAGATCATCGCGGGCTGCAGGCTCGACAGGCACATGGCCATCGTCGGATACCTGAAGTCCGAGCACGGCATGGGGCACGGGCACGCCAGCGCGCTGGTCGGCTGGACGCTGGCGGGCAACGTCGCCCAGCCCTGACGCCGGGCTTTACGCGGGGCTTGATTGCCGTCCGTTCGGCATATTTACTGGACCGAACGCCAGCGGCGCGTGCGGCCGCGGTCCTTACACCAGTCGCAACGGAGACGCACAGATCGCCTCAATCTGGCACGCCGACGACCGTAGCAGCGGTGGCGGGCATTCGCCCGCTACCGGGATACTGACCGTGCGGATACCGGTGATGTGGGTCGGGGTGGCGGTCATCGGGTGCTCCTTCGCGGTGTGTCATAGCCGTTCGTCGATGTAGGCAGTGACGCGGTCGCCGGCCTGTTTGCCGATCTGTGCGCGTACGTCCGCCGGACGGCGAGCTTGCGGGTGCCGTCGCCGAGGGCCGAGAAGGACTCGCGGAACGGCGGGCTGCCGATTCGGCTGCGGATGCGGACCAGGCCCCCGGGTGCTGGAGTAACCGGCGGAGTCCGGCATTTACGACGTCGGTCCAGCCGTCCTGGCGGGGCTCTTCTGCAGGCTGGCGGTGAAGGTGCGTGGAGCGTGGTCCTGGGCAGCGGCCGTGTCCAGGCTCTCGATCTGAACCGGATCACCAGGCGATGGTGGTGATTGCGGGGAAGGACTCCAGCGCGCTGCCGGGTGCTCGCAGGAGGATCAGCTTGCCTGCACTGATCCAGCCCGCCTGGGAGCCGGAGACCACGATGACGTGCTGACCCGAGCCGTCCTGGGTGAAGGCGGAGGTCGAATTCGTCTCCGCGGGAGACTCGTAGAGGATATGGTATCGCCCTGACGGGAGCGCGATCCGCAGCAGCGCATTGCGGTAGCCATGTGCGGTCTGCTGGGTCGCGGCCGCCGTGAGGCTCTTCCCGTCGGGGCTGATCAGTGCCTCCTGCACGCTGAAGGCGTACTTCTGCGGCTGGCTCCAGAGCACGTGGCTGTGCGCCTGCAGCGAACCGCCGCCGCTGGTCGTGTCGAGTGCGGCCACTGCCATGGAGAGCTGCGGGCCGGACGGGCTGGGCGGCCACACGTAGCTGACTGCCAGCGTGCGCCCGTCTGCCATCCATGACACCTCATGGGGAGTGACCCCGGTCCCGGCGGGAGCCGGTGGCATTTCCAGGGTCTGCCACGTGCGGATTTTCCCGGTGGCGAGGTCGATGACGCTGATGGCGGCGCCTTCGGCTTCCCCGCCCGTGCAGGCGTTCCCGGGTCCCACGAAGTTCGCGTCGGCGGCGTTGAACGCGATGCGGGAACCGTCTGGCGAGACGGCGATCGGGCCGACTAGCCCCGCGACGGGCGGGCCGACCACGGTCAGGCGCCCGGCCTCGCCCTGGTCGTTAATGGCGAACCTGAAGAATCTTGTCTTATGCGCGGCGGAGGAGATGCCGCCGGGTCCCGCCTGGCCCGGACAGCTCTTGGCGCTGAACGCCGCCGCGACGAAGGTGCGGTCGCCGGCGGTCGCGGAGATCCCTCCGGTCAGCAGCCAGCCGGCTGGCAACGGCACCACCGCGGTGATCGCGCAGTCGCTGGTGCGGCGTACTTGCAGCTGAATCTGGCGGGCCGCCACGTCAGTGGTCACGTAGAACCGTGGCAGGGCCGTTCCCGGTCCGGCCGCCGGAGGCGGCTGGCAGATCGGGGACCCCGGGTACGCCGGCTGGCTGGCGGACGACGACGTGCGGGCGAGGTTCCGGGTAAGCAGTACCGAGGCAGCGATGACCGCGACGACGCAGGCCGCGGCGGCCAGCGGGATCAGCCATCCCCGCGCGCGCCCGGGTCTGGCGGGCCGCTGCGGAACGGGGGTGCTGACCGCGGCGGCATCGGGTTCGCCCATGACGTCCGCCGCGGCGGACAGGGCGTCCCTGAGCCGCTCCGCGGTCCGGGCCAGTTCATCCTGGGTGATCATCGGGACTCCTTCAGGGCGCGGGCCAGCGCGGCCAGGCCTCGCGCGGCTGTCGACTTGACGGTGCCGGTGCTGATGCCGAGCGTGGCGGCGATCTCCGCCTCGGACAGCCCGGCGTAGTAGCGGAGCACGAGGACTTCGCGGCGCCGCGCGGGCAGCCGGGCCAGCGCCGCCAGCACCTGCCTGCGGTCCTCGGACAGCAGCACCGCCTCCTCGGCGGACAGCGGCGGGCAGGGCTGGTCCTTACCGGCATGACGGCGGATCAGCAGGCGGCGGCGCAGCACCGACCGGCAGCCGTTGACCACCGCGCCGCGCAGGTACGGCAGCGGATCATCCAGATCGGCGAGCCGGTCCCCACGCTGGTACATCCGCAGGAACACGTCCTGCACGACGTCCTCGGCGGCTGATCGGTCACCGAGGATGAACGCGCCCAGCCGGACCAGCTCGGACCGGCGGCACCGGAACACCTCGGCGAGGCTCTCCGCGGAAAATCCGCTCGGCTTCATGCACACCACACGAACGAGATGGCCTGTTGGTTGCCCGGGGACGACTTCGACCTGTGTCCTCCACTTTGCTTACCCGGATAGGGGAACCTGTCACGAACGGGGTGGGTTCCACCGCAATCGACGACGCGGCGCTGATCATCGAGGATGAGGCGGCGGCGTGGACCGGGCCAGCGTGGACCGGGCCAGCGTCGACCGCGCCGCCTGCCTGGCCGACTGCATCCCAGCCGCCCCGAACTGGCGGTTCTATGTACGGGCCCTCACGCGGCGTGGCCACACTCCGTGACCGCTGGGGCTCCCCCGCTGGTCTCGTGCAAGGCCGTCCGGGCAATCGACGCCGGTGACGGTACTAGCGGAGTCATGCCGGCAGCCCGCGAAGGGTTACCGGGAAGGGAGGCTGAGCGCTTCGGGATGGGCCCGCCGGTAGTGTTCGGTCAGGACCTCGCTGAGGCTGCCAGGCCGGTACGCCACGGTGCGGTGGCAGATCTCGCAACGGGTGACCGGCAGCTGGGTAACGGCCACAGGGAAGCGGCGGGAAGGTGACTTGCTCATTTGCCTCTATGATGCCAGCCCGGCTGGAGTGATCTTGCCGTGGGCTTGTGTTGTACGCACTCCACGCGGCTACTGAGTGAATTCACCAGGCTGCTATATGCATACTCATGTCATGCGTCAGGCTTTTGTTCAGGAGGCGGTCTTGCTCATGGAGCCGCACGCGGACGTGCAGGCTCCTGGGGCGGCGGTCACGGTAGCGCTGTGCGGGCACTGGGAGCACGAGCCGCCATGCCCGCTGGCACCGCACTGGGTCAGCGCCGACCAAAACGACGACGGCGAACTGCGCGTGCGGGTTCTGTTCGCGGCCGAACCGGACCAAGAAGATGAGGTCCGGCGTCTCATCGAGCAGGCCCTGTCAGGACGGCTGAAGTTCCCGGACGGCTTCGCCGCGGCGTGGCAGCTGCGCGCGAGCTGGCCCAGTGAGATCTCAGCCGAAGAGACAGGCCACGCCGAGCGGCTGATCCGCAGCTGAGCACTCCCCGCGGCATGTGAGCGCGTTTCCGTGAAAACGGATGATGAAATTCCGCACAAGCCGTTTTCACGGAAACGTCATGCAGGTGGATGCGTCGGTGCGATAACAATCCTGGCCGGCACCATGTCGGCGGGCGGTCTGGGTGATGGCCAGAATGTTAGGCGTGAGGCAGGCGGTAATGGATTGGCGCAAGCATCGAACCGTAGACCTTCTCCTTACCATGCCTGCCAGTTACGTCTTACCGCGTCGCATCGTGTCGGATTACTGCAGCCCAGAAGGATATTGGCGTCTGGGTACGTCGCGCTGCGTCTGCCATCGCCCGGATCCGTTGTCACTTGGTTTGTCACTGGCTCCAGGAACTCAGTCTGGTTACATGAGATCCGTAAACGAGCCGGAGGTTCAGCGCCCAAGCTCGTCGGATTGTTCCGAGGCAGCTGACAGCTCATCGGGATTGAGGCTTACCAGGAGCAGATCGGTCCTGGCGAAGTCGTCTCCGACGCACAGCAGCGACTCCCCCGCGACCGAAGCGACCGCGTAGGTGCAGCAGTCACCGAAGTTCAAGGCAGCCGGGTGCCTGCCCTTGGCGAACCGGGAATAGGCGTCGAGCGCCTCGCTGGCGTGAGCGTCGTCGAAGGCCACGGTCTGGATGGAGTTCTCCTGCAGGAACCTTGCGAGTGCCGTCTTCCCCCGCGGCCCGAACCGCGCCGTCAGCACGATGCCCGTCTCCAGTCGGGTCGGGGCGCCGATCCGGTCTCCGGTGAGGCGGCAAGCTGATGGACGATCCGCTCGTACCCGGGTTCCGACGTCGCATGAGCCGGCGGACCCGGCTCACTTGCCAGCGTCTCATTAACCGCAACCATAGTTGCCAAGTCCGTCCCCGCACGGCCTATGAGGCGGGTCGTCGCGACACCTGCAGCCAGCGAGGGTCACGCATGGTCACGGCAGCACTGAAGCGCGAGTTGCGATATCGCCGACTCGGCGCGACTGCCAGTAGCCCGGGATCGGCGTCGTGTCGAGTACAGATCGGCCAATCTTGAGTCTTGCCCGGGGAGCGGTGAGTCCGCCGCTGTCGCCGGCGGGTGAATGCTGACCCCTTGGGTTCGGCCGCCAGCGGGTCCAGATTCACCCGCCGTTGACACAAACCCGTCGGCGATTAGATGCTGCTACACGGATGTCGGCGGGTCTTGCGATTGTCAGAGCAGCATGCGCCGAGTTGCGCAGGGGGTTCGAAGCTGGACAGATTGGATGCGCCTTCTAATAGGCGGGCGCCGCACGGAGCTTGCCGGCTGAGGAGTGATTTGGGATGCGCAAGACCTCTGATCACGCGATCGTTTTCGGCGCGAGCTTGGCCGGGCTGCTGACCGCGCGGGTTCTGGCGGAGTTCTACAAGCAGGTAACGGTGGTCGAGCGGGATGCACTGCCGCCAGTCGGGCAGCAGCGCAAGGGGGTGCCGCACGGCCGTCATCTGCATGGCCTGCACCCCAGGGGCAGAGAGATACTCGACGAGTTGCTCCCCGACTTCACCGCCGAACTGACCGCCGCAGGGGCCGTGTGCTGTGATGTGCTCGCCGACGCGCGGTGGCAGCTCTCCGGCCATCAGCTAAAGCAGCGCCACGCCGGCCTGCCCGCGCTGCTCGCGAGCCGGCCGTTCCTGGAGGGCCACGTGCGCGAGCGCGTCTTCCGGCTGCCTAATGTCCGCGTGCTCGATGGCCACTCCGTTGCCGGCCTGATGGTAGCGCGGGGAGGACGGAGGGTCACCGGCGCGCGGGTGAGCGACGCCGAGGGCAAGCCCGAAGTGATTGATGCCGATCTCGTGGTGGACGCCAGCGGCCGTGGCTCCCGCGCCCCCCGGTGGCTCAGCGAGCTGGGCTACCAGGTCCCGGCGCAAGACCGGGTGGAGATCGGCCTCGGCTATGCTACGAGGACGTACCGCCTCCGGCCGGGCGCGATGGACCGCGACCGCCTGATCTTGACCGCTGGCACGCTGGCCAGCCCACGTTTCGGAGCGCTGGCGGCGATTGAGGGCGCCCGGCACATACTGACTCTTGGCGGGATCTGCGGGGACTACCCGCCGACCGACCCTGCAGGCTTCGTAGACTTCGTCTCGGCCCTGCCGACCGGCGCCATCGCTGCGGCGGTCGCCGACGCCGAGCCGCTCGATGAGCCTGTGCCGTTCCGGTTCCCTGCCAGCACGAGGAACCGCTATGAGCGGCTACGCGAGTTCCCCGCCGGGCTGCTGGTGATCGGCGACGCCGTGTCCTCGTTCAACCCGGTCTACGGGCAGGGCATGACCGTGGCCGCGATGCAGGCGCTGGCGCTGCGCCGGCACATCGGCGCGGGCACCGGCGACACCCCGTCGCGCTTCTTCAAGGACATCGCCGCGGTCATCGATATCCCCTGGGACATCGCCGTGGGCGCTGACCTGGCCTTCCCCCAGGTGCCCGGCCCGCGGCCGGCGAAAGTGCGGTTCGTCAACGCGTACCTGCCAAGGCTGCACGCGGCCGCCGCCGGCGACGGCGAACTCGCGCTGGCGATGATCAGGGTCATCGGCCTCAAGGACCGGCCAGAAGGGCTCATGCGCCCGGACCGCATGCTGCGCGTGCTGCGCGGCAACCTGCGCCGACCCGCCCGGCCAGGTGACGCGGCCAGCCCGAGGTCAGGAACTCCAGCGGCGTTGTAAGGCCTCGCAGTAGCTCTGCGCGGCCTCGTCCAACAGGCCGAGCCTGCATAGCAGGCCGGCGCCGGGTAGCCGGGACCAGGTAGCACCGTGCCAGGCAGGAGACGCTCCGCGTACGCCGACGAGTGGTGCGAGCCAGATTGACGGCATGCTTGCCCTGTGCAGGATGGCCGGCCAGCGCACCGTAGCTCTGCCTCAGAAATCGCTGCGTCGGCAGATCCGGGGCGACGTGGACGCGCCGAGCGACCGATCTGCGAAGTCTCGGCTGTGATCGGCTGGGAGCGGCCAGCCGCGCAGAGCGGCGGACCGAACGGAACCTTCAACCTGCGGGTGGCGGCTATCATCCGCCGCGGCGAAGAGGTCCTGCTGTGTACTGTCGACGGCCTTGATTACTGGTTCCTGCCGGGCGGGAGAGTGCGCTTCGGCGAGGCAAGCGATGCTGCTCTAGCCCGCGAGCTTGCCGAGGAGCTCGGGCACGAGCTGCGCGTCGGAGACCTGGCATTTACCGCAGAGAATATCTTCGGCGGAAACGGAATCCAGCATGAGATCGGTTGGTACTACCACGTCGCATGGCCCGCGCCGCTGGCCCCGGACGATCTGCGGCGAGGGAACGAGATGGGACACAGGTTCTGCTGGATGGCGGTCCGAACGCTCGGCTCTGTCCGGTTCGAGCCCAGGCTGATCCATGTCCTGCAAAATCGCCCAGATACCCCTCGAGCACGTGGTCCTCGGGCGTCCGGAACCATAGCGAATCAAGGCAACGTCCGACCAGCGGCAATTGAGGACGTTCACCCACAGTGCGGCCGGGAATTATGTGCCCTCGCATGCGTTAACATGAGCGGTACCCAAGAACCGAGCTGGTCGTCCGACGACGACTTTCCCGTGCCGTGGTTACCAGCTCACCCACCGGCGGCTCCGGGTCCGCGTGAGATGCTTGTCGAGGCCCGCTGCGTTGATCCTTGGAGATCCGCAAGTCGGCTCGGCGTTCGAAGCACCAGGCCCTGTGCCCGGGACGTTCCTCGCCCCGGCCGCGGGACTGTGCGGCATGCTGCCGTGGCTACCGTGCCCCGGCATTCCTGAGGAGGAGTCTGTGGCTCGACCAGGCCAGCGCCAGACGGGCGCTCGCCGTACCACCCCGCGGAAGCAGCGACGCGTCCACCACCGCGGCGACGTCGTCTCGGTGCTCGCCCGAACTGTCCGTGAGGTCGAGGCGGCTGCCCGGCGCGGCCGCGTGACGCCGGCCGTGCGTACGAAGTTCCAGGCCGTCGCCCTGCTGCTGCGGGACGAGCGCGCCCGCGTCCGGGCGGCGGCAGGAAGCGACAGTCATCGGGCCGAGCAGCTCAAGAGCCTGGACGGCCTCGCGACCATCCTCGCGACGACCGCCGTCCGGGACGCTGGGCTACTGGCGCTGCTCGCCGAGGGCTCCGGCGTCTCCGACGCGGCCCGCTCGCTCAAGCGGGAAATGCTGCGGGACCTCGGCGTCGCGCCGGCGCCCGAAGAGATCGCGCCGGCGGAGACCGCTACAGCTTCCGCCGGCCCGGAGCGGCGGGTCGTGCCGCAGTCGGTGATCTCCCGGCAGCTGGCGAACCCGTTCCTCGCCCCCGACTTCTCCGCCGTTCCGCAGCTCACCTCCCGTCCGCGCCGCCTGGCCGGCTGGGAGCTGCTCGGCCCGCTGCTGAGTTCCTTCGAGCGTGCCGGCGGGGGAACCCCGGCGTGCATGGCGCTCCCGGCGCCGACGGCACGGTTCACCCCGGCGGGCCTGGAACTGATGCCGCACCAGGGGCAGCTGGTCGCCGCGGCCGCTGCCGGTCACCGGACGTTCCTGCTCGCTGATGAGCCGGGTCTGGGCAAGACGGCCGAGGCGCTGCTCGCCGCGGAAGCAGCGAACGCCTACCCGCTGCTCGTCGTCGTGCCGAACGTCGTCAAGACCAACTGGGCCCGTGAGGCGGCCCGCTGGACGCCCCGCCGCCCGGCCACCGTGGTGCAGGGCGTCGGCGAGGCTGTCGACGGCTTCGCCGATATCGTCGTGCTCAACTACGAGGTTCTCGACCGTCACATGGGCTGGCTCAGCGACTTCGGCTTCCGCGGCATGGTCGTGGACGAGGCCCACTTCATCAAGAACAAGACCTCGCAGCGCTCGCAGCACGTCCTCGCGCTCTCCGACCGCATCCGGTCCCGTACGGACCAGCCCCTGCTGATGGCGCTGACCGGCACCCCGCTGATCAACGACATCGAGGACTTCCGGGCGATCTGGCAGTTCCTCGGCTGGATCGACGACAGCAAGCCCCTCGACGAGCTGATGGACGCGCTTGAGGACACCGGCCTGACGCCCGCCGACCGGGGCTTCTACGCCACGGCGCGCCAGTGCGTGATCGACCGCGGCATCGTGCGCCGCCGCAAGCTCGACGTGGCCGCCGACATCCCCGCCCGCCGTATCGCCGACCTCCCCGTTGAGCTGGACGAACGGGCCGGCCGGTCGATCCGGGCGGCAGAACGGGACCTCGCCCGCCGGATGGTGGCGCGGTACGAGACCGCGCTCGCGAACCGATCCTCCGACGCCGGCGTCGAGGGCATCGACCACGACCTCGTCCGCCGGGTGGCCCGGTCGGAGCTGAAGGAGGCGACGACCGCGCAGTCCGGCGAGAACGTGTTCACCATGATGCGACGCATCGGCCAGGCGAAAGCCGAACTGGCCGCGGACTACGCGACGCAGCTGGCCCGTAGCGCCGGCAAGGTCGTCTTCTTCGCCAAGCACGTCGACGTGATGGACGCCGCCGAAGAGATTTTCGCCCGGCAGGGGGTGCGCTTCTCGTCGATCCGCGGCGGCCAGACGCCCACGGCGCGGCAGGCGAACGTCGACGCCTTCGTGAACGACCCGGACGTCACGGTCGCGGTGTGCTCGCTGACCGCGGCTGGCGTGGGCCTGAATCTGCAGGTCGCCTCGAACATCGTGCTGGCCGAGCTGTCCTGGACCGACGCGGAGCAGACCCAGGCCATCGACCGCAGCCACCGCATCGGGCAGGCCGAACCGGTCACCGCGTGGCGCATCATCGCCGCGCAGACCATCGACGCCCGGATCGCCGGGCTGATCGACGGCAAGGCGGGGCTTGCCGCCCGGGCGCTGGACGGGGCGGACCAGGAGGCCTCGCCGGCCGACGTGCAGCTCGAGGCGCTGGCCGCATTGCTGACGGATGCGCTGCGGGCGTCTTCCGGACATGGCGACGCCCCGGGTTCCTGACCGTCAGGATTCCCCAGGCGAGACTGTGTCCGAGGACCAAGGCCTGCCAATTGCGCACGCTGGTCCTATCGCCCTGACCATGACCATTGTTCTTGGCAGTACCCGGTGATGGCGGCTGATCGGGTCATCAGGCGGGCCACCGCGGGCGCCGTGGCCGGTGTAGCGGCGATGGCGTCCTATGAGCATGCCCATGCTCTCGTGCGGGCGCACGGCGAGGCGGGCCGGACGGGGCGACCTGTCCCGCTGACGATGGACGGGTTAATCTACGTCACTTCGATCGTGATGCCCGACTCGGCGCGGCGGAAAGTACCGGTTCGTGCCCTAGCGAGGTGGCTGCTGGGACCGGGGATCGCCGCAACGCTTGCGCCCAACGTGGCGCACGGCCTGGGCGATGGCCTGGCGGGTGCCACAGTGGCCGCATGGCCGACGGTCGCACTAGCCGGCTCCTATGAACTGCTCATGATGATCAACCGCTCCGCCGCTGGACCGCCGCCGGAAGCCTGGCCCAAGTCTGCTCATCAGTAAGCGAACTGGCCTAGGTTCCCCTCCTGGTAGGTGGCGGGTTCGCCCAGGGCCAGTTGACCGGCGTAGCTCGCGGCTATGACGCTTTGCTGAGCTGGGACACACGTCCACGGGACACACCCAGGATCGCGGCGGTATCCGACACGGACAGCCCGGCCGCTCGCAGATCTGCTGCGAGCGCACGGTATGAGTTCCGTGCTTCCTGCTGCTGCCGGTCGGCCGCGGCGAGTAGCTCGCGGACGGTCGTCACCTTACGGTCGAGCTCGCCGAGATCGGGTGTGATGACGACTTTGTCGCCGCTGACGTCCTTGTCGGTGAGTGTCTCGATGTAGTCGCGGACCATCTGCTCGGCGGTGTCGAGCGTGCGGGACTGAGTCACGCCGACGCCGTCGATGTGCAGTTCCCAGCCGTGCTTCCACCGCTTTGCGGTGACGTTGTACGCGTTCGTGCCGGCGATGGTGGTGGTCGTCCTTCCGGTCATGATCTTCTCCCTTTCCTATCCTGCGGCTTCCGGCTATGTACCGCCGCCGGCACGATCACTGAAGCCACCCGGCGGGGAGGCAGGCGAGCTTGGTGATCGTGTCGGCGACGACGCCAGCTGAGACGTTCCTCGCCTGGGTTACGACTGCGACATGCTTGCCGCAGGATGACGGGCAGTACCACTTGATGTGGTCGCCTTTGCCCTACTTCCATGTACAGCCGCTGGCCAGGAGCGCCCGCTCGACGTCCCTGTACTTCATAGCCTTCGCCATGCAACTAGTTTAGCAGGTATAGACAGTTAATATCTAGCCGTGGTAAACACCAGGCAGCTACATGGGCTAACGTGGGCAGCCTACCGGAGGCTACCGGGAAGGGATGCCGAGCGCTTCGGGATGGGCCCGGCGGTAGTGCCCGGTCAGGACCTCGCCGAGGCTGCCGGGCCGGTACGCCACGGTGCGCTGGCAGATCTCGCAACGAGTGACCGGCAGCTGGGTAACGGTCACCGGGAAGCGGCGGGAAGATGACTTGCTCACTACCTCAATGATGCCAGCCAACTGGAGTGACCTTGCCCTGAGCTTGTGCCGCACGCACTCTACGCGGCATGAGAGGAGTGCGCCGCGAGGCGCTTCGTTATATCCCCGGCATAGCCGGGAGGGATTGGAGGGATGTCCTTGGGTCCGATGTCTTACCTAGTCTCCGCAGCCACTAACCATCTTTAATAACAGGATTACTGGCCTGGTCATCAGGTGGGCGGTGCGCTATCCCTGAATGATGAGACCCCGGTGGCGGCCAGGCCAGTGACCGGAAGTAGCGAAGCGGTTCCGGGTGTCGCGGATGTCGGCGAACCGGCGGCGGGCGCCGATCGCGAGGCGGCATGGTGGCGGTTCGGGGTGGAGTACACGTAGCCAGCGCAAGGGCTTCGCCGAGACGGACTACCTCCTGGACGGCTTCATAGCCAAGACCGGAGTAACCCCCACAATTGAAGATCGTTTAGCCCGCCGGTTCAGAACAAGTCGGCCACGGCGGCACCCACCCCGACAGATTCCGCTGGCTCGCTGCGGCGTCCTCCCTCTCGAGGCGCGTTCTCGGCATTCGAACTCCTCAACAGTGAGCAAACCGAGGGCACCGTAGGTTAGATCGTTCGGGCTGTTTACACTAAACCCGACCGCATAACTAGCCGGCTCGTCTTCCAAGCCGACCCACGTCACCTGGACATGTTGCACGGTAATATCCCGGACCCGGCCCGGATGGCCCGAGTACAGAACCATACTCGACCGGGAGTCCGACACGAAGATCGGCGACTGTCACGCACCGTGAGCCTATGCCAACCTCCTAGTATGACCGCCTTGCTCAATTTATCTTAGCCAGAGCTCCGGTGATCACGCTGCCTGGAGGGTTTTACCGGCTAGAAGTAGTTAGGGGGTCATTGGTGCAGAAACCGCCGGGGGCTGGAACGGCAGCAGCCTTTCGGGGTTGGCTACGACAATCACTCTGTGCTGGTGGTGTGGGCCGATCACCAGATTCAAGGCCAATCGCGGCCGACCTCACTGCGCGGCTGCCAGACGGATCACAGCGATCCCCCTCTGGTGGCTTGCTCAATACCCTGGGTCTGCCAGCCGCCAAAGCTGACACCCGAACCTTGGACCTTCCAGTCGCTGCGCCCGTTTGCGGTGCGTCTGACCACGACCGCCGCCGCGGCACCCGGGCTGGCGAACACCTAGTCGCGGGCGAATCGCTTGGGCGACTTTCATAACTCTGCATCGCCGCCGAGTGTCTAGAACGCTCTCTTCTGCCGCATAGCGCGCGTGTTGGATCGAGGCGGGTCCGTCCATTGCTGGTGTTCCTGACGTTGTGCGGTTGCGCGTGCGTTAGTCAAGGAAGTCGCGCAGGGCGGCACTGACCTGATCCGGCGCTTCTTCGGGCAGGAAGTGACCGGTGGGCAGCGCGTGGCCGCGGACGTCGGTGGCGTACTGGCGCCAGACGGTGAGCGGGTCGTAACCGCGGCCGACGAATCCCTGCGTCCCCCACAGCACCAGGACCGGACAGCCGACCCTGTGCCCGGCGGCGAAGCTCTCCTCGTCGTGCACCAGGTCGATGCCCGCCGCCGAGCGGTAGTCCGCGCACGAGCCCGCGATCGTCCCCGGGTCACCAACGCAGCGGATGTAGTCGGCCATCACCTGCGGGTCGATGCTGGCGCCCTCCCCCAGCAGCGGGCCGGTCAGGGACCGGACCCAGTAGCCCGGGTCGGCGGCGATCATATGCTCGGGCACGCCGTTCGCGGCCGCCAGGAAGAACCAGTGGTAATACGCCGTGGCCATGGCCCGCGTCACGTTACCCAGGACATGGCGGGTCGGCACGATGTCCAGCACGGCGAGCCTGGTGACGGCGTCCGGGTGGTCTAGGACCAGCCGGTGCGCGACCCGGGCACCACGGTCGTGCGCGACCAGCTGGAACTGCCCGAAGCCGAGCTGGCGCATCAGCCCGGCCTGGTCACCGGCCATGGACCGCTTGGAGTACACCATCCCGGCGGCATCCGGAGCAGGCTTGCCGGAATCGCCGTAGCCGCGCAGGTCGGCTAGGACGACCGTATGGTCCCGGGCCAGCACCGGAGCCACATCGCGCCACATCAGATGGTTCTCCGGATAGCCGTGCAACAGCAGCAACGGCGCGCCCGACCCGGCCACGGCACAGTTGACGGCAATGCCCTCCACATCCACGCGCCGGTACTCGAAGCCAGCCACCACCAACGGGGAAGCTTCCGTGCTAGTACCCGGTACGGTCATAGTCGTCGCTCCTCAGCAGTGGCACGTACCCGGATCTCACGGCGTCAGGCCAAGGATGACATCACCCGCCGTCAGGTCCCGGTATCGTAGCCGCACAGTTCCCTCGTCCAAGCCCGCAACGGCGAAGGCCAGCTATTGAGGATGAGTTGCCGGTGAGGTCCCGCTTAAGTCGCGGATCGGTTGCGGGGTCCTCTCGCGCATCATCGAAAGCACCGCTGGCTCGTGTTGCACAAACCGCTGGCTCGTGTTGCACAAACGGTCGTTTATGACACGCACCGTGGCGGCGTGCGCCACCGGCCATCCGGCCGACTTACGGCGCGAGCACCATCCGCCCGTATGCGGTACCCGCGATCGTGACCGCCGTCCCCGCCGTGTTCGTGGCCGTCACGATCGGCGTCACCGTGCCGTCCTGCGAGCCGCTGCCGGACAGGACATAGGCCCGCTTACTGT